>WNGJ01007110.1_pt1 | contig 15840 bp, 17 predicted proteins | sample 5400611 | NCBI WGS metagenome assembly WNGJ01 (sample SAMN13153375, study PRJNA577476) | soil metagenome | isolation source: 40 cm soil or saprolite under Garry oak tree replicate 1 | place: USA:California | collected 2016-06-15
CACCGCAACTACTACTCGATGACCTCGTCGATCGAAGGGATAGAGGACCTGTGGGTCGGCGAGGACGTGATGCTGCTCTATCTGCCGCTCGCGCACAACTTCGGGCGTCTGATGACGCTCTGGGGCGCTTACTCCGGTTTCACGATCGCGTTCTGCTCCGACCCATACGCCGTCGCCGACGCCCTGCCGCAGGTCCGCCCCACGCTGCTGCCCAGCGTGCCCCGCATGTACGAGAAGGCCCATACGACGATCACGTCCAAGCTGGAGGCGGCTTCGGGACCCCGGCGTTGGCTCGGCGACTGGGCGCTTGGCGTCGGGCGCCGCGTCAGCGCCCTGCGCCAGCAGGGGGAGCCCCTGCCGCGAGCGCTGGCGCTCCAGCATCGGATCGCCGACCGGGTCGTCTACTCGAAGGTGAAGCAGCGCTTCGGCGGCCGCCTTCGGATCGGGATCTCGGGTGGGGCGCCTCTCGCCAAGGAGATCGGGGAGCTCTTCCACGCACTCGACATGCTGATCCTCGAGGGCTGGGGTCTCACCGAATGCACGACCGCAGCTACCGTCAACCGACCGCGGCGCTTCCGCTTCGGCACGGTCGGTCCGGCGATGCCGGGCGCCGAAGTGAAGACGGACAGCGACGGGGAGCTACTGATCCGCAGCGAGACGATCTTCGCCGGGTATCTCAAGGACGAGGAGGCGACGAGGGCCGTGGTGACCGACGAGGGCTGGCTCCGCTCCGGCGACATCGGCGAGATCGATCCGGACGGCTTCGTGACGATCACCGACCGCAAGAAGGACATCATCGTCACCGCGGGCGGCAAGAACGTCGCTCCCCAGAACATCGAGAACTTGCTCAAGGCCTCGCGATACGTCTCGCAGGCGCTCGTCGTCGGGGACCGCCGGCCTTACGTCACCGCCCTGATCACGCTGGATGAGGCCGAGGTCGCGAAGGCGAACGGAGACGTGCAGGCGCTCGTCGAGCAGGCGGTTGAGGACGTCAACCGGGAACTCTCACGCTACGAGCAGATCAAGCGCTTCTGACGCCGACGCTGAAGCTCAAGCGCCGCGTGATCGAGGAGCGCTTCGCAGACGAAATCGAGCGGCTTTACGCTGGCTAGATGCGGCGAGCGCCGACCTGAGGCATCGCTTGCGATGCCGGCTGGAGGCCGTGCCGGCTTTGCCGGTGCGGCCGTCTAAACCAACAGCTGCAAAGCGATCTGCGGCCGCTAGATGCGGCGAGCGCCGACATACGTCGAGGCATACCAGCCGCTGATGCTGGAGATCTTGACCACGTCGCCGGTGGCCATCGAAGAAGACGAGGTCGCCGGGCTGGAGTTGGTCACGCGAGACCGGGCTGCCCATGCCGTACTGCGCGTACGAGCTGTGAGGAAGCGAGACGCCCACCTGCGCGAACACGTACATCACCAGCCCCGAGCAGTCGAAGCCCGACGGCGACGCTCCGCCCCAGCGGTATGGCACGCCGAGGTACTGCTCCGCGATCGAAACGACGCTCGAGTGCGTCGGCGGGGGAGCCGGGCCAACCGAAACGCTGCCGCTAGAGGACGCCACCGGCGCAACAGTGCTCGAGAGCGCCTGGGCCGGCGCCTGCTGCTGCTGGGCGACAATCCGCGCCTGGAGCTCGCGGCGAAGCTGGGCCTGGCGTGCGGCCTCCTGCGCTTGTAGGTTCGCGATCTGGCCGCGGATCGACGAGAGCATCGCGCGCCGCGCCGACAGCTGACCCTGGATCGAAGCCCGCTCTGAAGCGCGTTCGCGTACGAGCGCCGCGGCTTGGGCGGTCGCGTGCTTGAGCCGGACCTGACGCGCCTTCACCTCTTTGTCGAAATGCGCCACCTGGGCGAGAACCTGCGTGTCCTGCGCAGAGATGCGGTTGGCAGTGTTGAAGCGGCTGACGAGGTCGTCGAGGCTGGACGCGCCGAGCAGCACCTCGAGGGAGTCGCTCTGCCCGCCGGACGTGTAGAGCGACACGAGCCGGGCCGCGAGGGTCCCCCTTGCGCGACCCAAGCTCTGTTTCGCGACCTTCAGCTGCGCTTGGTTCGCCTTCAGCTCGGCTCGGACCCGGTTCAGCTTCACCGTTGCCAGGTCGTATGCCTGGATCACGCGCTCGAGGTTCGCGTCGAGTTGCTGGACCTGGCCCATCACGCTCTGGGCTTCGGCCTGCTTCGACGCGATCGTGGGATCGCCGACTGCCGGCGTCGCCATCAGAACGGCCGCGAAGCTCAAGGCTATGACTGCCGGCGCCGTACGTCTAATCGAGCGGCGAATCGTTCCGGTCGCTGGGCTCGATCGGCGCCCCAAGTGGGGCCGGTTCGTCACAAGCTCGGCACCCTAGCAACCCGTCCGGACGCCCGCAACCAGGTTTCCAAGCCTTAAACCTCGCATTGCGAGGCGCCAACGCAGTGGCACAAACGCTTTGCTAGGTTCCCGCCTCGTGCTGGCGGACCCGATCACCCGGCGGGCGCGCCCACTCGCCTTTGTCCTGTGCTCACTCGCCGCGCTGGGCATCGCGCTGCCGGCAAGCAGCGCCGGTTCCGGTTCGCCGCTCAGGCAGCAGGCCCAGGGGCTGACGCAGCAGAACAGCGCAATCGCGTCGCGATCGAGAGCGGCGGTCCTGACGCTCTACGCGCTCGACAGCCGGCTCACCCGGACGCAGGCCCAGCTGGCGTCGCTTCGGTCGCAGGCCGCCGCGATCGACCGCCAGGCCGCCGAGACGAGGCGCGAGCTCGCGGTGGCCAAGCAAATCTTTTCCGTTTCCCAGCGCAACCTGGCCGCGCGCCTGCGGTCCGTCTACGAGCAGGGCGACTCCGATCCGCTCGCGATCGTGCTCGGCGCGAAGACGCTCGACGACGCGCTCACCGGCCTCGAGACCGAAAGGGCCGCCGCGGAGACCGACCGGGCGATTGTCGCGCGGGCCCGGATGAGCCGTGACCGGTACATCGGCCTGCAGCAGCGCCTGGCAGCCCGCGCTCAGAAGCTGCGCAGGCTCGAGGCGAGTGTCTCGGCGACGCTCGGCGTCCTCTCATCGGCCAAGGCCGGACGGATCTCGTACCTCCGGCAACTGGCGAGCCAGAAAAAGCTCAACCAGTCGCAGATCGCCTCGCTCGACGCGCAGGCGCAGGCAATCGAGGCGCAGGCCCGGCGTGTCGCAGTCCAGCAGGTGGCGAGCACACAGACCGTCGCACCTGCTCCAGCGCCCACACCAACCGCTCCTCCCGTTACAGGCGCGGCGACGATGACCGTGACCGCGACCGCCTACACGTTGCAAGGCCATACCGCGACGGGCGCACCGGTCGGCTACGGCGTGGTCGCGGTCGACCCAAGCGTGATCCCGCTCGGGACGCGGATTACGATTCCGGGCTACGGCGAGGGCGTCGCCGCGGATACGGGCGGGGCGATCCAGGGCGCAGTGATCGACCTCTGGTTCCCGACGGCCGCCGAGGCGGCGAATTGGGGCCGCCGGACGATCACGATCACGTTGCACTGACTAGACTTCCGGTCGCGGCTACCCCTGGAGGGGAAGGGGGAATGAGGTGACCGAACGGATGGAGACGACGACCACGCCCGAGCAGGCGAGTCCACGCGTGCTTTTGGTCGACGATCACGACCTTTTCCGCACGGGCCTACGCAATCTGCTCGAGGAAGAGGGCGTCGACGTGGTCGGCGAGGCGGCCGCCGGCGACGACGCGCTGCGCTACGTCCGCGAGCTCCAGCCCGATGTAGTGGTCATGGACCTGAACATGCCCGGCATGACCGGTGTCGAGGCGACGAAGAAGATCATCGCGTACGCCCCGCTCACACGCGTCGTGGTGCTGACGATCTCCGACCAGGACGGCGACGTGATGGAGGCGATCTTCGCCGGTGCGTGCGGGTACCTGCTCAAGGACGCCTCCATCGAGGACGTGATGCGAGGAATCCAGGCCGCGGCGGTCGGCGAGTCGCTGATCTCCCCGACGATCGCGGGCAAGGTGCTGGAGCGGATCCGCGCGGCCACCGCGTCGCCCGAAGCAGCGGAGGCGATCAGAGCCGAACTCTCGGACCGCGAGATCGAGGTGCTGAAGCTGATCGCCAACGGCAAGGACAACGCGCAGATCGCCGCTGACCTGCACATCAGCCCGAAGACGGTCAAGAATCACATCTCGAACATCCTGATGAAGCTGCAAATCGAGAACCGCATCCAAGCTGCGGTGTATGCGGTGCGGAGCGGAATCGTCTAAGCCGCTGCGGAAACGCGGCGCCGCGCGGTCGCGAGCAGCGTGCGGAGCTGCCTCAGGTCGACCGAAGCACGGCTGAGGCGGAGCGAAAGCTCGGCGAGCTCGTCGGCCTTCAGCTCCCGGTCGCGAGCGCTCATCTCGGCAGCAAGCTTGCCGATCCGCCGCTCGATCCGATGCTGTTCCGCCTCGAGCGAGTGCGCCTGTGCGTAGCCGTCCGTGAGCGTGCGCTCGAAGCGCGCGCGCGTCTGTTCGTCGTTGGCCGGTGGGCTCTTCGCCAGCGCCTCGAGCTCCTGGCACAGCGCGCCGAAATCGATGGCCGCTTCAGGGGTCATCGAAGTGATTATCTCGCCCAGTGGGTGCCGGTTCATGGGCCGCTTGGACTATCTTGGGCCCGCTTGAGGCCCATGGTCCTTGACCCGTCGTCCATCGGTCCGAACAATGGATCGATGCGCCGGGCCCTTGCCGCCTCGCTCGTGTGCGCCGCCGCCGTCGCATTCCCGAATGCGGTGGCGACCGGCTCGGCGAGCACGAAGCCGCTCACACAACGCCTCGCCCAAGCGCTGGCGGTGCCTCATGTGCCCGCGGCCCATTCCGCAGCCGTGGCCCTCGACCTGAACACGGGAGCCGTGGTTTTCGGCCGCAACCCCGGCCTCTCCCTTGTCCCCGCGTCGAACGAGAAGCTCCCGATCACCTTCACCGCCCTGGAAACACTCGGGGCTGACTACCGGATCGCCACCGACGTGCTCGGGCAAGGCGCGCTGGTCGGGACCACCTGGCGGGGGTCGCTCGCCCTGCAAGGACACGGCGACCCAACCCTCAGCTCCGCAGGCCTGAACCGGCTCGCCCGGCAGGTGCGCGCCGCCGGCATCGGCAAGGTCACCGGGTCTGTGCTCGGCGACGAATCCTACTTCGATTCGCGCCGAACGGCGCCCGGCTGGAAACCCTCCTTCTACATCACCCAGTCGGAGCCACTGTCGGCGCTGACCGTCGACCGAACCTGGTTTCACACCCATCATTCGAGCGCTCCCGCTGCTGCGGCCGCGGCGCTATTCAAAGACGCGCTGCGGAAGCAGGGAGTCTCGGTCACCGGACGCGCGACCCGAGGAGTCGCGAGCCCGGATGCTGAGCAGCTCGCCGAGGTCCTGTCCCCGCCGCTTGCGCAGATCGTGCGCTTCATGGACCGCGAGAGCGACAACTTCACGGCCGAGCTGCTCCTGAAGCAGATCGGCGCCGCGAACGGCGCGACCGGCACCACGGCAGCCGGCGCGGCCCTGGTGAGGACGACGCTGGTGGAGGCGGGGATTCCGCTCGCCGGGGTCAGGATCGTCGACGGCTCGGGGCTGTCGTCGCTCGATCGGCTGACGGCGCGCGCTATCGTGGGGATTCTCCAGGCCGCCTGGCAAGACCCGACGATCAAGGCGTCGTTCGTCTCCGCACTGGCGGTGTCGGGTCGCACCGGCACGCTGAAGGACCGCCTGCGCAGGCCGCCCGCGCTCGGTGCCGTGCTCGCCAAGACCGGCACGACCTCGCTCGCCTCGGCGCTCTCGGGCTTCGTTCGGGGCCGCTACGTCTTTTCGGTGCTGCAGAACGGCCGGCCGGTCTCGTACACCTGGGCGCGGCGCGCGCAGGATAGATTCGCGACCGTCTTAGCTTCGCAGTAGCTTCTTCAGCGCGGCCTCGTCCAGAATCGGGACGCCGTCCTTTTCAGCTTTCGCGAGCTTCGAGCCGGGGCTTTCGCCGGCGATCACACCGGTGGTCTTCTTCGAGACCGAGTCCGCGACCTTGGCTCCCTTCGCCTCCAGCGCCTTGCGGGCCTCGTCGCGGCTGAAGCTCTCGAGCGTCCCGGTGATGACGTAGGTCGAGCCGGTCAGGGGTCCCTCGACCGGCCGCTCCTCGGGACCCGCCTCGAGTCGCAGGCCGACCTTCCTCAACTCGCCGACGAGACGGAGGTTTTCCTTATCCGAGAACCACTCCGCGATCGCCTCGGCGCGTTCCGGCCCGATGCCCTCGACCTCCTGGATGTCCTCCGGAGCGGCCTCGGCGATACGCTCGATCGACCCGAAGTGGCGAGCGAGATTCTGCGCGGTCACCCACCCGACGTCAGGGACGTTGAGCCCGAGGAGCACTCGTGAAAACGGCGTTCGCTTCGAGCGCTCGATCGCCTCGGTTGCGTTCGACGCGCTCTTCTCCTGAAAGCCCTCGAGCTCGAGGAGTTGCTCCTTCGTCAGCCGGTACAAGTCCGGCAGCGAGCGAACCAGCTCAAGCTGCCAGAGGCGCCGCATCAGCTGCTCGCCCACCCCGTCGATGTCGGCCGGGCCCTGCACCCAGTTGATCAGCGTCTCGAGGCCGCGCGAGGGGCAGGAGCGGTTCGGGCAGCGGTGCATCGCCTCGCCCTCGGGCTTTTCTACTTTTGTCCCGCAAAGCGGGCACTTTTCAGGCATCCGGAAGGGCCTCGTACCTTTCGCGTGGGGCCCGGCCGGACCGACCACCTGCGGGATTACGTCGCCCGCTCGCTGGACGATCACCATGTCGCCCTCGCGGATGTCCTTGCGGTTGATGTCCTCTTCGTTGTGGAGCGTCGCCTTCGAGACGGTGACACCCCCGACCTGAACCGGCTCGAGCATCGCCCAGGGATTGAGCGCCCCGGTGCGCCCCACCCGGATCGCGATCTTGAGCAGCTTCGTCTGTGCCGTCATCGGCGCCCATTTGAACGCGCGCGCCCAGCGCGGCCGCGAGTGCAGCGCGCCGAGGATCGCCTGCTGCTCGAGCGAGTCGACCTTGATCACAATTCCGTCGATCTCGTAGTCGAGCTCCGTGCGCCGCCGCTCCCAGTCGCGGCAGCGCTCGGCGACCTCCTCGATCGACTCGAGCCGCTCGGCGAACGGGTTCGTCCGGAAGCCGTGTTCGCGCAGCCATTCGAGCTCCTCCCAGTGGGAGCTCAATTGCAGGCCCTCGTGGGCGCCGAGACCGTAGACCCAGATCGACAGCGGCCGAGAGGCGGTGATCGACGAGTCCTTCTGCCGGAGTGACCCGGCCGCCGCGTTCCGTGGGTTCGGCGCGAGCTTCTGGCCGAGCTCGGCGATGCGCTCGTTCAGCTCGCGGAAGCCGGATAGAGGTAGGTAGACCTCGCCGCGCACCTCGGCAACCGGCGGCGCATCGCCGCCCAGCATGAGCAGCGGGATCGCCTTGATCGTCTTCAGGTTGACGGTCACGTCCTCGCCCTGGATCCCGTCGCCGCGCGTGGCGCCGCGCGTGAGCAGCCCGTTCTCGTAGGTCAGGCTGATCGCGAGCCCGTCGATCTTCGGCTCGATCACGTAGGAGACCGGCTCGTCCGAGTCGAGCCGTCTTCGCACGTCGTCGGCCCACTTGAAGAGGTTTTCGTCGTCGGTCACCTTCTCGAGCGAGCCCATCGGCGTCAGGTGCTGGACCTTCTGGAAGCGGTCGCTCAGCGGGGCGCCGACGCGCTGGGTCGGCGAGTCGGGCGCGATCAGGTCGGGATGCTCGTCCTCGAGCGCCTTCAGCTCGTCGTAGAGCCGGTCGTAGGCCGCGTCGGAGATCTCGGGGTCGTCGAGGACGTGGTAGCGATAGAGGTGGTGATTCAACTCGGCGCGGAGCTCGTCAACCCGCGCCTGGACCTCCTTGACCGCTGATGCTGCCATCCGAGCTGATGCTAGCGAGGGCGCGTAGCGTCCTAATCCGCCCTGTCCGGGGTCTGACCCCGGCCGTGGCCTCTCCGGACGCTCCAGGTGTCGCAACCGGCCAATGTCTGGGGTCAGACCCCGGCCAATGGCCGTTCTGGACGCCGCGCCGCAGCGGCATCAGCTGGTTCCCCGCTTGGCAGCGACCGGTCGGTCCGTCCAGGGTCAGACCCGGGCCGTGGCTCTTGCGGACGCCGAGGGTGTCGCAACCGGCCAATGTCTGGGGTCAGATCCCCGACATGTCAGTAACGGACACTGACGAGGTACAGGCCCCACGGAGGCGCCGTCGTCCCTGCCTCCGCGCGGTCGCGCCCTTCGAGCAGGCGTGCCAGCTCCTCGGGAGACCGCTCGAGCATCGTCCCGACCAGCGCGCGGACCATGTGCCGCAGGAAGCTGTCGGCGGTCAACTCGAACTCGAGCGCGTCGCCGCGCCGGTGCCAGACCGCGCTCTCGATAGTGCGCGTGAAGACCCGGTGCTTCGTCTCGGCAGGCGTGAACGCCCGGAAATCGTGCTCGCCGAGCAGGAGAGCCGCCGACTCGGGAAGCCTGTCCTCGTCGAGCGGCCGCGGATACCACCAGCTCCGATGGGCCTCGAACGGCGAGGGCGTCCGGCGCCGGTAGATGCGGTAGCGGTAGCTCCGCGCCTTAGCTGAACGGCGGGCGTGGAACTCGGGAGGGGCCGGTTCGACTCCGCTAACCGCCAGGTCGTCGGGAAGCTCGGCGTTCAGCGCCTCCGCAGCGCGCTCGGGCGGCGGCCCGCCCTCGGCTTCGACGCTCGCAACCTGCGCCAGCGCATGGACGCCGGTATCGGTCCGGCCGGCCACCGCAAGCTCGCTCCAGGTCGAGAAGACGCGGTCGAGAGCTTCTCGGACGACCCCCTCGACCGTCCGCAGGCCCGGCTGCGCCGCCCAGCCCCGAAACCCAGTGCCGTCGTACGCAAGCGTTAGTTTCAGCTGCACGTCAGGGGATCCTGACGTCGCTTGTCAGGCGTGCCTTATGATAGGAGTACTTGCACACCGTCTGGTAAACTCTAGTCGTATGAGCGACCGTCAGGTCTTCCTGCTTCAGCGCGTCCAGCCGGCGATGACCGGTTTGATCGACGGCTCGCTCTCCACCCTGGCGCCGATCTTCGCCGTCGCCCTCGCCACGCACAAGCCCCACGTGGCCTTCTTCGCCGGGCTCGCGACCGCGATCGGGGCCGGAATCAGCATGGCCTTCTCGGAGGGGCTGTCGGACACCGGGGAGTTCACCGGCCGCGGGAATCCGATGGTCCGCGGGTCGATCACCGGCGCCGGCACCTTCGTGGGCGGGATCCTCCACACGCTGCCCTTTCTGATCCCCCACTACCGGATCGCGCTGGTCTCCGCGATCGTGGTCGTGGCCTTCGAGCTGCTGACGCTCGCCTGGCTGCGCTGGCGCTTCTTCGAGGTCAGCTTTGCGCGCGCGCTCGGGACGGTCACGTTCGCCGGCGTCGTGATCGCGGCCGTCAGCGCCGGACTCGGCAGCGCGGCGTGACCCGTTAAGCGCGCGGCACGTAGTCGACTAGCTCCAGGTACGCCATCTCGGCAGCGTCTCCCTGGCGCGGGCCGAGCTTGACGATCCGGGAGTAGCCGCCGGGCCGGTCCGAGAACCGAGGGCCGACCTCGCTGAAGAGCTTGTGGACGACGTCCTGCGAGCGCAGGAACTTCAGCGCCTGCCGCCGGGCCGGCACATCTCCGCGCCGGCCCAGCGTGATCATCTCCTCGGCGACCGGGCGGACCTCCTTCGCCTTCGCGACGGTCGTCTTGATCCGCCCGTGCTCGATCAGGGACGCGGTCAGGTTGGCGTAGAGCGCCTTGCGGTGGGCGGAATCGCGCCCGAGCTTCCTGCCGGCCCTTTGATGGCGCATCAGTGCGCCTTCCGGTGATGCCGCCGAGTTTCTGGGTTGCGAGCACCAAGCCAGAGGCCGCACTCGCTCGCAACCAAGGCTGGCAGCCTTGGCAAGAGCGAGGGTGGACTCTGGCGCCGCGTGATCGCGGGCCAGAAGCCGGCATGTATTGCCGGGGGGCGCACTGGCCAGCTAGGCGGCGCCTCCGCCGCTGCCGCCGTTCTCGCCGCGCAGGGTCAGGCCGTGCGTGGCGAGCGTTTCCTTGACCTCTTCGATCGACTTCTTGCCGAAGTTCGGGATCGCAGCCAGCTCGTTCTCAGTCTTCACGACGAGGTCGCCGATCGTCTCGATCCCGACGCGCTTGAGGCAGTTGTACGAGCGGACACCGAGCTCGAGCTCCTCGATCGGGAAGTTCTCCATCCCGTGAGCGAGCGCCGGCTCCGCGCCGGCACCGCCGTCGGTGGCAGCTGCGGCCTCGCCGAAGCCCTCGATCCGGTCGAGATCGGTGAAGATCGCGAGCTGGCGGATCAGGATCTCGGCGGCCTGGCCGATCGCGTCTCGCGGGTCGAGCGAGCCGTCGGTGGTGACGTCGAGGATCAGCTTGTCGTAGTCGGTGCGCTGGCCGACGCGGGCGGCCTCGACGTCGTACGAGACGCGCCGGACGGGCGAGAAGATCGAGTCGACCGGGATGACGCCGATCGTGTGCTCAGGCCCGCGGTTCAGCTCGGCCGGAACGTAGCCGCGGCCGCGGCCGATCGTCAGCGTCACCTCGAGCTTGCCCTTGTCGGACAGGTTCGCGATCTCGAGGTCCGGGTTGAGGATCTCCAGCTCCGCCGGAGCCTCGATGTCCTTGGCCGTGACAGCGCCGGCTCCACGCTTCGACAGGCGCACCTCGATCTCCGGCGAGTCGCCGTGCAGTCGCGCAATCAGGTTCTTGAAGTTGAGCAGGATGTCGGTGACGTCCTCGCGAACGCCCGGCAGGGTCGTGAACTCGTGCGCGACGCCCTCGATCTTGACCGAGGTGACCGCGGCGCCCTCGAGCGAGGAGAGCAGCACGCGGCGCAGCGAGTTGCCGAACGTGTAGCCGAAGCCGCGATCGAGCGGCTCGATCTGGAAGACCCCGCGGTTCTCGTCGATCTCTTCGTGGACGATCTTCGGGATCTGGAACTCCATCAAACTTGTTCTCGTAGCCATTTCGCCTTTCTGTTACTTACTTGGAATAGAGCTCGACGATGAGCGATTCCTGGACGGGGGTGTCAATCTCTGCGCGCTCGGGCAGCTTCAGGATCTTGCCCGTGAGGCCGTCGTGGTCGGCCTGGAGCCACGGCGCGACGGAAGCCGTCAGGTCGGTGGCGTCGCGGATCACGGGCTCGGCCGAGCTGCCCGGCGACATCGAGACGATGTCGTCCGGCTTGACCTGATAACTCGGGATGTTGACCCGGCGGCCGTTGACGTGAAAGTGGCCGTGGCGGACGAGCTGCCGCGCCTGCGCGCGAGAGGCCGCGAAGCCGAGCCGGTAGACGACGTTGTCGAGCCGCGTCTCGAGCATCCGCAGCAACTCCTCGCCGGTGACGCCCGAGCCCTTGGCGGCCTTCGTGTAGTAGGTGCGGAACTGCTTCTCGAGCAAGCCGTAGTACCGGCGCGCCTTCTGCTTCTCGCGCAGCTGCAGCAGGTACTCGCTCTGCTTGATGCGGCCGCGGCCATGCTCGCCCGGCGGATACGACCGGCGCTCGATCGCGCACTTCTCGGTCAGGCAGCGCTCGCCCTTGAGAAAGAGCTTCATGCCTTCCCGCCGGCAAATCCGGCACTTGGGGCCGGTGTCGCGGGCCATTAGACGCGCCTCCGTTTCTTTGGGCGCACGCCGTTGTGGGCCTGCGGGGTGACGTCCTTGACTCCGAGGATCTCGAGGCCTGCGGCCTGGAGCGACCGGATCGCGGTCTCGCGGCCCGAGCCCGGCCCCTTGACGAAAACCTCGACCTTCTGGAGGCCATGCTCCATTCCCTTGCGGGCGCACGCGTCGGCGGTCACCTGCGCGGCGAAGGGCGTGGACTTGCGCGAACCCTTGAAGCCGGCCGAGCCGGCGGACTCCCAAGCGATCACGTTGCCCTCGCCGTCGGTGAGCGAGACGATCGTGTTGTTGAACGACGTCTTGATGTGCGCCTGGCCGATCGCGATGTTCTTGCGAACGCGGCGGCGCGTGCGACCACGGGTCGCGGCTCTGCGCGGAGTGGGAGGCATCAGGTCTTCGTCGCCGCCTTCTTGCCACGGCCGACGGTCTTCTTCGGACCCTTGCGCGTTCGCGCGTTGGTCTTGGTCCGCTGGCCGTGCACCGGCAGGCCGCGCCGGTGGCGGAGGCCGCGGTAGGCGCCGATCTCCTGCAGCCGCTTGATCGCCTGCTGGCGCTCACGGCGCAAATCGCCTTCGACCTGAAGCGTGTCGATGTACTCGCGGAGCTTCGTGACCTCGTCGTCGGTCAGATCCTTGATCTTCTCGTCCGGCGAAAGGCCCAGCTCGGCGCAGACCTTGCGCGCCGTCGGCTGGCCGATGCCGTAGATGTAGGTCAGCCCGATCTCGAGCCGCTTCTGGTTCGGGAGATTGACTCCGGCGATTCGCGCCATGTAACTCCTAACCCTGCCGTTGCTTGTGTCGGGGGTTCGTGCAGATGACCATGGTCTTGCCGTGCCGCTTGATCACGCGGCACCGCTCGCACATGGGCTTGACTGAGGCTCGTACTTTCATTTCATCAACGCTCTCTGTAGGTGATTCGACCGCGAGTGAGGTCGTAGGGCGACAGTTCCACCTTCACCTTGTCGCCCGGAAGGATGCGGATGTAGTGCTTTCGCATCTTCCCTGAGATCTTCGCCAGCACCTCGTGCCCGTCGTCCAGCTTGACGCGGAACATCGTGCTCGGAAGCGCCTCGGTGATCTCGCCTTCGACCTCGATCTTGTCTTCTTGCTTCGCCAATTACCTCGCAGAAACCGCGCCTCATCAGCGCGGTTTGTCGGGACACGGAAAAACACGGCTCGCGCCGCGGCTCGTCATGGTAGCAAACCCGCTTCGTCGACCATTCGTCCGCGTGCATGACCACGTCCGGCCCGCCCGCCGTGATCATCGGCTCGATTGCGAGCGTCATGCCCGGAAGCAGCTCAGGACCCCGGCCCGGCGCTCCGAAGTTCGGGATCTGCGGATCCTCGTGATAGGCACGGCCGACGCCGTGGCCGACCAAGCTGCGGACGACCGAGAAGCCGGCCGCCTCGACCACGGTCTGGATCGTGTGGCTGATGTCGGAGACGTGGTTGCCGATCCGCGCCTGCTCGATTCCGGCGGCGAGCGCCTCCTGGCAGACGTCGAGCAAGCGCTGGGCCTCCGGGGAGATCTCGCCGACGCCGAAGGTGTACGCGCTGTCAGCGATCAGGCCGTCAAGCGTGACCCCGAGGTCGATCGAGACGATGTCGCCCGCCGCAGCAATGTAATTAGTAGGGATCCCGTGCACGATCATCGCGTTCGGGGAGATGCAGAGCGCCGCCGGGTAGCCGCGGTAGCCCTTCGAGGTCGGAACTCCCCCGCGCTCGCGGATGTAGTCCTCTGCGAGCCGGTCGAGCTCGAGCATCGAGACTCCGGGCCTGAGTTCCTCGCCGATCATCGCCAGCGTGTCGGCGACGATGTCGCCGGCGCGGGCCATGCCCTCGATCTCGGCCTGGCTCTTGCGAATGATCATCTGACGGCGACCTGCTCCAGCGCGGCCTGGATCTCGGCGAAAACCTCGTTCGGCGAGCCGTCGGCGTGCACGGGGACGAGGACACCCTGGGTGCGGTAGTGCTCGATCAGCGGCTCCGTCTCGCGGTGATAGAGCTCGAGGCGGGTGCGGATCGCCTCGGGCGTGTCGTCCGGGCGCCGTTCTTCACGGGCGCGCTTGAGGAGCCGCTCGATACAGATCTCGTCCGAGACCTGAAGAGCGAAGACGACCGTCAGCTCACGGCCGATCTCCCGCAGCATCGAGTCGAGCGCATCCGCTTGCGGCGTCGTACGCGGAAAACCGTCCAGGACAAAGCCATCGGCGGCGTCGGGCTCCTCCAGGCGCTCGCGGATCAGGTCGATCATCAGCCCGTCAGGGACGAGCTCGCCCCGCTCGAGCACCGGCTTCACCTGCAGGCCGAGCGGCGTGCGGGAGGCGATCGCGGCCCGGAGCATGTCGCCCGTCGCGATCTGCGGAATCCCGTATTCGGCCGAGATCCGCTTGGCTTGCGTTCCCTTGCCGGACCCCTGCGGCCCGAGCAGCAAGATGTTCATAGGTGCCTCACCCGGCAATACACGCCGGCCTCTCGCCCGCGAGCACGCGGCGCCAGAGTCCACCCTCGCCCTCGCCAAGGCTCCAAGCCTTGGCCGCGGACGATGGCGGCCTCTGGCTTGGTGCTCGCAACCGAGAGACTCGGCAGCATCACCGGGTGAGGCACTATCTGAGGAAGCCTTCGTAGGAGCGCATCATCATCTGCGACTCCATCTGGCGCATCGTGTCGAGCGCGACGCCGACGACGATCAGCACCGAGGTTCCGCCGAGAGCGCGCGAGGTTGCCTGCGAGAAGCCGCCGTAGCGGATGAAGAGGCTCGGTAAGACCGCGACGGCGGCCAGGTAGAGCGAGCCGGGCAGCGTCAGTCGCGTCAGCACGCGGTCCAGGTACTGCGCGGTCGGCGGCCCCGGGCGGATGCCGGGGATGTAACCGCCGTACTTGCGCAGGTTGTCAGCCTGATCGACCGGATTGAACTGGACCGCGGTGTAGAAGTAGGTGAAGATGACGATCAGGGCGGCCTCGGTGAGCAGGTAACCCCAGCTCGAGGGCTGGAAGTGCCGGTTGACGAACGACTGCGTCGAAGGAATGAACTCGCCGACCGTCGGCGGGAAGGCCAGCACAGCGGCCGCGAAGATGACCGGAATGACGCCCGCCATGTTCACGCGCAGCGGCATATAGGTCGACCCGCCGGAGGTCATCCGCCGCCCCACCATCTGCTTGGCGTACTGGATCGGGATCCGCCGCTGTCCCTCCTGGATGAACACCACCGCAACCACGATCGCGATCGCCACGATCGGGAAGAACAGCTTCTCCATCGGGCCACCGTTGTACCAGGCGACCACGCCCGCGGGGGCCGTGGCGAGAATCGATGCGAAGATCAGCAGCGAGATCCCGTTGCCGATCCCGCGCTTCGTGATCAGCTCGCCCATCCACATCAGCAGCGTCGTCCCGGCAACGAGCGTGACGACGATCAGGACGAGCCGGCCCGAGTTCGCGGTCAGCACGCCCTCGCGCTTGAACAGGAAGGCGTAGCCGATCGCCTGCGCCGCGGCGAGTGCGACGGTCAGGTAGCGCGTGTACTGGTTGATCCTGGCCATGCCGGCCTCGCCCTCTTTCTGGAGCTCCTCGAGCTTCGGGATCACGACGGTCAGGAGCTGGAGGATGATCGAGGCGGTGACGTAGGGCATGATCCCGAGCGCGAAGATCGAGAAGCGTGAGAGCGCGGAGCCCGAGAACAGGTTCAGCAGGCCGAGGATCGAGCTGCCGCGGCCGCCCGAGCCGAAGAAGTCCTGAATCGACTGCGAGTCGACGCCGGGGGCGGGCATCCAAGAGCCGAGCCGGTAGAGGCCCAGGATCATGCCCGTGAACAGGACCCTGCGCCGTAGCTCCGGGACGCGCCAGGCATTGGCGAGCCAGGAGAACACTTAAGACTCTTCTTCCTCGGCCGTCTGATCAGCTTCGGAGGACGCTTCCGGCTCCTCCGTCGCTTCAGCCTTGTCTCTTTCGGGGTTCTCCGCCGCCTCTTCCTCCGTCTCGGGCGGCTCAGGCTCGGCCTGCGGGACCTCGGCGCGCGGACGCCGCTTCGGCTTGCGTGGCTCGGGCTCCCCGCGGAGCCAGGTGATGGAACCGCCCGCCTGCTCGATCTTCTCGCGGGCGCTCTTGGAGAAGTTGTGCGCGCTGACGGCAAGCTTCTTCGACAGATCGCCGTGGCCGAGAATCTTCAGGTCGTACTTCGTGTTCCGGATCAGGCCGGCCGCAGCGA
>WNGJ01006325.1_pt2 | contig 15839 bp, 11 predicted proteins | sample 5400611 | NCBI WGS metagenome assembly WNGJ01 (sample SAMN13153375, study PRJNA577476) | soil metagenome | isolation source: 40 cm soil or saprolite under Garry oak tree replicate 1 | place: USA:California | collected 2016-06-15
TGCACGACACCCATGCCGCCTTCCCCGATACGGTCGAGCAGCCGGTACGGACCGAGCCGATCCGGCATTGCCTCCTGGATGGCCATCGCACTTGCACGATACGAGATGTCCGCGCAATCGTCACACCTATCACGAACCCGCGTGGCGGGCGCCGGGCCCGCCGCACGCGGCGCGGCCGGCTCGGGGGCCGGCCCGGCGTGCCGTGGCCGCCGGAACCGCCGCGTCACCGCGCGCACCACCGTCCGCACGCGACGCCTGCCGGATCGGTGCCCGCGGCAGCGAGCAGTCTGCCGCAGCCAGGCACTGGACGCACGGTCACCGGCGCCGTGCGGTACGCCCGCACCGCCGCGCGGCCCATGACCCCCGCGTACCTAAAACTGCAAGCACCGGTCAGTTGCCCAGCACCAGCCGGCGCAGCGCCTGCGCCGCGCGTGCGTTCTCGCCGGCGTGGGCGACGAGCGCCCGGGCGAGCGCCTGCGCCCACTCGTCCAACTGCACCTGCTGGCGTGACAGCACCACGCCGCGCACCTCGTGGCAGATCTCGGCGGCGGGCTGGCCACGGTGCACGCCGAGCGACATGACCTGCTCGCCGAGCCGTACGGTCACCCGCTGCACCTCACCCGGCCTGCCGCGCATCCGGTCGGCCATCGTCCGCTCCCGCTCCACCGTGACGCACCCGGGCGGCAGCGCGTCGCCCAGGTTCTCGGTGAACACGCGGGCGTAGGTGGCGACGTCGGCGGTGTCGGCACGCAGAGCCGCCGCGACCATGTCAAAGGAGGGTTCAGCTTCCTGGTCGGTCATCGTGGGTCCGTTCGGATCGTCCTGGGGCTCTGCGAGCCCGCGCCCCCGGGCCGGGCACCCGGGTGACACCACCATTGTCACCGCCCGGCGAAGGTGGCCTTGCCGGGCCCATTCTCGATGAAGCTGCGCATCCCCGTCCGCTGGTCCTCGGTGGCGAACAGGCCCGCGAAATGCAGCCGCTCGATCTCCAGGCCGGTGTCCAGATCCACCTCAAGCCCGTCATCGATGGCCTGCTTGGCGGCGGCGAGGGCGATGGCCGGCCCGGTCGCGTACCGCGCCACCATGTCCCGCGCCGCGGCGTACACCTGATCGTCCGGCACCACCTGGTCCACCAGCCCGATGGCCAACGCCTCGGCGGCGGGCGGCTGCTCGGTTGCATCGCTCATGGCTCAAGGATGCACCGTTGCCGCGCTCACCCGACAAGGCCGCCGGCCGGGCCGACACGCGGCAGCCGCGTGGTCAGCGCAGGTCGCCGTTGGTCATGCCGGGCGGCGCGGGGGGCAGCGCGACAAGGCCTAGCTCGGCCCGGCTGGCGAGCAGCGGATGCCGGGGCAAAACCCGGACCGTGTAGCCGAATGGCCCTGGCCGGCCCAACTCCACCGCGCCCGAGTAGCGGAACACGGTGCCGTCCGCGTCGCGGCCGTCGGTGCCGAGCGGCGCGTACGCCGGCCCGATGATCTCGTCGTCCTCGTCGGCGCGGCCGTAGGCGAGCTCGACGGTCACGTCGGCGGGCGACACCTTGCCGAGCGCCACGGTCGCCCGGACGGTGAGGATGGCGCCGAGCCGCAGGTCCCCCGCGCTCGCCTCGACGTGCTCGATCCGCACGTCGGGCCAGCCAGCGGAGATCCGCTTCTTCCAGTCGGCGAGCTCGCGCGCGGCGGCGTAACGCTCGCCGTCCGGCCCGGTGGCCGCGAGCGCGCGGGACGCCTGGGCGGCGGGCGCGTAAAGCGCGGTCACGTAGTCGTGCAGCATGCGGGAGGAGAGCACCTTCGGGCCGAGCGTGGTGAGCGTGTGCTTGACCATCTCGATCCAGCGCCGCGCCAGGCCGTCGCCGGCCCGGTCGTAAAACAGCGGCGCGACGTGCTGGCCGAGCAGCTCATACAGGCCGTTGGCCTCGATCTCGTCGCGCCTGTCCGGGTCATCGACGCCGTCCGCGGAAGGGATCTCCCAGCCGTTGGCGCCGTCGGACCACTCGTCCCACCAGCCGTCCTTGACCGACAGGTTCAGCCCGCCGTTGAGCGCCGCCTTCATGCCCGAGGTCCCGCACGCCTCGAGCGGGCGCAGCGGGTTGTTCATCCACACGTCGCATCCCTGCACCATCGCCCGGGCCAGCGCCATGTCGTAGTCCGGCAGGAAGACGATGCGATGGCGGACCCGCAGGTCGTCGGCGAACCGGACCATCTGCTGGATGAGCTTCTTGCCGCCCTCGTCGGCGGGATGCGCCTTGCCCGCGATCACGATCTGCACCGGGCGTTCGGGGTCGAGCAGCAGCCCGGTCAGCCGCTCCGGGTCGCGCAGCATGAGCGTGAGCCGTTTGTACGAAGGCACCCTGCGGGCAAAGCCCACCGTGAGCACGCCGGGGTCGAGCACGTCGTCGATCCAGCCAAGTTCCGCGCCGCTCGCGCCACGCTGCCGCCAGGACGCGCGCAGCCGCTCGCGCGCGGCGAAAACCAGCCGCTCGCGCAGCTTGCGGCGGATCGCCCAGATGTCCTCGCCCGGGACGACCGCCGCGTCGTCCCGGCCGTGCCCGCGCTGCATCACATCCGAGCCGATCTCGCGGTCGGCGAGATCGAGCACCTCGCGCGCCACCCAGGTGGGGGCGTGCACGCCGTTCGTGACCGAGCCGATGGGGACCTCGTCGGCGTCGAAGCCCGGCCACAGGCCGCCGAACATCTCCCTGCTCACCTTGCCGTGCAGGGCGCTCACGCCGTTCACCCGCTGAGCCAGGCGCATGCCCATGATGGCCATGTTGAACACGTCGGGATCGCCGCCAGGATAGGTTTCCGCGCCGAGCGCGAGCACCCGGTCGGCGGGCAGCCCGTCCCTTGCGCAGGTGCCGGTGAAATAGCGCTCCACCAGTTCCCTCGCGAACCGGTCGATCCCGGCCGGCACCGGTGTGTGGGTGGTGAAGACGGTGCCGACCCGGACCGCCTCCACCGCCTCGTCGAAACCGAGGCCCTCGGCCGCGTGCTCCCTGATGCGCTCGAGGCCGAGGAAGCCGGCGTGCCCTTCGTTGGTGTGGAACACCTCCGGAGCGGGATGGCCGCTGATCGCGCAGTAGGCGCGGACCGCCCGGACCCCCCCGATGCCGAGCAGCAGCTCCTGGCGCAGCCGGTGCTCGCCGCCGCCGCCGTAGAGCCGGTCCGTGACCTCCTGCAGCGCGGGCTCGTTCTCCTCGACATAGGAGTCGAGCAGCAGCAGCGGAACCCGGCCCACCGCCGCGCGCCAGACCTGCGCGGCGAGCTCGTGCGGAGAACCGAGCGCCCCGCCGTCGGGGAGCGGCACGGCGACCCGGACCGGCTGACCGCCGTCATCGCGCAGCAGGGTCAGCGGCAGCCCGTTCGGATCGGTGGCCGGGTAGCGCTCCAACTGCCAGCCCTCCGCCGACAGCGACTGGGTGAAGTAGCCGTGGCGGTACAGCAGTCCCACGCCGATGATCGGCACGCCGAGGTCGCTCGCCGTCTTGAGGTGATCACCCGCCAGGATGCCGAGGCCGCCCGAGTACTGCGGCAGCGCGGCGGTGATGCCGAACTCCGGCGAGAAGTAGGCGATGGCGGCGGGCGGCGCGGCAGTGGTGCCGCCCGCAGCGCTGGAAAGCGATTGATACCAGCGCGGGCCTTCCAGGTACTCGTGCAGGTCGTCGGCGGCGTCGGACAGGCGCCGCAGGAAGCGCCGGTCCTCCGCCAGTCGGGCCAGCCGCTCCGGCGGCACCTCGCCGAGCAGCCGGATCGGATCGTGACCGGCCGCCTCCCACCGCTCGCGGTCGATGGAGGCGAACAGGTCGAGTGTTTCCGCATGCCAGGACCACCGCAGGTTGAGCATGAGCTCGCCAAGCGGGGCGAGCGGCTCCGGCAGCGCGGCCGCAACCGTGAACCGGCGGATCGCTCTCATCTTCCGGCCTCCTGCGGCGCACGTCGGGCACGGGGGTCTGAAGACCGCGCGTCTCTCACGGGGAGTGACCTTAATCTGTCACGTGGCTATCTAGCGAACCGATCTGGACATCAGGGAGCCCAATGTCTGCGCGCGGGGAAAAGAACGCCTCCCGGGATAACTTGAACGGCACTGTGATGGGTAGCGTGACAGGGTGATCGGACGCATCCCCATCCTCGACGTCGAGCCCGTGGTCGAGTGCGGACGGCGGCCGGCGAAGGCCGTGGCGGGCGAGACCTTCGAGGTATCCGCGACCGTGTTCCGCGAGGGACACGAGATGCTCGGCGCCGACGTGGTCCTGCGCGGCCCCGACGGCCGCCCGCGGCCGCGGATCCGCATGCACGAGGTCACGCCGGGGACCGACCGCTATCGCGCGGAGGTCACGGTCACCTCGGCAGGCGTGTGGCGGTTTCACGTCGAGGCCTGGGGCGACCCGTTCAGGCACTGGTACCACGACGCCGGGATCAAGATCCCGCGCGGCCAGGATGTGGAGCTGATGCTCGCCGAGGGCGCCCTGCTGTTCGAGCGTGCCGCGCGGCGGGTCCGCGGGCCCGGGCGGGACATGCTCGCCGCGATCGCGGCACGGCTGCGTGATCCGGGCATCCCGCCGTCCGGCAGGTTCGCCGCCGCCACCGACGCCGAGGTCGCGTCGATCACCGATGCCTACCCGCTGCGCGAGCACGTCACGCGGTCCAGGAAGTTCCCGGTGATGGTGGCCAGGGAGCGGGCGCTTTACGGCTCGTGGTATGAGTTCTTCCCCAGGTCCGAGGGGGCGCAGATCGACCCGATGGGCCGCAGGGAGCCAACTTCGGGCACGCTGCGGACGGCGGCGCGGCGGCTGGACGCCATCGCCGCGATGGGTTTCGACGTGGTCTACCTGCCGCCCATCCACCCGATCGGTTTCACCGGCAGGAAGGGCCGCAACAACACGCTGGAGGCACGGCCGGGCGATCCCGGGTCTCCGTGGGCGATCGGATCGGCAGAGGGCGGCCATGACGCGGTCCATCCCGACCTCGGGACGCTGGAGGATTTCGACGCGTTCGTGGCGCGCACCCGCGAGCTCGGCATGGAGGTCGCGCTCGATCTGGCCCTGCAGACCTCCCCGGACCACCCGTGGGTCAAGGAGCATCCGGAATGGTTCACCACCCGGGCCGACGGCTCGATCGCCTACGCGGAAAACCCGCCGAAGAAGTACCAGGACATCTACCCCGTCAACTTCGACAACGATCCCGACGGCAGTTACGCCGAGGTGCTCCGCATCGTCAGGCACTGGATGGACCACGGCGTGCGGATCTTCCGGGTGGACAATCCGCATACCAAGCCGCTGCGGATGTGGGAACGGCTGCTCGCGGACATCTGTGCCACCGACCCTGACGTGCTCTTTCTGGCCGAGGCTTTCACCAGGCCCGCGATGATGGGCGCCCTGGCCAAGATCGGCTTCCACCAGTCCTACACGTACTACACCTGGCGCGTCGGCACCGCCGAGCTCGAGGACTACCTGCAGGAGCTTTCCGGGCCCGCCGCCACGTACATGCGGCCCAACTTCTTCGCCAACACCCCCGACATCCTGCACGCCTACCTGCAGCACGGCGGGCCCGCCGCATTCAAGGTCAGGGCCGTGCTCGCGGCCATGCTCTCACCCACCTGGGGCATCTACTCCGGGTACGAGCTGTGCGAGAACGTGCCACTGCGCCCGGGCAGCGAAGAGTACCTGGACTCGGAGAAGTACCAGTACAAGCCGCGCGACTGGGCGGGCGCCGAACGCAGCGGGCGCAGCCTCGCCCCGTTCATCACGCAACTCAACATGATCAGACGTGCCCACCCCGCCCTGCACCGATTGCGTAACCTACGTTTTCATCACGCGGACCAGCCAGAGTTCATCTGCTTCTCCAAACGGCTTACCCTGGCAGAAACCGTGCAGGATGCGGGATCTGCCGCGGCGGGCCGCGGCCCGGACACCGTGCTTGTCGTCGTGAACACCGATCCGCACCAGCCGCGCGAGGCGACAGTGTGGCTCGACCCGAGCGCACTGGGCAGCGACGGCGGTGAGGAGCTCGTCGTCACTGACGAGCTGACCGGTGAGTCCTACCAGTGGGGCCGGGCCAACTACGTTCGCCTCGACCCGGAACGCACGCCCGCGCACATTTTCACGGTCACGCCGGGGCCAGCCCAGCCCTAGCGGCCAGCGGCGATGGCCGGCGGGCCGCTCCGGCGGCCCAAAACAACACAGATCGCGACGCCCCGGAGATCCGGGCGCGCGAACACATGTCAGTACACCACGCACACAGCAGCACTTCCTGGAGACGCCAGTGGTGACACCGAAAAACCCGGTCACGCCGTACCGCTCCGGTTTCGGGCCGGTGCACAGCGAGCCAGTGCCCGATCCGTTCGCGTTCGGCAAGCCACGGGACCCGCACTGGTACAAGCGCGCCGTCTTCTACGAGGTCGTCATCCGCGGCTTTCACGACTCGAACGAGGACGGCACCGGCGACCTGCAGGGCCTCACAGCACGGCTGGACTACCTGCAATGGCTCGGCATCGACTGCATCTGGCTGCTGCCGATCTACGCCTCGCCGCTGCGCGACGGCGGGTACGACATCTCGGACTTCATGACCGTGCTGCCCGATTTCGGGCATATCGGTCACTTCGTCGAAATGGTCGACGAGGCGCACAAGCGCGGCATCCGGGTGATCGCCGACCTGGTCATGAACCACACCAGCGACGCCCATCCGTGGTTTCAGGCCTCACGCAACGACCCGGACGGCCCGTACGGCGACTTCTACGTGTGGTCGGGCACCGACGACAAGTACCGGGACGCGCGGGTCATCTTCGTCGACACCGAGCACTCGAACTGGACGTTCGACCAGGTCCGCGGGCAGTACTACTGGCACAGGTTCTTCTCCCACCAGCCGGACCTGAACTACGAGAACCCGCGGGTGCAGGAGGCGATGCTGGAGGTGCTGAGGTTCTGGCTCGACCTCGGCATCGACGGTTTCCGGCTGGACGCCGTGCCCTACCTGTACGAGCGCGAGGGCACCAACTGCGAGAACCTCAAGGAAACCCACGAGTACCTCAAGCGCATCCGCACCGAGGTCGACCGCCTCTACCCGGACCGGGTGCTGCTCGCCGAGGCCAACCAGTGGCCCGACGACGTGGTCCAGTACTTCGGCGACAGCCAAAGCGGCGGGGACGAATGCCACATGGCGTTCCACTTCCCGCTGATGCCGCGCATCTTCATGGCCGTGCGGCGCGAGCAGCGCTACCCGATCTCGGAGATCCTGGCCCAGACCCCGGCCATCCCCGAGCACTGCCAATGGGGTATCTTCCTGCGCAATCACGACGAGCTCACGCTGGAGATGGTCACCGACGACGAGCGTGACTACATGTACGTCGAGTACGCGAAGGACCCGCGGATGAAGGCGAACATCGGCATCCGCCGCCGGCTCGCCCCGCTGCTCGACAACGACCGCAACCAGCTCGAGCTGTTCACCGCGCTGCTGCTGTCGCTGCCCGGCTCGCCGGTGCTGTACTACGGGGACGAGATCGGCATGGGCGACAACATCTGGCTCGGTGACCGGGACGGCGTGCGCACGCCGATGCAGTGGACCCCCGACCGCAACGCCGGATTCTCCAACTGCGACCCGGCGCGGCTCTACCTCCCGGTGATCATGGATCCGATCTACGGGTACCAGGCGATCAACGTGGAGTCACAGCAGAAGAACGCGGGCTCGCTGCTCAACTGGACGAAGCGGATGATCGAGATCCGCAAGCGCCATGCCGTCTTCGGCCTCGGCAGCTACGACGAGCTCGCGTCGTCGAATCCGAGCGTGCTCGCGTTCGTCAGGGAGTACAGCGACGGCCCCAGGCACGAACGCGGCGGCATCGGCCTGGACGGCTCGGACCGGATACTGTGCGTCAACAACCTTTCCCGTTTCCCGCAGCCGGTCGAGCTCGACCTGCGCCGGTTCAAGGGCGTCACCCCCATCGAGTGCATGGGCGGGGTACGTTTCCCGCCGATCGGCGAGCTCAGCTACCTGCTCACCCTGCCCGGCCACGGTTTCTACTGGTTCCAGCTCCCGCCGCCGCGAGACGACGAGCTGCCATGAGCCGCCGCCAACCGGGGGATCTTGGGGGTCGCCACCCGGGCAGCACCTCCGGGCAGGGTTGATCTCGCGTGAGCGGGGAAACGTTCCGGGCAACCCGTGCCCAGAAGGAGAGCCTTGGGATGGTGTAAACGAGAATCATGAGATTCGAGGAGATCCTCACTGTTTGGCTGCCACGGCAGCGCTGGTTCGCCGGCAAGGGCCGCGCGATCCGGGACCTGACCGTCATCGCGGACACCGAGCTGGTCGCCGGCGACCCGGAGCTGCGGCACCTGGTGCTCGCGGTCACCCAGGACGGCAGCGTAGACATGTACCAGGTGCTCGCCGGGGTGCGCACCGCGCTGCCCGACCGGCTGAGACACGCGATGATCGGCCGCGCCGCGCGGCCCGGCGGGGCCGCCGTCATCTACGACGCCGCCCACGACAGCGATCTCACCAAGATCCTGCTGAGGGCGATCGCCGCGGGCAAGGACGTGGGGCGGCTGCGGTTCCGCAGGTCTCCGGGTGCGCACATCAACACCAACCTGGACAGCCTGGTCATCACCGGCGAGCAGAGCAACACGAGCCTCGTCTACGGCGAGGAGGCCATCCTCAAGCTGTTCCGCAGGCTCACCCCCGGCGCCAACCCGGACCTGGAGGTGACGAGCGCGCTCGCCCGGGTGGGCTCGGCGCACATCGCGCAGCCGTTCGGGTGGATCGAGATGGAGCTGGACGGCACCGCGACCACCGTCGCGATCTTGTCCGAATACCTCCGCACGGCGAGCGACGGCTGGTCACTCGCCCAGACGTCGGTACGTGACCTGTACGCGGCCGAGGGTGTCCGCCCGGAGGAGGCGGGCGGGGACTTCGCGGGTGAGGCGCACCGGCTGGGCGCCGCCACCGCCGAAATCCACCGCGACCTCGCGGACGCGTTCGGGACGTCCGGGCTCGAACCGGACGCGGTCGCGGAGCTCGCGGCACAGATGCGCGAGCGGCTCGACGTCGCGTGCATGGCGGTGCCCGGGCTGGCCCGGCACGCGGATCTGGCGCGGGCCGCGTTCGACGATCTCGCCAAGCTCGACAAGCCGCTGCGGGTTCAGCGGGTGCACGGCGACTACCATCTGGGCCAGGTCGTGCGCACGAAGACCGGCTGGATCGTGCTCGACTTCGAAGGTGAGCCTGCCACGCCGCTGGCGCAGCGGCGTGCGCCGACGTCACCGCTGCGTGATATCGCCGGGATGCTGCGCTCGTTCGACTACGCCGCCCGCGCGCAGCTCATCGGCCATCCGCACGGCGACAGGCTCCGCGGCACCGCATACGCCTGGACGCAGCGCAACCGCAACGCATTCTGCGAGGGTTATGCGAAGGCCGGCGGCACCGACCCACGCCGCGACGAGACGGCGCTGCGGGCCTTCGAGCTGGACAAGGTGGTGTACGAGGTCATGTACGAGGCCAGGCACCGGCCGTCCTGGCTGCCGATTCCGCTCGATTCGCTGGCGGCGGCCGCGTGAAGCGGCGCAACATGGCACCGCGGCGCCGCGCCGCCCATCAGCGAGCACCCGCCGGCTGTCCGCACGCACCCGCCAGCCAGACGCCCGAGGAGCCATTCCTGCATGCCGCAGATCAGCGTGGATGAGATCGACCGGATCGTCGCGGGGCACCATCACGACCCGCACTCGGTCCTCGGCGCGCATCCCGGGCCGGACGGTATCACGGTGCGCGCGCTGCGGCCGCTCGCCGCCACGGTCACCGTGGTCACCGCCGACGGCAGCAGATATCCCATGCGGCACGTCCACGAGGGCGTCTTCGAGGCGGTCCTGCCGCCGGGTGACGTGCCCGACTACCGGCTCGCCGTCAGCTACACAAGCCCGGACGCGCAAGGCGCGGCAGACGGCACGGGCGCGGCAGACGGCGCGGATGCGGGAGACGGCGCGGGCGCAGCCGTCGGCGGTCACGAGACGCTGACCGACGATCCCTACCGCTACCTGCCCATGCTGGGCGAGATCGACCTGCACCTCATCAGCGAGGGCAGGCACGAGCAGCTGTGGCAGGTGCTCGGCGCGCACCTGCGCACGCTGCCCGCCGGAGGGCCGGACGGCGGCACGCCGGCACCGGCGCACGCGGCAGCGCCGCAGGCGAACGCCGGCGCGGCAGCGGCGCAAGCCGGCGCCACGCAGCGGCAGCCGTTCGGGATCAATGATCACGCGCGGCCGGGATTCGGGCCGGTGACCGGCGTGTCCTTCGCCGTCTGGGCGCCGAACGCCCGCGGCGTGCGGGTCGTCGCCGACTTCAACCACTGGGACGGGCGCGGCCACCCGATGCGCTCGCTCGGCAGTTCGGGCGTCTGGGAGCTGTTCGCCCCGGGCGCCGAGGCGGGCATGCGCTACAAGTACCAGATCTGCGGGCCCGACGGCACCTGGCGGGTCAAGGCGGACCCGATGGCGCAGGCGGCCGAGAAGCCGCCCGCGACCGCGTCGGTCATCTACGCCAGCGAGCACACCTGGGGTGACAGCGACTGGCTGGCCGCACGTGCCGGGCGCAACCCGGTCCGCGAGCCCATGACCGTCTACGAGGTCCACCTCGGCTCGTGGCGGCCGGGCCTGTCCTACCGCGATCTCGCCCGCGAACTGACCGAGTACGTCACCGGCATGGGCTTCACGCACGTGGAGCTCCTGCCCGTCGCCGAGCACCCGTTCGGCGGCTCGTGGGGGTATCAGGTGTCGTCGTACTACGCGCCCACGGCACGGTTCGGGCGCCCGGACGACTTCAGGTACCTGGTCGACCAGCTCCATCAGGCCGGCATCGGCGTCTTCGCCGACTGGGTGCCCGCGCCCTTCCCGCGCGACGACTGGGCGCTCGCCCGCTTCGACGGCACGCCGCTTTACGAGGACCCCGACCCGCGCCGCGGCGAGCACCCGGACTGGGGCACGTACGTGTTCAACTTCGGCCGTCGCGAGGTGCGCAACTTCCTCGTCGCCAACGCGCTGTACTGGCTCGAGGAATTCCACATCGACGGCCTCCGGGTGGACGCGGTCGCCTCCATGCTGTACCTGGATTACTCCAGAGAGCCCGGTCAGTGGACCCCGAACGTCTACGGCGGCCGGGAGAACCTGGAAGCGATCTCGTTCCTGCAGGAAGCCAACGCCACGGCCTACCGCACGGCGCCGGGCATCACCATGATCGCCGAGGAGTCCACCGCCTGGCCGGGCGTGACGAGGCCGGTGCACCTCGGCGGGCTCGGGTTCGGGTTCAAGTGGAACATGGGCTGGATGCACGACACGCTGGCGTACCTGTCGCACGACCCGGTGTTCCGGCACTACCACCACAACGAGCTCACGTTCTCGCTGATCTACGCGTTCAGCGAGAACTTCGTGCTGCCGCTGTCACACGACGAGGTCGTGCACGGCAAGGGCTCGCTGCTCGGCAAGATGCCGGGCGACGACTGGCGGCGGTTCGCGGGCCTGCGCGCGCTGCTGGCCTACATGTGGGCGCATCCGGGCAAGAAACTGCTGTTCATGGGCTCGGAGTTCGGCCAGGGCGCCGAGTGGTCGGAGCAGAACGGGCTCGACTGGTGGGTGCTCGACGACGACTACCACCACGGCGTACAGCAACTCGTCCGGGACCTGAACCAGGCGTACGCGGCAGCGCCGGCCCTGTGGCAGCAGGACTCCGTACCCGAAGGATTCGCCTGGATTGACGCCAACGACGCGGGCGGCAACACGGTGTCCTTCCTGCGGCTCGCCCAGCCCGCCGGGCAGCCAGCCGGGCAGCCGGCCGAGGGCGGCACCGTCATCGCCTGCATCGCGAACTTCTCGGCTGTCCCGCACGGCAACTACCGAATCGGCCTGCCACACGCGGGCCGCTGGCGCGAGGTGATCAACACCGACGCACCGGTCTACGGCGGAAGCGGCGTGGGCAACCTGGGCGTCGTCGAGGCCGTGCCCGAGCCGTGGCACGGCAAGCCGGCCTCGGCGACCCTGACCGTGCCACCGCTCGGCGTTCTCTGGCTCGCCCCCGGGTAACTCGCCCCCCGGGCAATCAGCCGGTCACAGCAGGCTGAGCAGCCAGCGCGGGCCGGTCACGGCCGCGCCGGCGGCCTCGCAGCGGCGGCGCAGTTCCCGGTCGGCGGTCACCACCAGGCGGATCCCGCGCACCTTGGCCGCGAGCTCGGCGATCGTGTCGTCGCCCGAGCGCGGGGCCGCCACCACCTGCACCGCGGCCGTGACGGCGCCCGGGGGCGCGGCGGGGACGGCCGCTTCGCCGGTGTGCGGGGCGTCAGCGTGAGCGCCGCGGCTGGGCCGGCCCGGGGTGGCCAGCGCCCGCGCCGCGCCTTCGACGACGAAGATGATCTCGGGGTACCAGACCTTCAGCGGCGGCGCCGTCATCCCGGGGGGCAGTGCGTGCAGGCCGCGGCCGGCAAGCACGGAAATCTCGTCCCGCAGGCGCGCGGCCGCTCCGGCCCTGTCTCGCCACCATCCGTCCGCCCCCCGACATTCTCGGCAACCACCCAGGCGGCGGCCTCGGTCTCCGCGCTGACCGGTGACACCGGCACCGGCCGCGGCATCTCGCCGATCACCGTGTCATAAGCCCATCCACCGTGATCGTCACGCATGACGCCCGTGATCCGCAGCATGTCCACCGGCAGGGTGGCTTCCTCCGCCGCCTCACGCAGCGCCGCCGCGACCGAGGGCTCGTCCCTCCGCCGGGCGCCGCCGAACAGGCCCCAGGTGCCGCCGTGGCTGCTCCACAGGCTCCGGTACTGCAGCAGCACGCGGGTCTGGCCGGCTTCGTCGCGGGCATGGGGGAGCAGTCCCGCGGCCCCGAACCGCCCCCAGTGGCGATGCCCCAGGTCGCAGCGGATCCAGCGGTCGCCGTCGAGGTCGGCCATTCCGCGACAATAGCCGACCGCCGCGCACCGGGCCCATCGGTGGGGCGAGACGGTGGGGGCTCGCGCCTGTGGCGAACCCGTAGGCTGAGGCCATGGCGGATACGAGCCTTGCCGACAAGATCATCAGGTTTCGCCAGCGGCGCGGTGGGCCGCTGATCCTGGAGCTGGACCTGACCGACGGAATCACGGACGACCCGCCGACCGACCCGCTTTCTGCCTTGCTCACGCTCCGCAGGAACCGGCTCGGCGATGTGATCGACGCGCTCCGCCGGGCGAGGTCTGACGACCGGGTGAAGGCCCTGGTGGCGAAGCTCGGTGGCCGCCGTATCGGGATGGCCAGGATCCAGGAGCTGCGCGACGCGGTCACCGAGTTCCGCGAGGCGGGCAAGACCACCATCGCGTGGGCGGACAGCTACGGCGAGTTCTCGCCCGGCAACCTGCCCTACTACCTGGCCACCGCGTTCGAGCAGATCTACCTGCAGCCCTCCGGCGATCTCGGGCTGACCGGGATCGTCCTGCAGACCACGTTCTTCCGGGGCACGCTGGACAGGCTCGGCGTCGAATACGAGGTCGCCAAGCGGCACGAATACAAGAACGCCGCGAACGTCCTGACCGAGCGCGGCTTCGACGGGCCGCACCGCGAGGCGCAGCAGCGGCTGGTCGAGTCGCTCACCGAGCAGATCACCGAAGGCATCGCCGAGCGCCGCGGCATCTCCCCCGCCGACGTGCGTGCGCTGATCGACAAGGGCCCGTTCATCGGCGCGGAGGCGACCGCGGCCGGTCTCGTCGACGCGCTCGGCTACCGCGACGAGGTCTACACCGCGGCGCGCAAGCAGGCGGGCGAGCACGCCGAACTGCAGTACGTCGGCCGGTACGGCCGCGCCCGCGCGCTGGCGCGTGGCGCCCGCAAGGTCCCGAACCCCCGCGAGCGCTTCGTCGCCGTCGTTCACGCCAGCGGCCCCATCCGGCGCGGCCGCGGCGGCCGCGGCCCGGTCATGGCGGGCTCGATCGGTTCCGACTCGCTGGCCGCGGTGCTGCGCTCGGCCACGGCCGACGAGCGCGTGGCCGCGATCGTGCTGCGGGTGAACAGCCCGGGCGGCTCGTACACCGCCTCGGACACCATCTGGCGCGAAGTCGTGCGGGCCCGCGCCGCCGCGAAACCAGTCGTGGTGTCCATGGGAGACGTCGCCGCATCCGGCGGCTACTTCATCTCGATGGCCGCCGACGAGATCGTCGCCCAGCCCGGCACGCTCACCGGCTCGATCGGGGTGTTCGGCGGTAAGCCCGTCGTCAGCGGGCTGCTCGGCAGGGCCGGGATGACCACGGACGCCATCGGCGAAGGCAGCCACGCGCAGATGTTCTCCACCGCCCACCCCTTCAGCCCGGACGAATGGGAACGGGTGAACACCTGGCTGGACCGCATCTATGCGGACTTCACCGGCAAGGTCGCCGAAGGCCGCCGGATGACCGCGGATCAGGTCGATCAAGTCGCCCGCGGCCGGGTCTGGACCGGCGCGGACGCGGCGCGGGGCGGGCTGGTCGACCAGATCGGGGGCCTCGAAACCGCGGAACGGATCGCGCGGCGCCGCGCCGGGCTGCCGCCAAGCGCTCCGGCTCGCCTCTACCCACGGCCAAACCCGCTGGACCGGCTGCGCGCCCCGCAGTCGAGCGAGGACCGCCCCGCGGCGGCGCGGCTGGGCACCGGCGTGCTCGCGGCCGGAGTGCTGGCGGAAAGCTGGGGACCGGTGGCGCAGTTCGCGGCCGGGCTCGGCCTGCCCGCCGGGGGCCCGCTGCTGCTGCCGGGCAACTGGACGATCAGTTGACGCTCCGGCGCGCGAGCGCAGCCGCAGGCCCCGGCCCGCGCGGGCGTGCGCGGCGGGCCGCGGCGGCCCGTCACAGCGGACCAGCCATACGCCGAACGGCTCACGCGCGGTGACACACGGCGATACCCGCGCCGCGCTCGCGGGGTGGGCGAGCGGCGTGGCCGTCGTCACGGTCCGGGACGGGCGCGACGACATCGGCGCCACCGTGAGCGCGTTCCTGCCGGTATCCGACGAACCGCCGCTCGTGGCGGTCAGCGTCATGTCCGGCTCCTACCTCGCCGAGGTGCTCGGCCGGCAGGCCGCCTTCGCGGTGACCATTCTCGGCGAGCAGCAGCGCGCCCTCGCGGGACGTTTCGCCGCGGCAGGGCGCCCCAGTGCCAGGCGGCTGCTCGACGGGGTGGAGCATGTCCGCGGCAGCCGTTCGGGATCACTCATCCCCGCAGCGGGGGTGGCGGCGGTCGACTGCGAGGTCAGGCAGCGGCTGGCGACGGGTGATCACCTGCTCGTGATAGCCGAGGTCGCGGCCACGGTGTACGCCGACGACGGCGCGGCGCCGCTCGTCCGCTTCCGTGGCCGCTATCCCCCGCCTCCCAGGTGACGCCGGTCCGGCCGGCGCCGTCAGCGCAGCGCGTTCGGCCGCGCGTCGACGACGAGCTCACCGCCGCGCCAGACGGCGGCCACCTGCGGCACGCCCGGCCGGTAGGCCAGGTACACGTGCGACGGGGCGTCGAGCAGCAGGACGTCGGCCCGCGCGCCGGGCGCCAGATGCCCGACATCGGTGCGGCGCAGCGCCCGCGCACCTCCGGTGGTGGCCGCCCACACCGCCTCCTGCGTCGTCATCCCGAGCTCGCGCACGGCCAGCGCGATGACCAGGGCCATCGAAGAGGTGAAGCAGGAGCCGGGATTACAGTCCGTCGCGAGCGCTACGGTGACACCCGCGCCGAGCAGCCGCCGGGCGTCCGGGTAGGGCTGGCGGGTGGAGAACTCCACCGCGGGCAGCAGGGTCGCGACGGTCCCCGAGGACGCCAGCGCGGCGACGTCGTCGCCGGACAGGTACGTGCAGTGGTCCGCGGACGCCGCCCCGGCCTCCACCGC
>WNGJ01006968.1_pt1 | contig 15839 bp, 14 predicted proteins | sample 5400611 | NCBI WGS metagenome assembly WNGJ01 (sample SAMN13153375, study PRJNA577476) | soil metagenome | isolation source: 40 cm soil or saprolite under Garry oak tree replicate 1 | place: USA:California | collected 2016-06-15
GCGACGTTACCTGATGCCGTAGAGGCGGCGCAGGATCGAGCGCAGCTTGGGGGCGGTCAGCTCACCGACGTTCTCGCCGACCACGGTCTTGCCCGACGGTGACAGGAAGATTGTCACGGGCAGCCCGGCCACGCCGTACCTGTCCGCCGTCGTGCCGTTCTGGTCGAAGGCGATCTGGTACGGGACCCGGTACCTGGTGACGAACGCGATCGCCTGCTTGCGGGCGTCGACGGTATCGATTCCGACGAAGGTGACCTCGCCGTGCAGGCTCCTGGCCACGCTGGCCACGGCGGGCGTCTCCCGCTGGCAGGGAGCGCACGTCGAGGACCAGAAGTTCATCACGACCGGCCGGCCGGCCAGCCCGGCCAGGTCGAAGGTCCCGTGGCCGCGCAGGTCAGGCACGCTCACCGGGCGAGCTGGCCGGTGCAAACGGACGAAGCCGAGCCCGTCCCCTGTGTTGCCGGCCGCCTTCGCGTGCGGTCCGGCCGCCCAGCGGACGGCGAGCAGTGTCGCGCCGGACAGCAGGGCCGCCGCGACCAGCACCATGGCCGCCATCGCGATCCGCCGCGGCGGCCACCGCGTTCCCGCGCCGGGAGTGGTCATGCTGCCACGATATTCCGCTCCGCCGCGGCCCGCCGTCCCAGGCCGGACAGCCGAGCGCGACGTCAGCGCGCGTCAGCTCCGACCGACGTCAGCCGAGCCGGTACCGGGCGATGGCTGCCTGGTCGATCCCGGCGCCGAGCCCGGGTCCGCGCGCCACAGCCAGGCACCCGTCCTCGCCGATCATCAGCGGCTCGGCCAGGAAGAAGTCACGGCGCTCCGGCGTCCATCCCGGCGGGTCGTAGGGGAATTCGAAGAACGGCCCGCCGCCCACGCCAGCGGCCAGGTGCAGGCTGGCGAGCAGGCCGAGCCCGTTGGTCCACGCGTGCGGGGTGAACCAGCGGTTGGCGAGCATCGCCACCTCACCGACCGTCCTGGCCCGCAGCAACCCGATGGCCAGCACCGGGTCAGGCTGCACCACGTCCAGGGCCCCGGCCGCCAGCGCGCCGAGCAACTCAGCCGGCGTGCGAGCCATCTCGCCGCCCGCCACCCGGATCCCGGTCTGCTCGCGCAGCGTCCGCATCCCGGCCAGGTCGGCGGCCGGCAGCGGCTCCTCAAGCCAGAGCACGCCGAGCTCACGCAGTTCGTCGGCGATGCGGCGGACGGCGGCCAGGTCGAGCGCGGGAGCGATGTCGCCGGGCATCCGCCACCACTGGTTCAGGTCGGCCATGATCGCGAACTCGTCTCGCCGTGAGCGCGCCGCCGACCAAGGCGGCCACGGGCTGATCGCAGATCTTCCCCGCGATGTCCCACAGGGCAGCCTCGAGCGGCCAGTACCGGCCGGCGTGGAACGCGATCGTTTCCAGGGTCCTGACGTGACCGGCGATCGTCATCGGGTCGCGCCCGATGAACAGGTCGGCGTAAGCCTCGAAGCCGCTCATGGAATCGCCTGAGCCGTAACCGGTGATGCCCTCGTCGGTCCGCACCGTCACCAGGGTGGCGTCCGCGGACGGGCGCGGATCCCGGTCCCAGGCGGCAACGAAAGGCGGGTCGAGCGGCAGGCGCAGCCGGTCGATCTCGATCGCGGTGATCTTCATAGCCGACATGCTGCCGCAACGCCGCGGGACGGCGCGTTCCGGCCGTCCGCGGAGGTTAGATCTGCCACACCATTAAAATTCGCAAACCGGGTAACTACGTTGCAGTGTACTGAGGGCAAAACTAGGCTGACTGAATTCGCCAGGCCGCACAAGCCGGCCTGATGCCGTCGGGGAGGTCGCGTGACGCGGTACCTGCTCAGGCGGCTCGGCCTGGCCGTCATCACCTTGTGGATCCTCAGCGTTATTGTCTTTTTCGCAGGTCAGGTGCTACCTGGCGATCCCGGAAGGGCGGTGCTCGGGCCGTTCGCTTCGCGCGCGGCTGTCCGTTCGCTCGACCATCAGCTCGGCGTCGACCGGCCGCTCGTGACGCAGTACCTGGGCTGGGTCGGCGGCCTGCTGCACGGCAACATGGGGGTGTCCTATTCGTTCCGGACGCCGGTCGAGCCGTTCATCCTCACCGCGCTCGGCAACTCGGCGAAGCTCGGAGCCCTGGCGCTGGTGATCATCATCCCGCTCGGCATCGTCGGCGGCGTGCTGGCCGCGCTGTACACGGGGCGGGCGGTCGACCGGGTGATCTCGCTCGGCGGGCTCGCCGCCTCGACGGTGCCTGAGTTTGTGTCAGGGATCGTCGTCATCGTGGTCTTCGGCGTCGCGCTCAAGGCCCTGCCCATCACCGCGGCCACCAGCCCTGGCGCGTCGCCGGCCGACCAGCTCCAGCACCTGATCCTGCCCGTGATCCCGCTGGTTCTCGTGCTGTTCGGGTACATCGCGCGGATGGCGCGGGCGGGCACCATCGAGGCGCTGGAGTCCGATTACGCCCGAACGGCGGTCCTGAAGGGACTGCCCAGGTCGGTCGTGATCCGGCGGCACATCCTGCGGAACTCGCTGCTGCCCACGATCACCGTGATCGCCACCCAGACCGGGTACCTGATCGGCGGGCTGGTCATCATCGAGACGCTCTTCAACTATCAGGGGATCGGGCGGTTGATCCTCAGCGCGGCCAACAACAAGGACTTCCCGATGCTCGAGGCCGGCGTCCTGACCATCGGCGTCGTCTACATGGTGGCGACCCTGATCGCCGACGTGCTCTACACGGTTCTCAACCCGCGGCTGCGGGTCGGGGTCTGAGATGACGGGATGACACGCCGCCCATGACGGACATCGCCGCGCCGGCCGGACAGATCGCCGTCGCCCACGGCATCGCCGCGCCGCCAGCGCCGTGGCGGCTGCTGTTGCGCAAGCCGACCTTCGTCATCGGCGCTGCCATCTTGCTGTTCTGGGTGGTGTGCGCGATCTTCGGCGCCTCGATAGCCCCGCACGACCCGCTGGCCCAGAGCCTGCTCGCCAAGAACAGCGCGCCATCGGGCGCCCACCTGCTCGGAACCGACTCGCTCGGCCGCGACGTGCTGTCCCGGGTGATCGTGGGCGCCAGGGACATCCTGCTGATCTCCCCGCTGGCCACGCTGCTCGGGACCGTGCTGGGCACCGTGCTCGGGCTGATCATGGGCTACCTCGGCGGCGTCGTCGACACCGTGCTCGGGCGTGTCGTCGAGGCCGTGCTGGCGCTGCCCGTCGTGGTCGTCGCCCTCCTGTTCATCGTCGCTGTCGGGCCGTCACCGGTCGCCATCATCGTCGTCATCGGGTTCATCTTCGCGCCGCTGATCGCGCGGACGGTCAGGACCGCGGTGCTCGTTGAGGGCCAGCAAGATTACCTGGCATCGGCGCGGCTGCTCGGCGAGCGACCCGGCTACATCATGTTCGCCGAGATCCTGCCGAACGTGCTCCCGGTCATCGTGGTCGAGTTCACCGTGCGTCTTGGTTATGCCATCTTCGCGGTTGCCGGCCTGTCGTTCCTCGGCTTCGGCGTGCAGCAGCCCACCCCGGACTGGGGCGGCGACGTCGCGGCGAACTACGGGCTGCTCGGGGCCGGCTACTGGTGGGAGACCCTGTTCGCGGCGCTGGCGATCGCGTCGCTGGTGATGGCGATCAACCTGGTAACCGATGCGATCGAGCAGGTGATCTCCTCATGACTGGCCTGGAGGCGGGGGGTCCAGCGGGGTCGTCCTCGCAGGCCGGCACCGGGGTGACGAGCGAGCCGGGAGCCGCGGCAGGACCCACGCTGCGGGTCGCCGGCCTCGAGGTCACCTACCGGGTACGCGGGCAGAACCGCGCGGCGGTCAGGAACGTAACGTTCGAGATCGGCAACCGCGAGTCCTACGGCCTGGTCGGCGAGTCGGGATCCGGCAAGTCGACCGTCGCGCTGGCGCTCACCAGGTACCTGCCGCGCAACGGCGCGGTCACCGGCGGTTCCATCAGCATCGCCGGCCGGGATCCGCTCGCGATGGGCGGCGCTGCGCTGCGCGAGCTGCGGGCCAGAACCGTGTCGATGGTGTACCAGGAACCCGGCCGGGCCCTGAACCCCTCGATCAAGGCGGGCCGTCAGATCGCGGAGGTCTTCGAGGTCGCCGGCCTCGGTCGCGGCGAGGCGCTCGAGCGGGCCGAGGACATGCTCCGCAAGGTCCAGATCGCCGACCCCGGCCAGGTGATGGACCGCTACCCGCACCAGCTCTCCGGCGGGATGGCGCAGCGCGTGGTCATCGCGATGGCGCTGGCGGCCGAGCCCGCGCTGCTGATCCTGGACGAGCCGACCACAGCGCTCGACGCGACGGTCGAGGCCGAGGTGCTTGACCTGGTCGCCGGCTTGCGCACGCAGATGGCTACCTCGGTGCTCTTCATCAGCCACAACCTGGCCGTGATCGGCAAGATGTGCGACCGGGTCGGGGTGCTCTACGCCGGCGAGCTCATCGAGGAGGGCCCCGCCGACGTCGTCTTCGACCAGCCGAACCACCCCTATACGGTCGGGCTGCTGCGCTGCATCCCGCGGCGCGGCCAGCGTAAAGACCATGGCAGGCTGGACGCCATTCCCGGCTTCCTGCCTGCGCCAGGCCAGCAGATCACCGGCTGCATCTTCGCGGAGCGGTGCGCCCTGGTGGTCGACGAGTGCCGGACCGCACCCCCGCCGGCGTTTGAGATAGGACCCGATCACGCCGCCAGGTGCTACCGGCACGAGGAAGCGGCCGAGCTGCCGCGCAGCACACCGGCCGACGCGTCGCTGCCCTCGGCGGCAGATGATGGCGAGGCGATCGTCACGCTCCGCGGGCTGTCAACGACATACAAGAACGCGGGAACGGAGCTCAAGGCGCTGACCGGCGTGGACCTGCGGGTCATGCGCGGCGAGACGCTCGGCCTGGTCGGTGAGTCGGGCAGCGGCAAGACCACGCTCGCCAAGGCGCTGCTCGGCCTCGTCCAGCCGGACGCGGGCTCGGTGATCGAGTTCGACAGCGCCCCGCTCCCCGCCGAACTGCGCCGCAGACCGCTCGAACTGCTCAGGGCCGTGCAGATCGTCTTCCAGAACCCCGACTCGGCGCTGAACAGGCGCCATACGGTCCGCCGCCTGATCAGCCGCCCGCTGTCCAGGCTCGCGGGCCTGCGCGGCAGCCGGCTCGCCGAGCGGCTCGACGACCTGATCAGATCGGTCAGGATGGAGCCGAGGCACCTGACCATGCGGCCAGGCCAGCTCTCCGGCGGCCTGAAGCAGCGGGTAGCGATCGCCAGGGCGTTCGGCGGCGGGCCGCGGCTGGTGGTGTGCGACGAGCCGACGTCGGCGCTCGACGTCTCGGTACAGGCGGCGATACTGAACCTGCTCGCAGATCTCCAGGCCAAGGAGCGGGTCACCTACCTGTTCATCTCCCACGACCTGGGTGTCGTGCGGTACCTGTCGGACCGGATCGCCGTGCTCTACCTTGGCCGGCTGCTGGAGATCGGTCCCGCGGAGACGGTGTTCGCCGGGCCGCACCACCCTTACACCGAGGCGTTGCTGTCCGCTGTTCCCAGCCTGGATGGCCAGCGCAGGGAGCGAATCAGGCTGGCGGGCGAAATTCCGTCGGCGGCCAATCCGCCGCCGGGATGCGTCTTTCACACCAGGTGCCCGCGCAAGCTGTCCACCGGCGTCTGCGAGACCGTCGACCCGCCGCTCGCCGAGGTCGAGCCCGGTCACCTGATGAGCTGCCACATCCCGATCGAGGACCTGCGGCGGCTGCAGGGGCCGCCACGCTGAATTCCCATCAAGATTGCGCCCGCTCAATAACTCCGATTAGGTAAGAAAACTATTGTCTGCTGGCGATCAGCAGACGAACACACGGAGGGCATCCCGTGAATATTGACAATTCCCGGCTCGATCAAGTGCGAGACGGCCAGTCCGAACTGGGCAATCACGTCATCGATGAATTCGTCGCCGGCCGGATCAGCCGTCGCGACCTGATCAGGCGCGGCGCCGTTGTCGGTATCTCGATGCCGGCTATCAGCGCCATCCTGGCCGCGTGCGGCAGTTCCGGCGGAGGCGGCGGAGGAGGCGGGGGCGGCGGCGGCGCCAACGCGACCATCAGGGCTGGCATCATCACGCCGTCTGGCGCCATCAACCCGGTGACCGTCGCCGACCAGGGCGGCCTCGACATGCTCGCCCAGACCGGCGAGTACCTGTGCCTGTCCACCCAGACGCTGAGGTTGAAGCCCGTGCTGGCCGAGAGCTGGTCGCCGAACTCCACGGCTGACGTGTGGACGTTCAAGATCCGCCAGGGCGTGAAGTTCCACAGCGGCCAGACGATGACCGCTGATGATGTGGTCTACACGTTCAAGACGTACACCGACCCGAAGGCGCCGAACCCGACGCTGGCCGGAGTCGTTGTGCCGTCGGGCGTGCAGAAGGTCGACGATCACACGGTCGCGTTCCACCTCGAGGCGCCGAACGGCAACTTCCCCTACCTGGTGTCGTCGGACAACTACAACACGGTCATCATGCCGAACAACTTCGACCCAGGGAAGTGGGAGAGCACCTTCCCCGGCACCGGGCCGTTCGCGCTGAAGAGCTACACGCCCAAGCAGGGCGCCTCGTTCACCAGGAACGAGAAGTACTGGGGCGCCAAGGCGAAGCCGGCGGCGACGGAGTTCACGTTCTACGACACCGAGACCCCGCTGGTGCTCGCGCTGACCGGCGGCACGATCGACGTAGTCGGCCAGTTCTCCGTGACCGGCGGCCCGCAGATCCTGAACGGCCCGTACAACGTCGTCAAGCTGAAGTCGAGCGCGCACCGCGAGCTGTCGATGCGCAACGACCAGGCACCGTTCACCGACCCTCGGGTCCGCCGCGCGATCGCGCTCACCCTGGACCGCCCGGCGATCGTGAAGGCGCTGTTCAACGGCTTTGCCGACGTCGGCAACGACAGCCCGTTCGCGCCGGTGTTCCCGTCGACCGACACCAGCATCGCGCAGCGGGCCAAGAACATCGCCGAGGCGAAGGCGCTGCTGAAGGCGGCAGGCCACCGGAACGGCTTCACCACCCAGATGCTCGCCAACCAGCAGCAGGAGATCCCGCAGTACGCCCAGATCATCCAGCAGGCGGCCAGGGAGATCGGGGTCACCATCCACACCAAGGTCGAGCCGCCGTCGGTCTACTACGGCAACTTCAAGTTCGGGACGTCCGACTGGCTCGACGGCACGATGAGCCTGGTCGACTACGGTCACCGCAGCGTGCCGAACGCCTTCCTGACCAACCCGCTGCAGACCATCAACGCCAAGACGGGGACCGGCGCCTGGAACGCGGCAAGGTTCAGCAGCGCGCAGTACGACAAGCTCGCCGCGCAGTACATCGCCACCGCCGACCTGTCCAGCCAGCGCACGATCGCCGGCAAGATCGAGACCCTGCTGCTCGACCAGACCCCGATCGTCTACGGCTACTTCTACAACTACCTGTCGGCGTCGGCCCAGAACGTCCACGGCATCTACCCGACCGCCATCGGCCACATCTTCCTCTACAACACCACCAAGTCCTGAGGACTAACCGGAGGGGAGCGCGCCACGTCGGCGTGCTCCCCTCCGGTCACTCCGCATGGCTTTCAGTCACGCAGCTGACCGAATTGTTGCTTTTGTGGTCAGGCAATCCGTGTGTAGCGGCGGGACCGGCGGTCATAGCTGAGGTGTCGCGCCCGAATATGCTGGTAGTTCCCGTGAACTGAGCCGACGGGCGCGCGGTGGCGCACAGGGCAGGTGAGGATGACATCCGCTGACAACGAGCTCGGCACCGCGCGAAGGCGCACGGGCCGGGCTCCGGCCGGCCGTCATCCGGACAGCCGGCGGAGCCGGCGCGAGGCGCACACTCACTACCCGGGCGAGCACCATCACAGGGACGTCTCGGGCGGCTGGCTGCGCCCCGCGGTCTTCGGCGCCATGGACGGCCTGGTCACGAACGTGTCCCTGATCGCGGGCGTCGGCGGCGGGGGCGGCAGCGCGCACACGATCATTCTGACCGGCCTGGCCGGCCTCGCCGCCGGTGCGTTCTCGATGGCGACCGGCGAGTACGTGTCGGTGTCATCCCAGAACGAGCTCGTCGAGGCCGAGGTCACGAAGGAGCAGTACGAGCTCACCCACAACCCGGAGTCCGAGGCCAGGGAGCTGGCCGCGGTGTTCAGACACCGCGGCGTCGACCCCGATCTGGCTGACCGGGTGGCGCGGCAGATCGGCCAGAGCCCGGAGAACGCACTGCGCATGCACGTCCGCGAGGAGCTCGGGGTCGACCACCACGAGCTACCCTCGCCTCACGTCGCGGCCGGCGCATCGCTGATCACGTTCGCTGTCGGGGCGCTGATTCCCTTGCTGCCCTACCTCGTCGGCTTCCACTCGCTGCTGGCCGCGCTCGTGCTGGCCGGCATCGCCGCGTTCACCGGCGGCGGCACGGTCGCCAAGATCACCGACCGGCCGTTCCTGCGAGGGGCGATCCGCCAGCTCGTGCTGGCCGCGGCCGCCGCGGGGGCGACGTACGGGATCGGGACGGCAGTCGGCGCCGCGGTTGGTTAACGCCAGAAATCGACGGGCGGCCGGACGTCACCAGGCGTCGCCGAAGGAGTCCTCGGCGTGGCCGCCAGAGGACAGCAGCTCCAGGTCGGACTCGACCATCATGCCGATGAGTTCCTCGAAGGTCATCTTCGGTTCCCAGCCGAGCCGCTCCCGCGCGAGGGACGGGTCGGCGCACAACTTGTCGACCTCGGCGGGCCGGATGAAGGCCGCGTCGGTCACGACGTGGTCGTGCCAGTCCAGCCCGGCGACCTTGAAGGCGTGATCGAGCAGGTCCTCGACCGAGTGCGTCACGCCGGTGCCGACCACGTAGTCGACCGGCTCGTCCTGGCCGAGCATGAGGTGCATGGCCCTGACGTAGTCGCCGGCGTATCCCCAGTCCCTGCGGGCAGACAAGTTCCCGAGCCTGAGCTGCCGCTCGTATCCGAGCTTGACCTTCGCGACGCCCAGGGAGATCTTGCGGGTCACGAACTCGGCGCCGCGCCTGGCCGACTCGTGGTTGAACAGCACGCCGGCAACCGCGAACATCCCGTAGGACTCGCGGTAGTTCTGGGTCAGGAAGTGGCCGTAGGCCTTGGCGACCCCATACGGGCTGCGCGGGTGGAACGGGGTCTGCTCGGTCTGCGGTGACTCCCTGACCATGCCGAACATCTCCGACGACGAGGCCTGGTAGAACCTGATCTGGCCGCGGCCGGGGCTGCGCGACGCGCTGATGCCACTGCACACCCTGATCGCCTCGAGCACGCGCAGCACGCCGAGCCCCGTCACCTCGCCGGTCAGCTCGGCCTGCTGCCACGACATCGGCACGTACGAGATCGCGGCGAGGTTGTATACCTCGTCCGGCTGCACCCGTTCGACCGCCGAGATCAGGCTGCCCTGATCGAGCAGGTCACCGCGGATCAGCCGGACGTCACCGAGCAGTTGCCTGAGCTGGCGTACCCGCGGGTTCTGCTGGCCGCGGACCAGCCCGAAGACCTCATACCCCTGCGCGGTCAGGTACTCGGCCAGGTAGGAGCCGTCCTGGCCGGTGATGCCGGTGATCAGCGCACGTCGTGACAGGGCTGCCTCCAGATGGTCCACGCTGGCCGGGGCGCCAGGCAACCGGCCTCGTCGCGGCAGCATATCCGGACCGGGAAGATGCGCTGACATCCCTGACAGACCGGCCGATCCCGGCCGGCTGAACTCGCGAGTAACATGACCTGTCTGGGGCGTCAGAGGCCCAGCGTGGCCAGTGATAATGTCGCTGCGAGCAGGGTCAGCGGATCGGCCTCCACCGGCAGCCGCGGCCGACGCCGGCGAGGAGGAGGCAGACCCGCGTGACCACAGCGACCGATGCACCGATCGCGGACCGGCCGCTCAGTGTTGACAGGAGCGCGCGTGTCGGGATACCCGCCACGCGGCCGCTCGGTGCTAGCGAGAGCGCGCGTGCCGAGTCCGCCACGCGGCCGCTCAGGGTGGCGCTGCTGTCCTACAGGAGCAAGCCCCACTGCGGCGGCCAGGGCATCTACCTGCGCCACGTCTCGCGGGAACTCGCATCGCTCGGACATCACGTCGAGGTTTACTCGGGCCAGCCGTATCCGGACCTCGAGCCGGGACCCGGGCTGCGCACGCTGCCGAGCCTGGACCTGTACCGGGACGACGACCCGTTCCGCACGCCGGGCCTCAGCGAGTACCGGGACTGGATCGACGTGCTCGAGGTCGCCATGATGTGGACCGCCGCCTTTCCTGAGCCCTTGACGTTCTCGATCAGGGCGCTGCGCGCGCTGCGCGCGCGGCGGGCCGACTTCGACATCGTCCACGACAACCAGGTCCTGGCCTACGGCCTGCTCGGGATACCGAAGCTCGGCCTGCCGCTGGTCACCAGCATCCACCACCCCATCAGCGTGGACCGCAGGATCGAGCTGGCCCAGGCGAGGGGATGGTCGCGGCTGACCAAGCGGCGCTGGTACTCCTTCGTCAGGATGCAGGCGCGGGTGGCGCGGCGGGTCGGCCCGATCATGACCGGCTCGCAGTCCTCCCGCGACGACATCCTCCGCGACTTCAAGGTGCCGCCTGACCGTGTCAGGGTGGTGCCGCTCGGCGTCGACACCCGGCTCTTCCATCCGCGGCCGGCGCCGCGGGTGCCTGGCAGCATCGTGGCCGTGGCCAGCGCCGACTCGCCCGTGAAGGGCATTCCGACGCTGCTGCGCGCGTTCGCCAAGCTCGCGACGGAACGGGACGTGTCGCTGACCGTCGTCGGCAAGCCGGCGCCGGGCGGGCCGACCGAGAAGCTGATCGGCGAGCTGTCGCTGGGCGACCGGGTGCGGTTCGTGACGGGAATCAGCGGCGACCGGCTCGCCGAGCTGGTCGCCAGCACCGAGCTGGCGGTCGTCCCGTCGCTCTACGAGGGGTTCTCGCTGCCCGCCGTGGAGCACATGGCGTCGGGAACACCGCTGGTGGCGAGCAGGACCGGCGCGCTGCCTGAGGTGGTGGGCGACGCGGCGCTGCTGGTCAGCCCCGGTGACCCGGAAGAGCTCGCGGCTGCGCTACGCCGGCTGCAGGACTCTCCTGCCGAGCGCGAACGACTGTCGGCGGCCGGGCTTGATCGCGTGCAGCAGCGGTTCGCCTGGCCGGCTGTGGCCAAGGCGACCGTGGCCGAATACCGGCGGGCCATTTACCGGCGGGCGATCGCCGGCCGTGCCAGCGAGCCCGGAGCCGCCGGTGCTGACCGTTGATTTCAGCCGGCTGCCGATCTCTCCTGGCGACCGTGTTCTCGACCTGGGCTGCGGCGGCGGCCGGCACGCCTTCGAGGTGGCGCGCCGGGGCGCCAGGGTGGTGGCGCTCGACACCGACCGCGCCGAACTCGACCGCGTCACCGCGACGTTCGCCGCGATGGCCGACGCCGGCGAGCTTCCCGACGGCGCGTCGGGCCTCGCTGTAGCGGGAGATGGCACCGCGATCCCGTTTCCCGGTGGCTCGTTTGACAGGGTGATCGCCGCAGAGGTGCTCGAGCACCTGCCGGCCGACCAGCTGGCGATGAACGAGATCACCCGCGTCCTCCGGCCGGGCGGCATGGCGGCGGTGACCGTCCCCGCGTGGCTGCCCGAGCGGATCTGCTGGCGGCTGTCAGACGACTACCACAACATAGAGGGCGGCCACATCAGGATCTTCACCCGCCGCGAGCTGTTCACGAAGCTCACCAGATCGGGCCTGACGGTCACCGGGCACCACCACGCCCACGGCCTGCACTCGCCATACTGGTGGGTGAAATGCGCGATCGGCGTGCACGACGACGATCACCCGCTGGCGAGCGCGTTCCACAAGGTCCTCGTGTGGGACATCATGCGGAAGCCTGCCATTACCAGGATCGCCGATCAGGCGCTCAACCCGCTGATCGGCAAGAGCCTGGTCGTATACGCGGATAAGCATGTTGCAGCCTGACGGATCCCAGCGGTCCCGCGCGGCCGCCTGGGCGCCCGAGGTCGCCGGCATCCTGACCGCAGACCAGGTCATCAGCACCGGCCGCGCCATCGCCGCGGTCCAGCAGCCCGACGGCGCGATCGGCTGGCCGGACGGCCACGTCGACGCGTGGAACCACGTCGAGTGCGCGATGGCGCTGAGCGTGTGCGGGCTGCGCGACTCCGGCCGCCGCGCCTACGAGTGGCTGCGGGCGAACCAGCGTCCCGACGGCTCCTGGCGCAAGCAGATGCCCGCTGGCCAGGCCGACCTCACCACGGCCGACCTCACCACGGCCGACCTCACGACGGCCGACCTCACCACGGCCGACCTCACCACGGAGAGCAATCACGCGGCCTACTGCGCCGCCGGGGTCTGGCACGAGCTGCTGCTCTCTCGCGAGGAGGGGTTCGCCCAGCGAATGTGGCCGACGGTCAAGGCCGCGATCGACTTCGTGCTTGGCCTGCAGACCTCGCGTGGTGAGATCATCTGGCGGCGGATGGCAGACGGCACGCCGGAGAGCTACGCCCTGCTCGCGGGCAGCTCGAGCATGTACTCAAGCCTGCGCTGCGCGATCATGCTGGCCGAGTACCTGGCCGACCCGCAGCCGGACTGGGAACTGGCTGCTGACCTGCTCGCGCACGCTGTCGCGATGCATCCTGAGGCGTTCGCCGACAAGAGCCGGTTCTCGATGGACTGGTACTACCCGGTTCTCGGCGGACCGGTGCGCGGCCAGGCCGCGCGTGATCACCTAGACAAGGGCTGGGATACCTACGTCGTGCCCGGGCTGGGCGTCCGGTGCGTGCGCGACGAACCGTGGGTGACAGCCGCAGAGACCGCCGAGCTCGCGATCGCGCTCGAGGCGATCGGTGACGCGTCGGGCGCGCTGGATCTGCTCGACCAGATCCAGCTCCTGCGCGACCCGGGCGGCGCGTACTGGACCGGGTGGCAGTACGCGAATCAGCGGCACTACCCCGACGAGCAGAGCAGCTACACCGCGGCAGCCATCGTGCTCGCAGCCGACGCGCTGTGCGGCGCGACCGGCGGGTCGTCGCTGTTTAGGGACGTCGGCGCTGATCCCTCGGTGGTGCTGCGGGCCGGCGACGCCGCGTGCGGCTGTGATCCGCGCGACTCAGCCGCCGACGGCCAGCCGCGCCAGCCGCGCCAGTCACGCGTCGCGAGCGAGCCGATAGAACACCGATGGGCCATCGGGTGTCTTACAAGAACCCCGATGGCCCATCGGTGTTCTATTTCGGGCGGCCTGGCGATGGGCATGCCAGGCGAAGAGCGGCGAAATTGCTTTGCCCCGCGCCGTGGGCCGCTTTCACAATCGGACAGGTGAGCTCAAAGACGGAATTCGACTGGCGGCCGCTGACTGTCGGCCAGGCGGGCGCGTGGGCCAGCCTGCTCGCGGCCATCGAGGCCGTCGACCATCAGGAGACGATGGGCGAGGATGACCTGCGCGAGGAGTTCGACGATCCGGCCAGCGATTTCCCGCACGGCTCGATCGCGGTCTACGACGGCTCCGCCATGATCGGCTACTGCGTGCTCACCGCGCGCTGCTCCGGTGATCGCGGCCACCAGGTGCGGCACTCCGGCGGCGTGCACCCGGCGTACCGGGGCCGCGGGATCGGCTCGGCGTTGCTCGGCTGGGCGGACGCCACGGCGGTGCCGATCCACGACGACCGGGACCACGGCCGTCCGCTGAGCGTCAGCGGCCGCTACCCCGCCAGGCTCGATGACGCCGCCGCGCTGTTCTCAGCCTGCGGATACCGGCCGGCCCGGTGGTTCCTGAGGATGGTGGCCGACCTCGCCCACGTCACGAAGGACACGACGGGTCCGGCGGGCATCGAGATCGTGCAATTCAGCGCCGAGCGATCGGCCGACGCGCTCCTGATCAGGAACGAGGCCTTCCGCGACCACTGGGGCTCGACGGATCAGCCCGAGCAGGAGTGGGCGCACTTCATCGGCTACCAGTCCTTCCGGCCAGCGCTCAGCTTCGTCGCCTACGACGGCTCCGAGCCGGCTGGCCTGGTCATCGGCCACGAGTACGAGGAGTACAACCGGGTCGCCGGCGTGCGCGACCTCTACGTCCCTCTCGTCGCCACCCGGCGAGCCGCGCGCCGGCGCGGGATCGCTTCTGCCCTGGTCACCCGCGCGCTGGCGACCGCTCGGGCCGGCGGCTTCGCGACAGCGACGCTCGACGCGGACGCCGGCTCGGCAAGCGGCGCTGTCGGGCTCTACGAAAGGATCGGCTTCACCGTGCAGGACACCTGGGTCACCCAGACGAAGCGGCTGGTCGCCTGACCGGCCGCGCGGCAGGCTAGGCCCGCGGCAGGCCGGGACGCGCCTAGCCGATGCCGTCGCCTGTGCGCTCGAGTACCCGCAGCGAACCGTGCACGGCGACCTCCTTGAACGCGCCCGAGGCCACCGCGCGCCGGTATACCCGGTAGGGCGCCTGCCCGCCGTCGGCCGGGTCGGGAAAGACGTCGTGGATAGCCAGCACGCCGCCGCGGCTGATCCGCGGCGCCCAGCCTTCGTAGTCGGCGGTCGCGGCCGCGTCGGTGTGACCGCCGTCGATGAACAGCATCCCCAGCGGCTCGTGCCACAACCTGGCCACAGTCGCCGACCTGCCGACGATCGCTATCACGTGCTGCTCGAGCCCGGTCGGTGCGAGCGTGGACCGGAACCAGGGCAGCGTGTCGAGCAGTCCGACCGCGGGGTCGACCAGCTCGGTGTCGTGATAGTCCCAGCCCGGCTGGTTCTCCTCCGACCCGCGGTGATGGTCGACCGTGAGCACGACCTGCCCTGTCTGCTCGGCCGCCGCGGCCAGGTAGATGGTCGACTTGCCGCAGTACGTGCCGACCTCCAGGATCGGCCCGACGCTGGCGTACGCGGCGGCGGTGGCGAACAACGCCTCGCCTTCGGCCGGCGGCATGAATCCCCTGGCCGCCTCGGCGGACCGGCGGTGCTGATCAGGCAGGGCATAGGTCATAGGCACAGTCTGCCGTCGCGCCGACCGTCGCGCCGTCGCGCCCACACTAAGGTAGAAATGGACGGCAAGTGTCCCGAAGATGGAGGCGTGCGGTGAGGGTAGCGGTCGATCGCGACGCCTGCGAGGCGAACGCGGTCTGCGCCGGGCTGGTGCCCGAGGTGTTCGAGGTGGACGACGAGGACGTCCTGCACATCAAGGTTGCTGACGTGCCGCCGTCACTCGCCGATCAGGTGCGGCACGCGGTGCGGTCCTGCCCGAAGGCCGCGCTGACTCTCAGCGAGTAAGCGAGCACGGGGGCACGGAGTCTAGGATTAACGACCCAGCACGTGTCACCAATCGCCCGGCCGGCTGTCTCAGCCAAGGGCGCCCACTCCGATGGCGACCCCGACCCCCGCGACCACGAACCCTCCGATCACCTGGCCAGCCTGGCCCGCGCGCCTGCCGATCCGTGCACCGAACTCCAGCCCAGCCAGTGACATGGCCGCGCTGATCACGCCGAAGGCCAGGGCCCCGGCCAGCACGCTGACCAGATAGGACCCGAGGGCGAAGCCGGCAGCGAGGTTGTCCAGGCTCAGGGCGAACCCGCTGACGACCAGCCGTAGGATTCCAGCCTGGTCACCCGGCCCCGGACGCGCCGCCGCGCCCGCCGGACGCGCTTCCGCGGTTCCCGGACGCGCCTCCGCGGTTCCCCGGCGCGTCTCCGCGGTCGCTGCCGAGCGGCCGCGGATAGCCGCCGCGGCGCTGGCGCCGCCGACGAGGATCAGCAGCGCTGCCGCCAGCCAGTCGGTCGCACGGCCGAGCGACCCAGCGAGCCCGTGGCCGATCAGCAGCCCGGCGACCGGCATCGCGGCCTCAAAGAGGCCATA
>WNGJ01003673.1_pt1 | contig 15838 bp, 15 predicted proteins | sample 5400611 | NCBI WGS metagenome assembly WNGJ01 (sample SAMN13153375, study PRJNA577476) | soil metagenome | isolation source: 40 cm soil or saprolite under Garry oak tree replicate 1 | place: USA:California | collected 2016-06-15
CGGCGCGGTGCGGAAGCGGCCGACCACCGGCTCGCCGACGATATCGGTATGCGACAGATCGCGAAATTTGACGCGATAGAAGATATCCTGGCCCGCGGGGAGATTTTCCAGCAGCATCTTGGCGGTGAAGTCGCTCTCGGGGAGAGCGGCGATCGGCGGCAGAACCCTCGCATTGCCAAACGATTCAGTCGTGGCGACCTCGACCAGCATCTGCGACGGCCGGTCCGCGCGCGCCCACACCACGCCGCCATCGGCGCCGACATCGCCGGATTGCACACCATGGGTGACGACCGGGCGGTCGGCGGCACGGCTGAGATAGGGCATGGCGATGGCGCCGAAGCCCGTCACCGCCGCGGTGGAAAGAAAATGGCGTCGGGAAAGTCCGCGGCCGCGGGGGTCATTGATCGTCATGCAAGCCTCCTTGATCGGCCAACAAAGTGCGCCGAGGACGCTGACAGACGTAGGAAGATTATGTGACGGCTGGATTACAGGGAGAATCGATTACAGGGTTCCGGCCGCCCGGAACTGTGCGCCGGCCCTTTGCAGGTTCTGCGGCATGCTCATCAGCAGCGCCTTGCGGTCGGCCACGGCATTGTGGAACTGCTCGAGCGCGATATTGAAGGCGGTCAACGATCCTTCCTCGATCGTGCCATGCTCGAAGCAGTGCAGCGTTTCGCGCAGTATGTCGTCCGCCTCGGCCTGCATCTGGTCGAGCTCGTCGGTGGAATCGCTGCGGCGCGCCGCGGCAAGCATCTCGAGCAGGCGTTCGCGCAGCGTACTGTTGTTGCTGCGCTCGTCTTTCTTCAGGTAGCCCGCAAACCATGCGCCGGCCGAGCCCATCGCCGAGAGCGCCATCAGGCCCCACCAGATATAATCGCTGTAGCGATCGAGGAAGGTCTTCTCCTCGCCGTCGACAAACGCCGTCGCGCCGGGATGCGCCGGAATCACGGCATCCTTGTCGGTATCCGGAGTCTCGATCTTCGCCGCCAGCGGGAATTCCGTCTTCAAGGTCTGGCGGATCGCAAACAACTGCCGGGTGAAGGTGGCGACGGTCGATTCCGGAAGACCTTTGCGCGCCGCGATGTGGTGGGAGAAACTGATCGTCTTGACCTCTTCCTCTGGCTTGTTAGGCGAGCCGCCGAAAGCGCCGGCGGGAATTTCAGAGGCCTCGTAGACCGGATGGTTCTGCGCGATCGCCTCGGCGGAATCGATCGCCAGGAACTTCGGCGTTCCGCCATCGCGGACCGAGGCCGAGATCGCGTCCGCGGTGATTTTGCTGTTGACCGGACCGGCGGCGAGATAAACGTCGGCTTTCTGTTTGCGAATTGCGTCGGCGGCTTCGTTGGCCGGAAACTGCACGATCTCGACCTTGTCAGGATCCACGCCATATTGCTGCAGGATCACCTTGAGCAGATTGACGTTGGCCTGGGTGCGGCCGACCACGCCGATGCGGCGTCCGGACAGCTGTGCGATCTTCGTGATCTTCGGACCGGCCTTCTTGCCTTTGCCCTTTGCTGGGGGCGGAACCCACAGCACCGCGACGTTCTTGCGCAGCGTTGCCACCGCCTGCGCATTTTTCGGCACATCGAGATCGCCGCGGATGATGGCGAGATCGGCCTTCCCTTCGGCAAGCGCCTTGGCGCTCTCGGCGGCCCCCTCGGTCTGCGTCGGCCGCAACCGGACCTGGCTATGGGTCTGGCTGAAAGCCTGCGTCAGCGCCTGGACGACCTTGATGTCATCGCTGCTGGCCGGACCGACCGCGATCCGCAATGTCACCGGCCGCATCGCAAAATAGTAGCCGCCCGCCAGCGCGCCGACGATAGCGAGAATCCCCGCCAGCGTGACCAGCATCATCTTCCGCTTCGCCGAGCGCGGCGATGGCGGGGTCAGTGATTGAACGAGGTCGGGCCCACCGGTCATCGATCTGGCAAACAATCGTTTGAGGTTCAATTTCATGTTGCCAACGCGGTTAGGCCAAGATTGTAGCAAATTTCCTGCCAGCGCCGAGTTACATCGGCGTCATGGTTACCGTTGGGCTTGAAGCGGTCTTGCCGTGCGATTGTGGCATGGATCCCATGGCCGTCGTCCGGTGTTAGGGTAAAGTTCGTGTGAAAACGGGAGGCGATCATGGTGGAACGGCTGTCGGCAGAGGCGAGAAAATCAGTTCTGAAGGAGCTGCCCGGGTGGGCCGAGGTTCCGGGCCGCGAGGCGCTCGGGCGGACCTTCGCGTTCAAGGATTTCAACGAAGCATTCGGGTTCATGGCCCGCGCGGCGCTGGTAGCTGAAAAGAACGATCATCACCCCGAATGGCGCAACGTCTACAAGACGGTGGAGGTCGTCCTCGCGACGCATGACGCCGGCGGCGTCACCGCCCGCGACATCGATCTCGCAAAGGCCATGAATGCGATCGCGAGCCAACTCGGCGTTGCCTGAGATCGCGGCCCGCAATCTTGCGGCGGTGGCGCGACATCCCCAACTTGAGAGGTGTCAGCCGCGGCGATCTGTCGCGCAGGACGAGGGGGAGCCTTGCAATGGCATCCGAACATACCGTGGGTTTTGAACCAGCCGACCGGCTGGCCAAAGACCGCGAAAGCGTGCGCAACCGGTTCTGGATCAAGCTGAAACAGGTAGCCGCCAAGCTGCCGTTCACCGAGGATCTGCTCGCGGCCTATTATTGCGCGTTCGACAGGCAGACACCGCGCCATGTCCAGGCGGCGCTGCTCGGTGCCATCGCCTATTTCATCCTGCCTTTCGATTTCATTCCGGACATGCTGCCGGTGCTCGGCTTCACCGACGATGCCGCGATCCTGGCGACCGCGATCCGGTTGGTCGCGAACCACATTACTCCGGAGCATCGCGACGCCGCTCGCGCGGCGTTGAAGCGTGGGATCGACCAGGAGAATTGAGCGCCCGTCGTGTCGCAGCCAGCTGCCAGAGACGACATGCATCCGGTGATTCGCTGGCTGATGACGGACGCGCGCAGGCGGGTCGAGGCCAGCGAATTTCTCGAAGCCTTTGCGGACCGGTTGCGCGCCGCGGGGGTGGATGTTTCCCGCATCACCACCGGCGTTCCAATCCTGCATCCACAGATTTTTTCGTTCAGCGGTCTCTGGCAGCTTGGCAAAGGCACGACCGAGCGGTTGTACCGGGCTGGGCCGGACACCCTGGCGACAATGTCAAGCAGCCCGATCTGGATCGCCTATGAAGGCGGCGGCCCGGTCCGCTGCGATCTCTCCGCGCCGCCGCGGGACGGAGAATTCGCCATTCTCGACGATCTGCGTCGCGAGGGCTTGACCGATTATGTTGTGCACGCGATTCCCTTCGCCGACGGCAGTTACAAAGCGCTCTCGCTCGCCACCGCGCGCCGCGGCGGCTTCAATAGCGACGAGCTTGCGCTGTTCGATTCCATGATCCCGGCGGTGGCGTTCAATCTCGAAGTCCAGGCGCTGCGCCGGACCGCGCGTACCTTGCTCGATACCTATGTTGGGCAGCAGTCCGGAGGGCGTGTGCTCGAAGGCCAGATCCAGCGCGGCACCGGTGAGACCATCAGGGCGGTGATCTGGCTCTGCGATCTCAGAGGCTTCACCAGCCTGTCTGAAACCCTGCCGCGCGACGCGCTGATCGACCTGCTCAACTGCTATTTCGGTCCCATGTGCGACGCGGTCGCGGCGCAGGGCGGCGAGATCCTCAAATTTATCGGGGATGCGATGCTGGCCATTTTCCCGACCAGAACCGATACCGCGGGCACCTGCGCCGCCGCGCTGGTGGCGGCAAGGCGTGCACAGGCGGCATTGATCGACGAGAACCGCCGGCGGGAGACCGCCGGCCTGGCACGCATCGACTACGGTCTCGCGCTGCATGTCGGCGATGTCATGTATGGCAATATCGGCAGCGACACCCGGCTCGATTTCACGGTGATCGGGCCGGCCGTCAATCTCACGGCGCGCCTCGAATCGATGTGCCGGCAACTCGGCCGGCCGCTGCTGCTGTCGTCGGAGTTCGTCAGAGCGGGCGGCATTTCCGCGCAATCCCTCGGCGTTTTTCCGCTCAAGGGTGTCGGCGCCGAACAGGAAATTTTTGCGCCCGGGCCAATCAGTTGATCCAAACGAGATCGGGCGGGGTCACTCGCCGAGAGTGGCCTCGCCCGATTGTTGGACGCAACGATTATCGCTGTGGCTGCGGTTTAGCCTGGCGGACCTGCGCCGAGGCATTGCGCTCGGCTTCCCACGCCTGGAATTGCTTGAACAACGCTTCCTTGTCGGTCGGCGATTGCGACTTTGCCGCCGCCGCCGGGGTTTGTTTCAGGAATTCCTCGAAGCGGTTGCGCGCGACTGGCTCGATGCCATGCTGGTCCAACCATTGCTGGGCGGCAGGCAAGCGGTTCCAGTCAGCGAGCGGCGCCGTCAATGAGACTTCCTTCCACTTCGGATGGAAGGGCGGATTCTGGAAGGTCGGGAATTTAGTGAAGAAGGCATCCACGAACACCGCGAGCTTTCGATACCGCTCGGTATTGGGAGCCCAGTTATACGCCGCAAGCACTGCCGGCACCGCGATGGTGTCCACCTTTTCCCCGTCGGCGATCAGGTTTGGATAGTCCTTCGCGCTCAAGGTCGCCGGCAGATAGTCGCGCTGCAATGGCCTGTCGTAGTCGACCGTAACCAGGTGGAACCGGTCGTCCTTGGGGAATGTGCTGACGGACTTGTACGGCTTGCCTCCAGCAACAATCACGGCATCGATCTGCCCGTTCCTCAATTTCTCCATCGCGATGCGTTGCTCGATATAGACGAAATTCGATTTGATTCCGAGCCGTTCGAATACGATGGTAGCCGTCACAAAGGTTCCGCCATTCGGAAGGTCGACGCTGACGGTCTTGCCCTCGAGATCCTTGAGGCTACGGATCGATTTCGACGCGATGACATGCACCTCTTCGTTGTAAAGCTTGGTTACGTAGGTAAATTGTTTCTTGATGTCTTTCGCAAAGCCCTTTTTCTCCAGATAGTCGAGCGTGTCGGCTCGCACGATTCCGAGATCGACACCCTGAAGAAACAGAACGTCGGCGATGCTTTGGACGGAACCGCGGCCCACAATTGGGAGGACGCGCAGCTTATTTCCGTCGTCGAGCACGGAGGCCAGGTCGGCGCCAAACTGGACATAGGTGCCGCCGATGGTGCCGGATATCAGCGTCACCGTGTTGGCGTTCAGGCTCTTCTTGGTCTCCACCGATCCGAACTGGAATATCGCCTTGAGGCTTTCGCTGACCTTTGCCGGGTCAAACTCCCCGTCCTCGGCGGCCTGGGCCGCGAGGCCACAAGCCATCGTCATGGCGACCAGCGCCAGTCCAAGTAAACGCTTCATAATAAACCTCGTTGATGGAAGCTAATTCTGCATTTGGCTAAGGCGCTGCTGCGCGTCCGATGAACCGTACCGGGCTGCCTTCTGGTACCATTCACGCGCCTTTGCTGGATCGGGAGTGATGCTTCGCATATCTTGCGTCCCGAGCACGCCCGGATCGTAGGTTTGAGCCAGCAGCAGGGCAGCACTGGCCTCTTGGGCGTCCGCCGCCCGCTCCAGCAACAACCGGGCGGGCGCGATGTCGCCCACCGCGATCAAGCTCTTTGCCCGCTTCAGCAGCGCCGCGAGTTCGTCGGGATCGAGCCGCCTTACCTGCGGGGCAGCTACGACGGGAGCTGCGGCGGGGGCCGCAGCAACGACTACCGGAGCCGCCGGGACTGCTGGAGCAGGAACTGGAGCCGGCGCAACGGCCTGGGGCGCACGAACGTCGGGTGGGACCTGGCGGGCGGTTCGAAACGCGGCGGCGATTTCGTCACGCGTTGGCGCACTCTTCGCGGTCTGCGGCAAGGCTCGTGCACTGACGTTGGACTGAACGTCCAACGGCGCTGAGGGCTCGGCGCTCGCGAGCACGGTTTCGGGCGCGGGTCTAACCGGCGGCGCGGCGGCGCCAAACTGGCCCGCCGATGTGCCGACCAGCGAAGCCTTGGCGTTCGCAAACAGAGCCATCGGATTCTCGACGGACAAGACCACTAACAGAATACCGGCCGCTGCGGCAGCCAGAAGGCTGGCCCTAAAGATTATGCGCGGCGAAACCGTCGCCCGGTCCCGACCTCTTCCAAAACTTGGCGGTTGCGGCTCTTCGTCGTCATAGTCTGACAGAAAGAGCGGCATGGACTCCTCCGGAGGGAAGCTGCCGTTCGAATTCGATGGCGTCGAACGGTAGGACATGAACTTGGAAACGCTTGCTTCCTCGTCAAATCCGTCGCCGTTCTGTTCGCCGAATGGAGTGATCCTAGTATTTCGCCCCATGGTGATGCCTCCACGCTACAACGCAACAACTGGCCGCCTCGGCATCAACTTTTTGTTTACTTCTGATTGTTGCCCGAGCAGCCCTTACCCAGTCCTTAGCACGCATTGTGAATCCGCCCAAAACGCGACCGTGCCCGGCATGAATTGGGAAATATTTTGGTTTTATTGTGGCGAGCTTGGACCAATTCCTTAAGATTTTACTAAAATCCCGACAAATGCACTGAAATATGCGCGTTTCAAACGGTTCCATCGCGGGTGTGCTAAATCGGGACGGCTTGGGTGGGTCACGCGGAACCGGCTTTGGGGATGCCACACCTGCTGGCTGCCGGTGCGTCTCCGCGCCGCCTCAGGGATGCAGGATAACCTTGCCCATTGCCTTGCGGCCGGCCAGCACCTTCAAGGCATCGGCGGTTTGCGCCAGCGGGAAGGTGCGGTCGACATGGGACGATATCTTGCCTTCCGAGGTCCATTTTACGAGCTTTTCCAAGTTAGTGCGGTTCTTGTCCGCATTGAGCCGCGTCCACGCGCCCCAGAACACGCCTCTGATATCGCAGCCTTTCAGGAGCGCGAGGTTGAGCGGCATCTTCGGAATTTCGCCGGCGGCAAAACCGATCACCAGGAAACGGCCTTCCCACGCAATCGAACGCAGCGCGGCCTCGGCATAGCTGCCGCCGACGGGGTCGAAAATAATATCGACGCCCTTGCCGTTGGTCAGCCGCCGCAGTCCCTCCTTGAGATCCTCCTTGGCGTAGTTCAATCCAAGCTCTGCGCCATGCGCCTTGGCGAATTCGAGCTTTTCATCCGACGAAGCGCAGGCGATCACCTTCAGTCCCATCAGTTTGCCGAGTTCGCATGCGGCCAGACCGGTGCCGCCGGCCGCGCCAAGCACCGCCATGGTCTCTCCAGCCTTCAAGCTGGCACGGTCTTCCAGCGCGTGCAGCGCGGTGCCGTAAATGATGATGATTCCGGCGGCGCGATCGAAATCCAGACTGTCCGGAATCCTCACGATGGTGTTCGCCGGCAGCGCGATCTTCTCGCGCGCGCCATTGTGGCCGCAGGATGCCACCACGCGATCGCCGACCTTCAGATCGGTGACGCCGGCGCCGACGCTTTCGATCACGCCCGCGACTTCCGCCGCCGGCGAAAACGGAAATGGCGGCTTGATCTGGTATTTGCCCTGGATCATCAGCAGGTCGAAGAAATTCAGCGCCGCCGACTTGATGGCGATCACCGCCTGTCCGGCTTCGGCCACGGGGTCGGGTATCTCCGCCAGCACGAGATCGTCGGGACCGCAATATTGCGAGCAAAGAATAGCTTTCATGGACACACCGGAGTTACGGACGCACTAATAAGGCCGGATGCTTCATGCCGGATTTGAAGCCCGGCGACAATCTGATTCGGAGGCTTTTGGGTCGTCTGCGCAGCTTCCGTCCGTCGTTGCGAGCCAACGGGTCGCGCGAATGCGTGCCCGCTGACACGCTACGCGAAGCCATCCATGGCTGCGAACAAGAATGGCTGCGAACAAGATATGGATTGCTTCGTCGCTTGCGCTCTTCGCAATGACGGTGGTGCCGAGACAGGGGGAATAAGCCGATGTTTGAAAAAGGCCTGCTGGCGGGAAAGCGCATATTGGTCACCGGCGGTGGCTCCGGGCTGGGCGCTGCGATGGGACGGCGCTTCGTCGAGCTTGGCGCCGAACTGATCATCTGCGGCCGCCGGCTCGAATTGCTGGAGGCGACCGCGGCTCGGATGCGCGGCGAGCTCGGCGGCAAGGTGGCCGCGATCCGGTGCGACATTCGCGACGGAGCTAATGTCGACGCCATGATGGACACGATCTGGCGCGATGCGCCGCTGGATGTGCTGGTCAACAATGCCGCCGCGACCTTCATCGCGCAGACCGAGCAATTGTCGTTTCGGGCCGCCGACGCCATTCTCGCGCCGACGCTGCACGGTGCGATGTATTGCACGCTGGCTGCCGGCAAACGCTGGATCGAGGCCGGAAACAGGGGTGTGGTGCTGAGCATCCTGTCGACCTCGACCATTACCGGGCGCGCCTTCACGGTGCCTTCCGCGATGGCAAAATCCGCCATTCTCGCGATGACCAAGAGCCTGGCTGTGGAGTGGGGACCCAAGGGTGTCCGCACCGTTGCGATAGCGCCGGGCGCGTTTCCGACCGCCGGCGCAACGGGCCAGCTTCGGCCCGAGGGCCGCGACGAAGGATGGGCGTCGAAAAATCCGCTCGGTCGTGTCGGCGAACACCGTGAGCTTGCCGATCTCGCGAGTTTCCTGATTTCCGATTCCGCCGGCTACATCAACGGCGAGATGGTGGTGCAGGACGGCGGCTCCCATTTGCGCAGCTCGGGCGCCGAGGATCTCCTGCAATGGAGCGCCGCGCAGTGGGAGAAACAACGCGCGGAACGCTCGAAAAGCTGACCAGCAATACGCGGCGAGTTCCCCATGTTGCGGATTGGCCGGCGCGTTATCGCCTTCCCAACGAGTCGTTTCCCGGCTATCCATCGCCGCGCGATATCAGGGCCATCTTCCAGTCACAATGATGCGAGAATCAGACTTGATCATGTCCGTACGGCGATTCTTGACAGCTCTGGTGGCGAGTGTGCTGGTGTGCGGGCTCGCGATTCCTGCGCAGGCGCAGAGCGCGTCGTCGAAAGCCTCGAAAGGCTCCGCCAAGCCGGCGCCTTCGAAACCTGACGCTGCAAAACCGGAAGCCAAGCCCGCCGCTGCGGTTGCCGGAACTGCCGAGCCGACGCTGATCGGCCAGTTTGGCACCTGGGGCGCCTACACCGCGGCGCCGAACGGCAAGAAGGTGTGCTTTGCGCTTGCCAAGCCCGCCTCGTCGAAAACCAATCCGCCGAATCGTCCGCGCGACCCGGCCTATGCGTTCGTCTCCACACGCCCGTCGGAAAAAGTCATCAACGAAGTCTCGGTCATGATCGGCTATGCGCTGAAGCCCGGCTCGGAATCGACCCTCGAGGTCGGCGGCGCCGCCTACGCGATGTACACCCAGGGCGATGGCCTCTGGATCAAGAACGCCGCCGAGGAAGAGCGGTTGGTGGATGCCATGCGCAAGGCCGCCGATGCGGTGGTCAAGGGTGTGTCGGCGAAGGGCACCGAGACCACGGACACCTTCTCGCTGAAGGGGCTGTCCCAGGCGCTCGACAAATTAGCCCAGGATTGCCGGCGCTAGACGCCGTTCAACGTTAATCCCGATGCATTTGATGGCTTTCCAGCAGACCTTGGAAGGCCTATCTGGTGTTCCATGACTGACAGCATGACCAGTTCGACCAAGGCCGGTTCCGGCGCAAACGCGCCCTTGGAAAAAGTCGCGCTTGAGACCTACGTGCCGCCGGCCAAGCCGTCGCTGGTCGGCTTGTCGCGCGCCGAAATAGCCGAAGGGCTTGGCGCCGTCGGCGTGGCGATGGCGCAACGCAAGATGCGCGTGCAGCAATTGTGGCACTGGATCTACGTCCGCGGCGCCAGCAATTTCGACGAGATGACCAGCATTTCCAAGGAAATGCGCACTCAACTCGACCAACATTTCACGGTGGCGCGGCCTGAAGTGGTCGCCGAGCAGATATCCAATGACGGCACCCGCAAATGGCTGCTGCGGTTGCCAAGCGGCGATTCGCTCGAAAAGGCGCATGAGGTCGAGTGCGTCTATATTCCGGAAACCGATCGCGGCACGCTGTGCGTTTCCTCGCAGGTCGGCTGCACGCTGAATTGCTCGTTCTGCCACACCGGCACGCAACGGTTGGTGCGCAATCTCACCGCGGGTGAAATTGTCGGCCAGATCATGGTGGCGCGCGATCGCCTCAATGACTGGGCTGACCGCGACACCCCGACCGGCGGCCGTCTCGTCACCAATGTGGTGATGATGGGCATGGGCGAGCCGCTGTATAATTTCGACGCCGTGCGCGATGCGCTTCTGATCGTCGCTGACAATGAGGGCATTGGCATTTCCCGCCGCCGCATCACGCTGTCGACCTCGGGCGTGGTGCCGAACATCATCCGGACCGGCGATGAAATCGGCGTTATGCTGGCGATCTCGCTGCACGCGGTGCGCGACGAATTGCGCAACGAACTGGTGCCGCTGAACCGGAAATATCCGATTGCCGAATTGCTGCAGGCTTGCCGCGACTATCCCGGATCGTCCAACGCGCGGCGTATCACGTTTGAATATGTGATGCTCAAGGGTGTCAACGATTCGCTGGATGACGCCAAGCTGTTGGTGAAAATGCTGAAGGGGATTCCGGCCAAGATCAATCTCATTCCGTTCAATCCATGGCCCGGCACGGCTTACGAATGCTCCGACTGGGACCAGATCGAAAAGTTCTCCGAATACATCTTCAACGCCGGCTACTCCTCCCCAGTGCGCACGCCGCGTGGCCGCGACATTCTCGCCGCCTGCGGTCAGTTGAAATCGGAAACCGAGAAACTGTCGGTGCGCGAGCGACAGGCGCTGCGCGCGATGGCGATGACGGATTAGTCGCATGAAGCGGCTTGTGCAGCCCGTTATTGCGAGCGAAGCGAAGCAATCCAGAGCTGCGGGCGAAGTTCGGGACTGCTTCGTCGCTTACGCTCCTCGCGATGACGACGATATCGGTTTGACGCCATGGCACTGATCGGGCGCCTCTTCGTCATCTTGTTCGGCTTTCTGGCCGCCTGCCTGGTGGCGGGGATGATCGTGGTCGGGGCGGTGTTATTCCCGGAATTCAGCGATCTCGCGACCGGTCCGATCGATCAAAATGCGATCAACATCGTGCTTGGTTTCGGGTTCATCTTCATCAGCGGTTTTGCACTGCTGCCGGCGATGGTCGTGGTCCTGATCACGGAGGCGTTCTATATCCGCAGCGTGCTTGCCTACGCGGTCGGCGGCGGAGTGGTCGGGCTGGCGTGCTATCTCGGTCTGATTCCGTTCGATCCGGCGACGCTTTCCTTCGATGGTATCGTGCGGCGGCATCTCGAAATCATGACCGGCGCAGGCATCGTTGCCGGCCTTGTCTACTGGGTGATCGCCGGCCGCAATGCCGGCGCCTGGCGCGAACCGCCGCGTCCGCTGACCCCGCCGCCGCCCTTGCCGTCGCATTCACCGCCGTCGTCATAGAGATGCAGCACCGGCGTCTTTTCATCCGCAATCCCCTCGGCTAAACCCCGCGCCATGAACCGATCAGGACTTTTCATCGCGCTCGGGCTGGCGCTGGTTATCGGATTGCTGTTCGGGATCTATCCCGAGCTCGATCTGAAACTGGCCGCCCTGTTTTACGATGCGACGACCCGGTCGTTTCCGCTGAAGCTCAACGGCATCGCCGCGTTCGCCCGCGACGCCGCGATGTGGGTGGCGTGGGGCATTGCGCTGCCGGCGATTGTCGCCCTGGTGGTGAAGCTCGTGCGGCCGGACCGGCCGCTGCTGATATCGGGGCGTGCGATCATCTTCCTATTGCTGACGCTGACGCTGTCCGCCGGCATTCTCACCAATCTCACTTTCAAGAGCTATTGGGGCCGGCCGCGCCCGGTGATGGTGACGCAGTTCGGCGGCGATCTGCCGTTCGTGCCGTGGTGGGATCCGCGCGGCGGCTGCGGCCGAAATTGTTCATTCTTCTCCGGAGAGGGCGCCACCGCGTTCTGGACCTTTGCGCCCGCGGCATTGACGCCGCCGGCCTGGCGGCCGCTGGCCTATGTCGCCGCTACCCTGTTCGGCGTGCTGACCAGCGCGCTGCGGATGGCGTTCGGCGGACATTTCTTCACCGACGTCGCCGCCGCCGGGTTGGTGACATTTCTGGTGATCTGGCTGGCGCACGGCTATGTCTACCGCTGGCCATTGACCCGGCTCTCCGACGAGCGCATCGACACCGCGCTGACGCGGATGGGCTGGCCAGGATATCGCCTGCTGCAGCGATGGCGCGGGCGCGAGGTCGGGCCTGCACCGTCGGTGTGAGCGCTTGCGCAAGCCCCCTTTCTGCCTGTAATCAGTTGCGCGCATTCCGATCGCAAAACCGGTGCCCAGTTTTGCGGAATACGCACGTGTCCCGCCAAATTTGCCGGGCGGTAAACTCAACAGGATTTTCATGAGCAAGGACGTCAAGAAGGTGGTGCTCGCCTATTCGGGCGGCCTCGATACCTCGATCATCTTGAAGTGGCTGCAGCAGACCTATGGCGCGGAGGTCATTACCTTCACCGCCGATCTCGGCCAGGGCGAGGAGCTTGAACCGGCGCGTCAGAAAGCGCTGCTGCTCGGCATCAAGCCGGAGAACATCTTCATCGAGGATGTGCGCGAGGAATTCGTCCGCGACTACGTCTTTCCGATGTTCCGTGCCAACGCGGTCTATGAGGGGCAGTATCTGCTAGGTACCTCGATCGCGCGGCCGCTGATTGCCAAGAAGCAGATCGAAATCGCCGAGAAGCTTGGCGCCGACGCGGTGTCTCACGGCGCGACCGGCAAGGGCAACGATCAGGTCCGTTACGAAGTGGCCTATTATGCGCTGAAGCCGGATGTCACCATCATCGCGCCGTGGCGCGAATGGGATCTGCGCTCGCGCGAACAACTGATCGCGTTCGCGGAAGCGCACCAGATTCCAATTGCAAAAGACAAGCGTGGCGAGGCGCCGTTCTCGGTCGACGCCAATCTTTTGCACGCCTCCTCGGAGGGCAAGGTGCTCGAGGACCCGGCGCTGGAAGTGCCGGATTACGTCTATTCGCGCACCATCGATCCGGAAAAGGCGCCGGACAAGGCGACCGTCATCACCGTCGATTTCGAGAAGGGCGATGCGACCGCGATCGACGGCAGGAAGCTGTCGCCCGCGACGCTGCTGACCAAGCTCAACGAACTCGGCCACGCCAACGGTATCGGGCGGCTCGATCTGGTCGAAAACCGTTTCGTCGGCATGAAGTCGCGCGGCATGTACGAGACGCCGGGCGGCACCATCTTGCTCGCCGCGCATCGCGGCATCGAATCGATCACGCTCGACCGCGGCGCGGCCCATCTCAAGGATGAGTTGATGCCGAAATATGCCGAACTCGTCTACAACGGCTTCTGGTTCGCGCCGGAGCGCGAGATGCTGCAGGCGGCAATCGATCAGAGCCAGCAATACGTCACCGGCCGCGTGCGCTTAAAGCTCTACAAGGGCAACGTCATCGTGATCGGCCGCGAGAGCAAATATTCGCTGTATGATCAAGACCTCGTCACTTTCGAGGAAGGCGCGGTCGCCTACGATCACCGCGATGCCGCCGGTTTCATCAAGCTCAACGCCTTGCGTCTGCGAACGCTCGCCCAGCGCAAGAAGAAGCTCGGGCTGTAGGGAAACTGCAACACTCTGCGTCGTTCCTGCGCACGCAGGAACCCATAACCACCGGCGCCTGTGGTTTAGGCGGGTTGCTGCAACGACGTGCCTCAAGCGAAACGACACGGAGTATGGGTTCCCGCGTTCGCGGGAACGACGAACAAAAAATGGCCGGGATTTTCCCCGGCCATTTTTAGCGATTGCTGCGCTTCACCTCGGCGGCGCGGTGCCGGGAGGTGGCGGCGGCAGCGAAGCCGTTCCGCCGTTCAGCAGCGGCGTGATATTGCGGATGGTGACACGCCGATTGATGCGGCTGGGTCCATCGGTCTGTTCTTTCAGATACTGTTCGCCGTAACCTTGCGAGGTCAGGTTTTCCGCCGGCACCTGGAATTGCTGGGTCAGCAATTGGGCGGCGGATTCGGCGCGGCGATCCGACAGCGACAGATTGTCGACATCCGATCCCACCGCGTCGGTGTGACCCTCGATCAGGAACACCGCGCGAGGATTGGCGCTGATTGCGCGATTGAGCCCGTCCGCGATGGTCTGCAGCTTCGCCGCCTGATCGGGCGGAATCTCCCACGATCCGGTTTCGAAGTTGATACTGTCAACGTCGATGCTCGGCATGCGTTGCCGTACCGAGGCGCTGTAACGGATTTCATCGAGCGAATAACGCCGGTCGATCCGCTCCACCGGCGGCGCCATCATGGTGTCGTAGATCAAATCCGGCGGCGCGCCATCGGCGTCGACGATGTAGCGATCGTACGGAATCCGGATCACCGGTGGCGGCAGATCGACATAGAAACCACCGATGCCACGCGGCCCGCGATCGCTGTTGTCAATGATGATGATCTCGCGGCCACGCTCATCCCGGCGAATCCGGCGCAGCAACTGGCCATCGCGACCATTCACGGTGATGATCTGCGTGCCGTCGGGACGGATCACGACGGTGCGCGTATCGTTGCCGACTTGCTCGGTCCGGATATCGCGCGCACCGTAGCGGAATCGATCCACCTCGTTGTGACGGATAAACGCCTGGCCGCCGGGGTCGCGAACGATGATCCGGCCCGGCTCGGTAATGACCGTGCGGCCACCTTCCTGGGTTTCCCGCCGTCCGCTGCGGAAGTCATCCAGCCGGCGCGGCCCGGGTGCCGCCGCGCCCGGAGCAATCGGCGCCAGGGCTTGGGCGGGGGGTGGCGCGGCTGGAATCGGCGTGGCGACCGTCGGCGGCGGACGACGGACCTGGGGAGCAGCCGCTGGAGGCAGCGCGGTCTGTCCGCCGGCTCCGCTAGGTGCGGGAGCTGCGCCGGGCGCCGCGGGAGCGGCATTCGGGGTCGTCGGGGCTCCCGGCGGCGGTCCGCCACGCGGCGGCGGCGTACCCGCACCTGGTCCCGCCGGCGATGTTGAAGGCGCAGCCTGATTGGGCGCAGCTGCCGGGGGTGGTGCACTGGATGGCTGCTTTGTGCCCGCCGGTGGTGGCGGGGGCGGTGGAGTTGGCGACGGTGGCGCGGTGGCAGGAGGCGCGCTCGATGGAGGCGGCGTCGGTCGACCGCCCGCGGGCGGTGGCGGCGCGGGAGCCGGTGCGGTTTTTTGTTGAGTCGGCGGTGCTGGCGCGACGCTCGGCGGAGCTGGTGGCTTTGGTGGCGCAGGCGGCGGCGCGGCCACCGGAGGAGCCGGCGGTGCGGGGTGCGGTGGCGCCGCTGCGGGGGGCGGCGCATGCGGTGGTGGCGCCGGAGGCGGCGTGGGACGCGGCGGCGGAGCGGCAGCAGGCGGTGGAGGCGCGGGTCGGGGCGGTGGCGCCGCAGCCGGGGGCGGCGGAGCGGGGCGCGGCGGCGGAGCCGCGGCCGGAGGAGGCGGTGCGGGCCGAGGAGGAGGCGCAGCAGCGGGCGGTGCTGGCCGCGCGGGTGGCGGCGCTCCCTTCGGGGGGGCCTTGGGTTTGCCATCGGGACCGACTTCGCCTCCGCCTCCGGCCTGCGCCATCACCACCGGCGCAGTCTGCGCGTGCGCTGGAGGGCTTGCGAATTGCGTCGCCGTAAGAGCTGTCGTGGCAAGCAGCACGAGACGAAGTTTTGTCATGATGATCCAGGTCCTCGAAAAATTTTTGCCGGCAACGCAGCCCTTGTTAGACAAACGAACAGGCCTGACGATCAACAAATAAGCGTTAGGCCGGATTGTGGCGGCTTTCAAAGGCGATTTTGTTTTTATTTCCGAACCAGTGGAACAAT
>WNGJ01014536.1_pt1 | contig 15838 bp, 11 predicted proteins | sample 5400611 | NCBI WGS metagenome assembly WNGJ01 (sample SAMN13153375, study PRJNA577476) | soil metagenome | isolation source: 40 cm soil or saprolite under Garry oak tree replicate 1 | place: USA:California | collected 2016-06-15
TGATGGACACGTAGCGTGACCCGGGAGGCCGCGATGAGCGCGACCAGGGGCAACAGCACCGGCGCCAGGAGCGGATGCATGATCGCGATCGTTCCGCCCAGCGCGCTCGCAGCCGCGGCGTGTCCCGACGGGAAGGAGAACGGATCGGGCAGATCGACCAGCGCGAGCGGCCGGCCATTCGCATCGCACGGACGCGGCCGCGCGACTGCCCGCTTGAGCACCTGCACCGCCACGTGCGACGTCGTCAGCGCGAACAGTGCCGCCAGGCCGAGCAGCTGCTCGCCGGCGGCGACTGTGCGAGGCCGATCCCGATCGTCACGCGCGCGCCGCCGAGGTGCGTGAGCCAGCGCATCAAGCTGCCGCACCATGCTGCGCAAGGCCGGCGGCTGCGGCGTATTGCTGCAGCAGCGCGAGGTTCTCGGGCACGACGTCGCGCGCCACCGCGGCCGCCCGCGCCGCCGTGGCGATTCCAGCGCGACGCGGCGGCGCAATCACAAGGGAGAGGATTTCGGCGGCGAAGCCCGTCGCGTCCGCGGGAGCCACCAAGATGCCGTTCTGCCCGTGGGTGATGCTTTCACGGAACCCGCCGGCGTCGGCCGCCACGACCGCCAGACCCGAAGCCATCGCCTCGAGCGCCACGAGGCCGCACGTTTCGGTCTTCGAGGGGAGCACGCAGATGTCGGCGCTCGCGTACACGTCGGCAAGTCGGCCCCGATCGAGGAATCCGAGCTGGCGTACCCAGGGCAGGTGCGTGAGCAGCCGGCGCGTCTCGGGGCCCTCGCCGGCCAGGACGAAGGTCGCGCGCTGGCCGACGCGCTCTCGTGGTATCGACGCCGCGACCCCAGACGATGGGATTGCCGATGCCACGCCGTTTGAGCTCGTCGGCGACAGCCTCGCCGGGTGTCTGTGTCAGCACGGCGGGTCGATGGAACCAGCGCAACCATTTCCAGACCAGCGGCTCCAACGTCCCCGCACCGTAGTGGCGCGCGTACTGAGGAAAATTCGTGTGATACGACGTCACGAGCGGGATACCGCGCCGCACGGCGTACCGACGTCCGGTCAAACCCAGCGGGCCTTCGGTTGCGACGTGCACGATCTCGGGCTCGAACGCATCGAGAAATCGGGCAACGGCACCGAACTGCGGCAGCGAAAGGCGGATCGCCGGATAGGGCGGAAACGACGCCGACGGGATGCGCAGCTCACCGGGGCACTCCTCGTCGCCGTGACCCGGGTAGCGCGGCGCGACAACGGCGACCTGGTGGCCGAACTCGCGAAGCACGTTCGCGATACGGACCGCGACTGTCGTGACGCCGTTGACCTGCGGCGTGTAAGTGTCTGATACGAGCGCAAGTCGCACGACCCAACGATGTCCGTCACGGGTCAACGGGTCATGACGACTGCGTTACGGCTGTGTAACGGGACTTAAGTCGGGAAATACAAACGGATTGTGGTGCCGCGGCCGAGTTCGCTGTCCGCCTCGACACGCCCACCGTGCGCCTCGACGAGGTGCTTCACAATGGCCAGGCCGAGGCCCGTTCCGCCCTCCTGGCGCGAACGACTGGGGTCGACCCGATAGAAGCGCTCGAAGATACGGGGTAGGTGGTCGGCCGGGATACCCGATCCCGTGTCGCTGACGCTCACGACGGTTTCATCGCCAGCACGCTCTGCCGCAACGCGGATGCGACCGCCCGGTGCCGTGTGCCGGAGCGCGTTGTCGAACAAGTTCGTGAAGATCTGCCGTAGCGCCTCGGGATCGCTATTCACGGCCACCGAATCACTCGTTTCGAGCTCGACCTTTTGACTGGCCGCGCGCTCCGCGAACGGGCGCCATGCCTCGCGGGCCGAGGCATCCACCCCAATCACGCGAGACTCGGGGTGCCAGCTGCCCGACTCGATGCGCGACAGATCGAGGAGGTCATCCACGAGGCGCTGCATGCGGCGCGCATTGTCCACGATCGTCTGCGCGAAACCCATCGCCTGCGAGTCCCGCGCCTCAGCGGCGAGCGTTTCGGCGTAGCCGGCGATCGCCGTCAGCGGAGTCTTCAGCTCGTGGGACACGTTCGCGACAAAGTCGCGCCGGATCGTCTCGAGACGTCGCACGTCGGTGACGTCGCTCAATACCAGCAGCGTCCCGCCCTCTTCGAGCGGGCGCGCCGAGACCACGACCGTGCGGTCGCCGAGATCGAGCTCTCGTCCTTCTACGACGGCGCCGGCCAACACTTCCCGCATCAGTGCGCGGTGGGCGCGGTCGTGGAACAGCTCGCCGAGGGGCGGCAACGGCTCGGTGTCGTCGTAGCCGAGGAGGCCGCGCGCGGCGGCATTAGTGGAGACGACGGTGCCGCGTTTGTCAGCGGCGAGGACGCCGTCAGACAGCGCCTCGAGCAGGGTCCGCGATTCCTCGCGCTCGCGCCGCAGGTCTTCGAAGCGGCGCTCCAGCTCGTGATGCATAGCGCGGAGCGCATCGACATGGTGGGCCAGCTCGGGGACGTGGACGTCCGGAAACTCCGCCGCTCGTCCGGCGGCGATGTCACGCGCCGCATCGGCGATCCCCAGCAACGGACGGGCGAGCACGCGGGAGAGCAGCCATGCGACGAGCCAGGTCGCCAGCAACAGCAGCAATCCCGCGGCCGCGACGGCGCGCTGCACAGCGTGCACTTGCGCATCGACCACGATGAGCGTCGTGGACACGCGTACCACGGCGAGACCGGGCGGACCGTCCTTTATGGCGATGTACATCTGCGGCTCGTTAGTGGACGCGCTCAGCCTCTCGTTCATGCCCACGCGCTGAGCCGAGTCCAACACCGCGCGCACCTCGGGGCGGTTGCGATGATTCTCGAGCCGGGCCAGCGACGCGCGATCGAACTCGGTGTCGCCGCGGACGTGGCCTTCGGGATCGATCAGGGTGACGCGCCGTCCGAGGCGCGCACCGGCGAGCGCGGCGAACTCCGGCCAGCGCGCTGAGTCGGCGGGCGTGAACGCCGCCACGAGCCGCGCCTCGCGCTCCAGCTCCCCGGCGATTTCCTGCTCGAGATGCCGGCGGAGGATGACGTCGGCGGCGATGATCGATCCGGCGACCGCGGCGGCCACGAGCAACCCGATGCTCGCGAAGAGCCGCGTGACGAGTTTCATGTGCGGCGGCGGCGCGTGCCCGTGGAAGATCGCGGTGGCGGCGCGGGCTCCCGAAACCGGTAGCCGACGGCGCGCACGGTCTCGATCCAATCGCCAGCCGCACCGAGCTTGGTGCGGAGACGCTGCACGTGCATATCCACGGTGCGCGTCTGGATGTCCGGCTGTGCCTGCCAGACCGACTCGAGCAGCTGCGAGCGCGATTGCACGCGATCGCGGCGTTCGATCAGACGCTCCAGGAGCTTGAACTCGGTGGCCGTCAGCTCGACCTCTTTGCCGTCCGCGGTCACGCGGTGCGCCGTGCGGTCGAGGACGATCGGCCCGCCGACCAGGCGGCCGCCGGCGGCGACGGGTGGCGCGGCGAGGCGGCGCAGAATCGCGCCGACGCGCAGCACCAGCTCTTTCGGGGAGAACGGCTTGGCCAGGTAATCGTCAGCGCCCAGCGTCAGCCCCTTGATGCGATCGGGCTCGTCTTTGCGGGCGGTCAGGAGCAGCACGCCGACGTCGCGCGTCTCGTCGCGCCGGCGCAGCTCGGCGAGCACTTCGAACCCGGAATGTCCCGGCAGCATGAGATCCAGTACGACCATGTCAGGCCGCTCTTCGCGCGCGGAGCGCAGCGCGTCGGCACCGGTGCCGGCGGTGGTGACGCGGTAGCCTTCTTTGGCCAGATGGTACGCGACGAGCGCCGTGATGTCGGGCTCGTCGTCCACGACGAGAATGCGGTGCACCACTGCGGTGTCGTTCGCCATCGCCGGCGAGAAGGTAGTGCGACCGACAGTTGAAACACAACCGTAAGGTCTAGCAAAACGCAGAGTAGCCGCGGTAGCTTTGTGCGCACTATGCGGCTCTTCTGCTCCCTGCTGCTCGCACTTCAAGCACCGACCACCCCTCCTGATACCGCACACATCGTCATCGTCGCCACGACCGACGTTCATGGCCGCGTGCTCGGCTGGGACTATGTCCGCGACGCCGCGACGCCAGGAGGCCTGTCACGCGCCGCAACGGCCCTCGAGACATTGCGCGCGCGCTACCCCGCCAATCTGGTGCTGGTCGACGCCGGTGATCTGCTGCAGGGCAATCCATTTGCCACGTACTTCGGCCGCTATGACAAGCGCCAGCCGCAACCCATCGTCGATGCGCTGAACGCATTGCAGTACGACGTCGTCACGCCCGGGAACCACGACTTCGATTTCGGCGTCGATTTTCTGCGGCGCGCCGCCACCGAGGCGACCTACCGCTACGTCTCGGCGAACGTCGTCGACGACAGCGGGAAGGCGCTGTTCGCGCCCACGGTGGTGTTGTCACGGGGTGCCGTGAAGATCGGCATCACCGGGTTCACGACTCCCGGCGTGATGCTGTGGGATCGCGCGCAGCTCGCGGCCGCTTCGCATCTGCGGGTCCGCCGCATCGCTGACGCGGCACCGGCCGCGGTGGCGGCTCTGGATCGCGCCGGAGTGGATCTCAAGGTGGTGCTCATTCACAGCGGTTTCGGCTCGTCGACCTACGACACGACGGGCGTCGGCCCCGAGAACGATGCCGCCGCGCTCGCCGCCATGAACCCCAAGCCGGACGTGGTCATTGTCGGCCATACGCATCGCGAAATCCGCGACACCGTGATCAACGGCGTCCATTTCGTGCAGCCCAAGATCTGGGTGCAGAGTCTGGCCGTGGTGCATGTGACGCTCGCGAAAGACTCGGCACGCGCGGGTCGATACCGCGTCACGGGCGTGCGCGCCGACCTGATCCCCCTCGCCAACGTCGCCGAGTCACCGCGGTTCACGCAGCGATTGAACGCCGCGCACCAGGCGGCGCGTCTCTGGGCAGGCACACCGATCGGCAGCGCGTCGCCGGGATTCGATGCCCGGTACGCCCGCGTGCAGGATACGCCGCTACTCGACTTCATCAACGAAGTGCAGCGCCGCCGCGCCGGAACGCAGCTCTCGTCCGCGGCGGCGTTCGACGTGCAGCCGGGACTGCCCGAGGGGGAGGTGCATCAGCGGGACGTGTTGGGGATCTATCCGTACGAAAACACGCTGCGCGCCGTGAAGATCAGCGGCCAGCAGCTGCGCGAGTACCTCGAGCATGCCGCCCGTTACTTCAACACCTACGAACCTGGCGCCCCCCGCACGATCATCAACGACAGCGTCGCCGGCTACAACTACGACGTGGTCAGCGGCGTGACCTACAACATCGATCTGTCGCGACCTGCGGGGCTGCGCATCCGTGGCCTCGCGTACAACGGCAAGATCGTGCAGCCCAGCGACACGTTCACGATGGCGGTGAACAGTTACCGGCAGGCCGGTGGCGGCGCGTACACGATGATCGCGCACGCGCCGGTGATCTACGACAAGGGCGAAGACATTCGCGAGCTGCTGGTCGACGAGATCCGTCGCGCACGCACGATCCAGGCCGCGACGTATCTCCATCCGAGCTGGGCCATCATTCCCGAAGCCGCCCGCGCGGCCGCGCGGGCGGCGTTCGGACTCGCGCCGGCGGCGGCTCCCGTCGTCCGGGACAGCACGCTGCTGCGGGTGCTCGCGACGAGTGATCTGCACGGCCAGCTCGAGCCGCGCGTGTGGGATTGGTCGCAGGGGCGGCCGGTCGGTGGCGTCGCGGCGCTCAAACCGTGGCTCGACAGCCTCACCGGTGCTTGTCAATGCGCCTCCGTACGGCTGGATGCCGGCGACGAGATGCAGGGCACGGCGCTATCGAACGCGACCTACGGGCGCGGCACAGTCGACGCCATGAACAGGCTCGGCATCGACGCGGCGGCGATCGGCAATCATGAATTCGATTGGTCGATCGACACGCTGCGCGCCCGCATCAGCGAAGCCGGATATCCCTTCCTCTCCGCCAACATCACGACCGCAGCCGGGACGGCGCGGCCGGATTGGGCGACGCCCTGGAAACTCGTGACAAAGAGCGGCGTGAAGATCGCGGTGATCGGCGTGACGACGACTGAGACGCCCACGAGCACGGCGTCGCGCAACATTCAAGGCCTCGCGTTCGGAGACGGTGCGCAGGCGATCAAGCGCTATCTCCCCGAAGCACGCGCAGCCGCGGACTTCGTAATCGTGGTCGCACACGCCGGTGCGTCGTGCGACTCGGGGGGGGGCGGCAACGCGTCGTGCCACGGCGAGATCCTGGATGTGGCGAACCAGCTCGACTCCGGATCGGTGGACCTCATCGTGGCGGGGCACACGCATCAACGCGTGAACGCAGTCGTGCATGGCATCCCCATCATCGAAGCGCAGTCGAGCGCGCGCGCGATTGGCATCGTGGACTTCGTGCGCGCCGGCGGACGCCGTCAGGTGCGCACGCAACTCGTCACGCCCTATGCGGACCAGGTAAAAGCCGATACCGGGCTGGCCGCCGCGCTCGTGCGCCAACAGCAGGCGGTTCGCAACATCACCGAGCGCGTGGTCGCACGGCTCAAGGTGCCGCTGAAGCGCGAGGGCGACGAATATGCTCTGGGACGTCTGATCGCCGACGCGCAACGCGCCGCCGGCCGCGCCGATGTGGCGATCATGAACAACGGCGGCATTCGCACCGATCTCCCGGAGGGCGTCGTTACCTGGGGCCAGGTGTATCAGGTCCAGCCCTTCCAAAACCGGCTACTCAAGCTCACGGTCAAAGGCAACGTGCTGCTCGACGCGCTCGAGCATTGCGTCGCTGGTCGCGATCACCTGCCGGATTGTCACGTCGCCGGCGTGGAGGTCTGGTACGACGCGGGCAAAGCACCGGATCAACGCATCACGCGCACGCGGCTCGCTAACGGCCAGAGCGTCGACAAGGGCGGCACCTACACGCTGGTCGTCGGTGACTTCATGGCGACAGGGGGCTCCGGCTTCAAAATGCTGCTCGGCGCCCCCAGAGAAGATCTCGACGTCCTCGATATCGACGCGCTAACCCGCTATCTCGGGGTGCTGCGGTCCCCTGTCGAAGCGCCGAACGACGAGCGCTTCCACCGGACCGATCGCTGATGCGGGTTTTCATCAACGACAAGGCAGTCGACGTCCCCCACGGCGCGCGTGTGCGCGACGCGGTCGCGCAAGCGGATGACGGCCTGGCGCGGCTGCTCGACGGCGCGGCCTACGTGACCGACGCCGCCGGCCGTCCGATCGACGCCGGCGACGCCGTCGGCGAAGCGGGCACCGTCTATCGCGTGGTCGTCTCCGCTCGCCGCGAGGGCAGGCCGCGCCTCAGCAAAGACGCGTTGCGCCGTTGGCCCAAGGCCGAGCTGCATGTGCATCTGGATGGCGCGCTGCGGCCCGCGACCATGCTCGAGCTGGCACGCGCGCAGGGTATCCGTCTGCCCGCCGATACGCCCGACGGGCTCGCCAAGGCAATGCTGGTGCGGGACGCGAAAAGTCTCGAGGAATACCTCCAGAAGTACGAAATCACGCTCTCGGTCCTGCAGACCGCCGCCGCGCTCGAGCGCGTGGCGTACGAGTTCGTCCTCGACAAGGCCGCCGAGAATGTGCGCTACGTGGAGGTGCGGTATTCGCCGCTGCTGCATCGGCCCGCTTTGACGTTGGCGCAGGCGATCGAAGCTCCGCTGGCGGGCGTCCGCCGCGCGGCAGCGGAAACAGGGACGAAAGTTGGGCTGATCGTGTGCGCCATGCGTACCAAGCCGCCCGCGGAATCGCTCGAGTTGGCGCGCGTGGCCGTCGAGTATCATGCCGACGGTGTAATTGCGTTCGATCTGGCGGGCGCAGAGCGTGGGCACGCGGCGCGCGATCACCGCGCCGCCTTCGAGTATGCCGCCGCGCACGGGATGGCATGCACGTGTCACGCAGGCGAGGGAGATGGTCCCCACTCCATTCACCAGGCGTTGCACGACGTCGGCGCACAGCGGATCGGGCATGGCACGCGCCTCGCCGAAGACCAGGCGCTGCTCGAGGAAGTCGTGGCACGCAAAATTCCGCTCGAAATGTGTCTGACGAGCAACGTGCATACCCACGTGGTGTCCTCGGTGGCGGAACATCCCTTTCCGCGCTATTTCCACCAGGGCGTCGTGGTCACGTTGAACACCGACGGCCCACTGACCGACGGCATCACGCTGACCGACGAGTACTTCCTGGCGCACGCCGTGCTGGGTCTCTCGCCTGACGATCTGACGCGCGTCGTGCTGAACACGTGCGAGAGCGCGTTTCTCCCGGAATACGAAAAAGTCGCGCTGGTATCCCGCGTGCAGAGCGAACTCGACGAGATAGGGGGAACCTCCTGATGTCCTGGCGCCGGGTCGTCTTCGCGTTCACGATCACGTTCGTCTGTGCGCTCGTCGTGTTTACGCTGCCGCGCTTCGTGTTCAACACGGTGCGCGGCGCAACGGTGCAAACCCCCGCGCAGGACACGGCTAAAGCCCAGCCGGCTCCGCCGGCGCCCGAGCCTCTGCAACAGCCGGTCTCCGCGCCCCGCTCCCTCGGCTCGCGGCTCACGGGAATCTTCGGCCTGATTCTCATCCTCGGCATCGGCATCGCCTTGTCGCGCAATCGGCGGGCGATCAGCTGGCGCGTCGTGGCGTGGGGCGTCGGCCTGCAGCTCGCGTTCGCGATCTTCGTGCTGCGGCTGCCGCTCGGGCAGACGATTTTCGGCTGGCTCGGCGCCGTCGTCACGAAGATCCTGAGCTTCTCGTATGCCGGCTCGGAGTTTGTGTTCGGCGAGATCGGCAAGCAGCACTCGAGTCTCGGCGTGGTGTTCGCATTCCAGATCATGCCCGCGATCATCTTCGTCTCGGCGCTATTCGCGATCCTGTACTACCTCGGCATCATGCAGATCGTGGTGAAGGCGTTCGCGGTCGTGATGAACAAGATCATGGGCGCGAGCGGCGCGGAGAGCCTCAACGTCGCGGCGTCCATCTTCATGGGGCAAACCGAGGCGCCGGCGTCCATCTTCATGGGGCAAACCGAGGCGCCCCTCACGATCCGCCCGTTCCTGCCGCGGATGACCCGCTCGGAGCTGATGACCGTGATGACGGCGGGTATGGCGCATGTCTCCGGTTCGATCATGGCGGCCTATATCGCGTTCGGCATCGAGGCACGCCACCTCCTGACGGCCGTCATCATGACCGCGCCGGGCACGATCATGATGGCGAAGATTCTGGAGCCGGAGACGGAGGTGCCCGAGACCCTCGGTGGCGTGAAGGTAGAGATTCCGCGCACCGATGTGAATGTGCTCGATGCTGCGGCCCGCGGGACGAGCGACGGGCTGTACTTGATGCTCAACGTGATCGCGATGCTCGTTTCGTTCATCGCGCTGATCGCGTTGGTCAACGGCTTGTTCGGCTGGATCCACGGGGGCGTAGCGTGGTTCCCCGCGACGCTGCAGACCGTGCTCGGTTGGATCTTCCGGCCTATCGCGTGGGTCATGGGTGTGCCGTGGCACGACAGCGGTGTCGTCGGCTCACTGCTCGGCGAGCGGATGGTGATCAACGAATTCATCGCGTATGCCGATCTGGGCCCCATGAAAAGCACGCTGAACCCCGTCTCATTCACGATCGCCACATTCGCCTTGTGCGGCTTTGCGAACTTGAGCTCCGTCGGCATTCAGATTGGCGGCATCGGCGCCCTCGCGCCGGATCGGAAGCACGACCTCGCGCGTCTCGGATTCCGCGCGATGATCGCTGGAACGCTCGCGAACTTTCTTTCGGCGACGCTCGCGGGAATTCTGCTGTAATGGGGAAGGGAGAAGGGGGAAGGGGGACGGGGGGGACGGGAGGGACCGGGGGTGTAGCAGCAGCGACAGATGCAGTGAAGCAGCGCCTGGGCAAGCTTAAACCCCGCGTCGCGATCGTCCTCGGCTCGGGACTCGGGTTTCTCGCCGACGAAGTCGTCAATCCCATTCGCATTCCCTACAACACCATCCCCGGTTTTCCCGAACCCGGCGTGGCCGGGCACAAAGGCCTACTGGTTGGCGGGACGCTCGAAGAGGTCCCCGTGCTCGTGCAGGCGGGCCGCTTTCATCTTTATGAGGGGCATCCGGCCGGGGTCGCCGGGCTGCCGGCGCGGGTGTTCGCTGAGCTCGGCGTCGAGATTCTGATCGTCACAAACGCCGCGGGCGGCGTCCGCCGCACCTTCCCCGGCGGAACGTTGATGCTGATCGCCGACCATATCAACCTGATGTGGCGTAATCCGCTGATCGGGCAGCCACAGCCGGGCGAACAGCGCTTTCCCATCATGCACGAGTCGTACGACGGAGAGTTGCGGGCACTCGCGCGTACCGTCGCCCGCGAGATGGGGATCCGGCTGGAAGAGGGCGTCTACGTGGGTTTGCTCGGCCCCTCGTACGAGACGCCCGCGGAAGTCCGCATGCTCGAGCGGCTCGGCGCGGATGCCGTTGGGATGTCCACGGTCCCGGAGGTCCTGGTGGCCCGGTCGCGTGGCATCCGCTGCCTGGGCTTTTCCATTATTACAAACCCCGGGGCCGGGATCACGGGGGAGGCGCTCTCGCACGCAGAGGTGCTGGCCATCAGCGAGCAGGTGGCGCGTCGTCTTTCCGTGGTCGTGAAAGGGGTGCTCAAACGCATCACGCTGGCCTAATCCTGACGTTCTCTTTGCAACCATTTTCCGTTCCACTCTGTCATATGAACCGATAACCGCCGCGCGCTCGCCGTCAGCGTTCGCGACCGGGGTTCCCGTTCACCTTAGCTCCCGGACGCCTATGACGCCGACACTCCAACTGCTCCTCGCATTGGCGAGTAGTCATCCGCCGCTCGTCGTGGTCGATTCGCCACCTCCCGCGCCTCCAGCCCCCCAGCAATTGCGCGCCGTCCGACTCGCCGGCGGCCAGGCTGTCAGCATCGACGGCACGCTCGATGAAGCGCTGTGGCGCACCGCGGAGCGGGTAACCGGCTTTACGCAGCGGGATCCCACGCAGGGGGCGGTGCCCACGGAAAGTACCGTCGTGTACCTCGCGTATGACGACGCCGCGCTGTACATCGGTGCGCGCCTGTACGACGCGCATCCTGATTCGATCGTTGCCCGTCTGGCGCGCCGCGATCAGGGCACGAACTCGGATCGCTTCCAGGTATTCATCGACTCCTATCACGACAAGCGCAGTGGCTTCTACTTCGGCATCAACGCCGCCGGCACGCTCTATGACGGTACGCTCTTCAACGACGACTGGGACGACGACACCTGGGACGGCGTGTGGGAAGGGAAGGTGACGCGGGACGCGCAAGGGTGGACTGCCGAGCTGCGGATTCCCTACTCGCAGCTGCGTTTCGTTCGGCAAAGCCAGTACGTCTGGGGCATCAATTTCCGTCGGGATATCGCGCGCAAGAACGAGTTCGATTACATCGTGTATACGCCGCGGGATGGACGCGGCTTCGTGTCGCGATTCCCCGATCTCGTGGGGATCGAGCGAATCGAGCCGCCGCGGCGCCTCGAAATCCTGCCGTACGCGACGAGCCGCGCCGCATACACGCGCCAACTGCCCGGCAACCCGTTCAATGACGGGTCGAAGTACGAGCCGGGCTTCGGCGCGGACGCGAAGATCGGTCTTGGATCGAATCTCACGCTCAACGCGAGCGTCAATCCCGATTTCGGCCAGGTGGAAGTCGATCCTGCGGTCGTGAACCTGAGCGACCGCGAGACCTTCTTCAACGAAAAGCGGCCATTCTTCGTGGAAGGGTCATCCATTTTCGAGTTCGGCTTCGGCGGCCAAAGCAACTTCTGGGGCTTCAACTGGTCGGGACCGAGCTTCTTCTACAGCCGGCGCGTCGGGCGCTCGCTCTCTGCGCCGGGGGCACCGGAGAAGGGATACGTCGACGGCCCGGACGGGGCCCACATCCTCGGCGCGGTGAAACTGACCGGCAAGGTTGCCGGCAGCTGGAACGTGGGCGGGCTGACCGCCGTCACGGCCCGCGAGCGCGCCACGCTCCAGGACAGCCTCGGGGCGCGCTGGGGCCAGGAGATGGAGCCCCTCGCGACGTTCGGCGTGTACCGCGCGCAAAAGGAATTCGCCAAGGGACGGCAGGGGCTTGGATTCATGTCTACGATCGCCGGTCGTTCCTTCGAAGATCCGGCGTTGCGCGACGTGCGCAACAGCAATTCCATGACGGTCGGCACCGACGGTTGGATCTTCCTCGATTCCTCCAAGACCTGGGTGACGACGGCATGGGTTGCCGCCTCGCGCATCGCGGGATCGCCGGCGCGGATGACCGCGGTGCAGCGCAATTCGGTGCACTACTTCCAACGGCCCGATGCGCCGAGCCTGCGGGTGGATAGCAACGCGACATCGCTCACTGGTACCGCGGCGCGGTTCACGCTCGCCAAACAGCGGGGCAATATCTTCGTGAACTCCGCGTTCGGCGTGCTCTCGCCCGGATTCGACGTGAACGATCTCGGGTTCTTGTCGCGCACCGGATACATCAACATGCACTTCGGTGGCGGGCGAACCTGGAGCAAGCCGGGCAAAGTGTTCCGCTATGCCGAGACGGGCGGCGCCGTGTTCCGGAACTACGACTGGGACGGCAACATCAACTGGTCGGGCGCGTTCAACTTCGGATACGTCCAGTTCAAGAACTATTACTGGTTCAACTGGAACGTCGCCTACAACCCGTGGACCGTCGACAATCGCCGCACGCGCGGCGGGCCATTGATGTTGTTGCCGCCGGCCTATCAGTTCGGCGTCGACATGGGTTCGGATAGCCGCAAGTCATTGACCCTGAGCATGGGCGCCTTCACGTACTTCCGCTCTTCCCAGGACGTGGAATGGTCAACGTACGTCAACATGCAGTATCGGCCGGCGCCCAACGTCTCGGTCAGCGTGGGGCCAAACCTCTATCAACAGTCCCAGCCTTATCAATACATCACCGCGATCGCCGACACGACGGGCGGCGCGCCGAACACGTACGGCACCCACTATGTTTTCGGCGGACTCCATCAGACGGAGCTCTCGGCGGCGATCCGCTTGAATTGGACCTACACGCCGAAGCTCTCGCTGCAGCTGTACGCGCAGCCGTTGATCTCGGCGGGGCGCTACGACTATTACCAGGAGTTGGCGCGGTCGCGCAGTGCAGCGTTCACGCGCTACGGCACGGGCAATGGCTCGACCATCACGTACGTGGATTCGACCAAGTCCTACAGCGTCGATCCGGATGGGAGTGGTCCCGCGCAGCCGTTCTCGTTCGGCAAGCCCGACTTCAATTTCAAGTCGCTGCGGGGCAATGCCGTGCTGCGGTGGGAGTACATGCCAGGGTCAACACTGTACTTCGTGTGGACGCAGAGCCGGTCGACCGCGGACGACGACGGCAGCTTCCGCTTCGGCCCGTCGATGCGTGGCATGCTGCGGGCTCCGGCGGAGAACATCTTCATGATCAAGGCGACGTACTGGTGGAATCCGTAGCTTAAAGACCGTCGGTTGGGGGGCGCGGGGGCGCGGGCACAAAATGATTCAGTGGCCCGTGCCCCTTGTCGCTTCCCAGCCCCGGCGCCGCGGCAATCGCGCGATGCACGAAGTCGAGCGCATCCTCCACCGCCCGCTCGAGTGGCCGGCCGAGGGCGAGGCCCGCGGTGATCGCGGCGGAGAGCGTGCAGCCGGTGCCGTGCGTGGATGACGTGTCGATGCGCGGATGTGTGAATCGGCGCGTTGCGCCATGCTGCACCAGCACGTCCACCAGCGTCTCGGTATCCTTCAGATGGCCGCCCTTGACGAGCGCGGCGCGCGCGCCCATCGCGAGCAGCCCGCGCCCCGCTTTCTCCATCTGATCCGGCGTCCGCACGGGTTCTGCGACGAGGATCTCTGCCTCGTTCAGGTTTGGCGTGACGAGCAGCGCGAGCGGCGCCAGGCGGCGCGCGATCAATTGCTCGGCATCACGCTCGAGCAGCCGGTCGCCGGACGTGGCAACCATCACAGGATCGAGCACGTAGGTGGTGAGCCGATGCTGGGCAATGCGCTGCGCCACCGTCTCCACGATCTCCCCGGAGCCCAGCATCCCGCTTTTGACGGCGGCGGGCCGCAGGTCGGCGGCGAGGGCGTCGATCTGCTGCGCGACGAGTGCGGCTGGGACCGCTTGCCACGCGGCCACGCCCAGCGTGTTTTGCGCCGTTACGGCCGTAATGGCGGTCGTGCCGAACACGCCGAATTGATGAAACGTCTTGAGGTCGGCCTGAATTCCAGCTGCGCCGCCGGAGTCTGAACCCGCGATCGTGAGCGCGATTCTCATGCGTTCCGCGGTCGTGCCTTGGCGAAACCAACGGGGCAGGCAATTTTACTGGCACCAGTGACCGACACGAGGGAGCGCATCCGGAGTAATCTGCAGTCCACCGTCCGCGATCTCCAACGCCGCAAGGCCCGCGGGCGGCGCGGTCTGGCGGTCGTGGAGGGCGTCCGGCTGGTGGAAGAAGCGCTCCTGGCCGGTCTCGAGTTCAAGGGCGCGCTCGTCTCGCCTGAGCTCGCGCGCACGACGCGCGGCCAGGCGCTCACGGCCGAGCTCGCTAGTCATGCGATCGCGGTCGAAGAGGTCGGTTCACGCGCCTTCGGTGAGCTGGCGGGCACGGACACGCCGCAGGGCATTCTCGCGATCGTGCAGCCGCGCATGTGGGCGCTGACCGACATCGCCGGCGGACCGATGCTCGTTGTAGACGGCGTCCAGGATCCGGGGAACGTCGGCACGTTGATCCGCACCGCGCACGCGCTTGGTGCGTCGGCGAGCCTGCTGCTCCGCGGCACTGCGGATCCGATGAATCCGAAGGCGTTGCGCGCCGCGATGGGGGCGACGTTTCGGCATCCGGTCGTGCAGCTCGACGATGCCCCGTTCATCGCGTGGGCACGAGAGCACGGCGTCACGTTGTGGGCAGCGGCCGCTGATGGCGTGCCGCTGGACCGGGCAATCGATTCCAAAACAGCACGCAAGGAGCTCATTGCGGTGATCGTCGGAAACGAAGGAGCGGGGATCCGGCCGCAGCTCAATGCCGTCGCGGCGCAGCGCGTCGCCATTCCTCTCGCACGCGGGGCGGAATCCCTCAACGTCGCAGTGGCGGCCGGGATACTGCTGTACGAGGTCGTGCGTGGGCGCTGACATCGTGATCGTCCTCGGCGCCGTGCTGCTCGGCCTCTGCGTCGGCAGCTTCCTCAATGTCTGCATCCTGCGGTTGCCGCGTGACCAGTCGTTGGTCCGGCCACGCTCGACCTGCCCGAACTGCAAGCAGCCGATCGCCTGGCGTGACAACGTCCCGCTGTTTTCCTGGCTCTGGCTGCGCGGCAAATGCCGTTGGTGTCACAAGCCGATCTCCAAGCAGTACCCGCTCATCGAAGCGCTCGTCGGCGTGTTGTTCGGAGCGTCGATCCTGGTATACGGCCCCACCCTGCACGCACTGGCCGCCGCCCTGTTTGGGACCATCCTGCTCGGTATCGCGATCACCGACGCGCGCCACTACATCATTCCCGACGAATTCACGTGGGGCGGCCTCGTGATCGGCCTGCTGCTGGCGCTCGGCGGGGGCGTGCAGGGGTTTCTGCAGGCGCTGCTCGGTGCCGCGGTCGGTTTCGTCCTCTTGTGGCTCGTGGGCATGGCGGGCACGTGGGTCTTCAAAGAAGAAGCGATGGGCGGCGGCGACGTGAAGATGATGGCGATGGTCGGCAGCTTCGTCGGGTGGCACGGCGTGTTGCTCACGGTCTTCGCCGGTGCCGCGCTTGTTTCGCTGATCTTTGTCCCGTTGTCGATCAAGAAGAAGCGACTGGTCCCGTTCGGGGTATTCCTCGCGGT
>WNGJ01003678.1_pt1 | contig 15832 bp, 14 predicted proteins | sample 5400611 | NCBI WGS metagenome assembly WNGJ01 (sample SAMN13153375, study PRJNA577476) | soil metagenome | isolation source: 40 cm soil or saprolite under Garry oak tree replicate 1 | place: USA:California | collected 2016-06-15
CGCGAAATCGTAGTCGGCGTACGCGGAGACGTGCCACCAGTCGCGACCGGGCTTGACGCCCATCCGCTCGGCCGCCGCGTGCCACATCCGCGGGTCCGGCTTGTACGCGCGGACGTCCTCCGCGCAGATCCATCCGTCGAGCGAGAAGCCGAGTTGCGCGTCGATCTGCGCGCGATGAGCGACATCGCTGTTGGTGATGGCCGCGCAGGGAGCGATCGAACGCAATCGACGCAAAGCCGCCGCGGAGTCGTCAAAGAGCGGCCAGGTCCCGGCAGCCGCGCCGATCCTGGCCGCTTCGTCGGGGGAGACCTTCAGCTCGTCGCAAAGCGATTGCGCAACGATCGCGGCATATTGGCGGAATGCCTGCCGCTCGAGCGCACCCTGCCGGTCGATGATCCGGTCGAACGCCTCCTCCGGCATGCGCCCGCCGAGGGCGTCCCGGAGCCCTCGCCGCCAATCGAGGACGGTCCCGAAAACGTCGAAAGTGAGCAGCGCGATTGACATGATGCCCCCAGTTTGGCACGGAACACGCGTGCAGACGCGCGTGAAGTTCTGCCCCGCGTGCGCGAGCCCTCTGGTGCCCCGCACCATGGAGGATCGTACCCGCCTGGCCTGCTCCAGCGAGACCTGCGACTACGTCTTCTACGATAACCCGGCCCCGGTGGTGGCGGCGCTGCTCGAGCACGGCGAGACCGTGATCCTGGTGCGCAACAAGGGGTGGCCGGAGAAGTGGTACGGGCTCGTGTCCGGCTTCCTGGAGAAGGGCGAGTCGCCCGAGGAGGGCGTGCTCCGCGAGGTGAAGGAGGAGGTCGGGCTGAAGGGCGACATCGTCTCCTTCATCGGCGCGTACTCGTTCCCGGAGATGAACCAGGTGATCCTCGCCTACCACGTCCGCGGGCACGGCGAGATCGTGATCGGCGACGAGATCGCGGGCGTGAAGGCGGTGCCGCCCGACAAGCTGCGCCCCTGGCCTCTTGGCACGGGGCAGGCCGTGCGCGATTGGCTCGCCGCGCGGGGCGGCCTCGGTCCCACGGTGGCCTGAGCTTGAGGCTCGCGCTCTTCGCGGCGCTGATCGCTACGCCGGCGCTCGCGATCGATCCGTTCGAGATCCAGATCTACGACGGCTCGGCGGACGCGGCCGGACAGGCCGGCCTGGAGGTGCACGTCAACTACCCGAGCGGAGGCTCGCTGCACGTCACCTTCGAGCCCTCGTACGGCGTCACCGATTTCTGGGAGCTGGGAGGCTACTTCCAGACCGCGGGCGGCCACTACGAAGGCGTCAAGCTGCGCAGCAAGCTGGTCTCGCCGCCCTCCTTCGACCCGAACTTCCGCTTCGGCGTGAACTTCGAGCTGTCGCGGGTCCCGAACGAAGGCTGGGGCGGGGAGATGAGACCCATCCTCGCCTGGGAGAACGAGCGGTTCCTGGTCGCCGTGAACCCCATCGTCAGCTTTCCCATCGCGTTCGAGCCGGGAGGGATGGCGAAGGTGAAATTCGGGCTCTTCGGCGGCGGGCTGGAGTACTACGCGTCGCTCTCGGAGCACGAGCAGTACCTGTACGAGACCTTCGACGTCTTCGGGTGGAAGGACGTGGAGGTAAACCTTGGCATCGGCGAGGGGCTGACCTCGGCGAGCGAGTCCCTGGTGTTCAAGATGATCCTCGGCTACGCCTTCTGAGCGCTGGTCCTCCGGTTGTTCAGGATTTTTAGGAATGAGCGGCCGCGGAACTCCTCGATCGTCAGGCCCGTCCCGAGCGCCTCCTGCTCGGTCAGGGCGCCGCAGTTCACGCCGCGCAGGAAGAAGTTGAGCAGGCCCTGGCCGGTGGCGGCGTCGTCGAAGGTGTCCCCGTGCAGGGTGGCCTGCGCGGCCTTGCCGATGAAGTTCTTCAGCCGTTCGGTGGTGGCGGGCAGGCTCTTCTGGAAGAAGGCGTAGACGGTCCCGTAGCGGCTGGGGAGCTGGGCGGGGTGCAGGTCCCAGCCCTGGTAGAACCCGTTCGCGAGCGAGTGGCGGATGTCGTCCGCGTGCAGCCGCCAGGCCGCGTGCACGGCGCGCAGGTTCTCCCGCTTCTGCTCCTCGCCGAGCGCGTCGCCCTTCTGCGGCGCGACCGGCATCGTGGTGGTGGCGCCGTCGGAGAGGAACACGCCGGTGCCCGCGTAGGCCACTTTCATCATGTGCTTGGCGAAGTCGCAGGCGGGATGGCGCATCGCCTGGTACGCGGCCGTGATGTCGCACGAGGCCGTGTAGTCGTAGGTCCCGAAGTGCGCCCCGGTCATGCGGCCCTGCGACGCGTGGAGCAGCTTCGGCAGCATCGAGGCGCCGTCGGAGTCGAGGATCGACTGCGTCGTCTCCACCATGCACTCGAGCTCGAGCGAGCCCTTCGCGAGGCCGAGCTTCGGCTCGAGGGCCTCGAACGCGGCGACCAGCGTCGCGACCTGCTCGGGAGCGGTGATCTTCGGGAGCGTGACGACGAAGTTCGGGGGCAGCTTCCCGCCGAGGTTGGTGAGGAAGATGTCGAGCGTGCGCAGCGCCCTTGGCGCCAACTCGCCGCTCAGGGACTTGATGCGGATGCCGATGAAGGGGCTGAGCGTGCCGTTCTTCAAGCCCTTGGCGCACTCCTGCGCGGCCTGGGCGGCGTGGCCGTCCTCCTCGGCGTCGGCGCGGATGCCGTAGCCGTCCTCGAAGTCGATGCGGAAGTCCTCGACGGCCTCGCGCTTCAGCTTCTCCTGGACGCGGCCGTAGACCGTCTCGGAGACGCTCGGGTCGATGCCGATCGCCTCGGCGAACGTGGAGGCGCTCGGGGCGTACTGGGCCAGCGCCTTGAGCGCCAGGTCGCCGAGCTTCTTCGTCGTGTCCGACTTGAAGAGGTGCGAGCCGCCGTAGACGGTGTGGATCGGCTGGCGCGTTCCGGATTCGCCGGGATACTGTCGCGCGAACGCGTCGTGCTGCGCCTTCAGGCGCGCGGCGAGGTCGCGCAGCGCCTGATCGGAGAGGGTTGTCTGGGCCATGGCTCCCTCTCTATCAACTTCGCCGCAGTGCGGCATCACCGTGAGGTGATTTTGAGCAGGAAAGCGGACCAACCGGGGCTGGCGCAGAGCTTGAGCCGCGCGCGGAATGCGCTCTCGCGGACCAGCGCGACGGCGGCGCCGTTGCATCGAGCGAAGTCACCGCCGGGGCCGGCGGCAACGGTGCTCGGCGTGACGGCGATTGCGCTGTTTGCACTCGCCTTCGCCACCGGACACCCTTGGATTCTTTGGCTGGCGTTGGCCGCGGCGGCGGGAGGCGGGCTCCTGTTCGTCAGCGCGCAGGCTCGCGGCATGCTCGGTGGTCTCGCGGGCTACGGTCCGCCGGGGAGCGTGCAGATCGGGATGGGCGCCAGCGTGGCGCCGGACGCGGTGGTCGAGCCCGGCGCGCGGGTGGAGATGGGCGCGGACGTCGGCGCGCGAGCGGTGGTCCGAGGCGACGCGGTCGTGCGCATGGGCGCGACGGTCGGGGCGGATGCGGTCATCGAACGCGGGGCGCTGGTCTCCTGGGGCGCGACAGTGCACAAGGGCGCCGTGGTGGAGGAGGGGGCGATTGTCGGCGCCGGCTCGGATGTGCTCGCGGGAGCTCGGGTACCCGCCGGGATGTGGCTGCGGCCCGGCTCGAGCTTCGGCGGCCGGTCGGACGCGAATGCGGAAGCACCGTCGCGGCCGCTTCCGCCGGCGGCGGAGAGCGATCCGCGCCAGGCGCGGGTGGCGGCGGTGTGCGGGAAGCTGGAGGCCGAGCTGCGCGCGGCGCCGGAGCGGGTCCGGGAGTTCCTTGGGGGGTCGGCGGAGACCATCGCGTCGCTGCGCGGCACATGCGAAGACCTGGCGCGGCGGGAGCGGGAGCTGAGGAGAGAAGCGTCGGCGGAGGCGCTGCAGCGCCTCGACGAGGAGCGCGCCGCGCTGGAGAAGCGGATCGCGCAGCAAGGGGATGAGCAGATCCGTGGCTCGCTGCGGGGAGCGCTGGCTGCGATCGACGAGCAGAAGCGGCAGCGAGAGCTGCTGAAGCTCGCGGCGGATCGGCTCGACGCCGAGCACACGCGGCTCTTGTACACGCTGGAGGGGCTGGCCTCGCAGTTCGTGCGCATGCGGACGGCGGGAGCGCAGGGGCGGGACCCGGCTGAGCTGGAGCAGTCGGTGGCCCAGCTGCGGCAGGAGCTGGACGCGATCGCGGATGCCCTGGAGGAGGTGACTCGAGCGCAGCCCAAGGCGCTTTCGCTGGGGTCCGCGGAGGCCCCGGCCACCGCGGAGGATGCGGGTGCCCGGCCGCGCGCCCGCACGCGGGAGTAGCCGGTCGCGAGTCGCCGGGAGCTCGCCCCGGGGCGAGTCCGGGAGCGACTCCGAAGACGTTCCGGAGAAGGGGGGTGGGTCCGGGCCCCCGGGGAAAAATAATAATTTTTCCTCTCGAACTGGGACACCCGTCCGGTTCTGGGGCCCGATTGTGGCACCCCCCAGTTCAACCGGTTGAACCGAACCGCTCGAACCGCCCATCGACACGACTCGGTCAGGGCACCAGCGCGGCGGCCCCGACCACCTCGCCCCGGCGCAGCATGGCCAGCACTTCGTTCGCCCGCGCGAGCGGATGAGGCGTGACGCGGACCTCCAGCGGCACGCGCGCCGCGAGAGCCAGGAATTCCTCGGCGTCGCGGCGGGTGAGATTCGCGACGCTGCGCACGCTGCGCTCCTCCCAGAGCAGGCGGTAGGGGAAGGACGGGATGTCGCTCATGTGGATGCCGCCGCAGACCACCACGCCCGCCTTCCGGACCGCGCGCAGCGCCTGGGGCACAAGCGCGCCGACCGGAGCGAAGAGAATGGCGGCATCCAGTTGCGCCGGCGGCAGCTCGAGCGACGAGCCCGCCCACGCCGCCCCGAGCTGGAGCGCAAGCTCTTGCGCATCGCGGTCCCCGGGCGACGTGAACGCGTACACCTCGCGGCCCTCCGCCCGCGCGACCTGGGCGACCAGGTGGGCCGCCGCCCCGAAGCCATACAGTCCCAGCCGCCGCGGATCGCCCGCCATCCGGAGCGAGCGGTAGCCGATCAGCCCCGCGCACAGCAGCGGCGCCGCCTGCGCGTCGGGATACTGTTCCGGCACCGCGAAGCAATAGCGCTCGTCGGCGACCGTCCACTCCGCGTATCCGCCGTCGATCTGGTAGCCGGTGAATCGCGCGCGAACGCAGAGGTTCTCCCGGCCCCGCCGGCAGTACTCGCATTCCCCGCAGGTCCAGCCGAGCCACGGCACGCCGACGCGCGTTCCTTTCGCGAACCGCGATCCTTCCTCGACGACGCCGACGATCTCGTGGCCGAGGATCAACGGCAATTTCGGGTCCGGCAACTCGCCGTCCGCGACGTGCAGATCGGTCCGGCAGACCCCACAAGCCAGCACGCGCACCAGAACTTGCCCGGGCCGGGGCTGCGGGTCGGCCAGCTCCCGCAACTCCAGCGGGCGGCGCGGCTCAACCAGAACCATCGCCCGCATGGCTCATTCGTACTACGTCTCGTCGTGCAGCGGCCCCTCTTTCGCTTCCCGATACGCGCGCGGGAAGCCGGGGCCGAGGAAGAAGCCGTCGAAGGCCTTCCCCTTCTGCTCGTCGCCGTGCGCGAACTGCTCGCGGAAGCGCTGTACGTCGAGCTTCTTGCGCGCGTCCTCCAGGCTCAGCCCCTCCTTGGCCGCGTCTTTCGCCTGGGCAGCCAGGGACTCGAGCAGCTCGGCGAGCAGGCCGAGGTAGCTCTTGTCGTGTATCACCGGCCCGTGGCCGGGGACGATGGACTCGGCGTCGATGGCCATCAGCTTCCGCATGGTCGGCCCCCACTCGCCGATGAACGACGGGACCGCAAGCATCACCAGCAGGACCACTCTTGCAGTGTCCATGCGTGCCCCCGTCGTGTCTGGAGCGGACGACGGACGGAAGAAGGCCCTATTTCGGCCCGTCACCCCGGTGCCGCCACCTCGAGCAGGCGCGCTCAGAGTTGCTCAATCTGCAGAACGTCCACGATCACTCCCACCATATGGACCGAAACGAGGTCGGACCGTACCCGCAGGACCGCGCGGACGGGAAGATCGGGAGTTTGCCACCTGCTCTCGAGAGGGCTGGACGGATCGTAGACCTTCCCATCCGATCCGCGAATGGCCCAGAAGCCACCCTCAATTGAGAACCATTGGATGGTTCCGATGACTTCGATCGGTTTCTGCGCACTCTGATCGTTCACTGCGGGTGGCGTGCTGGTGCTGCTCTGACCGCAACCGCAAGCGCAAATGAGCGCCGAAGCGAGACAAACGAAGAGTCGGGCCGTCATCGGACCTCCCGAGTCCTGCTGAATGGACCGCGACCCCACCCGTTCTGGCAAATCCTGTCAGTCCCCCACCTGCGTGCGCCAGATCACCTTCCACCCCTGCGGGGTACGGCGAAAGACGAGCACTTCCTGTCCTGTCTCCTCGCGCTCGCCCTCCTCGCTGTTCAGCGAGTACCGGATGGAGAAGCGGTACGTCACCGTCGCGATGTCGCCGAAGACGTCGACCGAGTGCTCCAGCTCTTCGAAGCCATGGGTGCGCGCGTGGTGGACGTAATCCTCGAAGCTCCGCACGATCGCATCGCGTCCTTCCGCCCGGGTCAGAAGCCCCGGCGCCACCACCACGGCGTCTTCCGCGAACAGGTTCGCGACCTCGTGCACCGCGCCGGCCATCCAGGCCCGGTTGCTGCGGCGGACCATCTCCCAGATTTCGCTCTGCTCGTCGGTCATCCGTCCTCCAGCGGCTCGGCCGCGCGCGGCTCGCCTACCTGCGCTCGGTGCGACGCCGCCGTCAAGGCCTCCCAGAGCGCGGCGCGGAAGCCGCGCGGCGGGGGTGGCGCAAGCTCCATGGCGTCGATCGCCGGCTCGCGCGCGAATGCGCTCCAGGCCGCGAACACCGCCAGCGCCCCGCAGCTCGCCAGCACGCCAGCCCGGATTCCGAACGTGTGCGCGAGGGTGCCGCCGAGCAGGTGCCCCAAGGGAAGCGGCCCCGTGGTGGCCAGCGCGAGCACGCTCATGGCGCGCCCTCGCAGCTTGTCCGGCACCAGGAGCTGCATGGCGGTGCTCGAGGAGGCGAGCGACCAGACCCAGAAGACTCCGCCGATCGCCAGCGCGGCCCCAGAGACGAGCGGCCAGCGCGAGCTGCCGTAGATCAGCGCGCAGACGGCGAAGGCGAGCATCGAGAGTGGGATCAGGTGGTGGCGGGGATAACCGCGCGGCAGGTGCGCCAGGGTCAGCGCCCCGGCGATCGCCCCGGCGCCCAGGCAGGAGAGGAGCACGCCGTAGCCGTGCGCGCCCACGTGGAGCACCTGGTCCGCCATCGCGGGGAGCAGGCCCTGCACGGGAGCGGCGAGCAGGGCGAAGACCGCGACCCCGAGGATGATGCGCCCCGGCCCGGGCTCGCGGATCGCCCAGCGGAGGGCGGGCTTGATCCCTCCGGTGTGCGCGAGCTCGCCGCCCGAGGTGTGGGCGGCCGCTAGCTCCGCCTTGGGCACGCGGACGAGCGCGAGAACGGTCACGATGCCCAGGAAGCTGATCACGTTGACGTCGAACACGACCGCCGCTCCGAGAGTCGAGAGCATCGCTCCCGCGAGCATCGGGCCGAGCAGCCGGGCGGTGTTGAATTGGGCGGAGTTCAGCGCGATGGCCGCAGGCAGCTCCTCGCGGGGCACCAGGGCGGGGATGATCGCCTGCCAGGAGGGGGTCACGCTCGCCCAGGCAGCGCCCTCGGCGAAGGAGATGGCGATGATCACCCACGGCGTTGCCCAACCCTGGTGGGCGGCGATCGCCAGCACGGCCCCGAAGGCCATCATCAGGGTCTGCCCCAAGAGCAGCAGCTTGCGGCGGTCGTAGTGATCGGCCAGCCAGCCGGCGGCGAGCATCAAGACGGCGTGCGGGACGAACTCGCTCGCGGCCAGCAGCTCGACCATGAACGGAGAGCCGGTCTGCTGCTGGACCAGCCAGCTCTGCGCCACCGCCTCCATCCAGTTCCCGACGTTGCTCAGCATCGCGCCGAGCCAGATCCAGCGGAACGCGCGGTGGCGGAGGACGCCGAACATGGAGCGGCGACTTATAGCGGAAGAGTGCGCTGGCCGCGGAGCTTCTCAAACGCCCCGCGGAGGTGTAGGCCAAGGCCCATGCGCGAGATCCTGCCCGGCATCCTCACCTGGCCGTGGTTCTCCGCCCGCCACGGCTACGACTTCAACGGCTGGCTCGTCCGGCACGGCGACGGGAACCTCTGCATCGACCCCGTGGAGATGCCGGAGGACGTCCTCGACGAGCTCGCCCGCGAAGGGGTAGGCGCCATCGTCCTCACCAACCGCAACCACTTCCGCGCCAGCATGCGCGTGAAGGGGCGCACCGGGGCGCGCATCGCCATCCATCCGGCGGACGCGGCGTTCGCCCGGAAGAACGGCACCGCCATCGACGACGAGCTGCGGGCCGGCCAGCGGGTCGGTCCGTTCAGCGTGGTCGACGCGCACGGGAAGTCGTCCGGGGAGGTGGCGCTGCACTGGCCCGAGCGGCGCATCCTGATCGTCGGAGACGCCTGCGTCGGCAAGCCTCCCGGAGAGTGCGCGCTCTTGCCGGACCCCGTGATCGACGACAAGCCGGCGCTGATCGACTCGCTGCGCCGGCTGTCCCGCCTCGAGTTCGATTCGCTCCTGGTGGGCGACGGCGCGTCGGTGCTTCAAGGCGGCCGCGCCGCGCTGGAGCGGCTCGTCGCCAGGCTCGCCTGAAGCGCCACTCAGCGCGACGCCAGCACGTACAGCATCCCCACCGTCGCCGCCAGCTCCGCCTTGCGGATCTCCAGCTCCGCCCGCGCCTGCGCCACGTTGCTCTGCGCTTCGAAACGCTGCTGGTCAGCGGCCTGCTGGTCCAGCGAGGTCGAGACGCCGGCGCGGTACGAGGCCGTGACCTGGACCTGCGTCCGGCTCGCGAACTGGAACTGCGCCTCGCTCTGCTGCACCACCGCCGCCGTGGCGGCGAGGTTGGCCCGCGCCGCCAGCCAGCTCGCGCGGGCGCGCGCCCGCACCGAGGCGAGCTGCGCCTGCGCCTGCGCCAGCCGCGCCCGGTCCTCGGCCAGCTGCGCGTAGCGAATGCCGCTGTCGTACAGCGGGACGCTGATGTTCAGGAGCAGGTCGTTGGTCCAGTTCTTTTCGGCGAATCCGCCGTTCGAGGTGTAGTTCTCCCGGAACGATCCGGAGACGGAGGGCAGCCAGAGAAACTGCGCCAGCGTCACCGACTTCCGCGAGGCGTCCGCGAACGCGATCGCGCTCTTCACCGCGTACGCGTTCTCCCAGGGCTGCGCGGTCTCCTCGCCCAGGGGAGGCAGCTCGATCACCCGCGCCGGCTCCGGCTCGATGGCCTCGCCGGTGAGCGCCTCGAGCAAGGGGGGCAGGGTGTCGATCTGCCCTTGCCGGTTGGCGATCTGCGCCCGCGCCTGCGCCGTATCCGACTGTGCCCGCAGCAGCGCGATCTCTACCTCCGTCCCGGCGGCGATCCGGGCGCGGGCGTCCTGCTCGCGCTGCAGGGAGACCTTCTCCAGCTCTCGCGCCGCCTCGAGCAATCCCTCCAGCCCTTGCAGCGACAGAAAGGTGCGGGCCGTGCTCAGCAGGATCTGCTCGCGATTCTCGTCCGCGTTGCGGTCGGCCGCCTCCGCGTTCTTGTTGGCGATGCCGGGGAGGAACAGGCCCTGTGGGGTGAGGAAGGGCTGGGTGACCTGGAAGGTCGCATACCGGCTGTTGGTCGCGACCAGCGTAACCCCGGGAGATCCCGGCCCGAGGGAGCCGGCGGGAATGGAGGACGGGGCGCTCGTGTGATCGTAGGTTCCCGTGGCGACGATGTTGGGTTGCCACGTCGTCCACGCCCGCTTCACGCTCGCCTCGACGATCGCCGCCTGCGCGCGGGCCACCGCGACGTCGGGGCCCTGCTTCGCGGTGAGCTGCAGGGCCTCGCGTATCGTTGCTCTCCGCCGCTGCGGCCCCGTCACCCGGGGAGGAGGGGCGATTCCGGTGGGCTCCTGCGATTGCGCGGCAGCCATCCCGGAAAGGCCGGCCAGACCCGTTGCCACAAGCAGCGCCAACCTTCTCTTGCTGTTCATGTCTTACCCGTTGACCACGCGCGCCGCAGCCGCCTCGGGAGCGGGCTCGGCGGAAACCAGGACTGGCTTCTTGGCCTTGTTCCTCCGCAACAGCCTTGCGAACGAGAGCTTCTCGACACCGGCGAAGATCACCGGCACGACCAGGAGCGTCAGGGCGGTGGAAGTGATCACGCCGCCGATCACCGCGATGGCCATGGGCGAGCGGAACTCCGAGCCCATCCCGCTCCCCACCGCCGTCGGAACCATGCCGATCGCCATCGCGAACGACGTCATGAGGATGGGGCGGAGGCGCCGGGGTCCCGCTTTCAAGAGAGCCGTGTCCACGTCGTCTCCCTCCCGCAACCGCTGCAGGGCGCCGTCCACCAGCAGAATCGCGTTCTTGGTAACCAGCCCCATCAGCAGGATCACGCCGATCATCGCCCCCAAGGAGAGATGCTTGCCGGTCAACAGCAGGCCGAGGAGGGCGCCGACCAGCGCAAGTGGGAGCGAAACCATGATGGTGAAGGGGTGCGTCAGCGACTCGAACTGTGAAGCCAGCACCATGAAGATGAAGACGAACGCCAGCGCGAACGCCCCGCTGAAGGCGCTGTTCTGCTCGTCGAACGTCTTGATCTGCCCGTCGTAGACCACGTTGTACCCGGGCGGCAGCTTGTGCTCCGCCACCGCCTTGCGCAGCGCGGCGGCGATGTCGCCCAGCGCGGCCCCGCTGGCGAGCTGGGAGTAGACGGCGATCTGCCGCTCGCGGTCCTCGTGCTCGATCACGCTGGGCCCGTCCTGCAGCGAGACCTGCGCCACGTCCGAGAGCTTGCGCAGTCCCTTCTGCGAGAAGAGGTCCATCGAGCCGATGCGATCCGGGTTGCTGCGGTCGCGCTCCGACAATCGGACGCGGATGTCCGTCTCATCCTTGCCCTCGCGCAGCTTCGCCGCGACCTCGCCCTGAATGGCGAGCCGCATCTGGGTGGCGATCTGGGCCGCCGGCAATCCCAGGTCGGAAGCCCGCGTCCGATCGATGTCGATGGCGAGCTCGGGTTTCGGCGGGTTCGACTCGATGCGCACGTCGGCCGTGCCGGGATTCTTCCGCAGCGTCTCGGCGATGAACCGGGCGTGCCGGTCGAGCTCCTTCAGGTCGGGCCCCACCACCCGCATCATGATGGGGAAGTAGTCGCCCAGGCCCTCGATGGTAGGCGGGTCGCTGATCGCCACCTGCGTGGCGGGCAGGGCGCCGGTGAGCGCGGCGCGCGCGTCGTCCTTGATCCGGCTGATGGTCTTGCGGCGCGCCTGCTTCGGCGTCAGCAGGGCGCGCATCTTGACCTTGTTCACCTCGCCGTTCACGCCGACGATCGAGTAGACATCCGTGACCTCCGGCAGCTTGCGCAGCCGCGTCTCCGCCTCCGAGGCGCGCTGGCCCGACAGCTCGAGCGAGGCGCTGTCCGGCAGCTTGAGGTCGACGATCATCTGGGCGCGGTCCTCCACCGCCATGAACTCGCTGCCCAGCCCGCGCGCGGCGACCAGCGAGAGCACGAGGGCGAGCACCGTCAGGCCGAGGGTCGTCCACTTGTGCGCCAGCACCCAGCCGAGGACGCGCTCGTAGAAGCGCTCCCAGCTCTCGAACATGGCCTGGAAGAACTTCGCCGCGCCGCTGTGGACCACCGCCTCCCCGGGGTTGCGCCGCCTGGCCAGGCGGGCGGAGAGCATCGGGTCGACGGTGAAGGAGATGAAGAGCGAGATCAGCACGGCGGCCGAGATGGTGATCCCGAACTGCCGGAAGAACTGGCCGACGATGCCGGGCATGAAGGCGACCGGGACGAACACCGCGACCAGCGTGAAGGTGGTGGCCAGCACCGCCAGGCCCACCTCGCGGGTGCCCTTCGACGCCGCGGTCGCGGGCTCCTCGCCCTGGTCGAGCCGGTGCGTGATGGCTTCGCGCACCACCACCGCGTCGTCGATCAAGAGGCCGATGGCAAGCGAGAGCGCGAGCAGCGTCATCTGGTTCAGCGTGTACCCGAGCACGAACATGACGAAGAACGTGCCGATCACGCTGGTGGGCAACGCCAGCGAGGAGATGAAGGTGCCGCGCGGGTCGAGCAGGAAGAGGAGGATGATCACGATCGCCATCGCGCCGCCGAAGAAGAGCGCGATGTAGACCTCGTGCGCGTTGGCGCGGATCATCTCGCTCTGGTCGATCAGCAGCTTGGTCTTGAAGCCGTTCCCCAGCGCGGGCTCGAGCCTCGCCAGCGACTCCTTCACCGTGTCGGCGACCTTGACGGTGTTGGACCCGGGCTGCTTCACCACCTCGAGGATGATGGCGTCGCGGCCGTTGAGGCGGGCGATGGTGCGCCGCTCGGCCACGCCGTCGGTCACCTTCGCCACCTCCTCGAGCCGCACCTGCGACCCGGTCTTGCCGGTCGCGATCGGCAGGTCGCGGAGCTGGTCGACGTTCTTGAACTCGCCCAGCGTGCGCACCGTCAGCTCGGTCGGCCCGAGCGCGAGGTGGCCGGCGGGGAGGGTGAGGTTCTCCATCCCGATCCGCTGCGCGATCTCGTAGGGGCTGGTGCCCACCGCCTTCACCTTGTCGAGGTCCAGCTCCACCTGGATCTCCCGCACGTCGCCGCCGGTGATGCGCGCTTCCGCCACGCCCTCGATCTGCTGCAGCGAAGGCTGGACGCGGTCCTCGATCAGCTTGCGCAGCCGCTGCGAGGAGGTGTCCGCGCTGACGGCGTAGGTGAGGACGGGCGCCGCGCTGATGTCCACCCGGCTGACCTTGGGCAGGTCGGCGTCCTTGGGGAGCTGCGACTGGGCCTGCGCCACCTTGTCACGGACTTCCTGCGTGGCGCGGTCCAGGCTCTCGCTGAGCTTGAACTGGACCGCGATAGTGCTGGCGTTCTCGCGCGACCAGGAGTGCATCTTGTCGATGCCGCTGATGCCCGCGATGGAGTCTTCCAGGGGCTTGGTGACCTGGGTCTCGATCTCGCCCGGGCCGGCGCCCTTGTAGACCGTGGTCACCATCACCACCGGGAAGGTCACGTCCGGATACAGGTCGGTGCCCAGCCGGTTCAGGCCCATGATGCCCAGCACGACGAGGCAGAGGGCCATCATCGAGGTGAACACCGGCCTGCGAATGGCGACGTCGGAGATGGACATGCGCGGGCTCCTACTTGACCGAGACCTTGGCGCCGTCCTGCAGGTCCGGCGCGGGGTAGTCGACGACCTTGTCCAGAGGCTGCGAGGCGCGGAAGGTCACCGAGGCGGCGCCGCGCTCGATCACCTGCACCGGCACGCGCTTCACCTCGTCGGTCACCAGCGCGTAGACGTGGTCGCCGCCCTGCGAGGAGAGGGCGCTGGCCGGCGCCGTGAGCGCGTTCTCCGGCGTTCCCATCGGCAGCACCGCGCGGCCGAGAGTGTGGGCGGTAAACCGCGCGTCCTTGTTCGGGACCACGATCTCCACCGGGATCCGCCGCGTGGAGGCGTCGGCGGAGGGGATCACCGCGCGCACCCAGGCGTCGTCGGCGCTCGCGCCGCCGCCCACGGCCGCCACGCGCACGCGCGCGCCGACCTTGAGCAGCGAGCGCGCCGTGTCGCTCACGGTCAGCTTGAGCACGAGCGGATCGAGCTGCTCGAGCGTAAAGAGGGTCGTACCCGAGCTGACGGTGGCGCCCACCTGGTCCGGCGCGTCGATCAGCACGCCCGAGAACGGCGCGCGCAGGTCGTGGCGGCGCCGGTTGGCGCGGGCCTGCGCGAGCTGCGCCTTGGCCGCCTGCACCTGCGCCGCCGCGGCCGCCGCGCTGGAGGTGGCGTTGCGCAGCTGCGCCGCGCTGATCGTGTTCGTGCGGGCCAGCTCGGAGTTGCGCTGCGCCATGTCGGCGGCGATGGCTGCCTGCGCCTCGGCGGCGTTCACCGCGGCCTCCGCCTGCTGCACCTGCGCGTCGGCCAGCTCGGGGTCGAGCTGCGCGATCACCTCGCCTTCCGCGACCAGGGCCCCCTTCTTCGCCACGATGCGGACGAGGCGGCCGCCCACCTCGAAGCCGAGCTTCAGCTCCCTGGCGGGATTGAGCGCGCCGGTGATCTCCTCCTTCGGCGCGCTGGTGACCGGCTTGACTTCCGCCAGCGTGACGGCCGGCAAGGTGGCGCCCGGCGCGACGGCGACGGCGGTCTCGGTCTTGGCCCGCGCGGCCAGCGCGATGGCGACGATGACCGCGAGAAGCGCGGCGGACGAAGAGATCAGCGTCTTTCGCTTCATGTCAGGCTCCGTTCGGGACGGACTGCCGGGTTCTGCGCGGGAGGGATGCTGCCTTCGCGAATGAGCGTGTGGAGGCTGCGCGCCCACTCGGCGAGGTCGGGCTTCTCCGCCATCCGGCTCATCCGCATGCCCAGGAGCACGTAGGTGCCTACGATGAGCGAGCCGAAAACTTCCGGCGGGATGTCGGTGCGGCAGGAATTCTCGCCCTGGAAGCGGTCGAAGTTCTGCTTGATGCGCTCGATCTCGCGATCGGTGATCTCCCAGATCGCGCCTTCGAACTTTGTCCCCTGCGCGCCGCGCAAGAGGACGCCCATCACGTCGCGGTTCGCCCACATGTGCTCGAGGATGCGGAGGTCCTCGGCGGTCTCGAGCTCCAGCAGCTTGCGGTAGCGGGGGCTGTGCTCCTCCAGGTCGCGACGGGTGATGGCCCCGTGCTCGGCGAGCAAAGCGGCCATCATGCGCTCGCGTCTGTCGTCGCACTCGGCGATCACGAGCAGGAACGCCTCGACCAACTCGCCGAAGAGCGCCTCCTTGGAGCTGAAGTGGAGGTAGAAGCTCCCCTTGGAGAGCCCGCACGCGGCGGTGATGTCCTCGATGCGGGCGCCGACCAGTCCCTTGCGGGCGAACTCCGCCCGCGCGGCGGCGACGAGCGCTTCCTTCGCCTTGGGGTCGGCAGGGCGGGCCATTGCGAGTCCTTCGTTGACCGGCGGGTCAGAAACGGTGCGCGGTTACTAACCGACGGGTCAGAAACCGTCAAGACATTTCTGACCCACCGGTCACAAACGCCGAAACCCTCAAGTGTTTCCTGACGGACGCCCGGCAGCTTGCCTCCCGGCACCCTGCGCACCACCTTGCCCGGCAGGTTGGGGAGGTGCGGGATGGGGCGGGGGACGATCGCGCTGTTGGCAGTGTGCGTGGTGGCGTGCGTGGACAAGAGCTCGCCGCTGGCGAACTGCGATCCCCAGGTGGAGGACTGCAGCGTGGGGCCAGCCGGCACCGGCCGTTGCACCAGCGACTCGGATTGCGGCGACGGGACCTGCCAGCTCGACACCGGCACCTGCCAGGCGGCCCAGCCGATCACGCAGCCGACGGCGTGCGCGAACGTGAGCTGCCCGGCGGGCAACTTCTGCAGCAACGGCCAGTGCATTCCGGCCAGCGCCCAATGCAAACAGGCAGACCCGGCCTGCATCTTCATTCCCCACGGCGCGTTCGAGCCTCCCGAGCACGCGTGGTGGTGGCCGTGGCAGACGCCGCAGGGCCCGGACGCGGTCCCGCCCAAGGATTCGCTCATCGACGGCCTCGAGTATCCGGAATACGTCCAGGTGATGAGCACGCCGGTGGTGATCCGGCTGCACCCGAAGGACGAGTCGCCCGCCGTCGTCTTCAACGCCTTCCCCGAGCACCCGACCGGCGAGCAGGGATCCGAGATGCTGGAGGTGCAGGGCGTCATGCGCGCCGTGCGCGGGA
>WNGJ01010275.1_pt1 | contig 15830 bp, 12 predicted proteins | sample 5400611 | NCBI WGS metagenome assembly WNGJ01 (sample SAMN13153375, study PRJNA577476) | soil metagenome | isolation source: 40 cm soil or saprolite under Garry oak tree replicate 1 | place: USA:California | collected 2016-06-15
GGATCGCCGAGCGTCGACAATTCCCAGTCGAGCACCGCCTTCACCCGCGGTTCGGTCGGGTGGAAGATCATGTTGTCGAGGCGATAGTCGCCGTGCACCACCGAGACGCGCTTCTGTTCGGGGAGCGTGCGCGGCAGCCACTCGATCAATTTCTCGACCTCGGGGATGTGCTGGGTTTCGGAGGCGCGATATTGCTTGGTCCAGCGGTCGACCTGGCGCGCGAAATAATTCCCCGGCCGGCCGAAATCGGACAGCCCGATCGCGTCCGGCTCGTAATTGTGGAGTCTGGCGAGCGTCTCGATCTTGCTTTTGAAAATCTCCCGCCGCGCCTCCGGCGTCTCGCTTGGCAGCGCCGGGTCCCAGAACACGCGGCCGTCTTCCATCGACATGATGTAGAACGCCGCGCCGATCACATTGTCATCGGTGCACAGCGCGTAAGCCTTCGCGACCGGAAAGCCCTGCTTGGAGAGCGCGGCTATGACCTTGAATTCGCGATCGACCGCATGCGCCGACGGCAGCAATTTACCGAACGGTTTGCGGCGCATCACATAGGAGCGGCCGGGCGTATCGAGCCGGTAGGTCGGGTTGGACTGACCGCCCCTGAACTGCAGGACGGTCAGCGGTCCCTGATAACCCTCGACATTTCCCTGCAGCCAGCGATCGAGACTGATCTCATCGATCCGGTGCCGCTCCTCGACCGGCTTGGTGCCGGAAAACTCTTCGTCCTTCCTGACGCCGTCGGCCAAAATGACGCTCCCTGACTTTATTATCCGTCATTCCGGGATGGTCCGAAGGACCAGACCCGGAATCTCGAGATTCCGGGTTCGATGCTACGCATCGCCCCGGAATGACGGCATAGGGAGCGCCGCCGCGGTGCTCCCTTTTTAGTTCACAGAAGCGTTTGCATACTTCCGAAGTTCAAGTCTGGCAATGGCGCGGTTATGCACCTCGTCAGGCCCGTCGGCGAGGCGCATGGTACGCATCGAGGCATAGTCGCGGGCGAGCCCTGCGTCGTCGGACACGCCGGCGCCGCCATAGGCCTGGATCGCCTGGTCGATGATCTTCAGCGCCATGTTGGGAGCTGCGACCTTGATCATGGCGATTTCGAGTTGCGCGGTCTTGTTGCCGACCTTGTCCATCATGTCGGCGGCCTTGAGGCACAACAGGCGGTTCATCTCGATGTCGGTGCGGGCTTCCGCGATGCGCTGCTCCCAGATCGAGAATTCGACGATCTTGCGGCCGAACGCGGTGCGCGACGATAGGCGCTTCACCATCTTCTCCAGCGCCTCCTCGGCCTTGCCGATGGTGCGCATGCAGTGATGGATGCGGCCGGGGCCGAGACGGCCCTGCGCGATCTCAAAGCCCCTGCCCTCGCCGAGCAGGATGTTCTCCGCAGGGACCCGGACGTTCTCCAAAAGCACCTGCGCATGGCCGTGCGGCGCGTCGTCGAAGCCGAACACCGGCAGCATCTTCTCGACCTTGATGCCGGGGGTGTCGAGCGGCACCAGGATCTGCGATTGCTGCTGATGGCGCGGCGCGTTCGGATCGGTCTTGCCCATCAGGATCGCGATCTTGCAGCGGGGATCGCCGACGCCCGACGACCACCATTTGCGGCCGTTGATGACGTAGTGACCGCCGTCCTTCTCGATGCGGGTCTCGATGTTGGTGGCGTCGGAGGACGCCACCGCCGGTTCCGTCATCAGGAAGGCGGAACGGATCTCGCCATCCATCAGCGGTCGCAGCCATTTGCGCTTCTGCTCGCGGGTCGCGTAGCGCATGAACACTTCCATGTTGCCGGTATCCGGCGCCGAGCAGTTGAACACTTCCGAGGCCCAACTGATGTGACCCATCTCTTCGGCGAGCGGCGCGTATTCCAGATTGCTCAATCCCGCACCGCGGAATTCGTCATCCTCATGCGCGGACGGCGGCATGAACATGTTCCAAAGGCCCTCGGCCTTCGCCTTCTTCTTCAGGTCTTCCAGGATCGGGATCACCTTCCAGCGCGGGCCCTCTTCATCCTGCTGCCTGTAGACCGGCACCGCGGGCCGAACGTGCTTGGTCATGAACGACTGCACCCGGTCGAGCCATTCCTTCTGCCGCTCCGACATCGTGAAATCCATGGGACGCTCCCTCGCCTGTTTCCTTGAAAACTCTTGGTTGGGCCGCACTGTCTTCCCGCCGCTTCCGCCTCGCAAGAGTCTTTCTCGCGCGAGCCGCGAACGACGAGAGGGCGGCCCCGTGATCGCCACCGAAATGCCGCCGCGCGAAAATCGGCGGATTGACATTTTCCGGTCTTCAAACGATAGTTTCATACAAATGTTTGAAATGCAACTCCCGCGCTGGTGACGATCCATGCCGAGCGATCAGACCAGGACCGCCATCCTCGCCGCCGCCGAGCGGCTTTATGCCGAGCGCGGTTTCAGCGACGTCACGCTGCGCGACATCGTCGGCGAAGCGAACGTCAATCTCGCTGCCGTCAACTATCACTTCGGCTCCAAGGACGAACTGATCGCGGAGCTGTTCGTCAGCCGCACCCTCGCGCTCAACCGCGAACGCCTGCGGGACTTGCGGGCGGCGGAGGACAAAGGCGGCGGACGCGCCGACATCGACGACGTCCTGCGCGCGCTGGTCGGGCCGACCCTGCGCGGCTGCCTCGGCCCCGACAACCAGCGCTCGACCGCGGCGCGGTTCATGATCCGGGTCTCGATCGAATCGGTCCCGCCGATCCGGCGCATCAGGAATCGCGAGATCGATCATTTGCGGAAATTCGTCGCCGCGATGCGGCGCTCACTGCCCGGCCGAAGCGATGTCGAGCTGTATTGGGGACTGCATTTCGCGCTCGCCATGGCGCAACAGACCGTTCGCGACAGCGAGCGGCTGACGAAATTGTCGGAAGGACAATGCGACGTCGACGACGTCGAAGGCATCATCGCGCGCGTGGTGTCGGTGGCTGCGATGGGGCTATTGGAGGATGCGGCGGCACCCGTGGCCACCGCCAGGACGACCGCCGGTCGCGCGCGCTAGCGCGTGACCGGAAAAACAGTCTCGGGCGAGCCCGGCGCAAAGCTGGACTCGCCCGCCACAGTGACCGGAATGGTCAGTTGGCGGCCGGAGCACCGAACTTGTAGCTCAGGCCGACCCGCCCGATGTCGTAGCGGTTATTGCGCGACCACGACGCGCCGCAAGGCCCATCGCCATCGCAATTCGCCTGGTCGAGATTCATTTTGTCTGAAACCGTTCCGACATCGACATGCAGATATTCCGATCGCAAGATCCAGTTCGGCGACAGCATCCACTCCATGCCCGCGCCGGCCACCCAGCCTGTCTTGATCGTGGAGAAGTTCGCCGAGGTGAGGTTCGGGTTTCCATTATTGCCGCAGCCAGTTGGGCAGTCGGCCGTGATGCTGCCGTGCAGATCGGCGAACGCGACGCCGCCCGTGCCATAGAACAGCACGCGGTCAAAGGCATAACCGAGGCGGCCGCGGATCGTTCCGATCCCCCTGGTTTCGCTGTTGATGGTCACGAACCCTCTGTCAGAGTCGCTGCCACACACCCCGCCAAAGGAGTCTGTCTGCCGGCAGAACGAAGACTTGGCGTCCGTCCATTGCCAGTCGCCTTCCACGCCCAGCACCCAATTCGAGATCTGCCAATTATATCCGGCGTGAACACCGCCGATGACCGCCGAGGAAGACGGCGACTGTGACTGCGGATTATTCGGACTTGCGCCGCCGTCGTCTATGAGGGGCTGGAAGAAGTCCGACACTCCGCTTGTGGTTTGCGCGACTCCGCCGACGTCGGCGCCGATATAAAATCCCGACCAGTTCCAGGCCGGCCCGGCCGCGGCGGCAGGCGCCTTCACGTAACGAGGGGCGGGGGCAAGGTCCGCGGCGTGCGCACCGGCGAAGCCTATGGTGAGAGCTGCCGCTGTCGCCAGAACCCTGGCCAGCGACATCCTCGAAACAAATAGCGACGAAATCATCATATACGTGTGACCTTCCCATTGACTTGCGCGCCGGCTTGTTCGCCGACGAACCGACCGAACGCGAAGTCACTGCATAGAAAGTCTGCGCGGCGCGGGCGTCAGCCGAGCGGAGGACAGCCGTCAATTGGCGGTAAGGTGTTGCCGTTGAGCAACGCGGCGCGCGAAGCGCTTGATGCCCGCGTCGTCGGCGGTGCGAACCCGCTAGATAATCCCCTGCTTCTTCAGCATCTCGAGCTTCACATCGTCATAGCCGAGCTTGGCCGACAAAATCTCGCTTGTGTGTTCGCCCAACATCGGCGGCGCCCGATACTCCTTCACGGGCGTGCCGGAGAAGGTCAGCGGATTGCGGATCAGGGACAGCGCGTGCTCGAAGGGGTGATCGACCTTGATCTCCATGCCGCGCGAGCGGACATGCGGATCGGCGAACATCTGCGCGAAATCGTTGACGGGGCCGCAGGGCACGCCGGCCTTCTCCAATTCCTCCAGCCAGTGCGCGACTTTATTCTTCAGGAACAGGCCGGCGAAGATTGCCATGATTTCCTTGCCGTGGACGACGCGGTCGTTGTTCTTCAAAAATTTCGGATTGGTCGCAAGCTCAGGCGCCCCTAGCACGGCGCAGGTGCGCACGAACTGCCCGTCATTGCCGACCACCAGCATCAACTCGCCGTCGGTGCAGCGGAACACGCCGGCCGGCATGCCGCCATTGCCCCAGGTGCCGCGCCGCGGCGGCGTCTTGCCGTTGACGAGATAGATCTGCGCGTAATGCGACAGCGAGGCGATCACGGTGTCGAGCAGGCAGACGTCGATATGCTGGCCTTCGCCGCCATTCGCCTTGCGATGATAGAGCGCGGCAAGGATGCCGATCGAGGTGTTCATGCCGGTCATGTAGTCGACGATACTGGGGCCGACTTTCATCGGTCCCTCCCCCGGCTCGCCGTCGATATGGCCGGTGACGCTCATCAGGCCGCCCATCGCCTGGAAGATCGCATCATAACCGGCGCGCGGCGCGTAAGGCCCGGTCTGGCCGAAGCCCGTGACCGAGCAATAGATGATGCCGGGATTGACCGCCTTGATCGCCTCGTAGTCGAGCTTGTAGCGCTTGAGATCGCCGACCTTGTAGTTCTCCATCATGACATCGCAGGATTTTGCCAGATCGCGGATGATCTCTTGGCCTTCGGATGTCGCGATGTTGACGGTGACCGATTTCTTGTTGCGGTTGGCGCACAGGTAGAACGAATTGTTGTTGTTCTCCTTGCCGTCGGGATCGACCAGGTATGGCGGGCCAAAGGCGCGCGCGTCGTCGCCGCCGCCCGGCCGCTCGATCTTGATCACCTCGGCGCCGAGATCGGCCAGCATCTGCGCCGACAGCGGCCCCGCGAGCACGCGCGTCAGATCAAGGATTTTGATGCCCGAGAGTGGCAGGGACGACATGAACATTTCCTCCAAAGCTCGCGGCCATGCGGCTCGGGAAGAGCCCGCCAGCGCCGAACGAAATCTGCCGATACACTATTTTCCGACGCCGAGCATTGCGTTCACGGCATGAAGCCATCCGTCTGCTGCGGCGTGGGCAAATAGGCAGGGATTTAGTGCCCGGCCGATTGCCGGCTCATATCCTCCAGGAGACCGCGCATCGCGTCGATCTCCTTGCCAAAGCCTGCCCAATCCCCGGATCTCAACTGCTCCATTGCGTGGTTGTAGCGATCGAGCGCCTGCTGCGCCCGATGTTCCGCGGGCCTCGCATTTGGCATTTCCGCCGCAGCACCCGGCGATGTCGGCGCGGCGCCGGTTTCCACGAAGAGCGCGGACAAGGCCTCGGCGAGCGTCTCCTTCATGACGACATGCTCGCCATAGGCCGCGATCACGCGCTTGAGCTCCGGCAGGTGTCCCTGCTCCGCTCGCAAATACAGCGGCGATATATAGAGGATCGAATTCTCGATCGGGATCACCAGCAAATTCCCGCGGATCACCCGCGAGCCCATCTGGTTCCATAGCGATATTTGCTGGGAGATCTCGGTGTTCTGGTGAATACGCGCCTCGATCTGGAACGGTCCGTAGACGAGCTTCTCCTTGGGAAACTCGTAGACGATCAGCTTGCCGTAGTCGGGCGCGTCGCAGCGCGCTGCGAGCCATGCGATCATGTTGTCGCGGCGGCTCGGCACCATCGGGATCATGATAAAGAACTCAGCCTGCGCTTCTCCGGGCAGCCGCATGATGATGTAGTAAGGCACCATCGGCGCGGCGCCGTCGCCGGCCGGCTGGCGCGGGAATTGCCAAAGATCTTCCCGGTTGTAGAAAACGTCGGCCGCTTCCATGTGGTAGGTTTGATAGAGCCGCGCCTGAATCAGGAACAGATCCTCCGGATAGCGAATGTGCTTTTGCAAATCGGGCGGCATCACCGCGAACGGCTTGAACAGTCCCGGAAAGATGCGCTGGTAGGTGGCGGCGATTGGATCCGCCGGGTCCATCAGATAAAACTCGACGCTGCCGTTATAGGCGTCGATAACAGCCTTCACTGAATTTCGGATGTAGTTGAGATTGAGCTCGGGCGCGGGCTGCGCCGAGGGAAAATATTCGCTGGTCGTATAGGCATCCTGAATCCAGAACATCCGCCCCTCACTGATGACGAGATAAGGGTCACGATCGAGGCTGAGAAACGGGGCGATCGTGCGTACCCGTTCTCCGATGTTGCGCCGGATCATTATTCGGCTGTCGTCGGTGATGTAGCTTGAGAGAAGCAGGTTCATGTCGTTGAAGTGGTGGGCGAAGATCACCCTCCGCAGCATTCCCCGGAGAGGAATGCCACCGGCGCCGCCATAGGCCGCGTAGACGTTGTCCTTCCCCTTCGGATAGTCGAATTCCGGAGTGGTCCCCTTGACGATGACGTAGTCGCTTTTCTCCTGTCCATAATAGATGCGCGGTTCGCGGATTTCGGGGCCTCCATCCGCAACGGGAGGAATATCGCGCAAATAGAGCAGCGGAAGCCCCTCGGCGCTCTTTTGGGTTACCGGGCTCATCACCGCACCATTGCCGTGGGTGAACAGAACATGGAGATTGACCCATGTCTGTGCGTTAGGTGGCAGCAGCGAGGATTTGAGCTCGCGCGCCGAGAGGATCACGCTTTGGTAGGCACCACCCAGCCAGTAGCGATCCACATCCAGGTCGCGCAATTTGTAGTAGGTGCGAATCTCCTGCAGTTGGGCGTAGGTGTCCGATAATGGCTGCCAGTCCCACAACCTGATATTTTCGATCGTCGCCTTGTTGGCCTCGAGCGTCTTGAAGCTAAGGCTCTGTTCGGCAGGAAATGGCTTCGGCGCGATCCGATCGAGATTGTAGGCTTCCCGGGTCAGCCGGATGCTGCGTTCGATGTAGGGCCGCTCGAACTCCAGTTCGCTCGGTTTGACGTACAATCGCTGAAACAACCCGGGAACCACCCCGGATAGCAAGATGGCGCCGCCGAAGATGAGCACCATTGCGGCAGCGGGAAGCCGGTAGGTGCGCACCCAAAAGTTCGCCGATGCGGCGATGGCTGCGACGATCGAAAGCCCGATCAGCGACCACAGCACCGGCAGCTCCACATGGATGTCGGTGTAGCTTGCGCCGACCACCACGCCATTGTCGCCATAGAGCAGCAGATAGCGGTCCAGACCGTAGGACCATGCCTTCACGGCAAAGAACAGGCCGAGAAGCACGGAGCCGTGGGATATCGCCGTCGGCGATATCGAGCGTCGCTGGGGCTGGTATTCGATGTCGCCGTGCAGCCAATAGATCAGTCCAGCGAACAGCGCGCTCATGAACAGCGCGAGCAATGCCCAATTCTTGATGGCGATGTAGGTGGGCAGAGAGAACAGATAGAATCCAATGTCCTTGTCATAAAGCGGATCGTTCGCGCCGTACGGCACTTGATAAAGGAACTGCAGAAAAACGCTCCAGTTCCTGACCTCCCCCGCGGCGACCAGCAGGGCGATAAGTCCGGCGCTGCCTGCAATGGTGATGGGCCACGGCAACCGATCTCGCATGAATTCGAACGGATCGGATGGCGTCGCAGTGGCAGCGAGCTTCCAGTCGAAGCCGGCGGCAATTCGCCGCCGCCGGGCAAAGCTGAATGCAAGCCGCGCATTCGCCCACACGATGACGGCAGTTGCGACGAAGACGACGAAAAAAACGCCGGCCTTGGTGCCGATCGTGGTCCAAAAGACCTGCAAATAGCCGATCGCGGAGAACCACATCCAGTCGACCAGGAAGTCACCGGCGAGGCCGAGCAGGATCAGGAAAATTCCGAAGACGATGGCAGCAACGAACAACCCTACCACGGCGTTTCGCCCTGGTGCCTTCCGTTCGGGTCCGGTAATCCCGATCGTCATGATTGAATTATAGCAGACGCGAGAAATCGTAGCCTGTTTTTTTAGACTGTCCTGCCTACCTTGGAACCAGGGCGCGCATCAGATAACGTCGGTGCAGTTCGTTGGCGTGCGTTAGAAGCGCAGCGGGTCGCGTCTGCCAGAATACCTCTGCGCGTGTGATCCACCGGCTGCCCCGAGGCGCATCGAGCGGCTGCTCTGCGACATGATCTTCGCGCGGGATTGAAGGAGGCTGTGCCATGGGTGATCTCGCCAACCTCGAACGCCTTTTCGGCGCAACAAATTACGCGCCGTTGCCGGTCACCATCGTCCGCGGCGAGGGAGTTTATCTATGGGACGAGACGGGTCGGCGCTTCATCGACATGATGGGAGCATATTCGGCGGTCAGTTTCGGCCATTGCCATCCACGTCTCGTCAAGGCGCTGACCGAGCAGGCCCAGCGCCTGGACACGATCTCGCGCGCTTATTCGAGCGATCGGCTGGGGCCTTTTCTCGCCAAGGCTTGCACGCTCACCGGTTTCGACGCCGCCTTGCCCATGAACAGCGGCGCGGAAGCTGTCGAGACCGCGCTCAAGGCCGCGCGTAAATGGGCCTACAAGGTCAAGGGTGTGGCGCCTGATCGGGCCGAAATCATTGCCGCGGAGGGTAACTTCCACGGCCGCACCATCGCAATCGTTGGCTTTTCTTCCGTGGCGGAATACCGCGATGGCTTCGGGCCGTTTGCGCCGGGCTTCAAGCTCGTCCCGTTCGGCGACGCATCGGCGCTGGCTGCGGCCATTACCCCTGAAACCGCGGCCTTTCTGGTCGAACCTGTACAGGGCGAAGGCGGGATCAATGTGCCGCCGGCGGGATATCTCGCCGAAGTCGCGCGGATTTGCAAAGCGAACAACGTGCTGTTGCTGTGCGACGAGATCCAGAGTGGCCTCGGGCGCACCGGCCGGCTGCTCGCGTGTCAACACGAAGGGGTCGCGCCGGACGGAGTGACGCTCGGCAAGGCGCTCGGCGGCGGGCTGTTGCCGGTGTCGCTGTTCCTTGCGCGCCGCGAACTGATGCAGGTATTCACGCCGGGAGATCACGGCAGCACGTTCGGTGGCAATCCGATCGCCGCCGCGGTCGGATTGGCCGCGCTCGATACGCTGATCGACGAGCGATTGGTGGAACGCGCGGCGAGCGCCGGCGCGCATCTGCTCGCTCGGCTCTCTTCGATCAAGAACCCGATCATTCGCGAGGTACGCGGCCGCGGCCTGTTCGCCGGGGTTGAGCTACATCGAAACATGGCGAGCGCCGAGACGGTGGTCAGGCGCTTGCTGCAAGCTGGCGTGTTGACCAAGGATACTCACCGGAACACGATACGCTTCGCTCCGCCCTTGATCATCGAGGAGCCGCAGATCGATTGGGCGGTGGACCGATTGACCGAGGTGCTGGAGGAAGCCGCCGCACCGACTGTTGGCGCGTAGCGGAACACCAATGTTGGGTAACTCCGGGTGAAGGGAGTTTCCGCATCAACCTGCGAATCTGAACCATGGTGGCAACGAGCGATCGTGCCGTGACCGTGTTCGGCGGAACCGGCTTTCTCGGCCGCCGCATCGTCCGGCGTCTGCACCAGCGCGGATTTCCGGTCCGGATTGCGTCAAGGCATCCGGATCANCACGACGAGCGATCAGTCGCCGATGCGCTTGCCGGCGCCTGCGGCGCTGTAAGTGCGGTCAGTCTCTACGTCGAGCACGGACAGGAGACCTTTCATTCCGTTCATGTCGAGGCTGCCCACCGAGTGGCAGTGCAAGCGCGCCGGGCCGGGATAGAACGGCTGGTTCATATCTCGGGAATTGGCGCAGATGCCGCGTCACCATCCCTGTACATCCGAAAGCGCGGCGAAGGCGAGCTGGCGGTCCGGGCCGCATTCCCCAATGCGGTTTTGATCCGGCCGGCGGTGATGTTTGGACCGGACGACGCGTTTCTCACCACCCTGCTCACGCTGCTGCGGCGGCTTCCAATCTATCCGGTGTTCGGCCGCGGCCTGACCAGACTGCAGCCCGCCTATGTGGAGGACGTTGCCGAGGCGATTGGGCGCATCATGCAGCAAGCTGAGCCGCCTTCGACGATTTTCGAGTTCGGCGGCCCGCGCGTCTACACTTACGACGAATTTCTCGGAGCCGTTGCGCACCAGGCTGGCATTGCGCCCCACCTCATTCCGATCCCGTTTGCGGTTTGGCACGCACTCGCATGGGCCTCCGAAATGCTTCCCAATCCGCGCCTCACGCGCAATCAAGTGGAACTGATGCAGATCGACACGGCGTGCTCGCCGGAGCTGCCGGGATTTTCTGAACTTCAGATCTCGCCGCACCCGGTCGAGGCAATACTCGAGAGGATGCTATCGAATGGCAGCTGACGCGGCCCCTCCGCGTCACTGGTCTAACGCAATCTCCACTTCAATGGCTTCATCCTTCGAGACGCATCGCGGAGCCTGTCATCACTACGCGAGCGCAATTGCGCTCGTCGTCGGGCGCGCATCCGCGCGACCCGGTGGCGATGCTCCTCAGGATGAGGTCTCAGACCCTCATGGTGAGGAGCGCGTCTTCGCGCGTCTCCGGACGATGCTTCGCATCGCCGGGAGAACCATGAGGCCACCGGAGAAGCGGCAATGATTCAAGCGAACCGGAAAACGCTCTAATTTTACTGCGTCATGCGCCGTAACGACTATCGATCGTACCCCGCACCGCCGCCCCTTTTTGAGTGCTTGCACGATTTTTATTGAGCGTTCCTCAAGGCAACCTGGGGTAGTATCTCACCTCTACTCGCCAACATTGTCTCTGCGGGTCCGATCGCTGATGCCGGAGAACGGCGTTATGTTCAGCGACGGTATCGAAGCCGATCGCCCCGACTTCAATTCCGGAAACGAGGTGCAAATCGCGGTCGCCGAGCGCCAGGGACAGTTGATCGTCTGACGGCGTTGTCGATGCGGGAGGGCTGAATACTTCTCCTATGCTGGCCGTCATGCGTCGCATCGAGTTCCAGCCCTGTATCCCCTACCGGGGGTGCCTAAGTTCCATCCGGCCCCGTCAGTCAGGCGGTCGTGAGGAAGTTCGGATGAGGGTGGAGTTCCACAGACGCCTGATGCATCGGGTCCAAGACCCTGAGGCCTTGCACCAATTGCAGCAGCCGGTTGCGAGGCTGGAGCGTGAGCCACGCGATGCACGGGCAAGGGCGGCCTCTTTCGAACTCGGGGAACGGCCATGGACACTGCGTTCGCGTATCTAATCTCCCTTGGCATAATCGGATTTGGCGTCTGGACCACAGTCGTGGCAGCGCATGGATCGAGCGTCTCGGTATTTTGGATCGTTGGTGGCCTTCTGGCTATCGCAGTCGGCGTAGCGAGCCTCGTGGGCGAAATTCGCCACGGCCGGTCGCCGTAGTAACCTCCATCCGGAATTGGCTGTCGCTTCGGCCTCGCGGTCAGCCTCACACGGGCGATTGCAGCAGCTCTTGCCAAGACCAAGGCGTGTGCCCGCTATCCCCCGAATAGGGTGGCTGCGCGCGTGTTAACGCTCTTGGTAAGAGTGACCGCGCAACAGCCGAGAAGCAGAGCGGAAAAAGTCACCATCGCCATCTTCGCCATTTTGGTGGACGCCAAGGATGATGCGGCTGCAGCATTCTATCGGCATTTTGGGTTTCAGCCGTTCGTCGGGCGCGCCCTCAATCTTTTCCTGCCGCTCGGGACAGCGCTTAAGTTACTCGAAGGCTAAAGAAGAGGCAGAGAGGTGGTCAACTTGCGCGGGGTCGAAGCCGCGGGTCCGACGACCGCCGAAGTCGACGTTGGGTGGCGGACCTGCCGCGATACTCGCTGGCCGCGGCGTCGCGGTTTACGATTTGAACTCTATGCCCCGGGCAGAAAAAATCTCTCTCGGCCATGCCTTGAACCGGCTTGAATATCCCCACATTGCGCTCAAAGTGATCGCTTGACGAGGAAGTCTGTCATGTCCGCAATCACGACCTCAAAAACGTCTACTCCGCTCACGCTTGCCCCGGAAGTCGCCGCGCTGCTCGCCGATCTCGGTGTCGACCGCGCCCGCATCACAGGCGGCACGCTTGCGGCGCGCTCGCCCATCACGGGCGAGGTCGTCGCGCATGTGAAGGAAACCGGCATCGGCGGTGCGTCGGCGGCAATCGAGAAGGCGCACTCGGCCTTCCTCACGTGGCGGCTGGTGCCCGCGCCGAAGCGCGGCGAACTGGTCCGGCTTCTCGGCGAGGAGCTTCGCGGCAACAAGCCGGCTCTCGGCCGTCTGGTTTCGATTGAAGTCGGCAAGATCATCTCGGAGGGCCTCGGAGAGGTCCAGGAAATGATCGACATCTGCGATTTCGCCGTGGGCCTTTCCCGCCAGATCTACGGGCTTACGATCGCGACCGAGCGGGGCGAGCACCGCATGATGGAGACCTGGCATCCGCTCGGCGTCACCGGCATCATCTCGGCCTTCAATTTTCCCGTGGCGGTATGGTCGTGGAATGCTGACAGCGTCGTCTGGAAGCCGTCCGAGAAAACGCCGCTGACCGCGCTGGCGACGGAGGCGCTCTGCGAGCGCGCACTGAAGCGCGTCAGGCAAGCGGGCGGGACCGCGCCCGACGGCCTCTCGGCCGTCCTGTTCGGCGGTCGCGAGATCGGTGAGATCCTGGTCGATCACGCCAAGGTCCCACTGGTCTCGGCAACCGGCTCGACTGCGATGGGCCGGGCCGTCGGCCCAAAGCTCGCCAAGCGCTTCGCGCGCGCCATCCTGGAACTCGGCGGCAACAACGCGGCGATCGTCACGCCGACCGCCGACCTGGACCTGACGCTGCGCGGCGCCGCCTTCGCCGCCATGGGCACGGCGGGCCAGCGATGCACCTCCCTGCGCCGTCTCTTCGTCCACGAGAGCGTCTATGAGCGCTTGGTGCCGCGGCTGAAGCGCGCTTATGATTCCGTCACGGTGGGCAATCCGCTTGAGCCTGAAAATCTGGTTGGCCCGCTGATCGATGGGCTTGCCTGCGAGTCGATGCGCAAGGCGCTGGAGGCCGCCAAAGCTGCGGGCGGAACCGTCCATGGCGGCGGCCGCGTCACCGTCGGCGGCGCCGACGAGGCATTCTATGTACGGCCGGCGCTTGTCGAGATGGCGGAACAGACAGGGCCGGTCGAGCACGAGACCTTTGCACCGATCCTCTATGTCATGAAATACCGTGATTTCGATTCCGTCCTCGATTTGCACAACGCCGTCCCGCAGGGCCTGTCGTCGTCGATCTTCACCAACGATTTGCGCGAGGCGGAAGCCTTCCTCTCGGTTCGCGGTTCCGATTGCGGCATCGCCAACGTCAACATCGGACCGTCCGGGGCCGAGATCGGCGGTGCGTTTGGCGGCGAAAAGGAGACCGGCGGGGGACGCGAGTCCGGGTCCGATGCCTGGAAGGCCTATATGCGCCGCGCGACCAACACGATCAACTACGGTCGCACGCTGCCGCTCGCCCAGGGCGTCAAGTTCGACGTGGCGTGAGAGGTACGCCATTGGCGACTATTCAACACGCCGGCCCGCACGCCAGCCCATTTCCCAAAAGTCGGCCTCGAGTCGGGTGGCCTCCTTGAAGATCGCGATCAACTCTGCCTCGCGGGCCGGGGTGGAATAGAGATCGGCGAGACCCTCCAGGTGCGCCCGCGCTTTCGCCGCGACCTCCTGGTATGGCGCGCCGGCATACTCGTCGATCCAAACGCGATATGGGTTGGTTGCAGCATGCGCACCGGGTAGCGAGGCGAGCCGCGTCGCAATCTCCGCGTAGCCGATCACGCAGGGAGCAAGCGCCACCTTGAGTGCCAGCAGATCGCCGCGCATTCCCGCGTCGAGCACGTAGCGTGTATAGGCCAGCATCTCGACCGCCGGAGGAGTTTGTTCAAGATCGCCGGGCGACAGGCCCCAGCCGGCGCAGAGCTTCACATGCAGGTTCATTTCGGTGTCGAGGATGGCCGAGAGGCCGGCCGCCGCTTCACGCATGTCGGCGAGCTTGGGCGACTTGTAGACCGAGAGCGCGCAGGCGCGAGCAAACTCGATGAGGAACAGGTAGTCCTGAACGAGGTAGTGACGAAACGCCGCTTCGGCGAGCGAACCGTTTGCCAACCCGTCGGTGAAGGGATGCTCGGTGTAGGCCCGCCACTCGGCGGATGCTTCTGTCTTCAGACGCTCGAAGAAACTCACGATCTTTTTCGCCAGGTTTGCTTTTCCATGGATGTCTCCCTCTCGCTAACAATAGCGCATCACAGACCGGGTGGACGTTCCGACCCGGTTCAACTTTTTTTTAATTGCCGTTCCAGCCGGCGGCTCGAACGGTTGCGTTGTCGCACCGGTGGACACTCAAACCCAACCGCCGTCGATGACATATTGCTGGTTGGTGCAAGCACTGGCTTCATCCGATGCGAAGAACAGCGTCGCCCGCGCGATCTCGTCGGGCATCAGCCGGCGTTTCAGGCACTGTCGCTGCATCAGCTCTTTTTCGTTTTCAGGATTGAGCCACAGATCGAGCTGTCTTTGCGTCATGATCCAGCCCGGCGCGATCGCATTGACGCGAATATTGTAGGGGCCGAAATCGCGCGCCAGCGATCGCGTGAGTCCGAGCACCGCGGACTTCGCCGCCGTATAGGCCGCCATCCCGCCCTGCCCGATCATCCACGACGTCGAGCCGAAGTTGACGATGGAGCCGGCTTTCGCCTCGATCATGTCGGGAAGCACCGCCTGGGCCGCAAAGAATTGATGCTTCAGATTGACCGAGACCCGCTCGTCCCAATGTTCGGGAGTAACCTCGAGCGTCGCATGGCGTTGATCGTGCGCCGCATTGTTGACCAGAATCTGGATCGGGCCGAACCGCTCGCGTATCTTGCCGATCGCAACACGCAAGGCTGCGGTATCCGCCAGGTCGGCGTGTTCGAAGTGAACGCTGCGGCCTTGCGCCACGAGCTGCTGGGCAAGCGCCCGCGACTCGCCGTCCTTGATATCGATGAACGCGGTTTTCGCGCCTTGCGCGGCGAAACGGCGGACAACGGCTTCGCCGATCCCGCTCCCCCCACCGGTGATGACAACGGTCTTGCTTGCCAGGTCCGGATAGATCGCCCCCGTCGACGTCACAGTCGTCATGTCTCGCTCCTTGGTCACGGCGTTTCCCTGTCTGTATCACAGCCGCTGACTGTTCACATCAATTGATGATTTGCGCACCTCGAGTGCGTGGCAGTCGTTCCGGCACGTTACGTTCCCGATCATGCTGCCGCGAGAATGCGGATGCACATCTCGATCGCTGTTTGACAATTGAATCGGAATCGTAGGGTGGGTTAGCGTAGCGTAACCCACCAAATCTGAGCGCGTGGACAGATGGTGGGTTACGCCTTGCGGCTAACCCACCCTACTCTGCTGTTTGAAATTCGAATCAGATATTTGCGCGTCACGATACCGCGTCGTCATTGCCGGGCTTGACCCGGCAATCCATCG
>WNGJ01003682.1_pt1 | contig 15828 bp, 14 predicted proteins | sample 5400611 | NCBI WGS metagenome assembly WNGJ01 (sample SAMN13153375, study PRJNA577476) | soil metagenome | isolation source: 40 cm soil or saprolite under Garry oak tree replicate 1 | place: USA:California | collected 2016-06-15
CGCAACGTGACGGCATTTGTTTCGTCCCTCCTTTTTCAGATCGCAGCATTCGAGATTCAACCGGCGCTGGAGATGTTTTTGCCGGGTCCTGGCTGAGTACCTATCTGAAGACGAACGACCCAGTCTGGGCGTCCGCTGTGGGCTCAGCATTTGCATCACTAGCCTCTCGAAGAACCGGGCTCTCCAAGTTTCGGATATCTAGATCTGAGCTGTTCCGACGGGCAGGTTGGGTCTACAATCATGTCGACTCTAGCCCAGACGTAGGGACCAAACACGTTTTGCGACGTATCAATTGAGGGGTTTTCCACAAATCGGGCAGTCTTTTCCTACTCCGCGATTGACTGCGGAACCGCAGTGAGGGCAAAGTTCGAGGTCGGCGTTGGTCGCTCCCGTCAACTTTCGAACCGCCTCGGTCGAGTCTTCATCTTCCCGAAGAGAAGGGAACGATCTGCTGGGCAATTGAATTGTCTTGAGGAGTTTTCTCCGTCGCACTGCCCCACGCCGTAGGACGAGCACGACGACTGCGAAATACAATCCGAAGTAGATCAGAATCTCGGCGCGAGCTGCATTCCCGCTTATGTTCAGTGCAGCGTCCACCAATACCAGTGGAATGAAGCCGATCAGCAGCGGACCAAACATAAGTAATCCGAGCTTGCGTGATTGCCTAAGATACTCTTTTCGCGCAGCTTTCGCCTCTAGCGACGACGCTGCAATCTTTTCGGACTGGCGTTCTGATCTGATTATCTCTAGGTCGCTCGGATGTTCCGTGCTCCAATCGCCCTTATACCGCTTAGTCAAGGTCAGATAGCGAGCTAGAATCCCGAAAAGGCCTAGGAAGATGAGGCCAAGAAATGAGGGAAATGCCCAAACGTCAGCGCGTACTACCTCAGTGAATTGCGCCGGCGCTAGCGCGAGACCCCCAACCACAAAGATGGCGACTAAGAGGGACTTTGCCCACCGATCCGTGCGGGCATGCAGGCTCAGTTGAGCGGCAAAAAATTCTGAGTGAGTTGTTTTGATGTGATCCTGGAGGGTCCATCTGCTGTCGAACGTGCGGGAACAGATAGGGCATTTAGGCGCTACGTATCGGCTGCTCAAGATTCAATGCCAATGCAGGCGGTCATTCTTCTAGTAAGACCTTGCGAAGATTACTTCTCTCGAGTTCGGAGCGCCGCAATAGACGCACTGTCCTCTTGCGGATTCCTTGAAGGGGACGACTCTGACGGTCGCTCCTGTTTCTAGTTTGATCCTTTCTTCGCAGTCGGTGTCTTCGGATAGGAAGGCTTTGACGAACCCTCCAGTGGTTTCTATTATGTGGGCGAATTCCTTCATGTTATTCGCGGTGGCGGTAAGCTTGGCTTGGGTTTCCTTGGCCTTATGGAGTAGAGATTGTTGAATCTTGTCAAGTGTGTTGACGATCTGCGTGACCGACTCCGCTTGAGGAACTGCGGTCTTCTTTCCCATATCGCGTCTTACTAGCGTGATCTGCTTCGATTCCATGTCTCGGGGCCCTATCTCGACCCTGAGGGGTACTCCTTTCATCTCCCACTCATGATACTTCCAGCCGGGAGTATACTGCTCCCGGTCGTCAATGTAGGTTCGGACAGAATGCTTGCTAAGTTCGTCGGCTATACGATGAGCTGTTTCTAGAATGACTGTCTTGTCGGATTCCTTGTAGTGAATCGGGACGAATACGACCTGAGTAGGCGCCACTCGGGGCGGGAGGACTAGTCCCTTGTCATCGCCGTGGGCCATGATCATAGCTCCGATGAGTCTCCAGGAGATTCCCCAAGAGGTAGTCCATGCGAAGTGCTCTTTCTCGTCCTTGCCTAGGTATTTTATCTCGAAGGGTTTAGAGAAGTTCTGCCCTAGGTGGTGGCTGGTTCCCATCTGGATCGCCTTCCCGTCAGGCATCATAGCTTCGACAGTCGTGGTGTAGACTGCGCCCTTGAACTTCTCGCGGTCCGTCTTCTTTCCCACCAAGACGGGTATGGCGATCTGGTCTTCGACGAGTCTCCTATAGATCTCAAGAATCGTCATGACTTCCTTCTCTGCTTCCTCCTCAGTTTCGTGGACCGTATGTCCCTCTTGCCAGAGAAACTCGCTAGTGCGGATGAACGGCTTGGTAGAAGTGATCTCAGCGCGTAGGACCGAGTTCCAGATGTTGATGAGGACAGGTAGGTCACGCCAGCTCTTCACCCACTTACTGTATGACTCGTTGATTATGGTCTCTGAGGTGGGCCTGATTGCGAGGCGCTCACCGAGCTCGTTGTTTCCGGAATGGGTGACCCAGAAGACCTCGGGTGTGAAGCCCTCGAAGTGTTCCGCCTCTCTCTTCAGCAACCGTTCGGGTATGAGTAACGGAAAGTAGGCGTTCTTGTGTCCGATCTCTTTGATCTTCCGGTCGAAGTGTTCTTTGATGCTCTCCCAAATGGAGAACCCGTACGGCATTAGTACCATGAAGCCTTTCGCGCTAGAATAGTCAGCCAGCTGAGCCTTGGTAACGACCTGAGTGTACCATTCGGAAAAATCGTCGGCCTTCTTTACAGTGATTCCCAGATCCTTGGTGCTCATAGAAATGTCCGTCCGAAGTGTCGATCGGGAAAAAGTCTAGGGCGGTTGAGGTGAGTCTGGAAGAACTTCACCCATTCTAATCCATCTGCGTTGCAGTTAATCCTAAGAATGCTATTTAGGTTTTCTTTTACGGAAGCGGTTGGAAGAAACGATACCAAGGGGATTGCGAAGGACTCAGGATAGAAATCTATCGCTCCGTTAATCTGACCTTATGTCACAAGCGCTACCTACCGCATCCGTTGCATCCACAGCCTCATCCGTTCCGCTTCTGACAGTTACGAAGAAAATGTCCCCCGCCGCGATTGGGAACGATTTTGTACTGCCGTAATCGAGTAGAAAATTGTTCTCAGGATGTAGAAGGTGATTGAGCAAGAGAGTCGAAAGAGTCATTACGGCAAGCCAATCGCGATCCTCCAAGACCAACTATCGGATAAGTCTGGCTTAGGCATGGGGAGTCGTGAGTGGCTAAGCGTTATGGTGCGACTCTAGGGTTCTGAAAATTCGTTGCTTTCTATGGTCTACGCCTATAGACCGCCTCGAAGGCGTTTGGTTCTGTCGGTCTACGATGATGGCATTATAGCGGTCCCAGTATGAATTCTGTGTTATGTCTCAGGACTCTTTCAACGAATCGAGGGCGGAGCTCTTCGAGGCACTCGGTCATCCTATGAGGATCAGTATTCTTGAGGCTCTTGAAGCGAAACCGATGGGATTCGCAGAAATCAAGAAGTGTGTTGGCATAGAAAGCAGCGGTCATCTTCAGTTTCATCTTCGGAAATTGGGCAGTCTCGTCGAAGATGCGAGTAACGGAGCCTACACCCTCACTGATGATGGGAGAGACGCACTGCCGGTATTCAGGACATCGGCTACCAAGGAGTCCAAGGATAGCAGAATGAGACCATTGGATAGGTTGAAACGGAATCCGAAGATTGTAGCAATCGCGATATTCCTCGCATTCCTAGTTCTCTTCGGCGCATTCGCATCCTTTGGAGGAAAAATCTACACGTCGCAGAGTGATCTGACCACTTACTCGACGGGTCCCTACACTCAAGGCTCTTGGTATACGATACAATTCAACAAAACCAGTGAATGGGTACGCTTCAACATTGAGCTCGGCGCGGTGCCCGCAGGTAATCAGAGTCAACAAGTAATCCCAGTCCAGATCCAGTTGGTCCATGAGCAAAGCTTGAGCTTGGAATCGCTAAGTATGCAGTTCGCTCGGGCGTCAATGGGGTGTTATTGGGTATTTGACAGAGTCGACTACGCCGGTATTGAGGGTTATCCGCCGCCAAGTGCCAAGCTTTACACTCCTCTTCCGGGAGACACGAGCCTGGACCTTCAGAACTTCGGTTTTGTTGGGACTGGGTCAGTGAACATTTTCTTGAATATCATACTAGAAAGAGTCGTCAGCCAATTTTCATGTCAGAACGGGAATGGCGGCATCAATTTCGTTTTGACCATGCAGTTACAAGATTCCAGCCACATTCTGACTACGAGCAATTACTACGGGTACGCATATGCGTTCATGACACCAAACCCAAATGGCCTTATCACAATCGATCGTGTCTCGGGGTAGCCTTCCGGTTGAGCCTACCTAATCACACTATGAGGAACACGTGCGATTTTTTGGCCAGGTATTGTTCGCGTCAAAACGCCCTCAATTGACTTCAAGTCGAAACGAAGCACCCTTGAATGTAGATTTGCTTCACCTGGCCCGGGTCAAGAAACAGAGCAAGAGAAAGTAATCTCTCTATCCGCTATTCTGAGATTGTCTTTCCTTCTCGCTTGTGCTCGCAGAGAACTACAGACGAGACGGTGCTTCTGACTCCGTTGATTTTGAGAACCTTGTCCTTGACAACATTGCAGAAGGCAAGAATGTTCTAAAACTTGGTCCTGGTGAAGGGAAATGAATGCTTATTTGTCTCAAGACCCAAACGTAAGCAGGGAGCTAAGCGTTGGTCGTAACCTTGGAAGAGGATCAGCTGAAGCATGTGGTGGAGAAGCTGGAGGGCCTCAGATTGGAGCTTCTGAAGCCTCGGTCGATGCTATTGTCCGAGGAGAAAGCGACCCCTGAAGAACTTGAGGAGATTGGCAAGGCGAGGGATGAGATCCGGAAGGATGAGTCTGTAACCCTCGAATCTTTGCTGAACGAGTTCGGAGAATAGTTCGGCTGTTCAGGTCATAGCCAGCGGGGCCAGGAAGAATCTACGACGGTTACAGGAGAAATATTCTCGAAGGGTCCTTCAGCTACTGGTTGTGCTTCAGGACGATCCCATACCGGCTGCTATCTTCGATCTGAGGAAGCTGGCTGGAGCGAAGGACACGTATAGAATACGAATCGGTGACATCAGAGTCGTCTACGAGGTTGAATAGGTGCTGAAGCAAGTGAGAGTGCTATTGGTTGCGCAACGGGAGAGCGTCTACGAATGGACAGCTATGAGACACTGCCACCGAGGGAAATGACAGATTCACGATTGTTCCTGTGGCGGTTTTCCTTCTCGCTTGTGTTCGTACAGAACTACAGACGAGACGGTGCTTCTGACTCCGTTGATCTTGAGAACCTTGTCCTTCAGAACATTGCGGAAGGCGAGGATGCTCTCCACTTTTAGCATGCAAACAATGTCGTATTCTCCTGTTACCTCGTACACGTCGGTTACTTCAGCGAGTTTGACGAGGCTCTGGGTTACGTTTTCGAGTTCTTTGGATTCGACGAATAGGTTTAGGAAGACTCGTACCTCTTTGGGCATGGTTGACAATCCACTAGGTGCTCACTCTCGAGTGAGAGGCCTATTAAGCGAAAATCCTCAGGTGGGTTGCGTAATGCATTGTAGACCGTTCCTGGAGGGCAGGGATCTGTTGATCTCAAGACCAGAAATTATGTTCTGTAACATTGTCTGGGTACCCCTTAGCTGAAAGATCCAGGCACAATGTCTGCAGGAGCTGCTCGCGTACCGTTGAGGAGCTTGTAATGCCTCGCTATCATCATGGCAGACTTCTTCGGTGGTATGCGTGTCGTGTCGATTCTCAAGCCAGTCTGGAAAAGAATCTCAGAACCTAGGCCGTGCCTTTTCAATACACTGACCAGCAATCTCTTCGTACTTACTTTTCCCGCCTCTCTTCGACCCTTACCTTTTACCCGTCGCGCTAGCTCTTCCTCGTCGCACAATAACCGGACGAAAAGACGCTACCGCCCTCCCTGCTGATCGTTTGGATCGTCTTCTTTACGAAAGGATCGTCAGTAGCCTTGTCGTACACAAAAGTGAAAATTGTGTTTATTCCATGTTTGGCGGCTTCATTGAACATTGATAGTCGATACTTCTCGATGAGCTTCCAATACCGTCTTGTCCCGAATTCGAAGACAGACTTGACAAAATCAATCGAGACGTGATTGTCGAATAGTTTGAATCCCGTCAGCTTCACGAGCTCAGTAGCCACTGTGAGCTTTCCGACTGCCGGCGGGCCGTAGATGAAGACTAGTTTCAACTGGGTGTCACTCAGAACGCGGATTATCGGGGATCGAGAGGATCAATAATTCATGCCAGTGACAAATGCTATTGAACGCGTTGGCCTATGATTCGTTCGACTTGAGTTTCAGCTTCTTCGGCAAGTATTCATCCACGATGTAGGTAAGCCCGTATCTGCTGAACGCTTCCTGTTCCGACTTTTTCCGGACTTTCCTGAAGGTGTCGATCTCTCTCTGCCAGAGTCCTCCAGCATAACGGGGATCCTTCTCAAGCTCGTTCAATCGTTTGAGATCCAGATCCGTCAAAGGGTCGCTGGGCAACTTGTAGTCCACGATATCCGTGGCCCAGACTCCGCCCCAGATCGCGTCAGGAGTATTCAGCTCTCTAAGATGAGCCGCGTTCGCGGACCCGGAAATAATGACCATGGCGATGTGCATTCCCCAAGGGTCGCCGTCCGTGAAGATGTAGACTGGGAGATCCAGCTCCTGATTCAATCGTCTCAACAAGAAGCGCGTTGCACGCGGCGCCTGGCCTGCGGTATGAATCAGCACCGCGTTAAACCGCTGGTGGACCCGCTCCTCAATAAACCTAGTAAAGAGTCCACCTTTCTCAATCGCGATCACCTTGTCCACTTTCTTCTTGTCTGGACTGATGAACTCTGAGGTTGTAAGAGCGGGGCCGATCATGACCCCGTCCGGGTGCGAGGACAGATTCAGCGTCCGCCCCTCATATCCCGGCACTGTATACTCGACAGTTAGATCCCCGAAAATGGCACTCCGTTCTTCAGGAAAGACGTTGAAGTCTTCTCTCGAATACCCTGTAACCGTTTCCAGGTCTGTGATCAGGTTGTCGCTCTCTTGCTGGTCCTGAAAATCCATTTCGTAGGCCTGGGCCGAGTAGAACACGTCTCGCAAGGTACTGGTCTTATTCTGCCCTGTTAGCTCGTCCGTGAACATTGCAGTCCACAACAACTGCGTAAACGGGCGAATGTGTCGGACGTTACGAGCACTGCGCTTCACGCTTCTGTTTCCGAGAATGTACTGGCGGGTCTTCTTGTCGTAGAGGATGTTGGCAATGGATCTGCTCGGCATCTTGACAGTTGGGAACTCCTTCTTCGCCAGCTGCTCATACACCTCGCCGCCTAGATGTTCGAGCGAGGAGAGGACCTCCTTCTTCCTCTCCTTCATGACCCCTTTACTGGGTCTGGTCTTCTTCTCCTTCTGTTTCCTCGGCACCATATTTTATCAGACCCTTGAGCAGTGGTTTAATGTCAGGCTCCTTCTTAGCCTTAGACAATTTCGTAGAGAACTGCGCCACCTTTGGTAGATATTTCTCAAAAACATCTACCCTCCTCTTCTCTTGCGCAAGATGCTCTCTACGGCTAAGATAGATCCTAAGATTCCTTGAAGCCTCCCTGATCGCGTTGAGAATCTCATGCTCAACCTCCGGTCGGTCAGCGATGAACTCCTTACCGACAGTCTTGTACGGAATCTTCGTGCTGCACACATGAACGAACACGGCGAGTGGCGTCTCGCCTGGGATAACTCTGTAGCCACGCCAATCTATCTGTTCAAGTACCTTCCAGGAAACATCACTAGCTTCGTCGAACAGTAGAGGAATCTTGTTTGCAAACCGGAAGAGCAGAATCTTCCCCTGCGTCTCTATCTGCTTCCCACTAGCAATCCCGACCTCAATAATGAACGGGAAACCCGAGTATGTGGCGGGCTTTCGCTGGAGAGTTGCAACGTACGCGGATCCATTCTGGACATCCTCATCACTTATGCCTAGTTCCTTCTTGATCCCTGTGGCTAGTAGGTCGGCGCCCAGCGGGGAGAGGCTTGTTGGGTCAGGCGAGACAAAATCCTCGTAGTTCTTCATGGCGCTTACCAACGTCACAATATCAGCAGAGGTCAGATTACGTGGGTTCTTCTTCGACCCGAGCTTCGCGTACAAGAGGAACTTTCGCGCTGTCGTTTCTCCGATTCGCTGGAAGCTCTTACGCAAGAACTCCTGTAGAGTCTTTGCATTGGTGAGCTTGAGCATCCGTTGGACGGTCTCGACATCGACTCCATGAGGGTGAGGCAACGTTTCGGTAGGTGCAGGCGGCACCTCGTTGGTCCCTCTCGTGAAATGGTAAAGTCGCCCGCGCGGATCTACAAACGTGAGATTAGCGTAGGGAACAATAATGGCCGTCTGCTTGAAGTATTCGAGAATCCTCGGCATCGCTCTAGAGTAGTCCGCTTCAGTCTTGAACTCGATGATGGTTCCTTTCCAGTGAGAACCGTTCGTCCGGGTCTTCTTCTTCAGCACAATCGGCTTGTTATGCTGAATGTCAGTTCGAAGGCCAATCTCAGTAATTCTCTGCTTCGGATTAGTACTAGAGCTGATCTGGGCCTCGCCATGGGTTGTAATTTGTCCATACAACAACGCCATCTTCCCGCCCAGCCCAAACGTGCCCCGGGTCTGACGAAGCTTGTACTTTGACCCGTAAAGGACTTGGCCAAAGGCGGATGGAATCACATCCCCGGGAACGCCTATGCCGTTGTCCTCAATTCTCAGATCATACACTCCCGGACCGTCTAACGGTCCGGATTCATGGGAGAGTCTAACATAGATGTCGGGAGGAATGCCACCGGTCTCGCAGGCGTCAAGAGAATTTTCTACGAGTTCCCTGATTGTAGAGTAGATCGATCTTGATGGGCTTGTGAACCCGGCGATGTCTCGGTTGCGGTAGAAGAAGTCGGCCGCGCTTATTTCCTGGAAGACTTCGGCGACTGTCATTTTTTCGGCCTAGAGATTGTCGCGGCCGCTATGCCTTTTTCTTGGCTGGCTCTGACCCTTCCCACAGTCCTAGAGCTTTCTCCTTCCTGACTTTCTTTCTCCGTTTCTTAAGAATCTTATACACGGTCCCATGTTGTCGTCCTTCGATCAGTTTCTCCAACGCGTCTTTCGCCATCGATACGGATTCGAAAGTCCCGATGATCGAGATCGTGTGCCCACTAACTGAGATCAGGGTCCCGGTCAATTCCTCGATGTTTCGTCGGGCCCTTCCCTCCTTGCCAATGATCCGACCGTCGACTCGTCGAATCTCCGCCTCATTCTTTCCAAAGTAATCGTGGAGATCCACTATATCGAACGTATAGTCCTCATTGAACAAGGAAAATGCTCTGGGTGGGGAGAATCCCCTTCCTATGGCCAGAACCATATCCTTAGCTCTCAATGCATAGGATGGATCAGGAGAATTCGGTTTGACTCCGATATCGACCGACCCCGACTCGCTGTCGATTTTGAGATCGACGAACAGTTTGTCTTCTATCGTTGACTTGACCGATCCCTTCGGCCCTACGAGTACTCCGATCCTCTCTTTCGGGATCACTGCATTCATCCTGGTTTCTGCCATCATTCAATCTCCGGGAACACTTTTTCGAACGGGCGAGTCTTTACTCCTAGCCCCTCGAAGTAGTGGTTCAAGTTTTCTACATCCCTCTTCAAGAACAGCTTCGCTTCAGGATGCTCCATCGTGACTGCTTGGGCGAAATCTATGAAAACGGGGTATCCGTCTGGGACCAGGATGTTGTATTCGCTTAGATCTCCATGAACCAGCTTCACCTTATCGTGAAGGTCCTTCAGCATTTCAAGGGTCTTCTTGTACCAGCCAGCGGGCGCTTCAAGGGGTACCTCGCGGAGATGCGGGGCAGATTTTCCATCTTTTCCGATGAATTGCAGGAGGATGACGTTTTTCTCTACGTATATCGGTGAGGGCACCGTTATGGCTTGACCAGCTAGCTCCAGGTTCTTGTATTCTTTCAGAGCCCACATATCCACAAGAGATCTCGTGTCGTGGGGGATATCTTTGAACCTTGGATCTCCCTGAATGTATTTCAGTCTGCCTTGCCTGAAAATGTTAGAGGATGTCAGGAAGATCTTGACCGCTACTTCCTTGCCTTCCGGGTCGAGCCCATGATAGACGCGGCTCTCCTTCCCGGCTTTCAGAACACCTGTTATTTCCTTCAGTTTTCCGATGTTGAGAATTTTCAGGATCGTGAGGAGTGTTCGTTTGTCGAAGACCTCTTCTAGTGTCTCCAGGTCTTCGCTTGACTTTATCCTGAAACGTCGCTCCCGATCGTACCTCTCCTCACGCTTTTTGAGCTTCTCGTCGATCTTGTCAGACAGCAGGTTCACACAGCTGATTATCGTCTCCGAATTCTATGAGCTAGGCTGAGGTACCGTAAGACCCAAGTAGAGTTTGCCAAGTTCAGGATGTTCGAGCAACGCTTTGGCTGGCCCCTCGAAAATGGTTGAACCATTAACTAGCAAGTATGCGTAGTGCCCAATTTGGAGAGCTCTCGTCGCATTTTGTTCAACGAGTAATATGGTGATGCCAGAATCTTGAGCAAGGTACGTTATCGTATTCAGTACTTCTGTCGCTAGGATCGGCGAGAGATTTGCTGTTGGTTCGTCGAACATTATCATATTTGGATTCCGCAACAAAGCCATGCTCATAGCCACCATCTGTCTTTCACCACCGCTCAAATGGGAAACCTTGGTGTTAATGTACGATGTGAGCTTTGGAAAGATTTCAAGCGCTTTATCTTTTCTTTCGTCGAAGTCTTGGGTTCGGACTGTGTAGCCGGCCATTTTGAAATTCTCATCCACGGTAAGTTGTGTGAAGGTGCTCTCTGTCTGAGGGAGATATGCGATTCCCAGACGAGCTATTTCGTGTGGTGCGAGACTCGAGATCATCTTTCCATCGAGAGTAACGTGTCCCTTGTAGATATTCGTGAGTCCAGCGATGGTTTTGAGAAGGGTACTCTTTCCCGAGCCATTCGGACCTACAATGACTGTTATTGTGTTCGGTTGGGCTTTGAGTGAGACTCCATTCAGGATCTGGAGTTTCCCGTATCCCGCTGATACGTTTTCCACTTCGAGGAAGCTAACCACCAAGGTACGCGTCAATGACTCTCTTATCGTTCATTACATCATCTGGAGTTCCTGATGCGATCACTCGCCCTAATGCCATGGCAAACATGTTGTCGACGTACTTTAGAGCGATGTCGAGTCTGTGTTCTACGATGAAGAAAGTAATGCCCATCTCATCTCTGAGTTTTAGTATCCGTGAAAATATCTCGTGTGCGAGTGTTGGATTTACGCCTGACACTGGCTCATCGAGTAACAATAGGTGGGCGTCGGACATTAAGGCCCTTCCTATTTCGACGAGCTTCATTTGTCCTCCACTTAGAAGATAGGCTGGTTGGCTCCATAGTTTTGACAGTCCAAGGAGCTCGAGGATCCGTGATGCTTTCTCGATCGCCCTTGTTTCGGCTTCTGCCCACATTGGGGTGGATAGGTCCTTGAATGAACTTAAGCCTACAGGTAAGATTGATTTGAGGAATCGTTCTCCCGGATTATTCTTTTCTGCTACCAATAGATTCTCTAGGACTGTCAGTTTCCAGAAGAGCGCAGGAATCTGAAATGTTCTCGCCATTCCCATACCGTAAAGCTCGTAGGAAGGGAGACCGGTCGCATCTCTCCCTTGGAAAAGGACTTTGCCGGAGTCCGGTTTGTATACTCCACTTACTACGTTGATGAGCGTAGTTTTTCCTGAGCCGTTCGGCCCTATCAAAATGCTGATCTTGCCCTCTGCAACGCCCAGAGTCACGTCGTCTAGGGCGTGTAAACTACCAAATGACTTGCGGAGACCAACTGCAGAGAGTATGTCCGCTACCATTGAGAACCAAGAAAAAGAAAGAGGGGGATTTGGAGATTCGCGTTCGCCTAGTAGGGGTTGAAGTCAGACAGTGTGCCGGGAGTGTTAGGAGTCGTATCCGCGGTCCAGCTACCGGCGTAAACCCAAGTGTAGGAGGTGCCGCTCGCGACAACCTTCCAGACTTGGTAGATTGATGCGATTCTGTCTCCGTTTCCGTCTAGCCCGTTCCAGCCCGTTACACCATAATAGTGGGCAGCAACTGTTGGTATGATTGGCTGTATCTTGGTCCCGCTGTACGAACCAGCACTCAATGTCCCTAGTGCTGCGATCCACATGTCGTCATAGGTCCCGCGGCAGTAGTTGTCGCAGATGTTGTTCGTGTAAGTGCTGGTGAATGTGCTGTTCAGCGCCGTTGCCTGGGGGTTGTCGAGGAAGCCATAGACTGTCGAGGGTAGTCGATTAGTGGTGAAGTAAGTGCCAGATGTGCTGTTGCTGGATATTACGCTGTCCTGCGATTCGCCATCGGTGCCCGTCCAAATCGATATCTTTCCGCTACCTACACAACCAGGCACTGGGCCGCAACCTGGTAGGCTGCCGCCGAGAAGGTTAGAGTGTTGCGATTTTATCTGGTAGATCATTTGCGAGAATTCCTCGAACGCGACGTCGTTTATGGCGACTTTGTTTGGGGCGGTTCCGTTCAGTGCTGTAAAGCCGCTGTATATGCTCGTAATAGTTGATGTGAAGTCTGAGATGTTAGGGTCGTACTGGATGATGCAGACTACGTCTGAAGCCACGCAACCGCTGGTGTCCACCGTACCTGTATTGCCCAAGAGAAACTTGAAGTTGTTAGCCGTTGCGTTGGCGAGTGCATCGCCGTAGGTGTCGTGTCTCTGGACTAGTACGAGTTTTGTGGCACCTTCTGCCTGAATCATTCTCGCGTCTGCCATTCCTTGCCATCTGTCGTCGGGTGCTGTGCGGAAGTAATACTTTGAAGAAGAGATTGCCAAGTCGAGTCCTGCCGAGGTCGATGACGGACTAATTAGCACAATGTGGTTTGAGTCAGAGTAGGAGATCAGGTTTGACAATGCGCCGCTGTTCAAAGGTCCGACGACGACTTGGACTCCTGCTGCAGCTAATGCGGATAGGTCAGATTGTGCTTTGGAGCTGTCGAGCTGGTAGTCATAGACCGATACGACGAACTTGAGGTTGCATCCGCTGCTTGACACGTAGGAGTTGATGTCGTTTATCGCTAATGCGGCTGCGTCGGCTGCCCGGATGCCTTGTGATGAGAGGCCGTCTGTTCTATCGGTGAGCAATCCTAGTGTGACTGTTTTTCCTGAGGAGCAAAGCCCGCCGTTGAATTGTCCGCCAGCGAGAAGGCTAGCATAGGTAATGCCCGCGCCGGCCCCTACTCCAACAACTAGCAGAATTAGTGCTAGAGCTCTTGAAACCATCTTCTTGCTAGGAGGTGACATGGGTTGAGACTGTGGTTGAGATTGCATTTTGCAACCAGTAATTCACTGTGCCGATATAAGCCATATTAGAGAACAGGACATGTCAGGTCAAAACCAGGCCCTTGCTCTCCTGTCGTTTTTCGTCCTTTCAAAGACATAGGCGACTAGCCGTTGCAATTGCCGCCGCCCTAATGCTAGTGATAGCACTATGCGTTGCGATCTTGCTCTATGTTCTGAAGATCTATGTCCCGTTCTACCTCCTGGACGCCGTCATCTACGCCTCTCTCTTTGGACTCATGGCGATGGGTCTGACACTAACGTATCTTACAACCAAGGTCCCCAATTTTGCCTATGGTTCGTTCGTGACAATAGGAATCTACACATCCTTTGCATTGCTCCGCGTCAACCACATCAACCCGTACGTATCTACTCCGGTTTCTTTCGTCATCGGGGCTGTGAGCTCGGTCGCTATGTACCTAGGGATACTGCGCACATTGGCTAGACGGGGCTCGTCACTGGTTGCCCTTATGATTGCAACCTTAGCAGTAGATATCGCGTTCGTGGGAATATTCGGAATCTATTCGGACTATCTTACTTCTCTGTATGGAATATTTCCCAGCAAGTATTTCATAGCACTCAGCGCGACTCCGGGAACCGATTTTGCCCTTTTCGGTCTGCCGGGACTCCTCTATGTAGCCCCGTCTTCCTTAGCGGCAATAGGTCTGGCGTTGTACCTCTTGCTTAGTCACACGCGTTTTGGAATAGCTATGAGAGCATCGGTTGAGAACCCCAGTCTCGCCCGTATCCTAGGCATCGATGTAGAACGCTCGTATGTTTTCGCGTGGTTTTTGGCTGGCGGGTTTGCCGCTCTAGCTGGGTCATACTACAGTCTCGTGTTGCCTGGGGGAACGACAGCTGGGTCAAATCTGATCGTCGAGATCTTTGCTGCTAGCGTTCTTGGAGGGCTTGCGAGCATATGGGGCGCCGCACTCGGTGGGTTGATCATTGGATCTAGCGAGATATTGTTGACTCAGGAGGGCGTGCAGTTGCTTGGAAGCTGGGTGCAGATTTACCAAAAAGGGGTTCCGTTAGTTATCATGGTCATTGCATTGCTCTTGTTTCCCAAGGGTCTGGTCTCAATACAATGGGGCCAAATTCCGCACTCGATCAGTCACGCAATTCGACTACTAGCTCGTTCGTTCAGCCATGTTTTTCGTCCAAGTCGAGGGAGTTAGTTGGACGTTCCTACTTTCGTTCTTTTTGGGGTCGACATCATTCGATTCATGATCGACCTAGGAACATTCTACACGCTGTACCTTGTCGTCTCGCTTACTCTGAACCTTGAGGCGGGATTCTCGGGGGTTCCGAACTTTGGAAAGGTGATGTTCGTTGCCGCTGGAGCGGCTGCTGCTGGCTCTGTCTCAGGCAGGCTTGCTGCTATCATTCTAGGGGTAAATACTCATGGGAACTTTATCCAATACAATTTGCAAGTAGTTACGAGCGTTAACGACAAGCTCGCGAATAATTTCGGTTTGTCTATGGGTCTGCTTCTCTTCGGGGTTCTATTGGCCGCGCTTGTTGGTGCGGTGCTCGGATTCGTCGCGTCGTTCCCGGCTGTTAGGTTGAGGGAGGACTACCTTGGAATGCTGCTGTTAGCAGGGGCACAACTGTTTCAGATTTTTCTGGGAGGTTACGCGCCATTGATCGGAGGAAGTGAGCCTCTCTCAGTTCCGGATGTTTTCCGTTGGGCTGAAACCGGGGTCGAGGTGCGGGACGTTGTTATCCTCGGTTTCCTCGCAATCTTTGCAGTCATAGTCTATCTTTATGTCGAGAGAGTAGCTCGCTCGCCTCTTGGAAGGACTCTTAGGGCCGTCCGAGATAATGAGGTCGCCGCCAGGGCGCTAGGCAAGGACGACGCTGCTCTTCGACGGGATGTTATCATCGTAGCCTCTGCGATCAGCGCAGTTGCTGGCGCCCTTCTTGCCTTCTATTCCGGGAGCGTGACTGCAGAAACTTGGACTCGGGTAGAATGGACGTTTTGGATATGGGTAATGGTGATTATCGGCGGAGCCGGGAATAACGCGGGGGTTGCCCTCGGTGCATTTTCGTTTACATTCCTGTTCAGGACAGTCGAGCAAGGGCGCACTTACTTCCAGGGCTACATACCATTCGACGTGAATTGGCTCGAATACCTAATGTTTGCAGCATTGCTAATTCTGATGCTTGCCTTCCGACCCGGTGGAATCATCGCAGAAAAGTCTACGTTGACCCTCCCATGGAGAACCGTTGCTGAGATCGTGGAGCCTAGGCGAGAGAGTGTCACAGACGATTCCAAGTCGCCTGGGAGTCCGAAATCGGAGAAGGACGACACTTCGGACAAGCCAGGCTAGATCTCTTTCACAAACAAGAACAATGTATCAGCTTTCCAGATGGAAGGGCTTTCCCTGCGAAAGAACTGTTTCTGGGACTCGGTCCTTCCATCTCCTGAGCCATTCAAGGTCTTCCTTTGATTCTCTTAGATCATCTGGTAACATCTGAGGAATTTCATCCGAGATAGGATACCATCTGTTGCACTCCGTGCAAACGAGTAAGCCTTCGCTGATCTCTTCTTTCTCTTCGAAGACGTGAAGTT
>WNGJ01012833.1_pt1 | contig 15826 bp, 14 predicted proteins | sample 5400611 | NCBI WGS metagenome assembly WNGJ01 (sample SAMN13153375, study PRJNA577476) | soil metagenome | isolation source: 40 cm soil or saprolite under Garry oak tree replicate 1 | place: USA:California | collected 2016-06-15
GACGGAAACTTGGGGTAGATTCCTGAACTGGGAGCTTGCAGCCGGGGTTGTGGGCACCCTTAGAACTAGCGATCTGCTCGACAGCACTGAGTGAGTGAGGATCGCATGAGGCGAGTCCGTCATTCCGTCCTCGCGTTCTGGACAACTGCTGCGGCTATCACGAGCGTGATTGCGGCTCACCTGTGCACGCGTCCCGCCAAGGCGGAGGATTGGCCGACGCGTCCATTAACGCTGGTCGTGCCCTTTTCAGCCGGCGGCTCGAGCGACACCATAGGACGCATCATCGCTGATGGAATTAGCAGCAACCTTCGGCAGCCTGTTGTCGTGGAAAATGTCGCCGGGGCAGGCGGCATGGTCGGTGGAAGCCGTGTGGCCAAGGCCACACCTGACGGCTATCAATTTGTTATCGGAAACGTCGGGACCTTCGCCCAGAGCCAGTGGCTCTACAGAGCACCACTTTACAACGCCGTGACGGATTTCGCGCCGGTGGCGCTGCTTACGGATGAGTCCCTGGTGTTGGTCGCACGAAACGACTTCCCCGCCGACAACTTGCAGCAGTTTATCGCCTACACGAAGGCAAACCAGGAGAAGTTGCACTACAGCTCATCGGGAGCCGGCGGCTCCAATCACCTTGCATGCATGCTGCTCAATTCCACGATCGGTATCGAAGTTACGCACGTTCCATATCGCAACGTCGTGCAAGGCTTGCAGGAAGTGATCGCTGGCCGGATGGATTACGACTGCGTGACTCTCCCCCTGGCGCTGCCGCAAATTGCGGGCAAGACCGTCAAGCCAATCGCGATCCTAAGCAAGACCCGGTCGTCGAACCTGCCGGATCTCCCCTCCGCGCACGAACAGGGGCTGACCAACTTCGATCTCCCGAGCTGGTATGCGCTCTTCCTGCCCGCGAAGACTCCGCAGCCGATCATCCAAAGGCTCAACCGCGCCACGGTCGCCGCGCTGGAGATGCCGTCCTTGCAGCAGCATCTCAAGCAGGTCGGCGGCGACGTGATTGCACCGGAACGCCGCTCTCCGGAATATCTCGCGCAATTTCTTGCCGCCGAAATCAAAAAATGGGAAGGCCCGATCAAGGCGAGTGGCGTTTCATTCTGATCGAGGTTGACCGCATGCGCTTTACGTGTCCTCGCTGTCCGCACCCCCGCTCACCTCGCGCGACGCGCCATGCACGAGTTCGACGAGCTCGGACTTGCCCCGGTTTGGCGGCAGGTAGGTGCTTCAGGATGCGCAGACTCGTCGTTTATACGGAGGAGTAGTCATGTCGCTTGCGATCAAAAACCTGAACGCGCCGCTGGGCGCAGAAATTTCCGGGCTCGATCTGTCGAAGCCCATCGCGCCAAACGAGGTCAGGACAATTGAGGACGTATGGCGCGAGCGGCTGGTCGTCGTCTTCCACGACCAAAAACTCTCGGATCCGCTGCTGATCGCCTTCAGCAAGAATTTTGGTGAGCTCGACCCGCCAGGTCCCAATCCCTATGGCGAGCCGTTCCTCAAGGATCACCCCGAACTCAACGTCATCTCGAATGTTGTCGAAAACGGCAAGCCAATCGGAAATCTCGGCGATGGCGAGGCGGTGTGGCACGCTGACATGACGTACGTGGAGGTGCCGCCCAAGGCCGCGATGCTGCACTCGCTGGAGGTGCCTCCGCCTAAAGCAGGCGGCAACACTTATTTTGCCAATATGTTCGCGGCCTACGAAGCTCTGCCTGCGGAGTTGAAGGAGGCTGCAAAGGACAAGATCGCCGTGCATGACGCATCTACCAACAGCGCGGGAATGCTTCGTAAGGGTTACAAGGCAGTTACGGACGTTCGGGAAACAGTGGGGGCTCGCCATCCACTGATCCGCACTGAGCCGACCACCGGCCGCAAGGCGCTCTTTCTGGGGCGGCGTCCGAACGCTTACGTGCTCGGCCTTGAGGTGTCCGAGAGCGAGGCGCTGCTCGATGCACTGTGGGCGCATGCGACGCAGCCGCGGTTCACCTTATGCCACCGGTGGAAGGTCGGAGATGTCTTGATGTGGAACAATCTTTCCGTGCTGCACCGGCGCGACCCGTTCGATCCCAAGACCCGGCGGGTCATGCACCGGAGTCAGATCAAGGGTAATGAGCGGATCCATTGAGGGACGCAGCGACTGCGTCACAAAGACGACGGAAGACAATCGATGAGATTGCAAGAGATTGTGCTGCGAACCGTGCGGCTGCCTCTCATTCGTCCCTATGTGCTGTCCTATCGCACCTTCACCGAGTTTGAACCGATTATCGTCGAGGTACGCGACGGCGACGGCCGGCTCGGATGGGGCGAAGGACACATCTCGCCGGGATCGAGTACCGAGACGCGAGACGGCGGCTGGACCTTCTGCCGCGAGCACGCGGCGGCTGTCATCGGCAAGGACTCGAGCGAGGCCAAGGACATCATCGCGCGCGACCTCGCCGCAAGTAAGGTGGCGACGACGGCGCTCGTCACGGCAATCGAAATGCTCGAGGGGCATCCGCTGCTCGGCGTTGATCGAGACACGCGTCTGCCGCTGCTCACCCCATTCAGCAGTTCCGCGCCCGGAGACATCGAGCGGGAAGTCGAACAGCACCTGAAAGACGGCTTTCGTACCTTCAAAATCAAGGTTGGGAAGTCAGCGGAGGACGACGCGCGTCGCGTCCAACTCATCCAGCGGGCGATCGCCGGCCGCGCGACGATGCGCCTTGACGCCAATCGCGCCTATTCCGAGGCGGATGCCTGTCGTTTCGCCATGGCGCTCGATCCGGCCGGCATTGAATTGTTCGAGCAGCCGTGCCCGGCCGAGGACTGGGAGGCAAACGCAAGGGTGGCGAGCGCGTCGCCTGTTCCAGTGATGTTGGACGAGCCGATCTGCGAACTTGCCGATGTGAAGCGTGCCTCCGCAATTGCGAACGTGGGCTTCTGCAAGCTCAAGCTCAAGCGTTTTGGCGGCCTCGATCTGCTTCGCGAGGCGCTCGACGCGGTTCACGAATGGGGAATGGAAGCGGTGCTCGGCGATGGATTATCTTCGGAGCTTGGGTGTTGGATGGAGGCCTGTGTCGCGCGCGTCACCATTCGCAATGCCGGCGAGTTCAACGGATTTCTGAAACCGAATGTACGCCTGTTCTCGGAGCCATTGGGGTTCGTGGCTGGAGAGCTTGTGCTGCCGTCGGGGTTTACTCCCACGATCGATGCTCACCCGCTCGCAGCGCACGAGACGGCGTCTGAGCGCTTTATGCCGACAATGGCCGGCTGGACAGCGCGAAAAGCTTTCTAATGTCCGCAACGGGGTCATAGGCAGACGTTGCGCCATCCTTGGGCCATGTCCGCTTTGCCCCCGAAAGCCGACAAGTCATTGCATCGCAGCGAAATGACGCGAAGTGCCAACAGCGGTCATTACCAACCATAAATCAATCACCTCCTCGTCGGCGACGGCCAATAGATGGCTTGGCGACTGACACGGAAATCTGCCAACATGTTAATGGAATTACACCCGGAGGCGATCCGACTGAATCCAAATGACGACTCCGCCTTTATCAACCGGGGTATGGCTTATGCGAGAAAAGGCGCGAACTACCGAGCCATTGCTGATCACAACGAGGCCATTCAACTCGATCCTAAGAGCGCTCTCGCTTTTTGCAGTCGGGGAAGGGCTAAGCTGCAAGTCAACGAACCGAGCGGCAATATCGCGACGGCTAAGCGGCTAGACGCTTCAACTGCGCATAAGAGTTTTGGACTTGATAGGAGGGACCATGGCCGAGACTCACTATGCGAAGGTCGTATGGAGCGGCGGTGCGTTTGGCCCGACCAAGTCAGTCGCCAACTACTCTCGTGAGTTCCGGGCCGAGTTCGAGGGCAAGCCTCCGATACATGGATCGGTTGACCCTGCCTTTCATGGCGAACCCCCGCTCTATAATCCCGAAGACCTGCTCATGAGCGCGCTTTCTGCTTGCCACATGCTGAGCTACCTCGCGGTCTGTGCTCACGCAGGCATTGCCGTTGTCTCGTACGAGGACAGCGTGGTCGGCACGGTGGCACGACAAGGGTACAAAGCTAAGTTTGTCGATGTTCTGCTTCACCCGAAGGTCGTGCTGGAGCCGGGCAGCGACATCGAAAAGGCCAAGGCTCTGCACGAGAAGGCGCATAACATCTGCGTAGTTGCCAACTCGATGAATTTTTCGGTGCGTTACGAGGCTGAGGTCATATTCGGAGAGAGTGTGGCTGCCGCATAGCCGCCTAGGTTCTGCCCTGCCCTGGCCGGGGTCAAAATGGCTTCTCACGTTCAACATTCAAAAAGCAAAAGCACTCCCCGACGGTACGCTCATCATTTTGGCATGGGCGTCATCGGTTTGCGTCTCCCGAGAACCTGACAACGGCAGTCTGTGTTCCAGCGGGTTGCGAGCTAGAGTTCCTGGAGCCGATGTGTTGGGCCTAGGGTCAATCTCGACACTTTTGGCCGAGGCGATGCGGCCATTCATGTCCGCTATGCGTTCAATAGCGACCAAGGCGGTGAGTCACAGCGAAACGTCGCGACGTGCCATAAGCCGACATATGCAGCGCAGCAAATTAGCACCGGTCTCCGCAGCCATGTTGCAACTTGTTTAGCTTTCGGCGCTGCCAGGCAGGCGCACTGTAAACACCGAGCCCTTGCCTGGCTCGCTCGTCACCGTCACGTCGCCGCCCATCATGCGCGCGAGCTTGCGGGTGATAGCAAGACCAAGTCCGGTGCCGCCGAAGCGCTGAGCAGTCGAGGCATCGGCTTGGGTGAATTCCTCGAACAGCTTAGCCTGCTGCTCAGGCGTCATGCCGATGCCGGTGTCGGAGATGGCGAACTCGACAAAGCTACTGCCGTTGCTCACCTTGCGTGCCGCAAGCTTGACCTCGCCCGCTTTGGTGAATTTGCACGAATTGCTAAGGAGGTTGAGCAGGATCTGCCGCAGCCGCATCGGGTCAACTGTCAATGCGCCGAGGTTCTCTTGAGTGTCAACGACGAGCCGGTTCTTGTTCTGCTCGGCAAGCTGTCCGGCGGTGCCGATGACATCCTTGATGAGCGGACCTAGCTGCACGGTTTGCGGGTTGAGCTCGAGCTTTCCGGCCTCGATCTTGGAGAGGTCGAGCACCTGGTTGATGAGGCCAAGCAGGTGAGTGCCGGCGCGGTTCACGCGCTGCAGTGGCTCCTGCGCCTTTTCGGTGCCGAAGCGCGCCGCATTTTTGACCATCATCTCGGTCAGCCCGATGATGGCATTAAGCGGCGTGCGCAGCTCGTGGCTCATGCTGGAGACGAAGGCCGACTTGTTCTCGCTGGCCTCTGCGAGCTGCCGGTTTTTGTCTTGTAGTTCGTCGAACAGCCGGACGTTCTCAATGGCGATCACCGCCTGGCGTGCGAAAGTTGTCAACAGTGCAATCTGCTTGTCCGTGAATGGCCTTACCTCGGAGCGACGGATCAAGAGAGTGCCAATGGCTTCGTCCTCCCTTAGCAAGGGAATGCCGAGAGTGGTCCGGTGACCGAAACGGAGCGCGCGCTCACTGCCATCGGGGAACTCGTCGGCGGCGGCCCGGAGGTCATGCACGTGCACCGGTTCACGATCGACGAAGGCTCGCCCAGTGACCCAGCCGCGATCAATCGGCCCCTCCCCTCGCATTGAGATTGGGCCGTGATGCGCTCTGCCACAAAGCCGCTCGCCCTCGCGCAGGAAAATAACCGAATCGTACGCCTCGCAAAGCCGGCAAGAACTCTCGGCGATGGCTTCCAATACCGGCTGAATATTCGTCGGGGAGGCAGCGATCACACCGAGGATCTCGCTTGTCACGGTCTGCTGCTCCAGCGATTCGCGCAGCTCGTTGAGCAGCCGCGTGTTCTCGATGGCGATGACGGCCTGGGCGGCGAAATTGGCCAGCAACGCGACTAGCTTGTCGCTGAAGGGACGAACCTCCTGGTGATATATGACGATCGCACCGATCAGCTCATTTTCTTCCTTGAACATGGGAACGGCGAGGACGCTGCGGTAGCCGGCGAGCTCCACGTTGGCAACCACCCGCGGGTCACGCTCGATATAGGCGCGCTGCTGCATGAGGTCGGGGATATAGGCCACCTGGCGTTTGGCGGCGATCAGACCCAGCCCGCTGTCCGGATGCGGCCGGAACACGCCTTCGCTGCGTCGCTGTTCAACCCAGGCAGCCGGGGCGTCGTGCTCCGCGGTCAGACGAAAGGTCTCGCCGTTGCCGAGATACATCGCAGCGAATTTCGCCTGGCAGATTCGCACTGCGTTTTCCAGCAAGGCCCGGTACACCGGCCCGAGGTCCCCCGGCGAACTGGAGATGACGCGTAGCACCTCGGCGGTCGCGGTCTGCTGCTGCAGCGATTCGCGCAGCTCGTTGAGCAGGCGCACGTTCTCGATCGCGATGACGGCCTGAGCGGCGAAGTTCTTTACCAGTTCGATTTGCTTATTAGTGAAGGGGCGCACCTCCTGGCGGTAGAGCACGATTGCGCCAATCAGGTCGTCCTCCTTGAGCATCGGTACGCATAGGAGCGTGCGGGCGCCGCCCACCTCCACCAGCTCGACGGTTGGAGGGTGGCGTTCCAAATAGACCTGCTCGGTTCTGAAGTCAGCGACATGGACGACCGACTTACTGGCAGCGAGGCGGGCGAGCGGGAGCGTCGGGTAGCCGACTATGTTAATCTTCGGTTGCTGCTTCCGCCGCTCCGTGAAAGCTGTCTCACCGTGCACAGCGACAGCGCGGAAGCCGTCTCCCTCCCACAGCGTCAGATTTCCGAACGTCGCCTCGCAAACTTTTGTCGCATTCACCAGCATCGTCTGGAAAACTGTCCCGAGTTCGCCGGGTGAGCTCGAAATGACGCGCAGCACCTCCGACGTCGCGGTCTGCTGCTCCAGTGCTTCGCTCAAGTCCGTCGTACGCTGGCGCAGTTCATTGAGGAGGCGGGTGTTCTCAATGGCGATTACAGCTTGGTTGGTTGGCGAAGTTTTGAACCAGCTCGATCTGCTTGTCGCTGAACGGGCGGACTTCCTGGCGGTAGATGGAAATCGCGCCGATCAACTCGTTGTCTTTGAACATCGGGACGCCGACAAGCGTACGCGCGCCAGCGAGCTTGGCGACAGCTGAGCTGGTGAAAGGCTCTTCCGCGGTGACGTCGGCAATGTGGACGATCCGCTTTGTTTCGAAGAGGCGCCCCAGGGGCGTTATACCACCCATCGGAATCTTCGGGTCCCGTCGCAGCCGCAGGTCTTCGAACGCGCTCGGAGCGCCATGCATCGCCACCATCCGGAATTCACCGCCTTGGACGAGCGCGAGATTGGCGAAGTTGGCCTCGCAAATGCGGGTTGCGTTCGCCAGAATCGAAGCGAAGACCCGGTCCAGCTCGCCCGGCGACCTTGAGATGACGCTCAGCACCTCCGAAGTCGCCGTCTGCTGCTCTCGCGCTTCCGCTAGTTCACGGGTAAGAGCGCTGACTCGCTCTTGCAGATCATCAACCATTGAACTGGCTGGACGCGCGGCCGTTCGCGCGTTGCTGCGCACCGGCTTGGCCGTCTTGCCGTGCCGCGTTTTTGCTGGTTTACGGCTTATGGTGCCGCGACGTCTCACCTCGTGCTCCCCGTGGGCGGACGACCGCAGCCTAGCACAGCAACAGGTGTGTTGTGCAGCACAGCAAATTAGCGCCCGAAAGTCCGAGATGGGTCAAAAGCGGCGGACCAAAGCAGGCGGCGGTTTCGTACGATGTCCGCTTTACCCCCAAGAGCGGACATCGTTCAGGTCATTCCCGCCGCCAGCTCTTAGCGAATGCCGCCATCGCGGCCTTCACGCGCGTCTCCGCATAGCCATGAGTCGGCGCAGTTGCCAGCACATCATGATCCCAACAACATGACCAGGTGCATAGAAATCGTTTGACGATGCGCCGCAATTCGAAATCTTTACTTACCAAGGACTTGTCGCGGACGAGCTTCTTGCGGCTTGCTGCTGGCGTCGGCGCTGCTCTCATCAGCCCAACATTTGCCTTGGCGCAAACCCGAAATGAAAGAGAAACAATGCTAAAGCGCCCAATCCCATCGAGCGGCGAACCATTGCCGGTCATCGGCTGCGGTACCTATGTGGGCTTCGATGTCGATGCTAATAGTCCCAAGGTCAAATCGCTCGCTGATGTTATCCGCACGCTCCGCGATTTCGGGGGCAAACTATTCGATAGCTCCCCGATGTATGGACGCGCTGAGGCGGTGCTAGGCGCTCTGTTGGCCGAGGCGCCGGACCCCGAGCGAAGCTTTATTGCCACCAAGGTTTGGACGCGCGGGCGTCAGGCCGGCATCACTCAGATGGAGCGGTCTTTTGCCCTGCTGAAGGTCAAGCGTATTGACCTCATGCAGGTGCATAACCTCGTCGACTGGCAAACGCATCTTGCGACGCTACGGCGCTGGAAGCAGGACGGTCGCATCCGCTACTTCGGCGTCACGCATTACACCGCGAGCGCCTATGACGAGTTGGAAGCCGTGATGCGCAAGGAGACGCTTGATTTCGTCCAGCTCAACTATTCGATAGACGATCGTGCCGCGGAACGTACGCTACTGCCACTGGCGGCAGACCGCGGCGCTGCCGTCCTAGTCAATCTACCGTTCGGCGGCGGCGGTCTGTTGCGGCGCCTTAGCAATCGGCCGCTACCCGATTGGGCTGGCGAGATCGGCTGCACGAGTTGGGCACAAATCCTCTTGAAGTTCGTACTCGCCGAGCCGGCGGTTACGTGTGTGATCCCCGGTACGGGAAATCCAACGCATATGGCAGACAACTGCCAAGCCGGAACGGGAATGCTGCCGGATGCTGCCTTGCGCAAGCGCATCATCGCTCATTGGGAGGCCGGCAAGTAGCTCTCGACTTCGGAGGGATGGGTCGGGTCATGACTGACTCGGGGGTTTGTGATTGTGACTGGCCGACAAGCCAAGACCAGAAACGGCCAGACCGGCTGCCAACGCCGACCGACGCGACGATCCAAGGATGTTGTCCATATTGCCTCCACGCGATCGGTAGCCACTGATGAGTGACGTAAGTAGCGGCGCCATGGTTTGCAGCGGTGTGAAGCCGCCCGTCCAGCGAGCGACGCGCGCCGGACACGGTTACGCCGTGGCTGCCGCCTCAGCATTGTTCCGATCAGCAATCGCCTGCTGTTCGGCCAAGACCTCCTGTCGTTTGCCGAGCCAGAGGCTGTTGGCGAGCCATAGCGCCGAAAGCACAATAGCGATGATGCCAGCTTCCTTGATCCCCCAGCCAATAAATCCGACGAGCGCATAGGACCAGGCTCCCACCTGGTCGCCGGCGCGGTACACCGCGGTGTCGATGAAATTCTTCGCCTTGTAGCGGTCTTCCCGGGACACGACTGTGTACAAGACCTGGCGCGCGGGCTGACTGAGCGCGTAATTGCCGGCACGGCGAAGCACCTGGAATGATGCGACGGCCGCCAACGTCGGAACTACTGCGATCGCTCCAAAGCCCAGCATGCTCAGCGCAGGAAGCAAACCCAGCACCACCGCAACGCCCAGCCAGCGCACCAGGCGCCCGGTAAAGAAAATCTGCACGACAAGTGTGATCACATTCACGCTCAGGTCGATCGTGGCAAAAAAGGCTGTCTGCGCGCCGCGGCTGGTGAAGCTCTCGGAGACGACGCTGGCCTGGCTGAAGTACAGGAACGTGGATGTTACCGCGTAAAGCAATAAGAAGATCGCCGTGTTTAGCAGATAGGGCGAGCGCACGGCATCGACGAATCCGGCCATCACACCACCGCCGATCGGTTGCTCGTTACGCTCGGGATGCGGCCGATCGCTCATCTTTTCCGAGAGTCGAGACAGTCTCCGCACGCAGAAGGTCGATATCTCAAGCAGAATGGCGGCGCCGACAAGCAGAAAGGCCGGCTGCACCAACTGAGCCAGAGAAGCCGTCACGCTCGCCCCGACAATCGCACCGAGGGTTGCGCCTGCCGCGATGAATCCAAACAGCCGCTTGCCTTGGTCGGAGTTGAAGATATCGACCACCATCGACCAGAAGATCGAGACGACGAAAAGATTGAACACCGAGATCCAGATAAAGAAGAATCGACCAATCCATACCACTTGCTCCGGTGTGGCCCAGTGCAGCGCCGCACCGAACACCAGGATGGAGAAAGCGAAGAAACGGTAGGACAGCGAAATGAACTGCTTGCGCGGCAAAAACTTCACGAGTGCGGAAAACGGCACGTTCAAGACCAGCATGGCGATTAACGTGCCCGTGAACAGCCATGGCAGATTATTCACCCCGCCGGCCACGCCCATCTGATCGCGGATCGGACGCAGGATGTAGTACGAGGCAAGGACCGAGAAAATGTAGAACCAGCACCAGCCGAGCGCAGGAAGCTCGGCTGGTGTCACATTTATCAGGCGGCGAAGGAGGCGATGAAACTGGTTGTTGGACGCCGTGGCGGCGTCTGCATCGGATTCCGTCATTTGGCGAGACCGAAGCGCTCGCGCAAAGCCTTGCCGGTGAGCTGCTGGCCATAAAGGGGGCCGCCCTGCGCGAACTCCTGCGCCCGGGCAAGGGGCACTGCCACCGGCTCGAAACCTGCATCGCGCACCAGCTGCGAGGCGACCTGGACCGCGCGCTCGTCGTCGCCCGCAATGGGTATAGCCATCGGATCGCCTGCACGGTGCGCTTCCTTCACGAAGTGGGTATAGCTCATCGAGTTGAATGCACGCACCACGTGAGAGCCCTTGAGATACGATTCCGTCGTCGCACCGATGCCTTTTTCTTTCGTCTCCTTCAGCAGGTCCTCGCCGTCGCGACGGGCAACCGCGTTGGCAGGGTCGATCACGATCTTGCCCGCGAACTTGGGACCGTAATCCTTGGCAAGCTCCGGGATCGCCTTGTAGGGCACGGCCACCAGGATGACATCGCCAAAGTCCAGCGCGTCTCCAACCGTTCCAGCCTTGGCAAGCTGGCCGAGGCTATCGGTCAGCGGCTTCAGCTCTTCCGGATGGCGCGATGAGAACAGGACCGAGTGACCGGCCTTGACCCATAGGCCGCCGATTGTGCCGCCGATGTGGCCGCTTCCAATGACGCCAATCTTCAGCTTGTTGGAAACGGATTGAGCCATGGCGTGACTGGTCGTCAAGCTCGCAAACAAGGCTGCGGCACCGAAATAGAAGAATTTGCGACGGCTATGGTCCAAGACATCGTCGGTCATGACTCATCTCCAAATACTCGGTGGCGGGAGGGGTATAGATGCGGACCATAGTAAGGTACACAAGGCGCCCTCAGGGAATCTACGGTCAGCTGAACCGCCTTCACGACCAAGCAGGATCGGCGCTCAGTAGAAGGGATCGTATAGTGAAAGGTAAAAATACGAGGCTGCTGAACCGGCGCGAATTCAGTGGACTTTGCGCGGCGCTTGGTTCGTTTGTGACTTCGTCAGGCGCATTTGCTCTTGATGCAGCGACCGGTGCGGCCTCAACCGGTGCAGGGCGGACGGTCAAGTTTCGCGACGGCACCATCGTCCCGGCGCTCGGCCAGGGCTCGGCAGGTCTTGGAAAGGGAAGACATCCGGTAGCTGAAGAAGAAGAAGCGCTGCGCACCGGCCTTTCGCTCGGGATGACGCTAATCGACACGGCAGAAATATACGGCTCCGAGGAATTCATCGGCCGGGTAATCGCGGGTCAGCGCAATCGCGTGTTCCTGGTCTCCAAGGTGTGGCCTAGCCATGTGACGGGAAACGGCATCGCGCGGGCTTGTGAGGCGAGCCTCGCTCGCCTCGGGACGGATCACCTCGATCTCTATCTTCTGCATTGGCCAAACAGGGTTACCGATTTCTCCCACGTCGTGAGGGCTTTTGAAGATCTACACGCGGCAGGGAAGATCCGCGCCTGGGGCGTGTCCAACTTCAAAGTCAGCGACATGGAAAAACTGTTCCAGATTCCACAAGGCGATCGCTGCGCGACCAATCAGGTCCCTTACAGTCTCGACGACCGCGGCATTGAACGTGGCCTGCTGCCGTGGTGTGAGCGGCATGGCATGCCGGTGATGGCCTATTCGCCGCTGGGCGGCCCCGGAGCCAGCCTGCTGCGTGATCCCACGCTTGCACGTATTGGCGCAGCGCACGGTTGTTCGGCAGCCGCCGTTGCGCTGGCTTGGAGCATTCGCAGCGGCAACGTCTTTGCAATTCCCGAGTCCGGTTCGGTGGCGCATGTAAAGGAGAACGCTGTCGCGCTGACACTACCACTGACACCACAGGAACTTCAAACACTGGATGCAGCGCATCCGCCGCCTAGCCGCTAGCCGAAGGTATTTATTTGAATCAGAATGCTACTTGGATTGAACAATAGCCTCGAGCTTGATGCTACGCCGCGAACTCATTTGCGGACAAGCGTGCAATCTTGTGCAATGACGTGCGTTCTAGCGGTGTTGTAGTAGCGCCGTCGAGTGCGCTGTCACATTGACTCTCGCCGGACCAGTCGGCCCCGGTTTTTCAGATCAGAGAAAGCCCTCCTCAGCTCAATCGGTGCGTTTGTCCCGATGCTCTTGTCGCTGGTGACGATGTCGGTGTGCTTCAGGATGCGCAGCACCGTCGTCATCATGAGATCGCCCGCCGTGAACCGGTCGCCGTCAAGAAAGGGCTTGTCGCCGAGCGATTTGGACAAGCCGGCGAGACGCCGTTTCGCGAAATCCACGGCACCCGGTCGCCGCAGCTTCGCCCATTCCTCGTTCGCGTAGAAAAGATCGATCAGCGCAACATTCATGAGGAAGGGCTCGATGGAGTTGAGCGCCGCGATGAGCCATTGCGTCGCGAGCGCCCTGGCGACCGGATCCCTGGGCAGGAGAGTCTCGCTCCGCTCTCCGATGTAGAGCACGATAGCCCCGGATTCGAAGAGCGTGAAATCGCCGTCTTGAAGAATCGGCGCCTGTCCGAAGGGCTGCAGGGCGCGGTAGTCCGGCTTGTCCTGATCGCCCAGCGCCAGAAGGCGCGTATGATGTCGAGCCAGCAAAGGATGGTCCGGCTGACGGGCTGGTGAAGTTTCCCTTTCTGGCACGTTCAACGCCGCGCTTTAGCGCTCGTTCCTTTTTAGTGGCCGGATTTTTGATTTGATTGCACCAAGCTACTCCCTCCTCACCCCGCGGCAGGAGGGAGGTGTGACAAACCGACTCGAATTTCCGGATGGCACCTGTGTTCTCCTGACAGAGTTACGCCCACGCAATCAGGTATCCGCGCGATGGCGTTGGGCCTGGAGCGGCCAGCCGGAGACGAGATCAGCGGCCGAGGACAAGACTGGCATGGCGGTCGGCGATCAGCTTAGCCTCGCGAACAGGCACACCGCGGGCGAGGATTTCGGAGTTGCGCAAGTCGTTCGCGCGCCGGTATTCAACGAAATAACCGCTCGGGCGGTCCGGGCCGACAATGTAAATCACGCCCGCGGCGGCGGCTTCGTACCAATATGGCGCTGTCCGTTTCCAGCGCAGATTGCGCATGGCTTAGGCATAACGCAACCGTCCCTGCCGCCGTTCCGGCAAATCGGTTATGGATGACGAGTATTGAATGCATCTGTTCATGCGGCCGACCCGTGAATGAGCCGCACGACAGGAATTGAGGGTTGCGGTATTCCCGCCACTGTACGAAAAATTCTCGACGGCTTACCTAGTCTGTTAGCACGAGAAGTCCGTCGACGAGGTCGCACACATTCTCGATGTGCCACCCGCGACCGTAAAAACACGTATGGCGGGGCCGGGCACCGGGAAGAGCACGCTTTTTAAGGAGCGGATTCTGTTTGGGTCCAGCAAAACGCTTTGGCCAAGATTTTGGCTTTGAGTTTCGTGCGAAAGCTCGTAGCTGATGTCCAGATGACCGGGACAGGATCGCTTGGCAGGACAAGGGGTCCGTCTCGCGCCAGCGCTAGGGCGTGGCCTGGGGCTTCATCCCTCGGTACTTCGACCACCATTCGTTGCAGACTTCCAGGTAATGCGTGCGGGTGTTCAGGAGCTGCAAGTCGATTCCTTCGGGATTTGACGTGAGCACGATGGCTGCGTGACTTAGGCGGATCGCCATCTCATTCATCCATACCTTGAGCTTATTTTCATCGAAGAACGGTCCGACCTGCACCAGGTTGTCGGGTCCCGTCGCCATCAGCGATATTCCCCGATACGAAGCGTGCGATGCAGCTTCCGAGATCAAGCGATAAATCCTCGTCCGCTCGCCACTCGTGTAGCGGTCCCTCTTGTCGAGCTCGTTGCGGATGCGGGCAGGACTGAAGTACCACGTGAGCTTCTTCCTGTCCGCGCGTTTCCACTCGTCGATCTCATCGGGATACGTCGAGAGGTAGTCCACCAAGAAGTACGTTTCGATTACGTCGCGCACCTGGTCGAACGCCTTCTGGTAGTAGCCCGACAATGCCAGCTTGACCGACACCCCGGCCGCGTTGAAGAGGCGGATGCCGAGGTACTGCAGCGTCAGCTCGTCTTCGCTCCCGTGGGGGTGGTCGTGCGAAAAGGCGTAGATCGCGTTCATGGCCTCGGCTACCAAATCCCAGTGGTCGGAAAGAGCCGCATCGGCCTTGATGACAGCTAGGCTCCTCGATCGCAGCTCCTCTTCGTGGTCGTGCAGCGAGGTCAAGTTGTCGGTTGCCGCCATCGCCTTTCTTCTTTCTCAAACGAAGCTAGCCGCATGTATCCAGTCAACACGGGAAGGAAATCGTAGTCGAGAGCGAGGGCGTGCGGGATGAGCGCGCCGCCGCCGATAGAGTCGGGGCGTTTCTCCTTCCCGTGGGCGCCTCGGGAGGCGTGGCTAAGGTAATTGCGGAGGACTTGATCGGATCGTCATTGCCGTTCACAGGAATTGAAGCCCGGCGGCCTTCAGATGCTGAGCTTCGGCCTTTGTTGAGGGAAGAAGACCCAGGTAAGATCTCCAAATTGGTGGTTCAGATTCTCAAAAGATTTTCCAATTTGCGCAGATGAGCGCTGCTGGAAAGAGCCAGCGTCAAGCGAATGGATTCGGAAAAGGTAGACGCATTTCCCAAGGGTGAACAGGTGATGGTACATCGGGATGGGTCGACCATCTCGCTCTTGCGAGGGACCGACTGTTCCCCGGCGAGGATGGCGCTCCCAGCCAAACTTGACAGTTTCTCCCACTTTCCCCATATAAATGTACGGTTGGTGTAGTCGGCAGGTACGGCCACGGCGACTGAACCAATTAGCTCCAGAAGTTGTGAGCACTTCCCCGAGGGGCTTTGTCTCTATTGCCAGTACAAGAATTCGTTGTTGCGGTGGCTCGGCCGCCAGCGAGAACCGCGTCTACCTCATGGATTGATGAACGCGGTGCAGAGCAGCCCACAAGGCTTCACCTGTGCGTCGGCACACTCGTCAGAGAATGCACATCACCAGCCCTGGTTCTCGTTCTTCGTGCGCCGCACGGAGCGTTTTCACCTGCCACTACCAAGGAGTGAGCCATGCACAATGGCCGAAATACAAACATCAATACGCGCCGCCCTAGGCCGGCAGGGTCATATGCTGGCCGCTCAAAACGGTGGTCATCCGGTGCCACCCGCCCAGAGCCACAGGGCTCTTATAACGCGCAAAGAAACTATGAGCGATATTTGGCGCTGGCTCAAGCTGAAGCTCAGAGCGGCAATTTGATCGCGGCCGAGAACTACTACCAGCACGCTGAACATTATTTCAGAATGATGTCGTCGGACCGAGGAGCGACATAGGAGAAATGAAGCGGCGCGAAAAGCAAAGTTGATCGCGTAGCGGGGAACAGTAAATGCTACCAATACCGAGACCACGTTGAGGGAGATGGCAGCGGCGG
>WNGJ01003686.1_pt1 | contig 15822 bp, 14 predicted proteins | sample 5400611 | NCBI WGS metagenome assembly WNGJ01 (sample SAMN13153375, study PRJNA577476) | soil metagenome | isolation source: 40 cm soil or saprolite under Garry oak tree replicate 1 | place: USA:California | collected 2016-06-15
TCAGCGAAGACGCCTGGAATCAGATGGTCGTAAAGGCGTTCTTCATTGGCTCGCGTCTGTGGCCGATCCAGCAACTCGACGAGCGCGGCAATCCTCGGTTGGCGCGCATGCTGGTCGATCTTGCCCAGGAGAGATGGGCAGCCGGGCGGCCTGTGAGCGGCGAAGTCTGGCGTTGCGTCGCTCCCCACGCGGACGCCGAAGGGCTTGGCGCGCTGGTCCGTGCGTTCGAAACGGGTGGGGAGAGGGAACGTCTCTCGGTGGCACTGGCGTTGCAGCAACTGGCGTCACAGCGCGTCGATGATGTTTTCCGCCGGCAAGGCTTGAGAGGTCAGCTTACGGATCTCCAATCGCGTCTGGTAACGGAGAAGATCGACTGGACGTCGCTTGCATGAGCGAGACACTGCCGCGTCTCGCTCTGAGAATCCTGTCAGCGTTGCTGTCCCTTGCTGTTTTGATCCAATTCTTCATTGCGGGGATGGCCGCGATGACGAATCCCGAATGGTGGACTTATCACAGCGCATGGATCGGAATATTTCAGTGGCTCGTCGTGCCACTTCCAATCCTCGCCTTCCTTGGCGGTCGGCCACGCTATTGGCGCACTGCGTTTGCAACCATCCCAATGGTCCAGGTTGCATTGCAGTATGTTTTGGCACATCGTGCGCTGGAAGGGCGATTGACCACCGGGATCGGTCTGCATGCGGTTAACGGAGCCCTTCTACTGATCGTGGCGACATTCCTGGCGATAGGCTGTGCCGATCGAAAGATGTCAGCGTGAGCAAGGTGGACTGCGGAGCTCACGAGAGGCTGGCGCGGGCTTTTCCTTTCGGTCTTGTCCTTTCAAGTTTGGACATTTTCCAAATCCTGTCTTGGATTGCTCCATTTCAGCTTTGGCTGCTGACGGACCCGGGGATGCTTGCTATTATCTATGGCGGAGCCAGTGGTGCGATGCAGTCGTTCCATCGCCGCGGCATGAAGCAGGATGAACTGCTCCGGATCATCGCCTATGTGAGGACTCTGGACAAATGACAGGATCACCTCCAATTGGAATGTTCGCCTGCGACGCAGGTTCGCTTCAAGAACTGATGGCAGACAAGACGATCGCTTGTCCCTGTTGCAATGGCCCGTTGACCGCCGAGAAGCTCACGCGTCTGCTCGCCGACGTGCAGCGCCTCGCGGCTGTCGGGAAAGATCAACCGCGCAGCGGGTCGAACGGTGCGTCCAGAAATCAACGTGCGGGCATTATCATCGATCCTCACGCCCACATGATATCGCGCACGACAGACGACTACGAAGCAATGGCCAAGGCCGGCATTGTCGCAGTCATCGAGCCGGCATTCTGGCTTGGGCAGCCCCGCACCAGTGTCGGAAGCTACGCGGACTACTTCGCCATGATCTCCGGCTTTGAGCGATTCCGCGCCGGTCAGTTCGGCATCCGCCATTACTGCACGATCGGCCTGAATCCGAAAGAAGCCAATAACGAGCATCTGGCTGAGGCGGTCATGGAGATGTTGCCGCGCTTTCTCGTCAAGGAAGGCGTCGTTGCCATGGGCGAGCTGGGTTACGATGAACAGACGCCCCTGGAAGACAAAGCGCTAAGGAGACAGATCGAACTGGCGAAGGAGTTCGACCTGCCGATCATGATTCACACCCCACACCGCGACAAGCGGGCGGGGACATTGCGCACCATGGACGTGCTGAAAGAGCATGAATTCGACCCCACACGTTGCGTGATCGACCATAACAACGAGGAGACGATTCGCGAGGTGCTTGATCGCGGCTACTGGTGCGCCTTTTCGATCTATCCTCAGACTAAGATGGGAAGCGATCGCATGGCAGTTGTCGTTGAGGGCTTCGGCCCCGAGAGGATCATCGTCGATTCTGCATGCGACTGGGGTGTGTCGGATCCACTAGCCGTCGCCAAGACGGCGCGGCTCATGGCGCAGCGTGGCATAAGCCCGGATGCCATTCATCGGGTGGTCTACGCCAACGCGTTGGCCGTCTATGGATTGAACGGCGAGATGGACGAACAGCATTGGCTTGCGCCGGCGGCGATCGACCAGAGGACGTTATACGAGGGCAACTCGGTCCTGCGCGGTGGCCAGACGCCGCGTATCGAGCAGCCTGGCCGTCCAGCCGACGATTTGTTCATTACCTGAAGTTTGGTGGTGCGTCTTTTATACGACCACCAACCTACTCGTGTATCGACTGCATCTGCTCCGGCTAGCAAAATCGACAAATTTATTGGCTTGCAGGTGGACCTAAGGTTAGACTGAAGTAACAAGGTGAGGATGCAAGGACGGCCTGACGTCGTTTCGGGCGCGGATAATCGTAGGCCGCAGCGGCAGCAGGAACGAGTGTCAGAACAAACAAAATAAAACGAGCACGTGCAAATGGGGAGGAATGGCGCGCGGGCGGCGTTGTTTGGCTGCCTGGCAGTTGCTGCGTCGTCGCTGTCGCCGGTCATGCTACCTGCGGCGATTGCGGCCGGGGATGCGCGGCAGGGCGAAACGATCTTCTTGCGATATTGCCAAGGCTGTCACGGCCCGGACGGCAGGGGTGGTGGCAAGGGCTTCATGCCACATGTCGGGCCACTTGCCCGCAAAGGCTATATCGAGACCATGCCCGACGAATATTTGGCTGCCGTGATAACCGAGGGAGGCCTCGCCGTCGGCAAGAGCGCATACATGCCGTCCTGGAAGACCACGCTGACGGAACAGGACATCGCGGACGTCATCGCATTCATTCGAACTTTCGTCGCCGAGTGAGTCATTCACTCCAATAAAACCCGGACCACCGGGAAACAAACCGAACGCAAGGAGGAACGCATGAGGATGCTGACGTGGACGATGCTGGCTGCATTTGTCGCGGTTCTGCCAGCCGTCGGAGCAAAGGCCGATATGGAAGCCAAACCGGGGAGCTCCCAGGCGGGCGATTGGGCGAAGCGCACGCCCGTCACCCCCAATCCCGACAAGGTAGTGGTGCCTTCAGGTTACAAGGTAGGAGTATTCAAGGCGGGGCTCGACACGCCGTCCTCCGCTGCCGTCGACAAGGACGACAATTTGTGGGTCGCCATTTCCGGCCAGACATTCAACACGCTTGACACGCTCGATCCACCGCACGTCAAGATTTTCGACAAGAGAGGAAACCTGATCAAAGAAGTCGGTCGCGACATCTTCAAGACTGTCATGAACGAGATCGGCTACTGCGCCGAGAACGACACGATGTACATCCCGGAATACGGCGAGAAAATCTGGGAAATGAAAGGCGTCGGCGGCGAACTCAAGCTCATCGTCAAGGATCTGCCGATCGGCGACCACCGCAATGGCGGCATTACCTGCAAGGACGGCTATCTGTATTTTGCGCTCGGCTTTCCGAGCAACAGCGGCTTTGCCGAACCCGACAATCATGGCTGGACCGACATCCCGAATGATCCATTCTGGGTCAAGCACAAGGATGGCCTCGGGACGACCCCGCACGATCCGGTCTGCCGCGACATCGTTCACACTGGCCTCAACGTCCGCTCGTCGGACGGCCGGCTGACCGGTGCGCTCATGCCGGTCGGCGTACCCGCTAAGCCCGGCCAGATCGTCAAGGCGCAGGTGCCCTGCGGCGGCTCCGTCATGCGGGTGAAGTTCGGCGACAAGGATGCCGACGGCATCTATCCGCACGAAAAGATGGAAGTCTACGCCATGGGCTTCCGGAACCAGTCCGGCGTGGCCTTCGGGCCAAAAGGAACCAGGTGGGAGAGCGCGCTCGCGGTTTCCGACAACGGCGCCAACGACGTCGGCCATCGCCGCATCGCCAATGGCGCAGAGAAACTCTGGATCGTGACGGAAAAGGGTCAGGACGGCGGGTTCCCCGACAAGGAGGGGATGGGCTTCGTCTCCAACAAGCGCTTCGCTCTGGCTCCCTATCTCGGCAACCCAGTCGACCGCCCTTACCCGCAGCTCTACATCGGCGACAAGCCGTTCGTCAAAGCCCCGGGTCCCTACCACTTCCAGCACCACATCGACGGCTACCGCGGCGTGCCGCTGATCGTCGCCAATCCGAATCCCAACGGCTACATCAATCCGGTGCTGGAATGGGATAGCAACAATCCGATCGATGGGATTGCGTGGAGCGCGTCGAACTTCGGCGCCAACAACAATCTGTTCGGGGCAGTATACGGGATCCTGGACACTGGCCCGGAGAGTCTGATCCCGACCTGGCCATTGGTGTTGCGGATAGAGTTTCTCGAGCCGACGGGCGTCAAATGGTCGAAATTTGCACAGAACATCGATCCCGGGCCGAACGCCTATCAGAAGCCTGAGAACCGCGGTGGACTGGAGCGCCCGAACAGGGTGGTCTTCAGCAACGACGGCAAGACGATGTATGTGGTGGATTACGGCGAGGTCTACACCAACTTCCAGATGCCGACGCCTTTCTACACTGTGGCGAAGTCTGGCGTGATCTGGACGATCACCTATACGGGCGGCAACTAGAGCGTGATTCGGAAAAAGCCTGCCCCGCACTTGATGCGGGGCGGATACCGGTTTTCCCTTAGCTAACAAACGCGAAGCGTTTGCGCGGAGATCATGCTCAAACAATAAATTAGAGCGCGATGACGATTCATCCTAAAGTCATCGCGCTCTAGCCGTAGGTCCGGTCAGCTCTCGCGAGCCTGGCAAGAAGCAGCTATCGCGCGCCCGCCGCGCGGCAGGCAACCTCGAAGAAGCGCCCAGTAGGTGAAGGCCAGCGGGTTTGTCGGGACCCTTCGGTCCCGGCAGGCTCAGAAGTGGATATTGAGCAACGGCATTGCGCGACGAATAGTCTGTAAGCTCTCAAGCGCATAAGTCCGCGCTAACGTTCCCATCCCGAATTTATCGAGCGATCGGCACCGTAAGAGATTGCAATCGTTTGAGCCGACGGAGTCACAAGAGCTCGCCGAATTACTGTGTTGCATTGCGATCGTCCGGCTCGGCTCCTTACTTCACTTCGGATTGCGCGGTCAGGTTGCCGACGTAGCGGTTCATGACGCGGAAGAGGGCGATGATGGCCGCCTGGTTCGTCCTGATCGAGCACAGAGATCGGAAGCGTTGTCACGAATTGCGCCGTGTCCGCACTCGTTGGGTCTGTCCGGCGATCGGCTGCCGATCGACCCCGCACCACAGCCGTCTCACGGGGCGCATGCGTGTATAGGCATTGGCGTTGGCTTGAAACGCTGCATAATACGACTGGGGATAGCCATCTTGGCGCGTACGCAATGACCGGAACTGTCCTGAACGTCATGTCCTTCCTGTTTCTCGGCTTCTTCCTCGGGATGCGGCATGCGACCGACGCCGACCACGTGGTCGCCATTGCGACGATCGTCAGTCGCGAGCGCAGCGTGGTGAGTTCGGCGCTGATCGGCGCCGCCTGGGGCGTCGGGCACACCATCACGGTCATGGCGGTCGGCGTGGCGATCATCGTGTTCGGGATCGTCATCCCGCCACGGCTCGGTCTGTCGATGGAGTTCGCCGTCGGCATCATGCTGGTCCTGCTCGGCGTTCTCACCTTGACGGGGATGGGCCGCGCGGTCGGCGCGGCCCACACCCATACGAGCGCCCCCGACGGACATGTGCTCGACCTCCACGATCACTTGCATGCGCACGGCGACTACGTGCACTGGCACCCGCACGGGCACGGGCCCGGTGCGCACGGGCACGCTGAGGAGCACACGCCGCTGGCGCGGCTCGACCGCAGTAGGCTCGGCCGGATCGCGTTCTATCAGTGGCTGCGACCCTTCGCGGTCGGCCTCGTGCACGGCCTTGCAGGATCGGCCGCCGTCGCCCTGATGGTCCTGTCAATCATCCACGAACCGGTCGCCGCGCTCGGCTATCTGCTGCTGTTCGGGCTCGGCACTATCGTCGGAATGATGCTGATCACGCTGATTCTGTCGGCGCCGTTTGCGTTTACGGCCATCGATCTGCCGAAATTCAATTGGCGGCTCCGCGTGGCGTCGGGCCTGGTCAGCTTCGTCTTCGGGGTGGTCCTGATCTACGGCATCGGTTTTGCCGAGGGCGGCCTGTTCACCGACGCGCCCACCTGGGAGCCCCGTTGACCGCTAGCGCACGACCCGCGGTCAGCGGCAGGCCAAGAGTGCGCCCAGGTCTGTTTCGCCGCCGCGACGATTGACCGCAGCGGAAACCGAGGGATACAGTGCCGTAACAATACATGGAGGAAGCGCCCATTCAGACGATCGGCATGTCCGGTGGTCGGTCGCTGTTGCTGGCCGGCGTCGTTGCGGCGCTCGCGGCAACCGCGGGTGCCGCGTGGCTGCACGAGGTGCGGCCGAAGTCGGTGGTGCAACCGGCGGCCCAAACTGTCAGCACGCGAGCCGAGAAACCCCAGCCGCCGGCATTGACGGCGGACGAGGAACGCTTCGCGACAGCCTTGTGGGCCGTCCACCGCGAGGCGACCCGGTCGGCGGTGGCGTTGAGCTTTGCCGGCATCGCCTATCAGACCGAGGATCGGGACGCGCGCGCGCTCGCACGAAAGATCGAGCCGCTGGCGAAATTCTTTCATGATGCCGAAATGCAGGTCCGCACCATGAGCGTGCCGCCCTCGCTGTCCAGGACGCAAGGGCAGTATGTTAACGCAATGGCGCTCTACGCCAACGCTGCCGGCGAGATGCTGAAATTCACCGAGGATGGCGACTCACAGCATCTCGGCAACGCCCATCGGATGGACGTTAGTGCGTCGCAAGACATGCTGCGCGTCGGCGAAGTGCTGTGGCCTGGACAATATAGGCCGCACTAGGAGCAATCGGATCGATGGAGAAGAAATAAGAGCAGCTCAATTTCAATAAGTGAAGCTCAATCCAGCTGAAGGGAGGAAGACAATGAGAAAACGCTCGTTACGAATTCGTCCGTTGGCGTGGACCGCCGTAATAGCGGCACTGGTTTGCCTCTTCGACGCGGCAGCGCAGGCTCAGCAACCGATCTGCTCGGCATGGCTGATCGAGAGCAGCCGTTTCATGAATATACCGTTCGGAGCGTTCATGCCGGATCGCGCATTCGTGCCCGGCAGTACCAAGCCGGAAAACAGCATTCCAACTGTCGATCTGCCGGTGAACATCGGCGTGATCAAGTGCGGCAGCGAGTTGATTCTCTACGATACTGGCTGGAAGCAGCAGGAATATCTGAAGATGACAGGGTCGGACCACTGGGCTCCGCTGCCCGACCAGCTGAAGGTTCTCGGTTTCAACGCTGCCGATGTCACCAAGGTGGTGATCGGGCACGCCCACTGGGACCACGCCGGTCAATTGTCCGATCTGCCCAATGCCGTGCTCTACGTGCAACGCGAGGAGCTGAAGGCGATCGAGTGGGCGCTCAACTATCCGGAGCCGCACATCCGGGCGATCAACTCCGATCCCGGCGGCTGCAATCGTACGCCAGCTTGCGGCTACATGCCCCTCACCATCGAGGAGGTCTACGGTAAGGTGCTGAAGGGCAAGGCGGTGATCGTCGACGGCGAGATGGAGATCCTGCCGGGCGTGCGGATTCATCCGGCGTTTCGCGCCCATACGGCCGGCTCGCAGCTGCTCGAGGTGCCAACCGGCATTGGCAAACTGGTGTTCGGCTCGGACGCGTTCTCGTCCTACGAGGGCATCCGCGATTGGATGACGGCGAACGTGCAACAGACCGATACGGTCCAGCAGTTTCTCGCCTACGAGAAGTGCTACAAGATCACCGGCGGCTACAACAACTGCGTCGCCGCCCACGAGCCGCTGAGCTACACGGACAAATATCCGCTGACGAAGAATTCCTGGGTGGCGCTCAACGGCGGACGCATGGCCGAGATCACGCTGGCGCCGGGTGAAAAATCGCGCAAGCCATGACGAGTGTTTTCGGGGTGGGATCAGCCTTCCCACCTCGACAGCTTCATCCTGGGAAAGGAAAAGAACGAAACGGCGAGCGTCGGGTGGCCCTCTGGCTTGCCTGCGTGATGTCCCTCTTGGCCGGTAGCGCATCGCCGCATGATGCGAGCAGCTATGGCGGCGTGTTTCGCTCCCGCGATCTCGGCGCCGCCTGGCTGAATGCGGATGTCGGCCTGTTTCTCAATGCGGCGCTGGTCATTGCAGTCGATCCACGCGATTCGTCCCACCTGCTGGTCGGCACCGATCTCGGAATCCTGAGTTCGCGAAACGGTGGGCGGAGCTGGGTGCCGGAGGCGCGCGACATCATCATCGGCGCGGTATTTGCGCTCGCCTTCTCGTCGGACGGCGAACTGGCCATGTGCGCGGCAGCCAACGGCGTGTTTCGTCGCGATCGGGACCGTTGGCTGCGCGCCGAGGCCCCGGAGTCCGCGATCCCGGCGCGGGCGCTGGTAGCTGGGCGGGCGAACAATCGTTTCTATCTGCTCGGCCGGAACGGGCTGTTCGCGAGCGAGGACGGCGGCCGTACCTATGCGGTCGTGCCCGGACTCCCGCAGATGAGCGAGATCACGGCGCTGGCGGCGATCCCGGGATCGGCCGACGTTCTGGCGGCCGTGATCGACGGCCGGGCGATGATCAGCCAAGATGGGGGACGCACCTGGCGAAACGCCGGTTTTGGCGAAGAAGGTGTGCCGGTCGACACGATTGCGACCGATGCGACGGGGCCGCAACGCATCTGGGCGGCGGCGGGCGGCCGAATCTTGCTCAGCGACGATCTCGGCTCCGGTTGGCATTCCGTCGGACGTTCGCTGCCTGAGGCGAGAACCAGAGTGCGCGGCATCGCGGCGAGCGCAGACGCGACGACCCTGGTGGTCTCCTCCGATCGCGGAATCTATCGCAGCGAGGACGGCGGTGAAACTTGGGCGTCGAAAGAGGACAACCTTCCGACCCATATCGAGGCCGGGCCTCTCGCCCGCGATCCGAACGATGCGAGCGTCGTCTACGCGGTCTTCTCGCTGATGCCCTATGCGGAAGTCTGGCGCATGGCCATCGACGGCGGCAACCTGATGGCGCGCATCGAACCGATCAGCCTCGCCGGCGCGCTCTCGTTCTGCGTGCTGATGCTGATCGGCGGCGGTCTTGCGGCGCGGCACCTGTCGCGCCGGCGCGCCGCCGCCCATTCGCCGCGCTGATCCGCGCATGGCCGCTGGTGCCGCGAACTTGAGGTTTGCTCGTACCGCACGGCAACTGCTGCTGAGACCTTGGCGTTCAAAAGCGGCACCGGAATCGTGGAGTTGCCAGTGTCCTTATCGATTCCCACGTTCGTATGGAGTGTGTCGCGAATGCTTGCGAAATTCCGAATCGGGACACTGGCCGCGGCGCTCGGCTTCGTGGTCCTGGGAGGCGCGCTTCTGCTGGTGCGCGCCACCCAGGAGGAAAAATTCGTCGAGTACCGCATGGCGGAGCCGCGGGATGCGCCGATCGCGATTGCGGCGGGCACTGACGGCAGCATCTGGTTCACCATCGACCATGCCGATGCGATCGGCCGGCTGCACAACGGCCGCATCGAGCGGCTGCCCACGTCGAGCCGCAACATCGAGCCGCTCGGGCTCGCGGTCGCGGCCGACGGCAGCGCCTGGTACACGGACCTCGCCGCGCGCGCCATTGTGCGCATCAGCAGCGTCGGCGAGATCGCACGGTTTGTGCTCGACACTCCAATCGCTCGCCTCGGACGGCTGGCGATCGCTCCCGACGGCGCCGCCTGGTTCGCCGATACGACCGGCTATGGCATGACCAGACTGAAGGACGGAGTTTTTACCCGCTATCAGATCGAGTCCGCTCGGGGCGGACCCTATGGGGTCGCAGTGACGGCCGACGGAGGCATATGGGCGACGCTGCAGAACGGCAACCAGCTGCTCCGTCTCGCCGCCGACGGGACCGGCAGGACATTCGACCTCCCGCGCGGCGGCGCCGTGCCGACTGACGTCGCGGTCGGCTCCGACGGCTCGGTGTGGTTCCTGCAGTTCCGCGGCAATCGCATCGGACGATTCAAGGATGGACAATTCTCGGAGGTCGAGGTGGGTCAGGAAAATGCCGGTCTCAGCGGCATTGCCGTGGCTCCCAACGACGACGTCTGGTTCGGCATGATGCGCCGCGCGAGCCTCGGGCGGTTGCGCAACGGCAAGCTCGCGGTCTTTGCGCTTCCCCGCGACAATGCCCGGCCGTTCAGCGTCACCGTCGATCGCGATGGCAATGTCTGGTACGCCGACATCAGCGGATTTGTCGGCATGCTGCCGGCCAAGCATGCGGGCGCGCGTTGAGCGCACGACACACAAAGAGCATTAAAGATTTAGGACGCCGGCAACGCCGCCAGCTCGGACACCGCGCGGATGGTCAACACCACGCCCATGCCGACGATCAGCAGGCTGGTGGCGATCTGCAGGCGGGTCATCCAGATGCTGGCCAGCCAGTCGAGCACCTTTTCGCCGACCTTCGCGGCAACAATGCCGACCACCACCAGCGTCGCCGCGAAGCCGAGGCTGAACACCACGACAGTGACCAGGCCGAGCAGGACTTTCCCGCTCGATAGCGCGCCGAGCAGCAGCGCCAGCGCAGCAGGATCGGGGAGCAGGCCGCCTGCAACACCCAGCGCCAGCAGCACTGGCAGTTTCGGACGGTTCTCGGCCACGACCTCTAGCCGGTGGGCATGGACTTTGCCGAATCCGTGGCTGTGCCAGGCCACAGGCTCGCCGTGCGCATGGCCATGCGGGTGGTCGTGATCCCGCGCGTGGGCATCCGTCCGGCGAGTGCCATCGCCCGGCTCGCCGGCTTCGCCCATGGCGAGCGCGACAAGATCGCGCTGGACCCACAGCATCCATAGGCCGAGTACGATCACCAGGATGCCGACCGCGACTGCGAGGTAGGTTTCGATACGCTGCGGCCGCAGCCAAGTCGAGCCGAGCGAGGCGAGCACGCCGACCAGCACGATGCCGCTGGTGTGGGACAGCGTGACGAAAATTCCGAGGATGACCGCGTCGATCGGTTTGCCGCGCGCGCCAACGATGTAGGCAGCCGCGATCGTCTTGCCGTGACCCGGCGTCGCCGCGTGCGCGGCGCCCGCCCAGAAGCTCGAAGCGACGAAGAACAGGAATTCCCGCATTCAGGCAACCGTCAGTTGGCCGGCCAAGGCCGGGGAATTTGCCACTTTAAGTCCGTCACGGATTCCCTCAAGGTCACCAAGAAGGTTACGGATCGAATTCGCTGCTTGCCCCTTGTCTCATAACGGCCCGCCTCGGTCGCTCCCGCCCGAGCATACTGGTCCCGGCAAGAACGCCGGAAAGGATCGATCGTTGCATTACGCCAGAGCGAGGCCGGCTTCCGGCGCACCTCTCGGCGCAGCGGCATCACGTCCCCTTACAGGATCTGCGCCGTCACGATCGCGTAGACAATGAACACCACGCCCAAGCCCCAGACCATCCCGGGGATCTGCGACCTCCGGCCCATGGTGACTTCCAACGCGATATAGCTCAGCGTCCCCAGCGCCATTCCGTTGATGAGGTTGTTGGTCAACACCGTCACCAGCAGCGTCAGCACGATGGGCGCCGCATTGCTGAGATCCGTCATGTCGACGCGAGCGAGACCCTGCATCATCAGGATGCCGACCATTACCAGCGCTGGCGCGGTTGCCTGGGGCGGGATGATCACGAAAATAGGCCAGAAGAAAAGAGCCAGGCAGAAGAAGGCGGCGACCGTCAGCGACGTCAGGCCGGTGCGCCCGCCGGCCTGCACACCAGTGATTGATTCGATGTAGGCGGTGACCACCGAGGTGCCGAGCAGCGGCCCAACGATCGTGGCCGTCGCGTCAGTGGCGAAGGCAGCGGTGGCGTTGGGAATTGACCCATCAGGCCGGCGGAGGTTGGCGGCGCCCGTCACGCCGATCAGCGTGCCGAGTGTCGAGAAGAATTCGGCACAAAGGAAATAGAACAAGAGCGGCAGGGCCACCACGAAATGCGAGATCAGGTAGCTGACATCGAGCGCCATGAAGGTACTGGTCGGCCATCGTGGCCAGGACAAGATGGCGGAGGGCACGGACGTCACCATCTTGCCATTCGCGGCAGGAACGAAAACACCGATCAAGGTCAGCGCGGCGATCGACAGGATGAGCGCTCCGGGAACACGCCGCGCCACCAGAACCGGCGTGAATATCAGACCGGCCAGCGTCAGCAGAACCGGCGGGCTACGCAACGATCCCATCGCGATATAGGTCGTCGGGCTTTGAACGACGAACCCGGCGCCGCGGAGCGCAATAAAGACGATCAGGGTGCCGACCGCGGCCTGGATACCGATCTTCAACGCTTCCGGCACGTCCCTGGCGACACGCTCGCGCAGCCGGGAGAGGCTGAGGATCAGGAACAACACGCCGGTGAATGCGACCATGGCGAGGGCGCCCTGCCAAGGCATACCCATCTGCTTCACAATCACATAGGTGAAGATGACATTGGAGCCCATCGCGGGGGCGACCGCGAGCGGCAGATTGGCGGTCAGCCCCATCAGGGCGCTGCCGAAGATCGCCGCGAGCGCCGTGGCGCTGACGAGATCGGCGCGATCCATTCCCGCGCCGGACATGATCGCCGGGTTCACCGCAATGATATAGGCCATCCCCGCGAAAGTGGTCGCGCCGGCCATCATCTCGCGCCCGACGCTGGTGCCGCGCTCGGTCAGACGGAAGAAGCCGTCGATCGGGCTTGCCGCCGCGAAGCCCGATGAAGCCGCAGGACTCGGCGCAGCGGGGGTTGGCGCAGTCGGATCGGGGGACAATTTGGGCGGCGTCATCTCGTTCATCCTGTTGTTCCGATCGGCACCGTCACCACACCACGGGGTGCGCCTGGCCCGTCTGCACGTTAATGAAGCCGAGCGGGGCCTGCTCGCATGGCGCGACCAACACCCAGCTCCACGGCGCGCAGGTCAAGGTCGCGAACATCAGGCGCTCTGGAAATCCCGGATACCAGCGCGGCCGGAATGTCGGCTCGTACATCCAGTCCACCTTGCGCCCCTCCGCGTAGAGCGCCTGCATGTCGGCATCGAGCGCTTCGGCAGAACGGCAACTCATCAAACCGCCGACCTCGAAGCGGACGGCGGCGGTAAGTTCCCCCTCGCGCACCAGCGCCCAGCCGCCCTGCAATTCGACCAAGGCGTTGACTGCCTTCGCCATCGCGGCGTCGGAGGAGCCGACGACCCAGATGTTGTGCTTGTCGTGAGCAACCGAGCAGGCGAGCGCGGTATCTGGCGTGCGCGGTCCGCAGCCGCGCCAGAACATCTTGGAGACGCGGCCTTCGCCGGAAAAGCGGTCGACAATGGCGAATTTGGTGACGGCCTGGCTCGTGTCCCGCTGCACGGCACCGTCGCGCACCGGAAGCTCGAGCGTGTAGAAGTCAGGATGCCAGTGGAACGGCCGGATCACCGCAGCCTTCATGGTATCGCGACCGGGCTCTGCGGCCAGGGCAAAATCCTGCGGCTGGATCTTGCGATCGATGTTGATCGTGTTGATTGCCCAGTCGGGCCATTGAATCTGCGGAACCGGGCCCATGTAATGCGTACCGTCCGACACTTGGGCGCCATCGGCCCATACTTCGGAAATGGTGAGCTTGCCGACATCGGACAGCAAAACGACGTCGCCGAAGCGTCCAGGCGACAGGCTGCCGACATACGGGGTGAGACGCATATGGCGCGCAGGATTAATGGTAAGGCACTGGATCGCGACCTCTGGCGGAAGGCCCGCCTCGATCGCTACCCGCGCATTGTGGTCGCTCGCGCCCAGTTCGAGCGTGTGGCTCGCGCTACGGTCGTCCGTCGTGAACGCGATCTGCGACCAGTCCTGCAGTCCCTTCACCAGCAGCCAGGCGACGATCTCGGCCATGGCGTAGACGCGCAATTCGACGAACAGGCCACGCGTCAGCTTGTCCCAGGTTTCCTCCGGCGTCTGCACTTCATGGTCGGAGGCGAGCCCCGCCGCGGCAAAGGCGTTGATGGAGGGCAGGTCCCGCAAGCCTGAAGCATGCCCTTCGACGACCCCGCGCGCCGCGAAGGTCGCCTCGATCATGGCCCAGATCCGTCCGTAGGACGGGTTGTCCGGATTCCAGACCGCGGGCCAATCCATCACTTCATCGAGCCCGGTAACCATCAGGCTCTGGCCCATGAAATGCGCCTGTTCCTTGCCGCCATACCAGCCGCCGCCCCACTCATAGGCGGTAGGCGGCACTGCCGATCCGGGCTGGGGAAAGATCTTCAGCGGCGACCCGCGCCGGCGCGCCTCAAACCAGAATTCGAGATTACGCCCGCCATTGACGTTGGAAAATTCGTGGCTCGCTTCGCAAGTCCAGGTATTGCCGTGCGGTAGCACCAGCGCCGCCTCCCATTCCGGCGTAAGATGCGAGCTTTCGATGTGCTTGTGCACCTCGCCGAAGCCCGGAACGGCCGCGAGGTTCGGCCGGTGCACACGCTCGCGGACCTCACCCGGATAGCTGCCCGCCGGTCCCACCCAGGCGATGCGGCGGCCCTTGAAGACGATTTCGTGGTCCTCGCTCCAGCTGCGGCTGTGGACATCGAGCAGCCGCCCGACCCGCAAGGCGCGATCGGCGGGACGGCGGCCAAGCGCGGTCAGCACCAGATCCTGCCGGATACGAATTTCGTCGGCCGCGTTGATCAGCAGATCGTCCGGGATCGCGCTTGGGGATGCCATGACTGTTATCCTGCTCCTACGCCCGTGCTCTCGCGCCTGCCGTCCGCTTGCGCGGCGACTGACCATCGTTGTTGTCGGAAGACTGTCGCGCGGCGAGCGCGTCCCGCCGGCGGACATCTCTCAGGAGAGTGGTCAGCGCCCAATCGATCGCATCGGCGATCTCGGCGCTGGACATGCCGAAATCCTCCCGCAGCGCGCTCCAGGCCAGCACGTTGTTCAGATAGGCCGCAAGCGCCTCGGCCTGACGGACCTCCTTCGGCTTCAGGTGCCGGGTCAGAGGCGCCATCGCCTCGTGATGATGTTCGATCAGGCGTCGCCGGAAGCCGGCCCGCATGGCGCGGCCGACACGGGTCAGAGCGATGGCGCGCGCAAGATGAGGATGACGGTCGAAACTCCTGCACAGTTTGCGAAAGATGCCGGGCAACTCGTCCGGCGACATGAACGGAACGTAACCGAAGACGTTGTTCTCGATCCACTCGCCGGCGGCGGCAAGAAGCTCCGCACGTGTCTTGAAATGCCGGTAGATGGTGCGCTCAGCGACCTTGGCGCGCTTGGCAACCGCCGCCATTGGAACGTCGTCGGCGGCCTCGTGCTCGAGCGACTCGACGAAGGCGGCAACGATGCGCCCGCGCGTCAGCGCGGCGTATTCGTCGCGCAAATCGGAGCTGTGTCGCTTAACTGTACTCATGTCATAACCATGACATCAGCCGGCTTGGTGCAGCAAGGCCAGATTTTAGGCATCTACGCCACGAGAGTGTGCGCGCCGGCGCATGAAATGTTCAGCCAGAGACGCTCCGAGACGGTGCTGAGATTATTTGATCTCGCTCGACAGCGAGCGCTCAAGGATGCGAATTAGGTGGGGCCTCCATCAACGGCTTGTGGCGCAACGCGGACAAACGCCGCAACGTCGACGTCAGGTAAGTACCAGTAAGGGACGTCGGGCAATTCTTTCTGGCGTGCCGTCGACCATGATCGCGTTTGCGTCGTTGGCGCGAGACGTTCGTGGTCACTTCTCGATATTCGACTTCGCTGAAAGAGCCCAATCTAGGATCCAGACTCATTAAATCCACCATACGAGAGCGGCAGCGAGGCAGACAGAGGACAGGTAGTTACGCGCCAGCTTGTCGTAGCGGGTTGCGATGCGCCTAAAGTCCTTCAGTCTGTTGAAGGCACTCTCGACTCGCCAGCG
>WNGJ01004705.1_pt1 | contig 15820 bp, 16 predicted proteins | sample 5400611 | NCBI WGS metagenome assembly WNGJ01 (sample SAMN13153375, study PRJNA577476) | soil metagenome | isolation source: 40 cm soil or saprolite under Garry oak tree replicate 1 | place: USA:California | collected 2016-06-15
TCGCGCCGGCCGCCTCGATGCTTGCCCGGTCGGCACCGCCCAGGCCGAGCTCACGGCGCTTGCCGGTCGGTGCCGTATAGCGCAGAACCCACGCCGCGCGGCCGTCCCTGACGCGCAGGATCAGTCCGTCGCCGTCGAAGGTGTCGCCTTCGCGCGCGACCTGAACCTGCCGCGCGGACAACAGGTGCCTGGCCATGCCCGTTCCGTTCCGTCGTTTCGTCCGCCAGAAATCGCTGCGTCGGAGTGCATTCTGGGGATCTGACCTGCACGCACCGGACTGTACGAACGTCCGATTTGTCTTGCAAGTTCAAGTGCTTAGTGCACGTACAAGACGGTCATGTGCAGGAACGGAACGGAGCATACTGGCGGAGACGGACGGATTCGAACCGTCGATGCACGTTTTTGCGCGCATGCTCCCTTAGCAGGGGAGTGCCTTCGACCACTCGGCCACGTCTCCGGGGAACTCGGGCCGCGACGGTGGGCGCGGCCGCGGCAGTTTAGATCGCACGCACATACGGGTCAACGCGAACGCTTCACGCGATCGCCTGCTCCAGCCCGAACGCCTTGTGCAGCGCCCGGACCGCGAGCTCCATGTACTTGTCCTCGACCACGACCGAGATCTTGATCTCGCTGGTCGAGATCATCTGGATGTTGATGCCCTCTTCCGACAGCGTGCGGAAGGTCAGGCTGGCGATGCCGACGTGCGAGCGCATCCCGATGCCGACCACCGAGACCTTGCAGATTTTGGGGTCGCCCACCAGCGACTGCGCGCCCACGTGGCCCTTGACCTTGGCGCCGAGGACATCCATCGCCTTCGCGTATTCGTTGCGGTGAACCGTGAACGAGAAGTCGGTGGTGCCGTCCACGCTGGTGTTCTGGATGATCATGTCCACGTCGACGTTGGCCTCGGCGATCGGGCCAAGGATCTGGTAGGCGATGCCGGGCCGGTCCGGCACGCGCGTCAATGTGATCTTGGCCTCGTCGCGCGAAAAGGCGATACCGGAGATGATGGCCTGTTCCATTTTGGTGTCTTCCTCGTACGTAATCAGCGTGCCGGAGTTGGCCTCGACCGCGAGCGGCTGCTCTGCATCGCTCAGGCTGGACAGCACCCGCAGCCGCACCCGGTACTTGCCCGCAAACTCGACCGAGCGGATCTGCAACACTTTCGAACCGAGGCTTGCCAGCTCGAGCATCTCTTCGAAGGTGATCGTGTGCAGGCGCCGCGCCTCGGGAACGATTCGCGGGTCGGTCGTGTAGACGCCGTCCACATCCGTGTAAATCAGGCACTCGTCCGCCCGTAAGGCCGCCGCCAGCGCCACTGCCGAGGTATCCGAACCGCCGCGCCCCAGCGTGGTGATATTGCCCAGCCCGTCCTGACCCTGGAAGCCGGCCACCAGCACGATCGTGCCCGCGTCCAGGTCCGCTCGGATCCGCTTTTCCTCGATTTCGATGATGCGCGCCTTGTTGAACGCGCTGTCGGTCAGCACCCGGACCTGGTGACCGGTGTAGCTCTTGGCCTTCAAGCCGAGCTGCTTCAGCGCCATCGCGAGCAGCCCGATCGTCACCTGCTCACCGGTGGAGGCCACCACATCGAGCTCGCGCGGATCGGGCACCGGCTGGATGTCCTTGGCGATCACCAGTTGATGGCCGGCGCGACTCCATTTGGCGACGCGCAGCGCGACGTTCTTGATGCGGTCGATCGAGCCGACCGACGTGCCGCCGTACTTCTGAACGATCAGGGCCATGGGGAAACTGCGATGCGGGATGTCGAATTATAGTTTGCCGCGCGCAAGCGGCCCGCGGTGCGGCCTCAGTCTCGCAGCAGCCGCGTTGCACCGACCCAGTCGATCCGGACCCGCTCCCCTTCGGCCACCAACATCCGGGTGTCGGGTCCGACGCCAGCCACGTAGATCAGCCGGCCCTCGCGCCATACCAGCGGCAGGGCCGATCGTTCGTACTCCGGAATGCGCGCTTCCTGGAAGATCTGCTTCAGCCGCTTGGACGGGCGCGTGGGGTGCGGCTTGAAGCGTTCGCCGCCGGTTCGAGGACGCAGCTCGAGCGGCTCCGCGCCGAGCCAGCGCGCGTCGAAGCCTTCGTCGCTGGTCCGGGTGAACACCAGGGTCCCGCCCCAGCTGGGCACCGCGAGCTCGGGCTCGCCCTGCCACTGCAGCGCGTGCAGCGCCGGCGCGTTGCGCCTGGGCGCGTTCAGGCAAAGCAGGCCCCGATGTCGGCGCAGCTCGTGCTCCCCGATCCGGATCAGCAAGCGCGCGTCGGCGCCCGCGTGAATGGCTTGTTGCAGCGCCTCGCGCAGGCGCGCTCTCGGTGGCGCCGGCAGGCCGGCTTGCGCCAGCCATTCACGCAACACCAGCATGCGCCTGGCCTCCGGAAGCTGCGCCAGCCGGTCGATCCGCAACATCGAAGCCGGTGCATCCCGCGTGCAGGCTCGCAGGTCCTCTCGGGCCACCGAGCGCAGCGCGTCGGCACCCTCGGCGATCAACTCGATCGAGCGCTCGGCCGCAGCGCGAAATCCCGAGCGCAGCCGCGCCAGCTCCGGCATCACGCGCAGCCGGATCGCACTGCGGTCGAAGCGCGGATCCGAATTGCCGGGGTCCTCGATGAACTCCAGTGTCTTTTGCTGGATGTACCGCTCGATCCGCTCGCGCGGTACGTGCAGCAAGGGGCGTAACAGCACGATCGCAGCGCGGTCGGCAGCGGCGTCGAAGTCGCGCTGCTGAGCCATCGTCGACAGGCCGTCCAGTCCGGCACCGCGGATCCACTGCAACAGGAACGTCTCCAGGCGATCGTCCAGATGATGGGCGGTCAGCACGGCCGCCGCGCCCAGCTCACGCGCCGCCTCGGCCAGCGCCTGGTAGCGCACCTCACGCGCCGCCGCCTCCACGCCCAGGCCGCGCCGTTCGACCCGCACGCGCCGCACAGTCAGCTCGACGCTCAACGCCGTGCACTGGCGCTGGCAATGTTCCACCCACGAATCGGCGTCGGGGTGCAGCCCATGGTGCACGTGCACGGCGTGCGGCCGGCCAAAGCCCGGGGCACGCGCATCTCGCAGCGCGCAGGCAAGGCTCAGCAGGGCGCTGGAGTCGCGCCCGCCGCTGTAGGCGACTACCAACGGCACATCGAGACGGGCGCGGCCGCGCGCTGCGCGGGGCGCCGGAGCACTCTCGGAGAGTGCATCGTCGACCGCCGACTTGACCGCGGCCAACAGCGAGCGCTCCAGCGGGTCAGCTGTCGGCCGACGTTTCCTTGAACTTGCCATAGCCCATCAGGCGGGCGTGGCGAGAAGCTAGCAGGTCCTTGACCTTCACGCCCTGGAACTGGCGCAGGCTGTCGGCCAGCGCGCGCTTCAACAGCGCGGACATCTGCTTCGAGTCCCGATGCGCGCCGCCGACCGGCTCCGACACGATCCGGTCGATCAGGCCCAGAGCCTTCAGCCGGTGTGCCGTGAGCCCCAGCGCCTCTGCCGCTTCGGCCGCGCGCTCCGAGCTTCTCCACAGAATCGAGGCGCAGCCTTCGGGAGAAATCACCGAATAGGTCGCGTACTGCAGCATCAGCACCGTATCGCCAACCGCAATGGCCAACGCCCCGCCCGAGCCACCCTCGCCGATCACGGTCGCGATGATCGGCACCTTCAACCGCGCCATTTCGCACAGGTTGCGGCCAATCGCCTCGGACTGGCCGCGTTCCTCCGCATCGATGCCCGGGTAGGCGCCTGGGGTGTCGATGAAGGTCAGAACCGGCAATCCGAACTTCTCGGCCAAATGCATCAGCCGCAGTGCCTTGCGGTAGCCCTCGGGGCGCGGCATGCCGAAGTTGCGCAGCGCCCGTTCCTTCGTATCGCGCCCCTTCTGATGGCCGATCAGCATCACCGCCTGGCCGTTGAAGCGCGCCAGCCCCCCGACGATGGCCGGGTCGTCGGCGAACACGCGGTCGCCGTGCAGCTCGTGAAAGTCGGTGAAGATCTCGCCGATGTAGTCGAGCGTGTACGGCCGCTGCGGATGCCGTGCCAGCTGCGACACCTGCCAGGGCGTCAGCTTGGCGTAGATGTCCTTCAGCAGGGCCTGGCCCTTGGCCTGCAGCCGCGCGATTTCCTCGGAGATGTCCAGCGCTGAGTCGTCCTGCACAAAGCGCAGCTCCTCGATCTTGGCTTCCAGCTCCGCGATCGGCTGTTCGAAATCCAGAAACGTCGTTTTCATGGGTTCAGTAATCGACCGGTATCGGGTCCAGGCTGCGCCATAGATACCATGTAGCCACGCTCCGAAACGGTACCCAGCGACTGGCCAAGTCGACCACTTGCTGGCGCCCCTCTCCCCTGAGCAGCGACGCCGGTTCATGTTCCGGCAGGTAGTGCCGCCCGACCGCCTTCACAAGTCCCAGGTCATCCAGCGGCAGTACATCGGGACGCTGCAGATTAAAGATCAAAAACATCTCCGCTGTCCAGCGCCCGATCCCCCGGATGTCCGTCAGTTGCTCGATCACCTGCTCATCGGACAGCCTGCGCAGGCGCGCCTGATCGATGCGCCGATCGGTGAAATGAGCCGCAAGATCGCGCAGGTATTCGACTTTACGCTCTGACAGACCGCAGGCGCGCAAGGTCGCTGCACGGCGGCGCAGCACCCGCTGGGGCGACACCTCGCCGCAGGCGCCGCGAACCCGGGTCCAGACCGCGGCGGCCGCCTTGACCGAGATCTGCTGGCCAACGATCGAGCGTGCCAGCGTCTGGAACGCGTCGCCGCGCGAACCGAGCGCGATCCGCGGGTGCCTGCGGATGATCGCCGCCAGCACCGGGTCGGCCGTGCTCAGGCGGCGCTTGGCCTGCGTCCAGAAGGGCGGGCGCATCGCAGTCGATCCCGCCCTCAACGCCGGCGCCATGTCGTGCCGCCCGGCCCGTCCTCCAGCACCACGCCCTGCTGCAACAGGTCCTGCCGGATCCGGTCGGCCTCGAGATAGTCCCGCCGCGCCTTGGCGGCTGTGCGCGCTTCGATCTGCCGGGCAATCATCGCGTCATCGAGCGCACCCGCCTGGGCGGCGGCCAGCCCACCCTTGAGAAATTCATCCGGCTCGCGCTGCAACAGCCCGAGCAGCCCGCCCAGCGCCCGCATCTGCGCCGCCAGCGCCTGGGTCGGACCGCGATTGAGCTCGGCCGCCATTTCAAACAGCACCGCGACGGCCTGCGCGGTGTTGAAGTCGTCGTCCATCGCCTCGGCGAAGCGGCGCGCGTGCGGTTCGTCCCAATCGACCGGCGCAGCGGGCGCCGGCGCCGCCCGCAGCGCGGTGTAGAGGCGCGTCAGCGAGGCGCGCGCCTCGTCGATCATCCGGGCTGAGAACGAGATCTGGCTGCGGTAGTGGGAGCGGGCCAGGAAGAAGCGCAGCACCTCGCCGTCGTATTGGCCCAGCGCTTGGCGAATCGTCAGGAAGTTGCCGAGCGACTTGGACATCTTGTCGTCGCCGACGCGCAATGCCCCGCAGTGCATCCAAACACGCGCGAACGGAATGCCGAATGCGCCTTCGCTCTGCGCGATCTCGTTTTCGTGGTGCGGGAAGATCAGATCGGGGCCCCCGCCGTGAATGTCGAAGGGCTGACCCAGCGTCTGCCGCGCCATCGCCGAGCACTCGATATGCCAGCCCGGGCGGCCCGGCCCCCAGGGTGACGGCCATTGCGGCTCCTCGGGCCGCGCATGTTTCCACAGCACGAAGTCGAGCGGATCGCGCTTCGAACCGAGCACGGCGACCCGCTCACCGGCACGCAGTTCGTCCAGGTTCCGGTGCGACAGCCGCCCGTATTCGGGAAAGTTGCGAACCGCGAAATTGACATCACCATCGTCCGCCAGGTAAGCGAGCCCCTTTGCCTGCAGCCGCTCGATCAGTTCGAGCATCGGAGGCACATATTCGGTTGCGCGCGGCTCAAGATCCGGCGTCTGCAGGCCGAGCGCGGCAAAATCCTCGCGCATGTACCCGATGAAGCGCTCGGTCAGGGCCGCGATCGGCTCGCCCCGCTCGGCCGCCCGCCGGATGATCTTGTCGTCGATGTCGGTGATGTTGCGCACGTAGGTCACACGCAGCCCATTGGCGCGCAGCCAACGCTGCACGACGTCGAACGCGACAAACAGGCGGCCGTGACCCAGGTGGGTGTAGTCGTAGGTGGTCATCCCGCATACGTACATGCGCACATGACCCGGTTCGAGCGGTTCGAGCGGTTCGGTCCGTCCGGTCAGCGTATTGTGGATTCGAACTGCCATCCGGGACGGCGCAGGCGGGCCCGCCTGCGTTGTTAGAATCTGAGATGGAGTATATCAACGCCTCTCGATCGCCCGCCCTCACGCGCCCTTCGTTTTTCGAGATGTCCCCCGTAAGCCGCACCGCTGCGATCGTGCTGGTAGTGGCCGCCCTGGCCGCTCCGGGCCTGGCCCAGCAGCCGGCGCAATGGTCGCCCTGGTCGCAGGAGCTGATTCCCGCGCCCCGCTCGGAGGCGGCCGAAATCGCCGACCTGATGCAGGCGGGCAAGAGCGAGGAGGCGCTGAAGCGCGCCGACGCCTTTCTGGTTGACAAGCCACGCGATCTGCAGGTGCGATTTCTGCGGGCGGTGACGCTGATCGATCTGGGGCGGCGGCAGGAGGCTGACAACGCGCTGGTGCAGTTAACGCAGGACTTTCCGGAGTTGCCCGAACCGTACAACAACCTGGCCGTTCTGGCCGCTGCGCAGGGCAGCCTGGAACACGCCGAGCACCTGCTGCAGCAGGCAATTGCGGCCCAGCCCAACTACATAACGGCGCACGAGAACCTGGGCGATCTGTACGTCGCGATGGCGGCTGCGGCTTTCGAGCGCGCCTCCCAGCTCGATCCGGCCAACGGCGCGCTCAAATCCAAGCAGGCGCTGGCCAGAGACCTGATTTCCAAACTGAAAGTGACCCGATGAGCGATTCAATCCTTTCGAAGTGTCTGAACCTCATTGCACCGATCGCGCTGACTGTGGGCGCACATGCCTACGCGGCCGAGCCGGCCGCCCCCGCGCCAGCGGCACCCACGCGGGTGGCGCTGGAAACCAGCGAGGGACGGATCGTAGTCGAGCTGCGGGCCGACAAGGCGCCCAAGACGGTCGCCAACTTTCTGCAGTACGTGAACGACAGCTTTTACGATGGGACGATCTTTCACCGCGTGATCGCCGGCTTCATGATCCAGGGCGGGGGTTTTGATGCAGCCATGGTCGAAAAGCCGACGCGGCCGCCGATCCCGATCGAGAGCAACAACGGGCTGAAGAACGTACGCGGCGCTGTCGCGATGGCGCGTACTGGGGATCCGAACTCGGCCACGGCGCAGTTCTTCATCAATGTGGTCGATAATGCCCGGCTCGATTACCCGAGCTTCGACGGGCACGGCTACACGGTGTTCGGCAACGTGGTCGAGGGCATGCAGGTGGTCGACAAGATCCGCGCCGTACCGACCGGCCGGCGCGGCTCCTTCGAGAACGTGCCCGCGTCGCCGGTCGTGATCAAGACCGCGCGCGTCGCCAAGTAGATGGAGCCAACATGCCGACCGTACGCCTGAACACAACGATGGGCTCGATCATTCTGGAGTTGGACCGGCAACGCGCACCGCGTACGGTAGAGAATTTCCTGAACTACGCTCGCAGCGGCCATTACAACAACACGCTGTTTCACCGCGTCATCAACGGCTTCATGATCCAGGGCGGCGGCTTCGAGCCCGGGATGCGCCAGAAGCCTACCTCCAAGCCGATCGAGAACGAGGCGACCAACGGCCTGAAGAACGTCAAGTACACGATCGCGATGGCGCGCACTTCGGATCCGCATTCGGCCACCGCGCAGTTCTTCATCAACGTGGCCGATAACGATTTTCTGAACCACTCGGCTCCGAACGCCCAGAACTGGGGCTACTGCGTGTTCGGGCACGTGACCGCGGGCACCGACGTGGTCGACCGGATAAAGGGCGTGGCCACAATGCGGTACGGCACGCACCAGGACGTGCCCGACCAGGAAGTGGTGATCGAAGCGGCCGAGGTCGTGTCGGAGTGAGCGCAAGCGTCGCGCTGGCGTCGGTTCAGCTGCGCGACCCGGTCTTCATATCGGACCTGCACCTGGCGCAGCAGCAGCCGCGCACCGTGCAGCGCTTTGTGCGCCTGGTCGAAGAGCTCGGCTCCAAAGGCCGCGAGCTGGTGATCCTGGGCGACTTGTTCGAGTACTGGGCGGGCGACGAGGAGGCGGGCGAAGGCGTCGGCGCCGTCGTCAGCGACGCGCTGCGGTCGCTCACCCGGGGCGGCACGTCCGTGTACGTGATGCACGGCAATCGCGATGTGCTGCTGGGGGACGGCTTCGCGCGGGTCAGCGGTGCCGCATTCCTGGCCGATCCGTGCCGCACCGTACTCGCCGGCGTGGCCACCCTGCTGTCGCACGGCGATGCGTACTGCACGCTGGACAGGTCCTATCAGGCGTTTCGGCGCCGGGCGCGCGATCCGTTCTGGCAACGCATGTTCCTCGGGCGCTCGCTCGCCTTGCGGCGCACCATCATCAGGCAGGTGCGCCGGCTCAGCGAAGCGGGAAAAAAGCAGATGGCAGCACAGATCATGGACGTCACGCCCGAGGCGATCGAGCAGGCGCTTCGATCGGCCGGCGTGCGCAGGATGATCCATGGCCATACGCATCGGCCGGATCGGCATCGGCTGGAGCTGGACGGCCACAGGGCCGAGCGATGGGTGCTGCCGGACTGGGACCTGGACGCCGATCCACCCCGCGGGGGCTACCTGCAGGTAAGCGGCGATGAGCTGGCGATGATCGTTTTCTCCTGACGCGTGCCCTCACCCCCGGCCCCTCTCCCGCGAGCGGGAGAGGGGAGAACTCTGCGACTTCTTGCTCCCCGCCCGCAGCCGCTTCGGTTCGACAATGGCCGCGCAGATTCCCAGCAGCAGCTCCACTTCGCCTGAGCTGGGGCCGGCCCGGGCCAACAAGCTTCGAAGGCGCGCCATCGAGTGTTTGGGCTGCTGCGGATCGTGAAATCCGATCGCGGTCAAGGCCTGCTCGATCGCGATGAATAGTCTTTCGACGCTTTCAACCGGAGCGCCGCCCAACTGCGCGGGCGCAGGCGCATCGTGCGGCGCGCTCAGCGCGCAACGCATTTCGTACGCGGTGACCTGCACGGCCTGCGCCAGGTTCAGCGAGTCGAACCGGGCGTCGGCCGGAATCGCGCAGCTGTAGTGACAACGCAGCACGTCGCGGTTGGTCAGGCCGCTGCGCTCCGTGCCGAACACGAAGGCCACCGGCCCGCTGCCTTGCTGCAGCCAACCCGCGGCTTGCAGCGCCGCCTCGCGCAGCCGCTGGTGCGGCGGGCCGAATTCGCGCGCATGCCCGGTCATCGCGAACGCCAGACTCACCCCCTCGAGCGCATCGATCAGGTCCGGATGCGAGCGCGAGTCCTGCAGGACCTGGACCGCGTTGGCCGCCAGCGCGACGGCCTCGCCCGAGGCCCGATAGCTGCTGTCTCTTGGCGCCACCACTGAAAGGCCGCAGAACCCCATGGTGCGGATCGCGCGCGCCGCCGCGCCGATGTTGCCGCAATGGCTCGGCTCCACCAGCACGAAGCGCACCCGGGTTCGATCCAGCGCGGCCGTGTCCGCTGCAACGTCTCCGGTATCTATAGAATCGGGCGCTTGCATAGTCTGCGGTTTCCCCTCGATGCATCCGATGCTGAACACCGCCGTGAAGGCGGCGCGCAAAGCCGGTTCGATCATCAACCGAGCGAGCCTGGATCTTGACCTGGTCCGCGTTTCAAGCAAGGGCCGCAGCGACTTCGTCACCGAAGTCGATCGGGCCGCGGAGCAGGCCATCATTTCGACGTTGACGACAGCCTACCCGAATCACTCGATCCTGGCCGAGGAGTCGGGCGCAAGCGGACCCGGAGGCGACGCGGACTACCTTTGGATCATCGATCCGCTCGACGGCACCACCAATTTCATTCACGGCTTTCCCCAGTACGCCGTGTCGATCGGCCTGAGGCATGGCGGCCACATCACGCAGGCCGTCGTGTACGACCCGACCCGCAACGAGCTTTTTACGGCCACGCGCGGGCGCGGCGCCTTTCTGAACGACCACCGGCTGCGCGTGTCCAAGCGCGATCAGTTGGAGGATTGCCTGATCGGAACCGGTTTTCCGTTTCGCAGGCTCGACGATCTCGACGAGTATGTCGAAGTTTTCACGCGCGTGACCAAGAACACCGCGGGGGTGCGCAGAGCCGGTGCGGCCTCGCTCGACCTCGCGTACGTGGCGGCCAGCCGCCTGGACGGGTTCTGGGAGTTCGGGCTGTCTCCCTGGGACATCGCGGCCGGGAGCCTGCTGATCATCGAGGCCGGCGGCTTGATCGCCGATCTGCATGGCGACGGAGATTATCTGGAAACGGGAGACGTCGTGTGCGGCGCACCGAAGATCTTCCCAAAGCTGCACGCGCTGATGCAGGGCACGCCGCAATCGGCGCGACGCCGTTCGTCGTCTTGAACGAGCCGCTCACGCCATGTTCGCATCGACGCCCAAGCACCTGCTGAACCGCCCGCGCCTGATGCACGCGCTGGTCGCGCTGGCCGCGGCGTCCTTGATTGTCGCTGCCGTGGTCATACAGAAGGTGGATGGGCTCGAACCGTGTCCGCTGTGCATTCTGCAGCGCTACGCGTTCACCTTCGTCGCCGCCCTTGCGGCACTGGCGGCAGCGCTGCCCGGCCGCGCCTCGACCGCGTCCGCGCTGCTGGCCCTGGTGTCGTCGCTGGCCGGCGCGGCAGTCGCCGCCTGGCACGTGCGCCTGCAGCTGTTTCCGCCGGAGGAATCCTCGTGCGGGCCGAGCCTGCAGTACCTGCTGAGCAACCTGCCGCTGGGACGCGCGCTGCCCCGGATCTTTCAGGGCTACGGCGACTGCACCCGGATCGACTGGACCTTCCTGAAGTTGTCGATGCCGGCCTGGTCCTTCCTGTGGCTCATCGCGCTGGGCGGCATGCTGGTGTTCGCGCTGCGCCGCCCCAGGTAGGCGCAGCGCGGTCACGGACGGTCGGCGGGCCAAGGCCCTGGCGTGTCACGCCTGGAAGACGACCTCGAATGACGTTCCGCCACTGGTGCGGCTGACTTCCAGCCGGGCAGCCAGTTGCTCGGCCAGCGTACAGATAAGCTGCATCCCCAGCGTGTCGGAGTGCCGGATATCCAGGTCCACCGGCAGACCCACGCCGTCGTCCTTCACCGCCAGCCTGACACACCCGGCGGCCGTTTCCTCGAGTTCCACACGTACCGTGCCAAGCCGTTGCTGAGGGAACGCGTGCTTGAGCGCGTTGGTAATCAACTCGTTCAGGATCAGGCCGCACGGGATCGCCTTGTCTACCGCAAGCGCCACCTCCCCGACCTCGACTTCGAGCTTGACCGCCCCGGGCGACACCCCGGCCGCGTGAAATACGTCGCCAGCCAAGCCCTTCGCATACTGCGAGAACGGCACGCGCGAGTAGTCGCGCGACTGGTACAGCTTCTCGTGAATCAGGGCGATCGCCTGTACACGACTCTGGCACTCCTGCAGCGCATGCCGCGAAGAACCTGGCTCGAGCTTGCGCATCTGCATATTGATCAGGCTCGAAATCACCTGAAGATTGTTCTTCACGCGATGGTGAATCTCCTGTAGCAGCGTCTCCTTCTCCCTCAAGGCATCGCGAAGTTGAGTCGTGCGCTGTTCGACCACGCGCTGGATCGCCGCCGCGCGTTCCGTCATCATCAGGACCATCATCTCCAGCACGCTGGCGAAGAGCAGCCCGACCGTGAGGACCGTCCAGGCTTGCCAGTTGCGGTGAACGATCGCGTAGTCGGCAGAGGGAGTAAAGCGGATCGACCATTGGTGATCGCCCACGGCCGTGGTCACGACCCGGCCCCAGGGCAAGCTGGTGCCGCGAGCGCGGCGCTCGTACAGCAACCGCTCGCTCGGCGGGGCCGTATCGTCGGTGACGGTCACGTCGATATGCGCCGATTCTTCGGCAAACAGTGCTGCTCGTACCAGGTCGCCGATACGGTACACCCCGAGCACGTAGCCGCGCAGCGCAGACCGTCGTTGTGCAATCGTGCTGTGAGGCAGCTGGCGGTCGTACACAGGCACCAGCACGAGAATGCCGAACTGCCCCCCACGTTCCTGCACCAGCGTCAGGCGCCCGCTCGCAGCCGGGAGCGCCGAATCACGCGCGCGGTCCATGACCTCCCGCCGGCTGGGCAGCGAAGTCAGGTCGAAGCCCAGAGCGGTCTCGTTGCCGGTGTGGGGCTCCATGAACAATACCGGCACGTATTCGGCGCGGGTCGGCGCCGGAACCATCCGGCCATCCGGGCCCCGGTCGGTGATCGCGAACGCCGGGTAGCCTTCGCGACGCACCGCCTCCTCGAGGCTGGCCCGCTGGGCCTGAGGCACAACCGGGGCCCATTCGAGCGCCTGAACCCCCGGGTGCCGCATCTGAAGAGGCCCGGCGAAAGCGGCGAAGCTCGCGCGGTCCAGCGGTCCGGCGCTGACGTAAAGGTCGTGAAGCGCGGTGACCGCTTCGAGATGTCCCTCGACGTCGTTGACGAACTCCCGGCCCAGCGTGTCCGCCGCGCGTTCGAACTCGGCGCGGATTCCCTGTTGCTCCCGACCGCTGATATAGACATACAGCACGACGGCGAGCGACAGCGCCACCGCGGTGGACCATGTCAGCGCCGCGCGGCCCGCGCGCCAGCGATCTCGCGGGAGCACCAGCCAGGCGAGCAGCAGCGGCGCCATGACCGTCACGCCGATCGTGTCTCCGACCCACCACGTGAACCAGCTGAACGGGATATCCGGACCGGAAACCAGGCCCCACGCATACAGACAGACCAGCCCGACGGTTGCGCTGATCAGACAACTGACAGGGCCGCCCAGCGCGAGGAACTTCGCGATCTCCCTCTCGGTTTGAAGAACGATCGTCGATCCGACATAGCGTCGTATCAGCGCGGCGCCGCAGACGGCCTGCAGCGTTCCGCCGCAGGCGATGGCCAGAGGCAAAGCCAGGGACTTGAGCGCCGCCCCGGAGCTCGAGGTATCGTAGCCTGTCAGGATGTTGACGAAGAAGTGACCGAGCAGTATCCCGGGCCATACCCGGTAGCCCAACAGCAGGATCGCCACCAGTGCGACACCGGCTGCGGGCCAGACCGCCGTCGCGTAGCCGGGCGGAATGGCCAGGATCAGGGCGAGGCGACCGGTGACGTAATAGGCAAGCGCAACGCCCGCAGTGTAGGCGATGGTCTTGAACACGCCTGGATGGGCGGACAGCCGAAAAACTAGAGGGCGAAATAGAACGTCGCACCTCGGGCCGGAGCCCCTTCGGCCCAGATCCGACCGCCGTGCCGGTTGATGGCACGTTGAGCGATGGCCAATCCAAGGCCATTGCCCTCGAACTGACCGGCTGAATCGAGACGCTGGAAGGCGACGAAAAGCTTCTCCGCTTCCTTCATGTCGAAGCCCGCTCCGTTGTCCCGAACGAAGAAGACCTTGGAGCCATCTCGGTCGAAGGCGCCGAACTCGATCCGTGCATGCTCGACCTCCCCGGTGAATTTCCAGGCGTTGCCCAGAAGATTTTCGAGCACGATCCGCAGCAAGGACGCGTCGGCGTCGGCCCGGACGTCTCTTTCGATGACGACCTTGACCTCACGCTGCGGGGTGCTTTCGCGCAATTGAGCCACGACGCCCATAGCGATCCGGGACAGATCGATCGTGTCTCTGCGCGCTTCAGTCTTCGACACCTGCGACAGCAGCAACAGGTCGTCGATCGACAACACCAAAAGATTGTCGATCACCTGTCTCATCCGCCCGGCGGCCTCGCGAACCTGCCTGAGCGTCCTGAGCCCTTGCGGACCCAGATTGGCCGCGTGGTCCTCGATCAGCGATTGGCTCAGACCATCGATTCCCCGTAGCGGGCCGCGCAAGTCCCGGGCGACGCTGCAGGTGAAATTCTCCAGTTCCCGGTTTGCGGCCTCCAGATCCGCGATATGTTCGGCCATGCGCTTTTCGCGCTCACTCTCGCCGAGACGCCATCCCGCCAGGGCTTCGGCAACCAGGTTCAGGTAGCTCACCTTCGGCCCGGCTTCCTCCGCAGCCTCCGCATCGTCGGCGCAGCGCATCCTGGTCGCGAGCCAGCGCTGGCGCTCGTGCAGGCGAGCGTTGATCTCGCGCCGATGCAGGGCGATCTCGATCGCGCACCGCAGCTGCGGCGGGGAAAAAGGCTTCACCAGGTAGCCGACCGGCTCGGTCTGCATCGCCCGGCGCAAGGTTTCGTCGTCGGAATGCGCGGTCAGGTAAATAACCGCTATATCGTGCTCCTGGCGGATCGAAGAGGCGGCCCGGATGCCGTCGATCGCTCCGGGCAGTCGTATGTCCATCAGAACCACGTCCGGCTGCAGCTCGCGCGCGCGCTCAACCGCCTCTTCGCCGGTCGCGACGGTCGCCGGGACCGCGTAGCCGAGCTCCCTCAGGGCGCTCGCGAGGTCGTGGGCCACGATTCTTTCGTCCTCGACGACCAAAATCCGGGCAGGCGTCTCGCCCGAAGCCTCAACCGAGGCCTGAGACTGAACCGGACTCACCGCGCAGTCCTCCAGTGGCCGCACCAAATTGGAAGCCCGGTGGACTGTATCGTATCGGTCGAATTCCTTCAATGAAAAGTGCCCAGTGTCCATGACGCCAACGGACTGCGCCGATCAGATGGCCGGCACGGCCGGATTGTCCTGCCACACGCCGATGCCGGAGAAGCGCCTTACCTGTCGTCCAATCCGGGTTCCGGCTGACATTTGTGAAATGAAAAGGACCTGACTCGCCGACCCTTCCGAATTGCAATCGCCGCCTTCGTCGCTAATTAGAAAGTATTGGTGAAGTTGGGATAAGGAATAGGAATAGGAGGAGCAGGAGGGGGAGCAGGACGGGAATCCTGCTGTGGCGTTGAATCCCGGCTGGCGCTTTCGGCGCGGTTTGCGCAAGCCTCAGAGACCGCATTGGCGTCGGAACGTACTCAGATCCCGGAAATCAGAAAATCAAGCGCCGCGATGATCGCCGGGTGGCCGGCCGAGGCATCGGCCACCACCGGCCCGAGCTCGCGGGCTGCAACGCCAGCGAGCTGGGGAGTGATCATCAGATAGTTCTTCCCTTCTACTCGGATCGCTGGCGTAAGCGTTTGCATTGATCGCGAACGGGCTGGGCCCGCAGTCGCGAGCGGCACGACGACGCGTGTCGCCAGTGGATCGAGCAGATCCGACTGGATGTCGAGGAGGAAGGGGAACCGTGCCCGCGTCGCCGCATTCTTGTTCCGGTACACGGAGAACTGTGGCATCAGAAGCTGCGTAGAGAGTCGCCGAACGTGCCGCGTTTTTCGACGTCGCGGTTGTAGGCCTCGATGCTGTCACCGTTCGTTACCAGCCATTCCTTGCGCCGCCGCTGCCGCAGCTGATCTTCGAGAGCGGACTCCAGCGTCGCCGACAAATTGATCTCGTGACTGCGGGCAGCCTCCAGCACGTCCGCCGAGATCGACACGTTGACCGCCTTCTTCGCGCGCTGTGGGGACGTCATGCTTTGGGGGATTCGCGTGTGATGCGCATCGGATATGCGCATTGTACGTGCGCGCCAATACCTCGCTGGCCGGCGGTTGTGACGCCCACTTGCGCAATGCCGATTCGCCCCCGGCGCCGGGCCAGTCCGAAGCCGGAATACGTCGCAACGGTACTTGCTGGTCAACGTATAGTTTCGCCACCGTCGAAACATAGCGCATAGCGGCAAGCGGAGCCATCGGCCGTTG
>WNGJ01005523.1_pt1 | contig 15810 bp, 15 predicted proteins | sample 5400611 | NCBI WGS metagenome assembly WNGJ01 (sample SAMN13153375, study PRJNA577476) | soil metagenome | isolation source: 40 cm soil or saprolite under Garry oak tree replicate 1 | place: USA:California | collected 2016-06-15
AGCGCTTCAACAAGATGCAGGTTGACGGGATCGGGTACCTGTGGATACAATCCACCCGCCCGCAGACCCTCGCCTACTTGCTCAACGACACGCCTGTCGGGCAGCTTGCCTGGATCGTCGAGAAGTTCCAGGCTTGGACCGACCCTGCCGCAGAACTGCCCGAGGAGGTCGTTGATCGGGATCAGTTGCTCACCAATGTCAGCATCTTCTGGTTCACCGGTGCGGGCGCGTCTTCGGCCAACTCTGTGTATGAGGGGATGCAGGCCTATCGTGCGATGGCCACGCAGCAGGAGCCTCGGTCGGGAGCTCAGGAGGATCAGCCATTGGGGCCGCCGACCGGCGTCGCGGTCTTCGCCGCCGATACCACGATCCGTTCCGTGTTTGATCCTGGCAACCGCATCGCGCACTGGTCGCAGTTCGACCGTGGCGGTCACTTCCCCGCCATGGAAGTTCCCGATCTGCTCGTTGGCGATATGCGCGCCTTTTTCCAAGATCTCAAAGCGAAAAACTAATCTAATTACGGGGGGCTGATCAATAATGACACACCTGAACATTGCACACCAGCGACTTCATAACCAATTTATCACCCAGCAGACGTTTGAGAAAGTCGGCGATGTGCTGAGGTGGCTGGGTGCTGTCCAGGCCCAGGATTACGCGGCTGCGAAATGGGCGCTTGGTTTGCGGATGCAAAACTCTACCGATGATATGATTGAGCAAGCATTCACCGATGGGACTATTCTGCGTACCCATGTGATGCGGCCCACGTGGCATTTTGCCTTACCAGCCGATATCTGCTGGATGCTCGCGCTTACCGCCCCGCGCGTTAAAGCAGCAATTGCCTATTATGACCGCACTCTCGGACTGGATGACACTTTTTTTACACGGAGTAATGCCTTGCTGGCAAAAGCATTGCAAGGCGGTGCGCAGCTTACTCGTACGGAACTTGTCTCTGTGCTTCAGCGAGCCGGTATTGTTACAGATAATGTACAACGCATCGGCCATGTCCTCATGCATGCTGAATTGGACGGGATTATCTGCAGTGGCGCGAGACGGGGTAAGCAGTTCACCTATGCGCTGCTTGATGAACGGGCGCCACAAGCCAGGACGTTAGATTGCGAGGAAGCGTTGGCTGAATTCGCCAGGCGCTACTTTACGAGTCATGGCCCTGCCACCCTGCAAGATTTTGTGTGGTGGTCAGGACTGACGGTAGACGACGCAAGAGCCTGCCTCGAGATGGTTACATCCCAACTTATGCATGAGGTTGTAGACGGCCAGACGTACTGGTTTTCGACGTCTACGCTGCCCTCAAAGGACATATCTCAGACTGTCTACTTGTTACCGAATTTTGACGAATACATTGTTGGCTATACAGACCGCAGCGCCGTGTTTGATGCATCGCACACGATTAAGCTAGATTCTCGGGGCAATATCCTCTTTAACCACACAATTGTTCTGGATGGTCGCATTGTCGGCAACTGGAAACGCACGATTAAGAAGAATACAGTCATTCTCACCCCGAGTCTCTTTACTCCGCTGAACAAAGCCGAAACTCGCGCTTTCGCCGCATCAGCAAACCGCTATGGTACGTTCCTTGGTATGCCTGTGAATATCACACACCAGGTTGAATAGCGAAGAAGGAGAGCTTCCTCGGTAATCATGTATTCCCTCAGCCTTGATTCAGAGTGATTGATCCAGCATTGGTCTTCAGCGTCAGCGTCGCCTGGGGTGAGGTACCTACATCACCGTTCGCAGTAGCTCCGGCACCGGAATGGTTCACGGTCAGTGGGAAACTTGAATTGATCGAGCCAACGTCAGTTGTGACATTGATATGGTAACGCTGTTTCTAAAGGCCCCTCCCATGCCGAGACCAAATCCCAGGAGCGTGCCAACGACAGACATTCCTGAACAGAGCAAAAGGGGTTTCTTCTGCTCTTCATACAACTCTACATTCACCTGAACGTAATAAATGGAAGACAGTCAGGATGTTAGATGCAGATCAAGCAGGAAGGATGGGACGCGATGGCGCCACAACAAGAACAATCAAGCTCTACCTATGGACGTTATGAAGAGCATCAAGCATATACCCAGCAACAATACGAGACACCATATGGGCAGACTCCAAAGGGTGAGTCTGTTGATGACGATTTTGCAGAGGCGGTAGCAGAGCGAATCGTACAACGTCTGAGACAGGAAACCGCGGGGAAAGTGTATCCACAGCCGCAGCAGCTTGATAAGAATATTCTGCGCACCGTACTGGCTTTGATTTCAATGGTCATACTTGTTCTATTCGCATTTCTCTTCGTGATTGTTGTAGGAGGTTCGACTGGATGGATCAGCTTTGCTATTGGTAGCTTCATCCTGTTCCTGATAGCAGCGGTGGCAATCGACAAGGTGAAATAACCTGGTCTGCCAGCGCACATCGCCTTCCGACAGTCCATGCCCATCAAGATGTTGCTGTTAGCCAGGTCGTTGGAGATGGACATCCGCTGCACTCTTGAAGCATGAACAGCAGATATGGTAATCTCTTTTGTAGTGAACAGATACTTCTTCTCCAACCAAATAGTAACTCGGTCGCAACGCAAACAGTCGACGTTTTCTAACGTCCCCTACACCTGACTGCTTGTGATAGGGGCTGTTGTCTACTCACCGGGACATTCTCCTCTATCACTCTTCACGCACGCGCCCCACCGCACACATCATCAGTTGCTTGTTTCTACAGAAAGCAAGTTCTTCGCATGAACTGCGCTGACCATCCCCTACATCGATAAGAGAAGCAAGAGAAAAGGAAATTCTACTGATGATACAGAAATTACCAGACCTTGGCATTCACGTCGAGGTCATGGGTTGTCCCACAACCTGCCAGCATTGCTGGGCGGTGGGTCGCCCCTATCAAGCTATGCCCCTGGAGGATATCGCCTGGATCTTACACGAAGTGCGCAAGTTCTGCGATGCATATGATCTCACGGTCGACGGCTATCCCATGCACGAAGTCGCTGCGCATCCCCAGGCGTCGCAAGTAATGAGGCTCTTTCATGATGTCTGGAATGTCGTGGAAGAGCCGGTGCCGACGACTGGGGTACCGCTGGCGATGCGAGACGACTGGCGCGAGTTTCTAGAGACCCTGCGCTCCCTGGGAACGTCGACGCTGTGGTTCGCCTTACACGGTGCCGACGAGATCCACGACCGGGCCGTTCTGCGCAAGGGCGCATATCGTGAGAGCCTGCGTGCGATCGAGCTTACCCGCCAGGCGGAGATGAGGACGGGCTGCAACCTCTTTGTTACCAAAGAGAGCGTCCACCAGTTTGACCAGCTCGTTGCTGATCTGCAACAGGTCGGCGTACAAGAGATCATCCCTTGCCTCTATGGTTTTTTGCCCAATGCGCGTGGCCGCCATAGCGAACCCCTGCGACCGGAATGGCAGGACGTCCAGCCGCTGGTCGAGAAGCTGGACTCAATACCGGAGACAGCGTTCTGGCGGCGCTTCTGGTACGAACTGCCGCAGCAGCACACCGAAGCCTGGTATATCCAGCAAGCGCTGGCGGAAACCTGGCCTGACGAGGAAAATCGCCACATAAACCTCTCGCTGGTGTGCCGTCCCAATCTGGATGTGTATCGAGGTTTTGCTGGACAATATGTCAAGCGCTACGGCAATTTGCGCCGCGATGGCGTCGATGAAGTGCTCAGCCGTGCCATGGCCGATGGCCCATCTTCCGACGACGAGCTCTGGTTTCCGGGGAAGCAGTTGCCGCCAGTCCAGGAACTTGCGGCGCGTTTCGGCGATGCACAGAGCCAGCGCATCCATGGGGGGCCCGTCTCCATTCGCTACTGGTGGATGGAGTGCGCTTGCCGTTCTAGCCGCACCGCTCGACTTCTAGATTGACAATCCAGCGCTACCTCGCTGGATCCCCTGGCCATAGAACACGTGACAGACCGCAGCGTGCCACCGGTGGCATGCTGCGGTCTGTCTTAAACGCGACCCATCATCAACATCTCAGAAGAGATCTCTTTCTCCCACAGAGGCGAAAAGAGGAACAGAACTGTCCTCTTTTCATGGGATACTCAGGTTGAACGTGTGTTGAACGTTTCAAGGATGACGAAAAAGGAAGGAAAGAAAAGATGACCGGACAACCTGAAAATGCCTCTTTAGCAGGTTTTGTACAGTATATCAACCCCGACGATCTGCCAAAGAACCCGGCCTACACGAATGTCATCGTGGTGAGCTGCTCTGTGAAAACGATCTACATTGGTGCTCAAGGTGCCTTTGATGCTTCAACTGGCACCATCATCGGCAAAGGCGACATTGGTGTACAATCGCTGCAAGTGATGAAGAACATCCAGGCTGCTTTAGCGGCTGCAGGGGCAGGGCTGGAGCATATTGTCAAATGGAATATCTTCCTTACCCAGGGCCAGCCGCTTCAACCGGGCTTCGAAGCCTTCCAGCGTGCCTGGGGGAACCGACCCAACCCGCCCATTAACACGGTAATGTATGTCTCGGAGTTAGTGCCTTCCGACTTTTTAGTGTGTATCGATGCGATTGCGGTCATCCCGCTGTGAGGTGCTTACTGCTTTTGATAATGATCTCAAATGTGAGAAGGCAACTTTTCCTGCTTTTTCCTCCCCATTCCCCAAACACCATACTTATAATAGATGCGTATCATCCAAATCGCAATTCCTACCTGAATAAGAGCAACACCCATGCGATAAAGGCTGTACCAGGCAGGGTAAGGATTGGGAATAACGCCATTCAATTGTAGTATCGTTGCTGGAACCTCCAGGATGGAGAAACTATTGGCAAGAAGAAGCAACCAGAACAACCAGCGCCAATGGTGCAGCACGCCATAAATCAATACTGTAATAAAGATCAGTAAGGCAACAAGAAACAGTGTTGCTGGTAAGGGATATCTATCAGCCGTAGTCGATTCGAGCGAGAGCACTTTCGTGTAAATGGTTGGGGCAGTGAAATACACTGCCAACGCACTTAGAGCAGCCAGCACGAAAAATGCGATGATAACCGCTGATAATCTCTGAGCTGTCAGCTTTTGATGAAGGTCATTCATTGGGGTCTCCTCTCCGGATTTCAAACCTACGCCAACCATAGAAAATATTTTTCTAGAAGGACACGGGCAGTACTTCTAATCCGCGAAGAACGAACCCACTGCGCCAGCGAAGTTGATCTGGCGCAATGCTCAGACGCAGGTTGGGCATTCGCTGGATCAGCGTACTAATGGCGATTTGCCCTTCAAGCCGGGCCAGTGGGGCACCAAGACAGTAATGTGCGCCCAGACCGAATGCCAAATGTTTGTTGTTCTCGCGAGTTACGTCAAGGGAATCAGGATTGTCAAAATAGTTTGCGTCACGGTTTGCCGACCCGATCACAGCCAGTACCAGCTCACCACGCGGAATTGTTGTTCCCGCAATCGTGATATCTTCACGGGCATATCGTTCGGTTGCCATTTCAAGCGGGCATACATAGCGCACCAGTTCTTCAATCGCAGGCTTGATGACCGCAGGCTCACTACGCAGCCTTTCCAACTGGTCGGGGTGCTCCAACAGTGCTAAAGATCCGCTACCAATCAGGTTAACGGTTGTTTCGTGACCCGCGATCAGCAAAAGAAAGATCATTGCCAGAACTTCATCTCCACTCAGTTGATCGTTGCCATCTTTGGCCTGCACCAGTGCCGTGACCAGATCATCTTTGGGGTGTGCGCGCCGCTCCTTGATGAGTTTCTTCATGTACCCCATAAAGCGCATGATGGAGGGAATGACCACAACGTAATTCATGTTTGTCCCAGCCGAAAGAAGTGTCTTCGTCCAGCGGTGAAACTTATGATTGTCTTCGGCAGGTACCCCCAAAATGCGCCCAATCATCGTTAGCGGCAGTGGCAGCGCGAAATCAGCGATCAAGTCCATGCCGCCCTTCGGCTCTGCTGCATCCAATAACTCATTGGTCAATGCCTGTATCTGATCGCGCATCTGCTCGATCAGGCGCGGTGTAAATGCCTTGTGAACGAGCGCCCGCAGCCTCGTGTGGTCAGGACTGTCCAGGTCAAGCATATTTTGCTCAAGAGGCTTGAACATTGGCGGCATCCAGGGCATCTTTTTCAATTGCTCTGGTGACATGGCATTGCGGCGGTTTTTGGCAAAACGTGCGTCTTTCAACACATCAAGCACATCGTCATAGCGTGTAACCAGCCAGGCACGCTGTTTGGTAGGCATGGGCACGGTCACCGGGAAAACCGGTGCTTCGGCACGCAGTTGTGCGTAAAACGGAAACGGATTTGCTTTGAACTTTGCGTTGGTCACGTCAACTTGTGTTATTGTCATGATTTGTCACTCCCTAGTCCGTCCAGGATCATATCGGTTAGAAAATCTGGCAGTTCATCCCACATCGACTCAAGTGTCTGGTCACCCATAATGTATTCCACGATCAGGCCAAGTACCATGGCTGATACAGCCCGCATCGCCAGGCTGATATTGATAGGCTTGATGATGTGTTGCGCTGCCCATTGTTGAAAGTACGCTTCTGCCATTGAAAAGGTAGGTTCAACAATCTTCCGGTAGTAAAGCTCTCTCAGTTCTTTGTTGACCATGATCTCCGAAACAACAACCCTGAACACCTCAAAGTTTTCAGCCTGGAGTACCATTAACCGGTGTCGCATGTAGGCTTTCATAAAACTGCGAAAGTCTACTTCGGTGAACTTCGAGAAGTCTTCATCTCGCTGGTCAGATTCGTTCAAGCGATCGAAAATGCCGAGCATCAGTGCTGTCTTGTTCTCGAAGTAGTTATAGACGGTGCCATCGGCGATGCCAGCCACACGAGCGATGTCTTTGATCGTGGCGCGATGAAAGCCTTTTTCGGCAAAGACCTGGGTGGCCGCGTCGAGGATCTGATTGCGCCGGGCTGTGATTAAGAGTTCCTGGATTGGATCATGGGTGGTTGGCATGCTCTGGCTCCTTTTTTGAGGATATGTTCTGACTAACTTAGTGAATTATCGTTCAACAAAGTGAATACATATTCATTTATGATTATAGCGTGACAAAATGAGCATGTCAAGAGGGAGATGTGCACTTGCAAATAGCCGCTATCATGGTTACAATAGATAGTGGAAGAAACGAATACGGCTATGATAGAACCTGCGCTTCGAGTTTTTGTCAAAATGTAGTGCCGCTTTACTCCCCTGGGAGCATTTGAAGTATCCTTCATCTTTATCGGGACCTGGTTTCAGGTGTCTCGTATAGCGATCTCTGAGGTCAACGTGGGGGCGTCATTCAAGAGATCTTTCTTCACAGCGGCTCCGCGCATTCATTGCTGGCTTCAGTGATCAGGACTAGTAATTGTAGTTTAGCTCGATCCAGGAGGTACACAATGAAGGTTCTCAGGTCACTTCGCGCCTGGGGGGCTTTGATCACTGTGCTTGCAGTCATGCTGATGACCGCGTCACCGTATGTAGCGCCCGGTGTACAGGCTGCAACCACGTCCAAGCACCATCCATTTATCGATTGTTCTCGTAATAAATCTCTTTGTGTAGATGTTGCGGAATCCGACGAGGTCTTTGGACACTACGTCGGGCATGACGAGCCAGCAACACTCTTCTATTCCAACCAGCCTGGATCGGGCAATCGGATGCGCTATGAGCTCACGCTGCCCAAAGACCCGCCAGGACGGACAGCCACAGCAGGCAAAGCGTTCAATTTCCAGTTGCATCCCGCATTCTGGTTTGGCATGGCGATGTGCGATACCCAATCATACCCCGAGCAAGTCAGCACCTGCACACCCGACAGTGATAGCAATATCACTACCAACCTTGCCCAGCATCCCGGGACGGCATTCATGGAGCTGCAATTCTATCCCCCTGGCTGGGTGCCATGGCCTACCTTTACCGGTTGTGATGCAAGGAAATGGTGCGCCGCGCTCAACGTCGACAGTCTCTCAATTGACCCCGTCAACGGCACAGCCTTGAATTTCAACTGCGCTTCCTTGACGGGCCTCGAGTATGTCAACTTCGCTTTCATTACAAAGGACGGTCAGTCACAGGCCCCGGCCAATCCCGTCCAGTCGACCTTCGCGACCTTCACACCCGACGCGCAGAAGGATCTGTTCATGAACTCGGGGGATAAGCTGACGGTCACCCTGCACGACACGGAGCAGGGTCTGGAGACCGAAATCGATGACCTGACCACCGGGCAGAGCGGGTCTATGACGTCCAGCGCGGACAATGGGTTTGGCCAGGTCAAATTTGCGCCGACCCCCTCGACCGAATGCACGAACATTCCTTATGACTTCCACCCGATGTACAGTACATCGTCGGAGCAAACCCGCGTCATCTGGGCGGCGCATTCGTATAACATCGCCTTCTCCGACGAGATCGGACACTTCGACTACTGTGACGCGATTCACCAGAATGGAGCCTGCATTGGTAATGAGGGCGTTCAGGGTGACCAGGAGCCAGCCGATGGTGACAACCTGGCATGTATCCCGGCCACGTTCTCATCGCGCATCCAGGTCTCAGGCTGTGTTGACACCAACGCCGGTTTTGACGGCGTGTCCTACCAGCCTGTCTGGCCCGACGGCAACACCCGGCTGCATCCCACCCCGATCCGTTTCACCAGCCCTCTGACAGGCAAGGACTACAATACAAATTATAAACGCATGGCCTTCGAGGCGAACTTGCCTGCGATCGAGGGTCCTCCATGTGATATAACCACTGGCGCGAATTGTACCTTGATCCCGATCACCGACGACGGTCAACCGGCCAACTTCTACCCGTTCTTCAGTATCACTCAGCCAGGTAATGACTGCCAGTGGCTGCTCGGTAACGACATTCCGGGAGTCACCGCCAATGACTTTGGGCAGAACGCCCAGTACGGTTCGATCCTGGGGTTGTCCCATCTCAGGTTAGGAGGTGGCGGGGCCGTCCATACCGTGTTCGCTGATTTCCGCCAGATACTTTCCAAAAATCCCTGTCCGGCGGAATGAACATCCTGTGATCCCCGAGGAGTACCGGCTCTCCAGAATTCAACGCGACATGGAGGGCCGGTGCCATTCCTTGCGTAAAGACAACCCGCAATTAGTCGCGTGAGAAAACCGAAGCTGTTCGAGCGAGCTAGTGTGAAGGAGAGGGTTCTCCGTGTGACCAGGCGATGCGCTCATCGAGCCTGCGCGAGAGTCGATAGGCCACCGGCCTGAATCCCTGTTGCGGCCAGAACCGCGATGAGAGTAGATTTGTCACGCGCCAATCAGTGATGCAATGGGTATAGCCAGCGGCGTGGTCTGCGGCAAGTCCACGGGCAGTGAGGGCACGACCAACGCCTCGTCCTTGTTCCTCTTCTCGCGTCGCTGCAACAGCAAGGAAGGTGCACTGCTCTGGAACCAGCATATTATCAGTCTCAGGGGCGGCTGGCAGGTACAACTCAGATAGCCGATCATCCGATCCGCGTACAAAGCGACAACCCCGCTTGCGTCTGGCTTGCTCCATGTCGCTTCCACGGCGGCGCGAGCCACAACTGGTTGCTTGAAGCGTTCGGGCAAAGCCGGTTCGAGGGCGTAGTCTCCTTGATGCCGGGTAGCAAGGAGTTCTGCTGCCTCTTCCAGGTGGGCATCGCCAAAAGGAACGATTTCTATGTGCATAAACACTCCAGCCATTGGATCGGGTCTCAATTAAACTCATGGGGAGAGTGTATCACCGCTTGTCTTCTTTGTCCAGGTGGCTTTTCTCCACCAACAAGAAATGACTCTCTGCCACCATTATTGGATCTGATTCGTGCTTAAGGAAGAAGTGTTCTCAAGTATTCGCTGTTGCATCTTTATGATGCGGCTTCCCGGATTCACGGCAAGGAACAAACAAAGCCCCTGCACCTTATGTATGAGAGGAGAGAGAGTAGAGTGCAAGCTGTCATCCTGAGCGCAGCGAAGGATCCGTATCGATCCTGCACCCCATGTATGAGAGGAGAGAGAGTAGAATGCAAGAGCAGTTGAAGTTGCAGGAAATTCCTGTCAAAGTTTACAAAACAGACGATCGCTTAATGGTTGTAGCTCCAATGCCTGGTCTTGAGCCAGAGAACATCGCGATCGAAGTTTCTACTGATGGTCACCTGATCCTTTATGGAGAACTGCGTGGCATGTTAAAGGAGGTCAAAGAACTCCTGATCGATGAGTGGAGCGTTGGAGTCTATCACCGCGAGCTAGAGTTGCCAGCTCCAGTTAATGGCGAGTCTGCCAATGTCACCTATGGCAATGGGGTAGTGACGGTGACCTTGCCTATTAGCGATCAGATAGTTCCTACACGACTGACGCTCGAACGAATAGCCCCAACCCACGGGGAGCGAAGAGGCAATGCCGGACATCCCCCAATATGTGTTGAGTAATGATATGATGAAAGATATTGTGTCTGCATCCTGAAAAGCCCTCGAGGAGATGACTATGGCAACAACTCTAGCGGTAGAACAACTGGCAAAGCAGAAGCTCGAAGCCTTTGAGCGGCTTCAACCCGAATTCGAGGCGAGTTTTCATTTCGTTCAGGAAATGCATGGGCAGCGACGCTTCTCTATATTTCCTGTGACACAGATAGTCCACTATCTCCACGCGCTTTGGGTCTGTGAATGTAAGGATCGTTTGCTGAGTATTTATAAGAACATTGAGCGCTTTGAGGGTCGATATTGCCTGGATCTCTTACGGCGTTGGCAAGAGGGAGAGACCGCTGATGTCGTAGCGTTCCTGTATGGAAAATTGGATGGGTTCCCTTTTGCTGAACTCACGCGCCAGATTCAGGAAGCCAAAACCGCACGTCCTGCAGATAATGGCCTGGTGAGGCGTCTTGTACATGGTCGCCTGACCTTGCTCAATAGGAGTATGAATCTGATGCAGGCTTTAGATGCTATCTTTGCCTGGTCAGAAGATGACTTAATAAAGGAAGTACAAGAGGCTTGCGTGCAGTTTGGGCACTCTCCCAGCCAAATCGAGCAACAACTGGTCGTGATGGTAGATCCCCTCTACACCTATGTCCCCCATCGATTACTGGCGCAACGAAATATGCTGGTGATGAATAAGCTAGGTGTAAATGTCATGACGCTGCCTACTGATCGCCCAGGAGAGCGTTCACGGAAGGTTGCAGTGCCGGAGGAACCGCTACATTCGTTTGCCGAGCACATGATTGCAGGGTACCTGGGACTGGTATCGCCTTCACACAATAATCTCATGTGGCATCGCTTTGTTGATCGCCCTGAAAAAGACAGGGATGGTTTCAAGGTATAGCATCCTGTAGTAGATGTACCACTATGGTAAAACTTACATATCATCCTTGATACGGTCAAATATAATATATATGTATCCACACCGGGGGGGTATGGGTTTGGTCCGAAGTAAACATATGCAAAGCTATTCAAGAACAAGAGGCACATCATGCAGGTACTCACCAGCATTGGTCAAGCATTATTCATGTCCTTCAGTATGTTTTGGGAAATCCTCTGGCCGTTAATTCTAGGCTTTACCCTCTCAGGTATTGTGCAGGCTGTTGTATCTCATAACGCCATGGCAAAGACGCTTGGGTGCGATGGTCCAAAGTGCCTGACATTTGCCACGCTCTACGGCATTGCCTCTAGCTCATGCTCATATGCAGCCGTTGCCCTTGCTCGTTCCATTTTTCAAAAGGGAGCGAGTTTTGTCTCTTCAATAGTCTTTGAACTTGCCTCCACTAATCTTGTGATAGAGCTTGGGATTATCTTATTTGTGATTCTGGGATGGCAATTCACCGCGGCAGAGTTTGTCGGCGGTATCGTAATGGTGATCTTGATTGGGCTGATTTTCCGTTTAACCCTAACTCCAAAGCTTGTGCAGATGGCAAAAGCGAATGCTGAAAAAGGGCTGATGGGCAGAATGGAGGGGCACGCCGCTATGGATATGAGTGTCTCGGGTGGCTCTTTTTTCTCCAAGCTGTTCAGCGGAAGAGGATTTACGGCGGTCAGCAACTATTTCGTCATGGATTGGGCTTCGGTTTGGGTCGATATTGCGCTTGGGCTTCTTATTGCCGGTGCCTTAGCAGCCTGGGTTCCAGACTCATTCTGGAATGCGTTTTTCTTCTCTAACAATCCAACGATCGCAAAAATTATAGGGCCTCTTGTCGGTCCATTAGTCGCGATGGTGAGTTTTGTCTGTTCCATTGGCAATGTTCCATTAGCAGCAGTTCTTTGGAGAGGCGGGATAAGTTTTGGTGGGGTAGTCAGTTTTATCTTTGCAGACTTGATCATCTTGCCCATTCTCGATATCTACCGCAAATATTACGGGTGGAAAGTCATGAGTTATATTCTGCTGACGTTCTACGTGACTATGGCCGCTGCTGGCTACGTCGTCGAATTTCTTTTTGGGGCGCTTGGTATTATTCCAACAAATCGTGATGTTGTTGCGATTACAGAGGGAGTGTCGTGGAACTATACCACTATCCTCAATATCATTTTTCTCATGCTGGCAGCTATCCTTTTCATCCGATTTATCCGCACAGGTGGCTTACCCATGCTACGGATGATGAGTAAACCTGAGCATGATATGGCTCATCATGAGATGGGTTAAGCTCACTTCTCTTATGTTACAATTGAGTCAATAAACTAAAGAGGGTAATATCATGCCCAATCAGCAAAGTGGCGAGAACAACATACTTCGCTTGTCGCTGCCTATCCCTCCTGGTATCAACGAACAGTATGCGACGGTCAATGGACATCGTGTCAGTACAGCGGTAGCCAGGCGTTTCAAGCAGGAGGTTAAGAAGAAGCTAGCGGCGCTTGAGCGTGAAGGTGTCATAAATGAGGAATTTCGTGATCGCTTGCGTCAGGGTTATCTCTCGCTGTTACTTGAATTCTATTTTGAAACGCCCCTCAAACGTGATCTTGATGGAGGCCTGAAGATTGCCCAGGATGCACTCTGTGAAAGCCTGGGTTTGAATGATAACCGGGTGGTGAGTATTCACTTGCTCAAATATATTGATCCGCTACATCCTCATCTGGATGTTGAGTTAGAGGCGCTCGATGATTGGCGCTTTGACGAGGAGTACGCGCTTCTCGCTAAATCGTAGTTATGCATTGATTGGTTTACGTGCTTTCTAATGAAAGCCTTTGCAACAATTGGGGTAGCATCTTCCCATGATCAGCGATCAAGGGTGGAACATCGTGGGGCAATGGTGCCCAGAAGAACTCAAAGGTGATGAGCACCGGCTCCGGGGTATCGGAGGGATCACGCTCTGCATGTCTCCAGGCAGCAGGTGGATTTCCCTCGCAAAGTAGGTGGTAGAAGTAGCGATAAGGCCTCTCTCAAGACGGCTTCTTCGGGACGTTCATCCACTTTGATAGTTCCCGCCGGAACCTGAATTCCCGCTTCGGGAACAAAGGGGTGACTGAATACAAGCAAACGATTGCGATTGGTAATGTAGGCAAAGGCCTTATACTTTAACTTCGTCAACCAATCCCATGCTCTCTTGACTCATAATTGCTGCGGCTTTGGCGTATGCTATACCATATTGGCAGACCAGCCACAATCACCGGCACCAAAAGGACCGCCAAAGGCAAACATTGCATTCCAGATTTTTTGCAATACAGCCGGAAAAAGGGTCTGCGCCAGCACATCAATAGCGTGTGACATCCATAATCGCCAGTTGCTGGATCTGAGCGGCGATACGGGCCACGCCATTCTCGGCTGTACCAGTGTTGGGATCAATACTCCCATTGAGAACCGCCCCTACCAGCGTCTCCATTTCACTGCGTAGACGCTTCCCCTCTGCCAGCACCAGGTGCGGGTCATCCATTGCGACCAGTTGCCTGGCATCCTGTTGCACCTGCCTCAACCAGGCATTTATGGTATTGAATTCTGTGCTGATATCCTTAGCCAGCGTTACCTGCTCCTGCAAGACTCCCGGCGATAGAACCATAGCGTTCAGATGATGATGAATATGTGACAGGCAGCCGGTAACATTCAGCGTTAATGAGCAATCTAGCAAAGGAATCGCGGCGACTTTCATCAGAGTGCCATCATCAGGGGTATTTTCCCTGCCAGGAGCAGCGGGTAGTAAATCCTGCGCAATACAGTGCATTCCGTCAAGCAGAGAGAGAATATCGACCAGCTTGTGACGTATACCAACCGGGTCATTACGATCGACTATCTCTCCGGCCCATTTCTGAATCTCTTTTACATTGTGCAGAAACCAGTAGTTCAAACCGCCCGGCAGATTGACCTGAGCCAGCTTGGGATCACCTGAGAGCAGATGCCTGAGGTGGCAGAGGTCGTTAAGTTGATTGATTACGGCTACGCAGTCTTTAGCAGGAGGATTTTGTGGAATCTCGGCATCATAGCGCCACGTCCCTTTATCCAGAGAAGGGTTCAGGGGAACCGGGCTCTTAGGCTCTTCAGTCACCAAAAAACGGCTGAAGTAGCTGAGCAGGTTGTCATGCTGTGGATCAACGTAGGGAGAAGGCAGCGAAGCCACGCCGTTGGTAACCATCAGCGTTCCCAGAGCGCGAGGACTGGCCTCCTGATTCAGATCTGGCAAAAGCCAGGCATAATAACTGTTCCCCGCTTGAGGCAACGGGACATTGGAGAGATTTACCTGAAACCTATCGTTGATACCCATATTATTTGCGCCGGGTGCTGCTCCGCTGCTTGTGAAGAAGGCATGCCCCACCATGTTTACTGTTGGGGAGCCTCCGCGAGACACAAACAAAGCAACCAACCCGGAGCTGACCACGACGACCATCAAAAGGGCAATCAACACAATCCGTACTCCACGACGCTTGTGCTGGCGTAGTCCCTTTTTCCGGCTGTGCTGCAAAAAATCTGGGAGTGCTATCGGTTTAGAAACAGGTACTGGCTCAGTGGCACGTTCTAGGGGGACAGGCACTTCGCTCTTTGGAGTCATCTGCTGGATGTCTTTGCGAATGCCTTGCTCCACGTCCAGAAAAGCATTGTCACGGTTGCGCCAACAGGTGATGGGTTCGGCATTGGTGGGCAGCGCCTGGAGTTTGTCAAAAGGCGCACCCTGCCAATCGGTAGGACGCAGCAAAATGGGAATGACACGTGCTTCTCCAGCGTTGTGCCTGTCGATAGCTTGCTTCATTTCAATACCGTAACAATAATTAGAATTCATGAAGTCGGGACTGACCAGCAGTAGGATGATGTCAGCAGCAGCGAGGTGTGCATCAATCTCGTGTTCCCATTCTGTTCCTGCACTAATGTCACGGTCATGCCATAGTTCAATGAGGCTTTCTCGCTCCAACGGTCTGAGTTGGACCTTCAGTTTATTCAGGAGTTCTTCGTCTTCGTGAGCATAACAACAGAAGATTTTGATTGCCATTGAACACCTCCACTCTCCTGCCTTCCTTGACACAGCCCTTAAATAGACGATGAGGGGTGGAAAGGAGGCTAGAGCCGCTGATGCCAGGTCCAGTTCATCACTAGTACAACGACAGGGAACGAAATTTTTAGCGTAGAGCAATCTCGGGCTGATTCGCGTAGATGCTCTTGACAAACTACAAAGGACTCTTGATGGGAGTAATCCTGAATCTCACACAATCTGTAGACGATGTGGTAGCCGTATTAAGTATACACTTGTTTAGCATTGATAACAATGAGATGAGAGTTAAAGTTAGAGGCATAATGCGCAATTATGTACGCGCTTTCTACATATGTACGCATGGTGAACCTGGATTATCTGGAATGTATAAGCCAGGGTTCTAAATGTACCTGCCAAAGACTTGCTTCAAGAGACACCTGAACGCAAGCAGACAGGCACATAAGAGATAGATATTTTCTACATGTAGCTCAGGCGAATAGTT
>WNGJ01003863.1_pt1 | contig 15809 bp, 15 predicted proteins | sample 5400611 | NCBI WGS metagenome assembly WNGJ01 (sample SAMN13153375, study PRJNA577476) | soil metagenome | isolation source: 40 cm soil or saprolite under Garry oak tree replicate 1 | place: USA:California | collected 2016-06-15
AGCGCGCGGCTTGACTTGACGAGTGTGCTGGGCCCATATTTGCGTGTCGGGCCTAATGCAGTCGCCCGGCTCTCCCAAGGCATCCGCCCAAGCACTGCACTTTGCCCGTTCGCCGGGTCAAGGGCTTCTGGCGGAATGCGCTTCGTTTCCCCGCGAAATCTGGTCCGGCAGCGGCATGGAGAAAACCATGTCCGAGATCACCCTGTTCGGCTTTCCACGCAGCGTTTATGTCCAAATGGCGGGCCTGGTTCTGACCCATAAAGAGGTGCCGTACAAGTTCCACGATCTGGAGCAGGAAATGGGCGGGCCCACTCATCTCGCACTGCACCCGTTCGACCGGGTGCCGATCCTGCGGCACGGCGATTTCACGCTCTACGAGACCAGCGCGATCGCGGCTTATATCGACGAGGCGTTCGACGGGCCGAAGCTGACCCCCGGCGATCCGCAGCAGCGGGGACGCATGAACCAATGGATCAGCGCGGTCAATGCCTACTACTACCCGTATCTGATCTACCACGTCTCGCACGAGCGCAACGTGTTCCCGCAACTCGGCATCCCGTCCGACGAAAAGGTCGTGGCGCACGAAATTCCCGTCGATCTGCACCTGGCGGGAACGGATGGAAGCCCTGCCGACCCTGAAGCGGTTTCGCGCCGCGCAGCCGCCGCGCGGTCCGATCGAACATGCGCGAAGCTTCGGACGCAGACGTTCAGCGGAACTCGATCACGTCGCTGAACTCCTGCGCGAACAGCGCGAGCTGCAGTGGCGTGGCCGCTCCATTGGTGGCATCATTCCTACGACTCATGTGAACAAGCTCACATCCGCGGGCGGGCGCATCGCGTTATAAAGAATGTTGGAGGCCGTACTTCGTCACTATTAACGAATGGAGATCGTCATGTGGTATCGGTTCTCGATCGTCGCGACCGCAGCCCTTCTGCTAGGCGGAGTCGGTGCAGCGGCTGCAGAGCTTCCAACCTATGAGGTCATGGGCTTTCCGATCACTCAGCACCAGATCGTGGCAATCGGATCAGCCCATGTTCAAGAAAGATCACCAACCCCGACGCTCACGCTGGGTGGAATGCCAGCCTCTCCGCATCAAATCGCGGTGTTGACTCCGCGCCCGAAAGTGGCGGTAGCATCAGGTCATTGAGACACGTCGGCGCGAACCTAGCGAGCCGTTGCGTCGCCTGTGCGGGATAGTACTCGACCATATCCTGATCATCGATGATTCTCTGGCGAATCTGTGACATTCGGGTCGGGGAGTCCTCTCAATCCGACAGCATTATTGGCGTGATTGCGTCCAGGCCGACCAGCCATTTTCTCGCGGGTTTCATGCCGGATGAAGCATGCGATCGATCAGCATCCGCAGGCAGCCATCGAGTTCCGCTTCCCCGAACGGCTTTCTGAGCACCGGCGCATCTCCATACCGCCCGCCAAATTCTCTATCCCATCCGGTGACAAAGGCGAATGGGATGCGCTTGGCACAGAGCCGCTCGGCTACCGGATATGCTGTTTCGCCATATTGTAGCTTGATATCGAGCAGGGCCGCATCGCACTGGGTCGTATCGATCAGTGCGAGCGCGTCCGAAACCCGAGCGGCCGGGCCTAGTACGAAGCCGCCGTGTTTTCGGATCGCCTCCTCTAATTCCAGAGCCATCACGCCGTGATCTTCGACCACAAGGATCGTGAAAGCCCGCCCCGGCGAGCCCATGGCCGCCTCCCCCATCCGCCCTCGTTTTTCTGGCCCCGGCGATTGGCCGTGGCTTGTTCGTTTCTTAGGCGTGCATCGTGGAGAATGCCTCGCGCTTATGACCCAATAACGTCGAGTCAATTCACGACTCGGCGGCCGGAAGAGTTTTCCACAGGCACGTTGCTAGGCCCCGGTTCCATCGCCGCTCCGCTTTTCAGGCTGCAGTCGCTTGGAAATATACCGCCGTCTCAAACTCGTAGCCGCAAGCCTCGCATTCCCACAGATGCCGAACGCAGCGTTCGTTTACATGCTCGGACCATGTGGGTGCCACGATAGCCTCGCCGCATTGTGCGCACGGGGTCAGCTCGCCGAAGGCTTCGGCCCTCGGACGGAAACCAGTGTCGAGCATATTGTCCTCCCTGTTCTGTCCCTCGTTATCCGAGGGATTCGTGAACATGCCGTGAAGATAATTTGACGGTTTCGTCGCACTTATCTCGACCGATGCCGCTCCATCGTCCGCTTCACCTCGGCACCGCAGCGATGGCACCTATATACCAGCTCGTCCTCATCGAGCCCTGTCGTAGGCATGGTGGGGAACACGTCTGACACGCTCATCGGTATCCGGCACTTGGTGCAGAGCTGCACCTCGCCGGGTGGTATTTTTGTGTTCGTCTCCTGAGTCATGATCGTTATTCCGCGCCCAACGTTTCTACGATCAATAGGGCTGACGTGCGGTGCAAAACAGCGATCGCGCCGCAACGGGCCCGCACGATGGCGGAAAGCATGCCGGTGCCTGATACCTGCGGTCCTCGCCACAGGGCTTGTCCCTTGCGAAGAAAGCGGTGCCGCAATCCGGGGCCAAAAAAGATGTGCGGGGCGGCCGAGGAGCGGCTGAACCTTTCCACAAGGCCAGCGTTGGGGCTCCGAAGGGGATGTTGCCGCCATCACGATAGTTCCAGCAGTCGCCTTCGCGACCTAGTCTTTTCACATTGGGAGGAAGCCATGCAGGAAAGAAAATCTGCCGAGAAGAAAGCAAGCGAGACCGTTCACGACATCAGCGAGAACGCGCGGCAAGCTGCCGGCCGAGTCCAGGAGAGTTCCTTAAAAGCGGCCGAGGGCTTCCGGGAGTATCAGCTTAAGGTTCTCTCGGCGACGCAAGCCAACGTCAATGCCCTGTTCGAGTATGCACACGATCTGCTACAGGCACAGTCCATGTCAGAGCTGGTCGATGTATCAACCACTCACTCGCGGCACCAATTGGAGATGATGGCAGAACAGACCAGGGAACTTGCAGACAGCGCTCAGAAGATCGCGACTGAAACCACGCGCCCGCTTGCGAGCGCATTCGATAGCCAAGGCGCCCAAATGAGCTGATCCGGCCGGCGATTCGCCGCGCGTGACACTGAAAGTCAAGAAAACGGCCCCGGTGGAGATCACCGGGGCCGAGTCTTGTCTGGGAGGAAATCAAGTCTGCCGGCTATGGTGCCCCCGCCGCGCCTCGATCCATCAAGCCGACCATTGCATTATAGCCCTTCGCGCGGCTTATGGCTGTGATATTCCAGCCACACAATCCATTAATTCACAAGAACTGCGCCCGTGAATGCCGGCCGCCCCCATCGCGGGATAGTCGTGCGAGTCCGCATTCCACCGAGAATCTATGCTGACGCAGGTGAGGTATTTCACTGAGCGCGAAGCACTCTGGTGGTAGGGATTGGGCGTAGGCAATTCCGCCTTCCTGTAGCTTACGTGGGGCGGGCAATGTCATTCAAGATTCTGCTGGTGATCGCACTGTTTGCGCCGCTGCTGCTAATCGCGGCAGGCGCCATCGTACACGGGCCGCATCGAGAGCCGAGACGAAATACGGAGCTACCGCCCTGAAAGGCGGCAGGCAGGTGCGGCGGCGATCCCTCAATCGTACCTCGGGGAGCTGCTCGCGCGCGCAGTGATCCGCGGCAGGATCGTCAAGACTACGGGTGACGGCGTGCTGCTGGAGTTCCCATCCATCGTGGCTGCGGTGGAGTGCGCGGTTGCAACAGGTCGCCGACGAGGTGATCGAATGAGACGGCGAGAGTTCATTGCGCTGGTCGGTGGCGCGGTCATTGCCTGTTCGCTCGCCACACATAGCCTTGCAGCGGACAAAAGGTACGATCAGGGGGCGAGCGACACCGAAATCAAGATCGGCAACATCGTGCCGTATAGCGGCCCGGCTTCGACCTATGACCTCATCGGCAGAACGGAGGCGAGGTATTTTGCGAAAATCAATGCGGAAGGTGGAATCCACGGCCGCAAAATCAGGTTCATTTCGTACGACGACGCCTACATCCCATCGAGGGCCGTCGAGCAGGCTCGCAGGCTCGTAGAAGAAGATGGGGTCCTGCTGATCTTCCAGAGTTCTGGAACAGCGTCGAACGCCGCAATTCGAAGCTACATGAACGAAAAAAAGGTACCGCAGCTTTTCGTCGCATCCGGCGCCGTCAGATGGAACGATCCGAAGAATTTTCCTTGGACAATGGGCTGGCAGCCGAATTATCAGAGCGAGGGACGCATCTACGCCAAATATCTCCTTGAAAATCGTGCCGGCGGGAAGATCGGTATTCTCTACCAAAACGACGAATACGGAAGAGACTACTTGAAGGGCTTCAAGGACGGTCTTGGTGCAAAAATTCCGATCGTCGCTGAAGCTGCCTACGAGGTTTCGGATGCGACTGTCGATTCTCAAATTATCGAGTTGCAGGGCTCGGGTGCGGACATATTTTTCGATGTTACAATCCCCAAATTTACCGCTCTGGCGGTCCGGAAGGCAGCTGAAATCGGGTGGCAGCCATTCCATCTCCTGAACAACGTCTCAAGCTCGGTCGGTTCATCTCTCAGATCGGCTGGGTTTCACAACGTGTTGGGCACCGTATCTACGGCGTACTTCAAGCAGCCAGGGGATCCGGTTTGGGCGAACGATCCCGCTTATCGAGATTGGGCAGCCTTCATGGACAACTACTTCCTGGGTGTCAGGCCGCGTACCAGCAGCGAGACGGTATATGGGTATCTTGCCGCTCAAACGCTCGTTGAAGTCCTGAAACGGTGTGGCGATGATCTTACGCGTGACAACATTATGAAGCAGGCGGCAGGTCTTGATAATCTGGAACTCGGCATGCTCCTGCCTGGTATTACGATCAACACTGGCCCAAATGACTATGCCCCACTCAAGCAGATGCAGATGCAGCGATTTGGCTACGAATGGCAGCTATTCGGTCCCGTGATTACGGGAGAAGTGGGCGCACGCTGATTGCCGCAAGGTGTCGGTTTCAACTCAACCGGCGGGAGTTTATCAATGTCCGGAAAGGGGTCAAACTGCGACTTCGCGGAACGCCCGCGTCACGTCTGGTTTGCCCCCAATACCGGACATCCGGCGGAGACGCTGGCACGGCAGCTTCGTGCCTAGCAGACATAAATTTCATATCCTGAGCGGCTGCACTTTGCAGCTGGTTTGTTACTTCGCGTACGGAATGGAACCGGATGCTGGCCATCGAATCCTGAATAGGCGGTGTTCATTGAGCGCGATCTGCTCGGCCGGACCCGAATGGAAAGAGGGCGATTTTACGAGGAGCTCTAGTTTATTGCTCACCCCGGCGAATCCGTAGACCGGAAGGTTTTGCGCGTCGCGTCGGCGTCAACGATGAATTCGGCCTGCGCCGCTGGGCCATGCCGCTATTGATTTGGGTCAAGGTGCCGCTGGTTATCCGTTCGATAGTGCGAGTATGATAGGCTCGATCCTCGGGCGTATGAGGCAGGGTTGTGAGCGCATCCATCCTCGTTGCCGATGACGAGCCCAACATCGTGCTCTCTCTGGAGTTTTTGCTGAAGCAGGCCGGCTTTCGCGTGCGCACCGTCTCGGACGGCGAGGCGGCGCTCGCCGCCATCGCCCAGGACCCGCCGGACCTCGTGCTGCTCGACGTGATGATCCCCGGCCGCGACGGCTACGCCGTCTGCCAGGGCATCCGCGCCAATCCGGCCTGGCGCGACATGCGCATCATCATGCTCACCGCCAAGGGCGGCGACATCCAGCGCGAGAAGGGGCTCTCGCTCGGGGCCGACGAGTACGTAACGAAACCGTTCTCGACGCGCGAGCTCGTCGAGCGCATCCGCCGCATGCTCGGCCCCCGGGGTTGAACGTGGCGGGCGGGCGCGTCGGAACGGTAAGCAGACGGATCGGATCTCTGCTCATCGGGTTTGCCGGATTGCTCGCCGCTGGCTTCGCGGCGCTGGCGCTCGCGCTCGGCGAGCCCGCGGTCCTCCCGATCGCCATCGCGGGCGGCGTGCTGTTGGCGGTCTTCATCTCTCTCGCCTTGCTGCTGCTGCACCGCGTGGCCCGGCCGCTCGACCGCGTTGCACTCGACGTGAGGATCATCGCCCGCGAAAACTCCGGCCACCGGCTCGGGCTCGTCCCGCGGCATTGGCTGGGGGGATTGGCCGAGAACATTGAGGCGATGCGGGGCCGGCTGATGAGCGCCGAGGCCGACGGAGCGCAGGCGCTCGCCGAGGCGCAAAATCAGGGCGCGGAGCAAAAACGCTGGCTCGAAGCTATCCTGCTCGATCTCACCGAGGGAATCGTGGTGTGCAATTTGCAGCACCAGGTGCTGCTGTACAATCAGGTCGCGGCCGACTTGCTGGGCGGCACCCAGAGCTTCGGGCTGGGCCGGTCGCTTTTCCCGTTTCTGGCGCGCGAGCCGGTGCTGCATGCGCTCGAGCGGCAAATGCAGCGTCTCGAGGGCGGCTGGGCAGCGCCGGGGCCGCGTTTCATGTGCGGGGCAGCCGGCGGCGAACGCCTGCTCGGCGCCAGGCTCGGCGTCGTGCTCGACGTCAAGGCCGCGCCGAACGGCTATGTGCTGAGCTTCGCCGAGCTCGGTGAGGAGGAGACGGCGCTGGCCAAGCGCGACGATCTCCTCGAACTCGCGACGCAAGGACTGCGCGCGCCGATCGCGAACCTGCGCGCCGCGGCGGAGATGCTTTCGCAGAATCCCGATCTGCCGGACGCCCAGCGCGCTGCATTCCAAAAGGTCGTACTGGACGAAAGCATGGCGCTCAGCAATCAGCTGGAGGCGCTCGCCCGTGGCTACCGCGAGCTCGGCGGCGGCCGATGGATGATGGCCGAGATCCATTCCAACGACCTGATCGCTTCGCTGACCCGCCGCCTGGTGGGCGCGCCGCTGCAACTCACGGCGACAGGACTTCCGGACTGGCTCTACGGCGACAGCTTGTCGCTCCTGGTCCTGCTCGAGCTGCAGCTCCGCCAGCTGCATGCCGCGACCGGCGCCGAGGCGTTCGACGTCGCGGTCTCCCGCAGCGAGAACCGCATCTATCTCGATCTGATCTGGCGGGGAGAACCGATCCCCGCGCCACAGCTGGAGTCCTGGCTCAACCGGCCGCTCATCGGCGGGCTCGGGCCGCTCACCGGGCAGGCCGTGCTGCGCCGCCACGGCAGCGACGCCTGGAGCCAGCCGGCTGGGTCCGGCATGGCCAGGCTGCGGATTCCGTTGGCGTCGGCCCAGGCCGGAGCGCCGCGCGAACGTCCGCTCCGGCCGCAGCGGCCGGAATTCTATGACTTCGATCTGTTGCGCCACCCGGTGCCGACCGGCCGCTTCGCCGAGCGCCCGCTCAAGCAGCTCACCTACGTGGTCTTCGATCTGGAGACCACCGGGCTCAGGCCGGCGGAAGGCGACGAAGTGGTGTCGATCGCCGGGGTGCGCATCGTGAACGGCCGCATCCTCACGACGGAGACGTTCGAGCGCGTGGTCAATCCGGGCCGGCCGATTCCCGAAGCCTCCATTCGTTTCCACGGCATCACCGACGAGATGGTGCGCGACAAACCGCCGTTCGCCATGGTGCTACCCGCGTTCCACCGCTTCGCGGCCGACGCGGTGCTGGTCGCCCACAACGCCGCGTTCGACATCACATTTCTCCAGCGCGCCGCCGGCGCCTTGTCTTTCGAGCAGCCGGTCGTGGACACCCTGCTGCTTTCGGCCCATCTCGATCCGACCGAGGCGGACCATGCGCTCGACGCCATCGCCGCGCGGCTGGGACTCGACGTCGTCGGCCGGCACAGCGCGGTCCGGGATTCCTTACTTACGGCGGCGATCCTGCTACGCTTGCTGGATCGTTGCGAGGAACTCGGCATCACCCGCCTCGGCCAGCTCATCGCCGCAACCGACATGGCGGGGCGACTACGAGCGCATCAACACGGGTTTGAACGCCATGCCGCGGGAAGCGCGTCGTAGGGATCGGCTCGTCGGGCTCTTTGCTCTGGGCCTCGTCCTGTTCAATCCGCCGGTGCTGCGGCTGTTCGCGGGCACGACGCTGTTCGGCTGGCCGCTGCTGTTCGTATATTTGTTCTGTGCCTGGGCGGCGCTCACCGGGATGGTCGCGCTCACCGTGGAACGCCGGAGAATGCGATCCCCGTTCGAGGACGACTGAGCCATGCTGGCCGGCGGCGTCCTTCTGCTCCTGGCCGCGGCCGCCTACATGGCGCTGCTGTTCGCCATCGCCAGCTTCGGCGACCGCCGCGCCGCCGCGGGGCGCAGCCTGATCGACTCGAGCGTGGTCTACGCGCTCTCGCTCGCGGTCTACTGCACCTCCTGGACCTTCTACGGCAGCGTCGGCCGCGCCGCGAGCCGCGGTCTCGACTTCCTGCCGATCTATCTCGGACCCACCTTGGTGTTTTGCCTGGGCTGGGTGCTGCTGAGGCGGATCCTGCGGGTCTCGAAAGCGCATCGCATCACTTCGATCGCGGACCTGCTCGCTTCCCGGTTCGGAAAGAGCGGAGCGGTCGCCGGACTCGTCACCATCATCGCGGTGATCGGCAGCGTTCCGTACATCGCGCTGCAGCTCAAGGCCGTGTCGACGAGCCTGAAAGTGCTGCTCGAGCACCAGGGGAGCTTCGGCACGGACGCCGTCGATGGGACGAGCGTGCTGCGCAACACCGAGCTGTGGGTGGCGGGCGTGCTCGCGCTGTTCGCCATTCTGTTCGGCACCCGCAAGATCGACGCGAGCGAGCGCCACGAAGGCATTGTGGCCGCTATCGCCTTCGAGTCGATCGTGAAGCTTGTCAGCTTCGTGGCCGTGGGTCTGTTCGCCGGCCTCGTGCTGTTCGACGGCTTCGGCGACATTTTCGCCCGCGCCGCGGCCCGGCCGGAGCTCTCGCAGCTGTTCGACTTCTCAGGGGCGTCCGCCGGCATCGACTGGATCGCCCTGACCTTCCTGGCCATGGCGGCGATCGTCTGCCTGCCGCGGCAATTCCAGGTCATGGTCGTCGAGAACGTGGACCCGCGGCACCTCGACCGGGCGCTGTGGCTGTTCCCGGCCTATCTCATCGCCATCAATTTGTTCGTGGTGCCGATCGCGCTGGCCGGGCTGCTGAGCGTGCCGGCCGGCACCGATCCGGACACGCTCATGCTGGCGCTGCCGCTCGGCTCCGGATATGGCGGCCTCGCCCTGCTGGCGTTTCTCGGCGGGCTTTCCGCCGCGGCCAGCATGGTTATCGTCGAGACCGTGGCGCTCAGCACCATGATCTGCAACGACCTCGCGGTTCCCATGCTGCTCCGCCTAGGGTGGCTCGGCCCGGATACGCGTCCGGTCCTGCTCGGCATAAGGCGCGCCGCCATCGCGCTCGTCGTCCTGCTCGGCTTCGCCTATGTGCGGATCGTGCGTGAGAGCTACGGCCTGGTGTCGATCGGGCTCGTTTCCTTTGCGGCGGTCGCGCAATTCTTTCCCGCCATCGTGCTGGGGCTGTTCTGGAAGCGCGCGAGCCGGCTCGGGGTCTTGATCGGCATCAGCGCGGGATTCCTGGTTTGGGCCTATACGCTGCTGCTTCCCTCGTTCGCGTCGGCGGGCTGGTTGCCGCGCGAGCTGTTCGAACAAGGCGCGCTCGGTTTTTCCCTGCTGCGTCCTTCGGCCCTATTCGGGCTCGACGGGCTCGACCCGGTCACGCATGGCCTGTTCTGGTCGATGCTGTTGAACATCGCCGGCATCGTCGGCGCGTCGCTGTTCGTCGACCAATCGGCGCTCGAGCGCAGCCAGGCCGCGCTGTTCGTCGACTATTGGCGCGGCGCCGGACACGAGGAAGGCCGGCTCTGGCGCGGCACCGCGCAAGTCGCCGACCTCGTCCAGCTGGTCGGCCGTTTCCTCGGCGAAGCACAGACGCGCGAAGCCTTCGCGGCGGAGGCGCGAGGGCGCGGCCGGGATCCCGCGGCGCTCGCCGCCGATGCCGAGACCGTGAGGCTCGCCGAGCGGCTGCTCGCCGGCGCCATCGGCAGCGCGTCGGCGCGCGTCATGGTTGCCTCGGTGGTGCACGAGGAGCCGATCGGCACCGAGGAAGTGATGCGCATTCTCGACGAGACCTCGCAGGCGATCGAATACAGCCGCCGCCTCGAGCAGCAGTCGCGCACGCTCGAGGCCACCACCGCGGAACTGCGGCGCGCGAACGAGCGGCTCCGCGAGCTCGATCGGCTCAAGGACGACTTCGTTTCCACCGTGAGCCACGAGTTGCGCACGCCGCTCACCTCGATCCGCTCGTTTTCCGAGATCTTGCTCGACAACCCGGCCCTCGAGCAGCACCAACGGCAGGAGTTCCTGCGGATCATCGTCACCGAGAGCGAGCGGCTTACGCGGCTGATCAACGACATGCTCGACCTCGCCAAGATCGAGGCGGGCAAGCTCGAGTGGCACATGCAGCGGGTGAGCGCGAGCGAAGTGGCGCGCGAAGCAGCGACCGCGCTCGGCCAATTGTTCCGCGACAAGAGCGTCGAGCTGAAAATCGAGCTGCCGGACAGCGTGCCGGCCACCATCGCCGATCGCGATCGACTGTTCCAGGTCGTCGTCAATCTGCTGTCCAATGCCGTGAAATTCTCGCCGCGAGACGCCGGGCTGGTGACGCTGACCGTCCAAGCCGATACGGACGGCGTCAGCCTCTCCATCGGCGACAATGGGCCCGGGATCGCGCCGCACGATCGCGAGGCGATTTTCGAGCGCTTCCGCCAGGTCGGCGACACGCTTACCGCGAAGCCGGAGGGGAGCGGCCTCGGGCTCGCGATCTCGCGAATGATCGTCGAGCATTTCGGCGGCCGCGCCTGGGTCGAGGACGCGCCGGGCGGCGGCGCGATCTTCCGGGTCTGGCTGCCGCGCGAACCCGCCGCGGCATCCGCGGCCTGACGCTCAGCCCAGTCCGGGGAAATAATCGGCGACGAGGCGCTGACGCCAGCGGTCGATGTCTCGGAATACTTGCACGAGACGATCGCGCTCGGGTCGGCCGAGCGATTCCGGCTTGACGCAATTGGCCGGGGCGCGGCGCGCCGAGATCCGCTCGATCTGGTGGCGCAGCAGCAGTTCCAGCAGAAAGGCTACATCCTCGCTCAACCTGCCGGCATCCTCGTCCGCAAGAACGCCCGCCTCGGCGAGGGCGTCGAGGCGGGCGGGGGTTCCGGTCGCCTCGACTCCGTTCTTGAGCGCCAGCAGGCGCACGATCTCGACCAGCGGTTTGGTCCCGCGCAGCTTGATATCGATGGCGTCCTTCTCGGGTCCGTCCTTGGCGATCAATTGCCCGAACAGATCGACACTGCTGGTGCGGTCGTGCTGCAGCCAGGAGATCTGTGCGAGGAACGGCAGGTTATCGCGTGCTGCCGTGGTAACGTGTCGGCGCAGCGCGGTCGCGAGCTCGGGCGAACCGAAGATGGCCCTGAAGTCGAAGAAGATGTCCGTGAACATGATTTCCTGGTTGCCTCGCGCACGCACCCAGCCGTTCACCTGCGCCTGCCAGTGCGCCAGCGGCTTGCGCCAAAGCGGGTTGGTCGCCATGACGTTCCCCTCGCACAAAGGAAAGCCCGCCTGCTCGAGCCCGCGCGTGAACCGCTGCGCCAGTTCGACGAAGAAGCGCTCGACGCTCTCCTGCTCGGAACCGGCGTGATCGGCCAGAATGAAGCCGTTGTCCTGGTCCGGGTGAAGCAGGCTCTCGCCGCGGCCGGCCGAGCCCATCACCAGGGCGGCGAAGGATACCGGTGGCTCGCCCCAGCCCGCTTCCGCCATGCTTGCCAGCGCCTGACGCAGGACCGCCGCCGTAACGTCGTCGTTGAGCGCGTTGACGAGCGCGATCACTTCCATCGCAGGCTCGCCCGCCGCCAACAGCGCTGCAGCCAGACTCGCCTGGGCGGCTCTCGCGTCCGGCGAGGGCGGCCGGCTCTCGCTCGTCACCGCGGGATCGAGTTCACCCAGCAGCCCGTCAAATCCCGCGCCGAGCACCGCTTCCAGGCGGAGGAGGCCGATCGGCCTGCCCGCCGCATCCACGACGGGAAGGCAATTGCGCCGCTGTCGCCGCATCTCGGCGAGCGCCCGGTAGACGCGATCGTGCTCGTGCAGCGACGGCACGCGGCGGCGCAATGCCGCGCTCACCGGCTGGTCCGGCTCGACCATGAACAAGGCGCGCTCGAGGAGATCCTCTGCGGTGAGAACTCCCGCGATCCGGCCGCGCGCGTCCATGATCAGGGCCGCCGACTCGCCCGCCTCGCGCATGCGGGCCACGAGGCCGAACAGCGGCTCGGTCTCGGAGCCGGTGACGGCTCGCCGCTCGACCAAGTCCCCGATCGGACGAGTCAAACGCCGCAGCCACTCGCTCATGCAAACCCGCCCCGAGAGATTGATGCTGCCGCCAGCACCGGCCTCGAGAGCGTACCACGGCGAAGATGCGGCGCGGCTGATCGGAAAACGCTGCTGCCCGGGCCAAACGATGCTCGGCCCGGGCAGCAAATGCGAACGCCTCGATCACTCCGCCGGAGCAGCCTTGGCCGCCGCCGGTCCGAGATCGGGTATCGCTCCCAGGATGGCGCGACGCTCCACCTCGGCGAACCCTGCTTCCGCCGCCGGTTCCGGCTTGAGCAGCGAGACCACGATGCCCGACAGGAACGACAGCGTCATGGTGATCAGGCAGGGGTTCTTGAGCGGGAAGTACCACCACTGCTTCGACACCTCGGCTAGGTCGTGCTTGAGGATGTCGACCTGGATCGTGGGGCCGCAATAGAGCAGCACCAGGGTCGAGACGGTACCGAGAACGATCGCGGTCACCGCGCCCCACGTGGTGAAGCGGCGCCAGAAGATGGCCATCACCAACGCGGGAAAGTTCGCCGAGGCCGCAATCGAGAACGTGAGGCCGACCATGTAGGCGATGTTCTGGCCCTGGAAGATGATCCCCAGCAGAATCGCGCAGATGCCGAGGATGACGGCCGCGATCCGTGCGACCCGCAGCTGCTCTTGTTCCGACGCGTGCCCGCCCTTGACGACATTGACCCAGAAGTCGTGTGAGAGCGCGGCCGCACCCGACAAGGTGAGCCCGGCCACGACCGCCAGGATGGTGGCAAACGCGACCGCGCAGATGAAGCCGAAGAAGGCCGCACCGCCCACCGCATTGGCCAGCAGCGGGGCTGCCATGTTGCCGCCGCCGCCGACACCGACGATCTGCTTCATCCCGACCAGCACCATGGCGCCGAAGCCGAGAACGAAGGTGATCAGGTAGAACGCGCCGATCCAGATCGTCGCCCACACCACGGAGATCCGCGCCTGCTTGGCATCCGGGACGGTGTAGAAGCGCATCAGGATGTGCGGCAGGCCCGCGGTCCCGAACATCAGAGCCAGGCCGAGGGAAATCGCGTCCCACGCGCCGGTCACCACCTTCGTGCCCGGCTCCAGGACCTGCTTGCCGTTGAGCTCGGCGGCCTTGGCGAACAGCGCCGTCGGGCTGAAGCCGAACTGGGCGAGCACCAGAATTGCCATGACCACGGCCCCGCCAAGCAACAGGCAGGCCTTGATGATCTGCACCCAGGTCGTGGCGAGCATTCCGCCGAACAGCACGTACGTCATCATGACGACGCCGACGATGACGACGGCAAGCGTGTAGTCCAGATTGAACAACAGCTTGATCAAGGTGCCGGCACCGACCATCTGGGCGATCAGATAGGTGAGCACGACGGCCATGGTGCCGATCACCGCTGCGATCCGGACCGGCCGCTGCTGCAGCCGATAGGCCACCACATCGCTGAACGTGTACTTGCCGAGATTGCGCAGTGGCTCCGCGATCAGGAACAGGATGATCGGCCAGCCGACCAGCCACCCGGTCGAATAGATCAGGCCGTCGAAGCCGTTGAGCGCGACGAGTCCGGCGATGCCGAGGAAGCTCGCGGCGCTCATATAGTCGCCGGCCAGCGCGAGGCCGTTCTGGAATCCGGTGACCCCGTGCCCGGCGGCATAGAAATGCTCGGTGGTCTTGGTTCGTCGCGCCGCCCAATAGGTGACGACGAGTGTCAGCGCGATGAAGACGAAAAAGAACAGGATGGCGAGAGGGTTCGATCCGGCGCTCATGATTTCCTCCCCGATCCCGCTGTGGCTGCGGCGACGGCCCGGGCGACGGCCTCGTCATAGCCCCGGTTTGCCCACAGCACGTAGACGATCGAGAGGATCCAGCAGGAGACGATCGTAAGCGCGCCCAACAGGATGCCGAGGCTGAGCCCCGGGCTCAGCAGGATCGAAAGCAAGGGCCTGCCGAACGCCACCAGCAGAATGAAACCCAGATAGATCGCCAGCATCAGCGCTGAAAGCGTGAGAGCGATCGCCCACCGCCTTGCGGCAATGGCATGAATCGGATCGGTTGTGCTCATGGCTGGGCGCCCCCTAGCGCCATAGTCTCAACAATCGAGGACCGCGCAAGAGACCAGCTTATTCTCCCACCAACTCTGATCTAGATCAAATTCAGAACCATCGTTTCGCCCGCTGGGGCGGGAATGTATGCTTCGGCACGTTCGCGCCCAGTGGTTTTCCCTTGAAGCGCGGCCCCCATGCGAAGCATCGGGCGACCATCATCCTATTGCGCATGCTCCATATTCACGCCCAGTGGTACTCCGCTGCTCGTGGGTTCTACGACTTTAGGCGTAAGACGATTGCCGTAAGCGCGAGACCGTTGGAGCCCTACCACTTTAGACTAATACCAAATGGTCACTGCGACTTAGACCTTTCGACACGATTGCGCGCCTCGACCCAGGTTCGGTTGGGGCGGTTTCGCACCGCTCGGGTCAGGATTCCGCCTGCAATCCCCTTGGCCATCGCGTGATAGGGCCGTTCGCTTTCCCTGTTGGTCGGCAACCGGACGACGCGAGGTCCGCAATGGATCAAACCCGGTCCTCGAGCGCTATCCGCGACACTCTCGCTTAGCCGTCGACAGCGGAATTCGACAGCTCGTCGCGCGATGCCTCAGTCGTGGCAACAACGGACAATTTGGCGATGCCCCGCGAGGCGACTAGATTAGATAATCCTTGCGCTGCCGCGCAACATCCAGTCAGCGTCACTCTAATTCGGAGGCTGTAATGGCGACAAGACAGAAAGCCAAAGGCAAAACCAAGGCAAAGCGCAAGAAAACCCGCGTCACCAAGGCGGCCACGCGCAGAAAGACCACGACGGTCAGAAAACCCAGGACAATCAGAAGAAAGCCGGCGAAGAAGGCGCCGGTCCGGCGAGCATCACCCAAGAAAGCCAGGCCGACCGCGAAGGCCGCGGTCAAGCCGACGCCCGCCCGCCCGCCGGCACAGTCCGTGGCAGCCAGACCGATGCCGAGCCTGCCCGCGCAACCCGCTCCGCCGGGGGAGCGTATCGGCGTTGTGACCCACTATTACAGCCACCTATCAGTCGCGACCCTGCGGCTCGAGTCCGGTACGTTGCGCGTTGGCGATGTGATCCACATCCGCGGACACACCACCGATTTCAGCCAGAAGGTCGAGTCCCTCGAGGTTAATCATGCGCCGGCGACCGAAGTGGGGCCGAACGAGGATTTCGGCCTAAAGGTGGTCCAGCACGCGCGCGAGCACGACGTCGTGTACAAAGTGCGGCCGTAGCGCCACTGGCCGGACCGGGGCTGCCGATCCGGCAAGGCCGCTTTCACGGAGAGACCAGGTTCTGGCCGCCTTGCGTCCCAGGATTAGTGCTGTGCTTGGCCTTGCGATGGTGCGGGCCAAGTACGATGACGGCGCGGTCAGCGCCGCGATCTGGAACGTGATCTGTTTGCTTCAGGCGGACGGACGCCGGCCAGTCTTTGCTCAAAGT
>WNGJ01014020.1_pt1 | contig 15807 bp, 15 predicted proteins | sample 5400611 | NCBI WGS metagenome assembly WNGJ01 (sample SAMN13153375, study PRJNA577476) | soil metagenome | isolation source: 40 cm soil or saprolite under Garry oak tree replicate 1 | place: USA:California | collected 2016-06-15
GCCTGCGCTGCATAGGCAATCATATCGGCGAAGGTGTGGTGCATGTGCCCCGAATTGTCTTCCCCCCGCACCTCGCCATTGATACGCACTGCCATACGCAGGTTACCGGGGTCTAGTTCGTCGGCAGTGACGATGCATGGCCCAAACACGTTGGAGCCATCCCAGTCCTTGGCTTTTGCTGGCCCCATACTGATAGGCAGCTCGCGCGCCTGTACGTCGCGCGCTGACATGTCGTTCCAGATCGTGTAGCCGAAAACGTAGCTAAGGGCGTCCGCTTTCGCGATGTTCTTGCCCCGCCGACCAATAATGGCGGCCAGTTCCAGTTCATAGTCGAGCTTGCCGGTGTACGTGGGCCAGGGAATCTCTTCTTCCGGGCCGATGACCGTATCCGGCATGCCCTTGTAGTACGCGGGCACCTCAAACCATTCCGAGGGAATCGGCCGTCCCAGGCGGCTGAGCGCGTTGTGCAGGTGCCCCTCGAACGAGAGAAAGTCCCGCATGGAGCGTGGTCGCAGCGGGGCGAGCAGCCGCGCCTGCCCCACACGGGTGCGTTTGCCCACCGGAACTCCCGCCTCGATGAAGGCAACCATATCGCCATCGAAGCCGAGATCTACGACCTCTCCGTTCTCAAGCGCTCCTACGCGGGGACCTCTCCCCGCGTCGTATGTAACTAGCTTCATCTGCTTCCTCCAGTTCGCGGGCACTCCAACAAGCGCCCATACATGCCTAGCGAGCGGGCGCTGTGCCGCTGGAATATGCTGCGGCTGCCCTCTTCGCGGCATTGATAATCTTGAGATAGCATCCACAGCGGCAAGCAGCGCTTTGATCGTCAAGATCATTCCCGGTGTGCAGTAGCCACACTGGAAGGCGTGCTCCTCCTCAAATGCCCGCTGTACCGGGTGATCTCCACCCAATCCTTCAGCAGTGATAATCTCGCAGCCCTCGGCCAGTGGAGCCAGGAAGATGCACGTTGAGATTGTCTCGCCATTGACTAGCGCAGTGCAGGCCCCGCAAATCCCGACGCCGCACGTTGCTCTGACACTTCCCAGGCCGAGATCGCGGCGCAGCACCTCTAGCAGCATTTCATCGGGGTTTGCCTCGACCTCGGCAAGGGCTCCGTTGACCTTGAAGTGAATCTTCATCAATCGCTTCCTTTCGCCATCTGTTCGGATTGCGCTGCTACTTCCTCGTCTGTGTTCGTTTCGGGTGTGAGAAATTGTGCTCCCGCGTTGCGCCGGTCGATCGCGTGCAGAACCCTCTCCGCTGAAATGGGAAGCTCGGTGATCTGTATGCCTAGCGAGTGGAGTGCGTTCCCGATGGCCGCTGGCACAGGGGGAAGGGCTGTCTCGCCCAGGCCGTGGATTTCGGCTCCTTTGCGCTCAACAAGGTCATAGGTCAGATCGGGCAGATCCCCTGCAGCGGGGATATTATAGTCAGACAGGTTCGCATTCATCACCTGCCCGTCCGCGAAAGTAATCTCCTCAAACAGTGCAGTGCCCAGGCCCATAATCATTGAACCTTCGTTTTGCAGTTCGGCACCTGGTCGGTTGACCACACGACCAGCGTAAATCGAGGTGTAGAGCTTGACTACTTCGAACTTTCCCGTCTCCTCGTCAACTCGTACCTCGGCAGCGCCAGCACCCTGGTGCCAGTGCGTCGAGGCAATGCCCTGGCCGGTATCTGGATCAAGCCCCCCTTTGTTCACGCATTCACCATAGCCAAATTCACCGCGCTTTCTGAGGTCGCGCACTGCTTCTATCAATGCGCGTCCCATCATGTACGTCGAGCGGCTTGAGGTGGTGCGTGTATCGTAGGGGACAATATCGGTGTCCGGGACAGGGAAATGTACGCGGCCCGGCTCGACATTGAGGAGTTCCGCGGCCAGCAAGCGGATCGAGTGCCACGCTCCCTGTCCCATTTCAGCAGTGGCGCAGTGAACATCGTATGTCCCATCTTCATTGACTGCGATGGCGATTGAGGCGCGGCTGGGTGTCTGCATGCCTTTCATGATCACGCACAGCCCTTTGCCGTGTCGGTGTTCTGCCCAACCGATCTTCTCTGCGGCGGCCTTGAGGCACTCGACGAAGTGGACATCGTGCATCACTTCACCCGTACAGAAGCGGTCACCATCCACGAGGACATTTTTGAGCCTGAGTTCGAGTGGATCCATGTCTAGGCGCTCTGCCAGGATGTCCATCGCGCGCTCTGAAGCCCATACCGCCTGCATTGCACCGTAACCGCGAAATGCCCCGTTGGGCGGCAGATTGGTATAGATGCAGTGGGAATCGACCCGGACATGCGGAATGCGATATGGCCCGACGGCGGCATAGCCCATCTTCTGCGCCACACCCGGCCCGCAGTCTGCGTAGGCGCCCGTATCCACCCAGCACTCGATTTGCTTGGCGACAAGCGTACCATCGGTGCGAGCGCCGAGCTTGGCGCGAATGGTCGCCGGGTGACGATTGAGCGTGAGCCACTCCTCGTTGCGGTCCAGCACGATCTTGACCGGGTACCCGGCCTTGCGTGCAAGGCTGGCGACAATCGCCTCGTAGCGCACAAAGGTCTTGGCGCCAAACGCTCCACCCATCGGCGGGCAAACGATGCGAATATGATCTTCTGGTAGACCGAAGATACCGGCGAGATCCATGCGCAGGTTAAAGGGTGTCTGCGTGCCGGTCCAGATTTCGAGGCCATCTCCTTTCCACAAGGCTACAGAAGCATGCGGTTCCATGTGGGCGTGCTGTGCGCCAGCCGTGCGAAATGTCTCTTCAACGATCACGTCGGCGTTGGCGAAGCCCTCCTGTACATCACCGTGCCGGATGCGAAAGCGATGACAGATGTTGGTGCCCTGCTGGGGACGCATACCGAAGTAGGCGGCATCATTATCCGAGATGGGATGATGCTCGTGGACGAGCGGCGCTCCCTCCGAGACCGCCTCTACCGCATCATAGACGGCTGGGAGTTCTTCATACTCCACGTCGATCAGGCTGAGTGCCTCTTCAGCTTCGTGCCGCGTCGGGGCAGCAACAGCTGCAACCGGGTCACCAGCGAAACGCACGCGCTCAGTGGCAAGCACCGCCTGGTCCTTGATCTGGCAGCCATAGTTGCCCAGTTCCCGTACGTCCTCTGACGTAAGTACGACAACCTCATCTGGTACGGCTGAGGCATCCACCCGCACAATACGCGCGTGTGGATAGGGTGAGCGGAGAACGCGGGCATAGAGCATTCCTTCGAACTCGATGTCCTGGGCGTAACGGATAGTCCCTGTCACTCGTGGGTCGCTCATGGCTACATCTCCTCCAGCGCCCGCCGGACCTCCACGGCAATGACACGGCGGCGGTACTCGGCTGAGCCGCGCGAGTCAGCTATCGGCTGAATCGCCTCTGCGTAGCGTCGGCCAATCTCTGCCGCTAATTCGCGGTCGTAGCCACCCCATTCATCAGCAAGCGCGCAGATGTCGGGAAAATACTGGGGGCGTTCGGCCACCGCGCCTGCCACCAGGCGCAGTTTCCCATTGATCTGTGCAGCGGCAACGGCGACACAGGGGCGGTCTTCACTTGAGCGCGAGCGGAACTTCCGGTAGACAGCTCGCTCCACTTGATGTGGGATTCGCACCTCGGTCAGTAGCTCATCTGGGCGGAGTGAGGTTTCATAGTAGCCGGTAGTCAGTTCTTCTATGGGGATCTCCCGCTCACCATGCAGGCTGCGTGCAACTGCCCTGGCATCGAGAGCACAGAGCATTGCTGGTGGGTCAGATGCATAATCGGCATCGGCAAGCACACCGCCTACCGTCGCCTGGTTACGTACACGTGGGCTGGCAACCAGCGAGAAGGTGTGTGCGAGGATGGGCCAGTCTTGCCGGATAAGGGCAGAACGCTCCACCGCCCTGTGCGTTGTCATAGCGCCAATCCGTAGTGGCGAACCCCTTGTGGTTGTGTGATCGCCCTGATTCTCCTCAATGAAAGCCAGCCCACCAACATTACGTAGGGCCAGGAGCACAGTCGGCATCATAATCCTCTGGCTCATCAAGATGCTGATGAAGGTGCCACCGGCAACGACAGTCGCCTCGTCACCGAACCTGGCGCGAAGCTCCAGGGCCTCTTCGAGAGTTGTTGGCGCTAGCCATCGCGGAACATCCCTTGTCATAGCTTATTGTTCTTTCATAGAGTCGTAATTGGTCGAGACTGCAACAGATAGATTTTCCCTTCCTCTATGGCCCATTCGATGTCTTGTGGCGTGCCAAAGCGCGTTACTAGCCGCGAGCCCAGCGCTGCCAGTTCACGTATCTCCTCTGACTCAAGCACACGTTTATGGATGATGTGCTCCCGCTTGACGTCCCCGGCGCGATCAACCACGTAATGATCGGGTGTGACTTCGCCTGACACCACCTGTTCGCCGAGGCCGAAAACCGCCTCGATAATCATACGGTCACGTCGGCGGCTCACTGGATCGACTGTGAAAATGACACCTGATTTGATAGGATCGAGCATCTTTTGCACGACAACCGCCATGCCCAGATCTATAAGTGAGCCTTTGCGGAAGCGGTAGAAGAGGGCACGCTCGCTAAAGAAGGAGGCCCAGCAATCGACGACGCGGGCGCACACCTCATCACCGCCGGAAACGTTCAGATATGTCTCCTGCTGGCCCGCGTAGCTTGCCGCCTCCGAGTCCTCGGCGCATGCTGAAGAGCGGACTGCCACCTTACCGCCTCCTAAGCGTTCATAGCAGGCCAGGATGGCCTCGCGCGGCGGCTCTGCCCGCTGTACCAGGGCCTGAGCTTCTCTGTAATCGTGAACCTCGACCAGCTCACGCAGCCGTTCGGCATGAACCGACTGGTCCAACATATAGGCAGGGATGACGAAACCAGGCGGCACAGGTAGACCTTCAGCAGTCATTGCTGCCAGGCTTGCTCCCTTGCCACCGGCAAGGCGAACATCACTGCACGCTTCATCTGTGAACCAGAGAATAGTTGTATTGCTCATGAATGATCCCGCAATGAATGACCTGGAACGCGATAAATGGGCCAAAGGCGCTATAGGTCGGCCCCTACTCTTCGAGGATGGCTACCGCACGCACAGGCGCAGCCGTCGTACCGATCCACTTGATGGGGAACACAGACAACTTGAAACCATGCGGCGGTAGCTTATCCAGGTTCATTAAATTCTCGATATGCCAGTAATCCTCATCCATCATGACAAGGTGGGCCTCCCAGAAATGCTTCTGCTCGAACATCGCCCAGACGGGCGGGTCAAATGTGACGGCATCGGTCCCCATCATGCGTACCCCCTTCGAGATCAAGTAACGTGTTGCCTCAGCAGTCATCCCACAGTGGTCGGTCAGATAGCGTTTCTCAGTGTTATATGCCGATGCACCCGTTTGAATGAGTACAATATCCCGCTCCTTAAGCGTATAGCCAATCTTCTCGAGCGCCCCGTCGACTTCGGCAATACTGATACGCGAACCATACGGCTTGTGCCGGAAGTCGAGTACCACGCCATCGGAGTAGCAATATTCGAGCGGAATACCTTCCGGTCCTGGAGCTTCAGGTCCCCGAATATGTTTTACGGCATCACAATGTGTTCCAACGTGATCGCTTTGGATGATGAGGTATGATGCAGTGAGCCATTTTGCCCCCTGGGAGGCGGCACCGATGCGCTCGGCGAACTCAGTCCAGCTCTCGTACATAAGTAATGTGGGCGGCGGTATTTGCGGGAAGGTAATCATGTCGCGATGCACCGGCATAGACAAATCGACGAGGCGCGTCATAGAGGTTCTCCTTTCAAGATCAATTCACCAAAGTACTCGACATGTTTGCGTAACAGTACACCGGCCTTCTCAGCATTCCCTTCGGCAAGTGCCTCAAGCACAGGTCGGTGCATCTCGGCAATTTCGTGCCCGCCTATATCAGCCTTGAGGGCACTGATGAGAGTACGTGCTTCAATACGGAGCGATCTCCATACGTCTTGCAAGACTCGATTGCCGGAAGCTTCGACGATCAGGCGGTGAAATTCGACATCGTGCTGCACCTGCTCGTATAAGTCACCCTTCTCTGCGGCCTGATGCATAGCTGCGAGTTCGGCTGCAAGCGCCTCGACCTTACCTGCGAGGCGCTGTGCCGCCACTCGTGCAGCTACCTCTTCAAGAGCAGCTCGTACCGGGTAAATCTCAGTCAGTTCAGCTTTCGTCACCGCCCTGACTCGTGTTCCGCGATATGGCTCCGATTCTACGAATCCCAGGGCTTCTAGTTCACGCAAGGACTCTCGCACGGGAGCCTGACTGATGCCAAACTCTTGTGCTATTTGTAATTCGACAAGCCGATCTCCCGGTTTATACTCACCATTGATAATACGTGCGAGCAGGATCTCTTTGACTTGCGCGCGTAAGCTCGTACGGTTGACGTTCAAACAAGAACCTCCACCACGCCGGTGGAACCATTCACCCGAACGCGGTCGCCCGTCTTGATGTGCTCAGTGGCGTTTGATGTACCAACAACAGCCGGTATGCCGAACTCGCGCGAGACGACTGCCGGGTGTGAGGTCACCCCACCCGCGTCGGTTACCAGGCCCACAATCTTAGTGAACAGGACCACCCAGGCGGGATTGGTCATCCGGCAGACCAGGATCTCGCCCTCGTGCACCTGATCAAACTGTTCAAGGGAGGCCACATTACGCGCTTTTCCTTCGACCACGCCGGGAGAGGCTGCCAGCCCCCTGACCTCGCCAGTTTTCTGGGGCGGCTCTTTATAGAACTTCTCCGGGAAGCCCCAGAGGACGTTGTACGGGAATGCGAGGGCCGTCTTGGTAGCCGTGCCCACCCATTCGCGCGGGCGAATCTGATAAGCCTGTTCCCGCTCATCGCGCCGCTGAGAAACGAGCGCCAGCGCGTCAACTGCAGCCGGATTGGTCATCAGCAAGCGCAACTCGTTGTAATGCAGGTACATCACATCCTCCGGGTCATCGAGCGGTCCTGCCTGCGCAAGCTTCTTGCCGATGGCGATCAGGAGGATGCGTAACCGGGCGTTAGTTCCCTGGTCGATATAAAAGTGATGATCGGGCGTCAGCGGGTTCATGCGCAGTGACAGGTCCAGCGCTGTTTGCAGTTGGTCACGCCCTTCTCCTGCTGGTACGTCGTCCATCAATTCGTGGATGGCTTTGTCAAGGAAGACCTTGACGGCGTTAATTGTCTTGGGGTAATCGTAATCCGTTTCGAGATAGCCGCGCACCATTTCGATAATCGGCGTCGCGTTCTCTTTCCATGTTGGGAAGGCAAACTCGTGCGACCAGATGGCTTTGTACCCGAACTCTTGTTGGTAAGGCTCGACACGCTCAGTGAGCAGGCGGCGTCCGCGCTCCGAGGCTCGCAAGCTACGCAGGATGTCGCCAGCAGTCTCAGCTTTGAATGCCTGGGCAAGTTCGGCATCCACCTTGACTTCTTCTTTGATTTTCCACAGTTCCTCAATTGAATCCCAGTTGCGATCTTCAATAGAGCTTTGTAGACGCCCCATGAGGTTAGGATCTACCTCACCTTTCACCTGCTGGATCATGGCATTCAAATTGAGGGTGGAAGAGAACTGGGCGAAATTGAGCATCCAGTGGATCTTCCAGTGTCGGTCGTGGATGTCGATCGCGTCTTCAAGCAAGACGGCTAGTTCTATGAGGCTTGCCCGTTCCGTATCGTAATTATCCAGGTAGGCGAAGTTGTGCTCCATTTCGGGCCGGAGCCGCTCTCGCCACCAATCCAGGAAGTTTTGGGCATAGTGCGGCAGCACCGCACCCATGTAGGCACCAATATGTTCTGGATAGGATGAATCGCGCGGAACACGTGGGACATAGCGGCTTTGGTACTCCGTCGCCTCTGCATGCAGTGAGGGATCAGCAGGAATGGCAGCAGTGTACACATAGCCATTAATATTCTTTGCAATCCAGTCACAGGCAAAAGGTGTGCCAAAACGGCGGAACATATGGTCGCAGGTCAACCACCAGCCGCCAATATCGAAGAACATCGGAGAGACAGGATTTGGAATATGCAGGTCGTCGTAGATCCAGAAGAGTTGCCGTTCGCCCTCTTCCCATTGGATAGGAAACTCTTCATCGCCGTAGAAAGTACCCAGGACCTCGTCGTCAATTGTACCCATAAGATTTCCTCCCTGAAATACTGTGAAATACAAATACTACATTTTGGCGTACCCCCCGTTTGTGCAAACTACTCTATATTTCAGTATAGATTATCGATAATCGAAAGTCAAGCCTCCAAATTAACTCTTCCTTGCATCAACCTCCTACAAAAACAGCAAGAGGTGCTGCTATAGGATATGGTGGATAAATCACACAGCCTCTCTAAACCCACTTCGGGCTGGATGTGTGTCATTGGACAGTCTGGACAGGCCTTCTCTTCCCAGAGTGAGGCCCCCATCCGAGTCCTGCTGCTAGCACATGCAGCAGCCTCCCGCGACATGATCCTGCACCCCCATCTGGCTTCGATGCCCCTCAAGCAGAAACCTTTGGCAAGGGGCAAGAGAGCACCTCGCGCGCCGTCCATCGTCGGGTAGTTCTGCCGGCTGCCATGGCTGGTGTCCGTTGCCGGTAGCGTTGCGCCAGAAGATTGCCACCTCGCTCGTGTGGCTGCACGAGCGCTACTCTCAGCGATTGGTGAGGACGCACAAAATGGTAGTACGCTCGCCACCACTCCAGATGGGCGAGCAAGTGTGAGGACTGCTAAGACGTCGCCCACGTGCGACGAGCCAGAGCTGAGACGCCATGACGGACGGTCAGATTCACCCGCTCGATGAAAGCGGTATTCAGCCGTCCAGAAAGGCCCATCCTCTGCAAGGAGGCCTTGAGAGCGGCTTCGGTCCCCAGGCGCATCACGTGCGTGACCCGCACCAACTTGCGCCGCCGGTAGCTTTTCTTCACCTGACCATAGATCAAGCCGGCCGCCACTCGCCAATGGAACACTTTCCTCCCTCGACGACTTTCTGCAAGCCAGTGACCAAAATGGGCCGTCAGGGCGTAAAAGTAGCAATAGAGGCCATCACTCGTAAAGAGCGGAAGGCAGCCAGGGGCCAGCATCTGTCGCAGGGAGTGGATCAGTAGGTGGGCCATGTGTTGTGTACGCGGACCGAGCTGAAGCACAGGGATGATCTTGGTGAGGGGATCGATGGCCAGCCACAGCCAGAGGATCTGTGTGGCACTGTGCAGCCTGGTGCGGAGTTCGTCCAGTTGGAGGTGGGGGAGATGGATTGCGCGGGGGTTTTCAGCCGGTACAACGGGGTGTGGCGTCGCGCACTGAAGGTAGTGCGGCAGGCCTGACAGCGGAAGGTCTGGATCTGCTCAGCACGACCGTGCTTGCCATCGCCGACCAGCGCGTGGATGTGAGCATCGGTGATGCCAAAATACATGCACTGCGGGTTGGGACAGGCGAAGCCGTCAGTGTGTATGCGCTTGGGCGCTCCCCGACGGCTTTTGACCTCGCCCCGGGGGCGCACAGGAGTAGACGCTAGCCCTCCACCCGACGCGGGAGTGGAGGCAAGACGACAGGCGGGGCAATCGTCTGGGCAGCGGGGCTTCAGCAGACGGTGGAATGTGCTACGCTTGGCTCCTCGCGAGGAGCAAGGCTGAAGATGGAGCCAGTCATGACGCCAAAGCAGTGCCAGAGAGAGCAGGAGGCAGACTACGAGCAGGAACACGTACACATGAACGGGCATAACGATCCTCGCTACTAAAGATGGGGAGAAGGGAGAGCTCCTCGAGAAGCAAGGATACGGCGAGTCTCCCATGCTGTCAAGCGAGTGGGAGAGATGTCCGAATTATCCACCACCGAGAGGGGCTGTACCCAAGACAGAGAGGGATATCATGATTTTTATACTTCATAGTGAGATAGAACACATGTTTTCTTCTAGTATAGCACATCTTCATCATCGAAAGTGAGCCAGAACCGGTCTCAGGGGTGCAGTCCAGTCTCCCGCCTTTCCTCTTTCCTAGTAACCTTTTGCTCCAAAGTTGGGACTTTTCTGTAGCATAGAAAAACGGAGTACGAAAACGAGCTGAAGGATTGTGGGCACCGGTCCCAGCGCGAAATGTCGGAGGAATGTAACCGCCGTCGTGGGGAACTTCTTGGACACATGAAGATGAAAGGTCACCACATGCTACTCTCCAACGTATATATGCTAGTGACTGGTTAGTTCCTGTAAGGTGATGATACCTTCACCTCATAATGCTTCGTCAAGCTTCATTTGACGGGTGGAAACCTGCCACCCGCAAGGGGCGTCACTACATTTCACGGGTCAAATGAAGCTTGACGAAGCAATAAGCTGCTTTTTGTGACTGAAGAATGAGAGGAAATGTATCTATGCATCGAGTAGAAGATCGTCCTGAACAGGGGGATCTCAGTGCACCGAAGCTGCGCCGGAAACAATCAGCGCTCGGCAAAACAACTGTCCTGGCATTGCTGGGCAGCGCGCTAACATACCTGTTCCAATTCTTCTTTGTCTGGCTGGTTGTTGGCACACTGCTGCCGCCTGTCCTGGTTTTCGCCATCGTGGCCTTCATTATCGCAGGTCTCGTCGCTGCTAGGCTGCGCTGGGCGCCTTTGCTCGGCGTGCTCTTTGCTCTTGCAACCTCGACGATCATGCTTCTGGTGCCGGAGACGACCTCTGCCCTGTCCCATCCTGCTGTCAATCCAGGCCACTTTGGCACAGACCTCCTGGGGTTTGCGTTCGCGCTGGTCACGATGATAGCCGGGGTGGCAGCGACGATTCAGAACCATGGCAGCGGTGAACGACGCGCTCCACGTTGGCTGGGGCCGATGTTGACGGGAGTAGCTGGCCTCGTCGTGGGGATGATTGTAGTGGCGTCGGTCGTTGCGGCGAGCCCTCCTGGCGCTCCCACGAACACAACCACGAACGGCATGCCCACGATACATATGGCGGGAAGCAATTTCCTGACCAACGTTGTGCTGGTTCCCAAAGGCTCGAAACTGGTGCTCGTTGATGACGATTCGAACGAGCATATCATTCGAAATGGATCCTGGACAGCCAGCGGTACTCCTCAGCCACGGGCGGAACCAGGCGCGCCGATCATTCATAGCCTGGATATCAAAAGTGGCTCTGTTGCCATCGGGCCATTTAACACCGCTGGCATCTTCCACCTCTACTGTACGATCCACCGGGATATGAACCTGACCGTTGTTGTTCAGTAGAGCTGCCCATAGCCACCTTCACTCCCTGAGAAAACACTCAACGCGCCCACGGATACCCTGCGGCATCAGGCCAAGCGGGGCGTCAGGCTCCTGTGGCCTGCTGGAGCGGGCGAGCTCTGCGCGGGGAACGCCGATGGATTCGATGGCTATGGGGTACGGCCCATGGCCGCGCAGATATCCGGTAGCAGCACATCGGCATAGTACGGCTCGACCAGTACAATTTGTTGCCCTGGCACTTCTTTGAGAGTTAGGAAGCGCGATGTCTGTGCCAGACATGGAAGCTGATGAAAATTTCGATTTTACAGGCGAAATGCCCTCCTCTCTGTCTAAGTGGGTGATGTGACCCTCAGTCCGAGCTCCTGTTGAAGGGGAGATATTCTGCTCCCACTTCTGCAAAGCGGCCGAAAAAGGGCTGTACTGAGAGGTCTCGCGACGCGTTCTGCCGGGAGGTTGACTGCAGCAACGTGTCCGAGTGAACGCTGACGACCTTGCGAAGGTTGTCAGAAAATGCTTGAGTGCTGCGAACAAGCCGGATGGGTCTCATGGCGTGTGAAGGAGATGCTATGCACAAGGCCGGTTCTTGCTCTGGTGATCTGCACGTTTTGGCTACTCGAAATGCTCCCCCATAACCAATACCGGCTCAGGAGCAACTACTAGAGATGGGAGAGCAGGAAAAGGAGGCTCCCTGCTTGTTAAACGGATGTACAGGCGATGCTAGCATCATAGAGCAAGGCTCTATGAACGCGGAGGAATTGCACACTATAGCTGTTGATGACATCATCAGCTATACCTAGTCACCTGATCAACGCCCAACCAACCCTCTCAGAGAATACAGGGGGGTGACGAAATTGTATCCTGATACTCAGATGGTAATCGTGACGCTCCTGGATGAGGGATAGGAGGGCATGAGTGGGCAGGTAAAGATGGATCAGATTCAGAGCGTGATCAAACAGTAGAGCGAATCACACAAGCGGCAGAGGCAAATCAAGGAGGTGCCGATGAACGAGGAAATCCGCAAGCATCTGGCTGCATTGAATGCCGCCTGGCAGCGCTATGCCAGGGCGAAAGAGCAGCAGCTTGATACCGTCCCCATGGATGCCCTCAACCGCGACTTCGTTGCGGCGCGGGAGGGACTGACTGCCGGTGGCATTGCAGAAAGCATGCTCGTGTATGACTCCGCAACAATGACCTTCTCGCTGCCTGATGACGAGTGAAAGGGCCGACTGAGGGAACCAACCTCAGCAGCTCCACGTCATCGTCACGGTACTTCCTCCTGCTGAGCCCTGATATCGGCGCTGGTGCAGGTGAAAGGGTCGCAGAGGGTTGAGGGGATGGCGAGGGTGTTGGTGAAGGTGTTCTGGACGGGCGCACTTTGATCTCCTTCGCCAGTGGGTACTCCATTGCGCACGAGTTTTCACGTAAAGTGAGACTGATCCATTGGAATTCAAAAATTTACAACCATACTCACCGATAACTGCTGATGCGCTGTTTGAGGTATGCTTTCCGCTCCTGCTATCCGTGTAACAAGCAGAGGGACAAAGAATATTGTCACCTTTTTTTAAAGAGGATGAGAAACAAAAATCATGGTGTGTACGGCCTACGTTCGGAGGAGACACAATGACATCAGATGAAGCATCGAAACGGATCAATGTTGCAATGGCGGGACTGGGGAACTGCGCGGCAAGTTTCATCGAAGGACTCTGCTTCTATCGTCAGTATCCCGATATCGATACAGGATTGTTGTTCCCCGTTCTCTGCGGCTATAATGTGCGGGATATACACGTTGTAGCTGCCTTCGATATTTCTTTGACAAAAGTCGGCTTCCCTGTGCGTGAAGCCATGTATCAACCGCCTAACAATTTCGTGCGGATTCAAGATCTCCGCGTTGACGGTCAAGCTCATGTATTTCGTGGACCCACCCTTGATGGGAATCCAGAACACCTCGCGCGGTTTGTCGAAGAGTCACCTCTAGAAGCAGCAGACGTTGTCTCGATTTTGAGAGATCATCATGTAGATGTCCTGGTAAACCTGCTCCCGACAGGGAGTATTCAGGCAACCCAGTTTTATGCGCAGGCCGCTTTAGAGGCTCGTTGCGCTTTCATCAACTGTATCCCCACGCTAGTCGCCCAGCAGATAGATATGCAAGCACGGTTTACTCAACAGCATCTCCCGCTGTTCGGGGATGATATCAAAAGCCAGATAGGCACGACCATTCTTCATCGCATGTTGCTACATATGTTAGAAGTCCGCGGCGCTCATCTCAATAAAACCTCACAAGTGAATATTGGAGGGAACACTGACTTCGCAAATTTTGTCTATCGCGCCGGGACGAAACTCGTTTCTAAGCGAAAATCCCTGGCGCGCTATGTCAAAGGCGCCCAGTCTCACGTGGGCCATCACTACGACCCTACAAAAGGCCCCCTCAAAAACGCCTTTATCGAGATTGAGGCCAGTGTATTCGGCGGTTCGCCGGTGAAGGTTTCAGTGCGGCTCGAAAGCGATGACAAGCCAAATAGCGCAGGGTCAATTGTAGACCTCGTCCGCCTGGCGAAGGGAGCGCTCGATCAGCACCTTGGTGGCTCCATACCAGAAGTATGTGCTTTTTATATGAAGTCACCCCCAAATGAGATGGACGATTTCCAGGCACTTGAGCTGATTCGTCAAAAATGGGGGCATTCATCGGTAAGTGCATCAACGTAGCCTGAAAAATATGTGCTTTCGTCAATGGTCCGGAAGGGAAACGCTCATGCTGTCAAAATGGGTACGCAACTGGTATGGCAGGTTGCTTCAACCGTTCCTTCTCTTGCTTGCCGGCTTCGGTGTCACCCCCACTATGCTGACCATTAGCAGCCTGCTACTTATGCTTGTGAGCGGCTTCGTCTTATCCCAAAATCACCTGATCATCGGAGGAATATTCTTGCTGCTTGGTGGCTTGCTCGATGGCATCGATGGGGAATTGGCCCGCGTGACCAACCATGCAACGAAATTTGGGGCCTTTCTGGATTCCATATGCGATCATAGCGGTGATTTTGCGCTGAGCCTGGGGTTGCTCTGGTTGTATCTCAATAAGAGAGCGTCAACAGAAATCGTGCTGATATTCGTCGCACTGTTTGGCTCGATGCTTGGCAGCCTGGTGCGCTCACGTGCTGGTATGGTAGGCGTTGAGACGAAGGATGTTGGGTTAGTCACACGCTTTGAACGAATCCTTCTCCTGCTTATTGGCCTTTTCACGCACTGGATTACCGTTGCTCTATGGATACTTGCGGTGTTGAATAATCTGGCAGCTTTCCAACGTATTATCTATGTGCTGCGCATGGCTCTGTTGCAAAAACGTGAGTCCGTGGTAGAATGATGCTCATTGTTGAGGTTCTCCGGAAAGGGGGAGAAGATTGCATACAACAAAGGCGACAGAGTGAATGATAGTCACGCCTCGCTCAACCAGGAACGCTTCTAGCAGACCCAGCAGAAGTCAGGCTCGTTTCGCCTTTAGTATCTTGTTCACGATAAATGTGCTCAATTACGCTGATCGCGATGTATTGCCAGCGATACTGCCGAAGGCCCGGCAAGACCTCGGACTCACGACCATCGAAGAAGGGTTACTGGGTTCATCGTTTCTGCTCGTTTACGGGCTGGCGACACTCCCTCTAGGAGCGTGGGCAGATAGAGGCGTGCGCAAGAACATTATCGGCCTCTGGGTCGCTCTCTGGAGCGTGGCAACCTGTGCTGGCTACATTAGACATCCGTTCACCTCTAAGAGAGGGAAGAACGACAAGAGGTGCCATATTATCGTCTGTCTCCCTAACTTGAGGCGTGGGAAGATATGTAACCAGCACAATTTTCTGGTGGCATCCAACACAAGAGCCATAGAGAAGCAGGTAGTGACCCAATTGACTACCTGTCACGCTGGTAGGCTTGCGGATAATCGGACGCCCGTCGGTTCCGGTCGGTTCCGCGATCATGCCCAAGACTCCTCGTGGGTCTTGGGCATGATTTTTCCTCTTCCCTTGCAAGGAAGCGGGTTGGGTGGCACACACTCACGGGGGACTATGAGGGGGAGGAAGACGCGCTGCTTGCTCAGCTGAGGCCGCCACTGACAACAAGCTCGAAGAGCGTCTCTCTCGACAAGAACATCCTCTTCCCTGCTCCTCAGTCACTCCTCTGTGCTCCTGTTGGAGGAACGGATGCCCCAAGGAGCCAGTATACCGGAAACGCTTCAGGGTCATGTTCAGCTCACTCTTTAACCTTCCAGGCTTGTAGGGGTTGTCCCAACAAGTAAGCTGGCCCTTCTGCCCCGCGCGCCGTTGGCGGTAAAGCCTTAGCCCAAGAGCCCGAGGAGCGCCTCGCGCGACGGTCCGGGTGAAGGCGGCGGCGCGGTCATCAGCTCCCCAAAGATGCGCTCGATCCGCGCATGCAGCTCCGTGTCGTCGTCGAAGACGGCCGTTCGATCCAAGAGCCCGATGCGCCCGATCGTGCGGCGCAGCACGAGGTCGTCGTACGGCGCGGCCGCGAGCGAGCTGGTGAACTAGAACAGCGGGTAGCGCCCATCGCGCGAGCCGACATCGAGCTGCTCGCCGCGCCACTGGCAAGCGCGCGCGTCGTCGGTCTCGCACG
>WNGJ01003695.1_pt1 | contig 15801 bp, 19 predicted proteins | sample 5400611 | NCBI WGS metagenome assembly WNGJ01 (sample SAMN13153375, study PRJNA577476) | soil metagenome | isolation source: 40 cm soil or saprolite under Garry oak tree replicate 1 | place: USA:California | collected 2016-06-15
CGCAGGCGCTCTTCGACAAGGTGAAGGCCGCTGGCGTCCGCATCCACGCTGAGCCGTTCGACGGCCCTTTCGGCCGGACATTCACCATGGCCGACCCCGACGGCTACCGGATCACGGTGTACGAGAAGGACCAGCCGCTGTTCTGGCCGCCCAAGGCGCGCTGACCGACAGACGCCTCGGGTGTTGTCGTCAGGTTGAGCTGCTTTCGTCCGTCTTTTGGTGATGGAGCAGCATGGCGTCATGGAACCGCGGGGGCCGACTTTCAATCCTGCGTTCGCCCCGCTCGACCGTGTCGTCGTCGGTTGGGTCATTGGTCTCGTGGCGATCACGGGCCTGGGCATGCTGCCGCTCTACTTCTATCAGCTGGATCTGAGCACGCTTACTTTTTCGACGCCAGTGCCGATCGTCGTGGGCATTGGGATCGAGCTGACGGCGTACGCGCCGACGCTCGCCGCGCTTCTGGCCGTGTGGCTCATCCCCGGCGGCGGTGGCGTGCGCAATCTCTTGCGGCCGATCGCACGCTGGCGCGTCGGCGTTGGCTGGTACGTGATCGCTTTGGCCGGCCCCACCGGACTCTTCCTCATCGGCGACCTCATCCGGCTCATCCTCGGCCTTCCGCTGCCCGCGATACCGTTCACGTTTCCCGAGTTGGCGTCGTTCGGCTTGCTTGTCGGCGCACTGATCGCCGGATCGTTCGGCGAAGAGGTCGGCTGGCGCGGACTCGGCCAGCCACGCCTTCAAACGCGCTACGGCGCGCTCACTGCCGCGGTCATCGTGGGGATCCTCTGGAGCGCGTGGCATCTGTGGCCGGTGCTCGCGCCGGGCGGTCTCGGTTCGACCGAAGCCTCAGATGTCGTCCTGACCTTTGTCCGGCTCATCGCGATGGCGATCGTGTATGCGTGGCTCTACAACAGCACCGGCGGGAGCCTCCTGATCGTCATGCTCGCGCACGCCGGGCACAACATCGCGGTGCGACTCGTCCCCCTCGACGCCACGCTGCAGCACGGCGACCCGGTAGTGACACTGCTGTACGGCTTGGCCGCGGCGATCGTTGTCGCAGTGACTGGGCCCCGGTGGCTCAACCGCGACACCCGGCCTGACTGACCCGCGGACCGTCGAGATTTCATTCGATCGACTAGACGCGAGGCGGGTTATCGCTGTGGATCAGGACGCCGTGTGGCTTCAGAACACGCCTCTCCTGGCGCGCGATCTCCGCTCGCACGCGATCGTGATCTCGCCGCCGTGGATACGCCTTCCGGAACTCGGGCGATCCGAAGAGGCGGCTGTCCTGCACGCCATCGAACGAAGCGTCGGCGAGGAAGTCGAGCGCGCCGGGCCGACCGAGATCGACCCGATGGTGTTCAAAGCGCTCGCCCTCGAGATCGCCGCTGTCGACGGCGACCGGCTCGGCGCCAAGCTCGAGCGCGAGGCGCGCGAACCACGGCTCGAAGAGCGCGGTGCGCTTACCTGTCGTCGGCGACCGACTGGAGTTCGAGCCCGACGCGATGTCGAGAATGCGCTTTCCCCGAACGCCCGACAGCGATCCGAACGCGCGCTGGACGCGCCCGATGAATTCCTCGAGGATCCCTTCGAGCTCGGGCTCGCTTTCCATTTTGCGCGCGAGCGCGTAGCCCTCGTCCAGGCGCGCGAGCGCATGCGCGAGGAGCGCTCGCTCCGCACGAGCTCGTGCCAGACGTCCCAGACGGTCGAACATCGTGTCGTCCATTACCGTGAGTCCGTGCCGGATTCTCCCGCGAAGGGCCCGTCCCACGAGGAGCTGGTGCGCATTTACGCACAGCCGAAGACGATCGCGGTGGTCGGCGCCTCGAGCACGGTCGGCAAGCCCGCGCACGACAAGCCGCGCTACCTCCAGTCGCAGGGATATCGGATCGTTCCGGTGAATCCGCACGGCGGCGAGATCCTCGGCGAGCATGTGTTCGCATCGCTGCGCGATGTGAACATGCCGATCGACATCGTCGACGTGTTCCGTCCCCCTGCCGAGGCCGAGGCCGTCGCGCGCGATGCGGTCGCAGTCGGTGCGAAGGTCGTCTGGTTCCAACCGGGAACGGACACGGACGTGGCGGCGGCCGTGGCGACGAAAGGGGGCCTCACGGTCATCAGGCGTCGCTGCATGGCGGTCACGCACGGCCTCCTCGGCCTCGGGCCTGGACCACATGCGCGGGCGAAGAGCTAGCGCCGGTGAAGCTGACTGTGAGCCGGCAGAGACCGATGTCGATCACCTCACCGGCGGCGATCCGTTTGGGTGCGTTGAGTCTCGTTCCATCGACCCAGGTGCCGCCCATGCTCCCGAGATCGCTCAGCCAGTAGCCGCCCTGCCGGTACGCGATGCGTGCGTGCCGGCGCGACACCGAAAGATCGTCCAACCGGATCGTGTTCTCCTGACCGCGCCCGATGGTGGCCGACGCCTTAGCGACCGCGAACGTCGCCGCGGGTGTGGCCAACGTAAGGACGAGGGCATCACTGATGCGATCGGGTGCGGGGTTCGGGGGGACATCGGGCACCAGTGCGGTCGACGGCTCAGGGAGAGTTGCTGGCTGCTCGGGAGGCGAAGCTGCGATTTCGGGAGTCCGAGGTGGAGCTGACGCATCGGGTTCCGCGGCTCTGACCGGAGCCTCGGCGACGGCCTCGAGAAGCGCTCGGATCTCCGCGACGTCGTCCGCGGCAGGAGTGGCCTCAACTGACGCGGGTTCGCGGGAAGGCGCCGTTTCCAGAGGTGGTGGCCGGTCTGCGGTCGGTTGCCGGGTGGTCTCCGCCGGCGCCTGCGTGCGCGGTCCGAGCAGCCGCTTCAGATTCTCGAAGAACTTCATTTCGTCGCCACCTTCTCGCTCGCGCGCGCGAGCACGTCGATGGTCCCGTCGACGCCGCGGAAGCGATCGACCGTCTCCGGCCGCTCGCCACCGATCTCGGAGCCCGCGGTGAGGCGGTACATCTCCGCCGCGCCCTGGAAGATGAGCGGCGTGAGCCCGACATCCTCGAAGGTGCGCGCGATCTCCTCCATCTCGGCGATCCACCGGTGCGCTTTGCCGGACATCGCGGGTACGGCATCGGCCATGCGTTTCGCCTGCGGCGCCTGGCTGTCGCGCAGCTCGGCGACGAGCGTGTCGTACACGCCGAGCTTGCGCGCCGCGACGAGCAGCTCCGTCGCGATCGCGGTCGTCCCCTTCGTGAGCGCGGCGTAGCACATCTTCACCGCCGAGGCCTCACCGACGTCGTCACCGAGGAGACGCACGTCGAGGCCCGCATCCCCGAGCGCGCCGAAAATGGCGCGATCAGGACCGGACGCGTAGACGCGTGGGCTCGGCGCGTCGCGCGGTGGGCCTCCGACGATGCCCGCGTCGACGAAGCCGCTGCCCGTGGGCGTGATGACCGCCGCGACCTCGCGCGCCGTGCGCGGCGCGATCGCATTGCAGTCGACATAGGTGAGGCGCGCGCGCGTCGCGCGCAACGCCGCGGCGACGTCGCGCGCCACCGGGAGCGCCTGCGCCGGCGGCACGATCGATAGGAGCAGCTCGGATTCGCGAACGAGCAAGTCCAGCGTCGGCACGTCGGTGAAGCCCGCCGTGCGGGCGAGCACGCGCGTGCGCTCGGAACGTCCCGCAAGGCACGTGAGTACGCGTACACCGCCGCTCGCCAGGAGCGCGCCGACCGCCTGCCCCATGTCACCCGGACTGATGAGCGCGACGGACCTCATCACGAGAATCCTAGGCGCGGCGCGCCCCTAACGGTCGGCGAGCGACCACGCGACGATGTCGAGCAAGCTCGGCTGCAGGCCGTAGTAACCGAATCCGAGATCACCCAGGCCTGTCACGACCGCGCGCGGCGCGCCTGCGAGCGGCGCGTACCAGACCTGCAGCGCGTGTTGCTCCACTCCGGGTACGCGGCAGAGCAGCAGCGCCGCGCGCCCGTCGGCTGACCAGCGCACGCCTTCGGTCACAAGACCCGGGCAGGTCAGCCGCAACCTTGAGCTTGGCGTCTCGAGCACCGCGACACGCTGCGCAGCCGGGCCGATGCCGCGGGAGTAGTCGAAGCTCGCGCCGATGCTCGCGGCGGGGCCTTCGATCCAGGCCAGCTGAGCCGGCGCGCCGACGCTCGGCTGCCACACGGGTGCGATCGCCGCCGTCGCGCCGCCGCTCGTCCTGCCGAGGGCGCCCGCAACAACGCGCCGCGTGCCGTCGCGTTCGAGAACGACGAGCTGTTTGTTGCCCCACGTTTCGCGACCGCCGCCGCTGACGAAGGCGAGCCTGCCGTCGTTGCTCCACTGCGCCCAGGCTCGCATCTCGAGCGTCGTTCCAAGATCGACGGCCGCTCCGGTGTCCACGTCCACGACGTGAAGCGAGATGCCGACACCGTCGGCCGCGAGCGAGCGGCTCGTCGTCGCGAGCTCCAGCACCGACACGCGTCGGTCGAACGACCACTTCAATCCGAACAACGACGACAGGGCGTTGCTCGAGTCGAAGATCTTTGAGAGCGCGCCGTGCCGATCGAGCTGCCACAACGTCTGCCGCCACAAGGGCTCGTGCTCCCCGGGCACGGGAGTCAGGCGCCGTTCGGTCCGAATTATTGCGAGCTCCGCCCCGTCGGGGCTCCAGGTGAAGCTCGTCGCGCCCCAGTCGGCCGGGAGCAGCATCTGTGCGCCGGCGTCGCGGTCCACATACATCGCGGTGTCACCACCCACACCGAGGAACGCGCATGTCCCGCGGATGCTGATGGCGGCGAAGCTGCCGCTCGGACACGTCGGCTCCGTCGTGCCGTCCCAACGCAGGAGAGTAATGCCGCCATGCCGCCCCAGAACGTACGGCCCGTACGCGGTCTCGCTCGCCAGCGTCGATGCTCCCCACACCCGAGCGAGCGCTCCGGTCGCGCCGTCGTAGCGGTAGATGCCGTCGTCCGCGCCCCACACGTACAGCACGCCGGCCTCCGCGACCGCGCCGGCGCTCACCGGTGGGGCACCCGATGGCGGCACTGTCGGTGAGGGTCTCGGCGGCGTCGCGGCGGGCGACGGGACGACACGCGCGGACGCGCTCGCGGACGGCATTGCGGAGACGAGCTCCACGTCTGGTGCCGCGCTGCCGCATCCCACGGCGACAAGGCCGACGACGCAAGCGATCCGAAGGCCGCGCATCCGTGCCAGCGTCGTCCTTCTGAGGTCGCCGCGCATCCGAGTTCGCGCGCGCTAACTCGTAGTCGTTAGCCCATTTGACCGGGCTGATGAGGCCGACCGATCACACATGTGTATGATATGTGTATGTTGACCGAGCGCCTGCAGGTGCTTCTGAGCCGAGCCCAGCGAATCCGCCTCGAGGCCGAAGCGAAGCGTCGCCGCACCTCCGTGGGTGCGCTCGTCCGCGAGGCCGTCGATGCTCGTCTCCACAGCGTCCCGTTGGAGAAGCGCCGACGCGCGATCGCTGAGATCAAGGCGATGAGCGGGGGCCGCTACCTGACCACCGCAACGCTTGAGCGGATCGTCGACGAGGAACGTGAACGGCCACTTCAACGGATCGCGCGGCGCGCGCGCCGTTGACCTTCCTGATCGATGCGAACGTCATCGTCTACGCCGCCGTGCCATCGAGGTACCGCAACGCCTGCCTCGAGATCCTCGAGGCCGTGGCGGAGGGCAAAGCCGACGGGCGGGTTTCGACCGCCATCATCGAGGAGGTCTGGCACATCGAACTCTCTGGGCGTGCGGGCGCGATCGATGGACTCACGCGACAAACGTACTTGGCATTCTCCCCGCTGCTCCCCGTGAACGATCAGATCATCGGACGGGCCCTCGATCTCGAGGCTCGTCGACTCGGCGCGAACGATCGCATCCACGTCGCGACCGCACTCGCCAACGACATCGACACGATCGTGTCAGCCGACGCTGACTTCGATCATGTTCGGGCGATTCGCCGTGTCGACCCGCTCGACGAGGCCCAACGGTCGCGCGTTCTCAGGAGTTGAGCGTCGCCTGAGGTCTCGGTTCTCATCGCGCGCCGGTGACCCCGACGCGTGGACACAGCGACGAGAGCACGCACTGGGAGCAGTGCGGCCGTCGCGCGATGCAGACCTCGCGCCCGTGCCGGATCAGATGCATGTGTAACGCGTACATCTCGCCAGGCGGCACGGACGCCTGCAGCTCCTCTTGCGCGACGACCGCGTCGGCGCGCTCGTCGACGAGGCCGAGCCGGCGTGCGACGCGATGCACGTGGGTGTCGACCGGAAAATAGGGGCGGTCGAGCGAGAAGAGCAGGACGCACGCGGCGGTCTTCGGCCCGACGCCGGGGAGCGATACGAGCAGATCCCACAGCGCCCTCGAACGCATGCGCGAAAGCGCTCGCTCGTCGAGTGCGAGGCCGCGCTCGCGAAGCGCGCGAAGGATCCCGCGGATGCGAACGGCCTTCGTCGGTCCGAGACCACCACGGTGTACGGCCCGCGCGATCGCCGGCAGCGGCGCGTCGGCTACGTCGTCCCACGACGGGAAGCGCGCGCGCAGATCGGCATACGCGCGGTCGCGGTTCGTGTCGCTGGTGTGCTGCGAGAGCACGGTCAGGATGAGCTCGTCGAGCGGCGGCAGGCGGCGCGGCGCCGGTGGCGCGCCATAGAGCTTGCGCAGACGGAGCGCGATGGCGCGAAGACGTCGCTGCACGTGAACGAGTATCTAGCCCGCAGTCTCCGCGGCGATCAGATCCAGGCTGAGGCACGACCAGCCGAAATCGGTCGCGCCGTAACCCTCAGCCGTGAACGGGTCGTAGAACTCGCGGATCCCGCCGCGCGCCTGCATCGCGACGGTGCGGCGTGCGAGCTCGCTCGCGATGTCGTCGAAGCCATGCGCGCGCAGGCCCCAATACAGGTACCAGTTGACGTTCACCCAGGTCGGGCCGCGCCAGGTCGTCTTCGTCTGCCACGCTGGGTCGAAGCTCACTTCGTTCGCGGCCACGCTCGGCACTGGATACGGGAGCCAGAATTCCCGCTCGTTCAGCAGGTGCTCGTGTACGAGGCGCTTCGCGACTCGCGCGTCGAGATCCGGAAGGATCAGCGGGAACAGCGACGTGAATGTGAGCACCTTCGCCGGCTCCTCCGCCTTGCCGGAAAGGTCCCAGAACACGCCGGCCTCCTCGTCCCAGCACTTGCTCATCAGCGCGCCCCGCGTTCGTTTCGACTCGCGCTCGAAACGGTCGGCGTCGGGCGCGCCCACGGCACGCGAGAGCTTCGCGAGAGCGCGAAGGCCGTCGGCATAGATCGAGTTCATCATCACGTCCTCGAACAGGAACACGTCGAGGAGCGGCTGAGCCTCGGGTGCGGCGTCCCCGTACGCGTCGAACAGGCGCTTCATCGAGCGCCGGAGGGTCGGCAGCGTGTCCGCCGGCGGCTCGTACGGGATGCCCATCGCCTTGTCGTATTTGGGGCTCGCGTCGAGGCCGGATTCGTCCGGCTGGATGACGGCGACCAGGCCGTCGTTGTCCGGGTCGCGCACGCGGGCGAGCCAGTCGAAGAACCGGACCATGGGCGGAAGCATGTCGCGCACGAAGGCGGTGTCGCCGGTCGCCTCGAAGATCCGCTCGACCGCGCGCGCGACGACCGGCGGCTGGATCGTCGCCGTGTAGTACGGGTGCCCGAGGCGGATCGAGTATTCCCGCTCCACCCAGTGCGCGTGCGCCTCGCGCTCCCACAGCAGCATGTGCGCGATGAAGCCGTCGGGCCGAGCGCCCTGCATCAGGCAGCGCAGCTCTTGTTTCGCGAGCTCGAGGTCGACGTGGAGGAGGGCGATGGCGTGGAACGCACTGTCCCAGAACCACTGGAAGGGGTAATGGGTCGGGGACGGGCATACGAAGTCGTAACGCATGCCGTCCCAGTCGGAGATGCCGGACTGGCGGTTGCTTCTCAGCACGCGGCGCGCGTCGGCCGCGACCCGCGCCGCCTCAGCCGGGTCGATGCCTCTCCCCGTGACGGTCACGGCGGAGCATCAGCGCCAACATTCATCTCGCGTACTGTCGCCCAACTCGCCGCGTCAAGCCAGCGCGCGGCGCGCGAGGTACTGTACGAGTCCGCATAGGAGGTGTGCCATGGTGCGATTCACGCGGCCGTTAGCCGCGATTGCGTTCGCTTTCTCGATCGTGATTACGGCCTGCGCGCAAACCGGGGGGACGCCGACGCCGTCGGGGTCAGCGGCAGGGTCAGCGGCAGCCGGCGGCACGATCACCGTTACGTCGCTCTGGGGCGGGAGCGAGCAGGCATCGTTCCAAAAGGTGCTCGACGCCTTCAAAGCCAAAACCGGAATCACCGCCAACTACGAATCCGTCCGCGATAACTACTCGACGATCCTTCAGACGCGCATCTCCGGCGGCAATCCGCCGGACGTCGCGATCATGCCGGGCATCGGGTTCCTGCGTCAGTTCGCACGGCAGGGATCCCTCAAGAAGATCGCCGACCTCGGCATCGACGTGAACGCGCTGAAGGCCAACTACCCGCCGGGCATCCTCGAGATCGGTCAGGTCGATGCGACGCAATACGCGATCATGGTGAAGTTCAACAGCAAGAGCACCATGTGGTTCCGACCTGACAAGTTCAAGACGCTTGGCGTCACGGCCCCGACCGACTTCGCCGGCTTCACGAAGCTGCTCGCCGACATCAAGGCCAAAGGCACGACACCGATGGGTCTCGGCGCGGCTGACTCGTGGACGCTGACCGACTGGTTCGAGAACATCTATGCGAAGCAGGCCGGTCCCGACAAATACGACCAGCTCTTCAGCGGCAAGCTGCCGTGGACCGACTCGTCCGTCACCGCCGCCGTGGACACGATGAAGTCGGCGATCAAAGACGAGTACGTCGCGGGCGGCATCACCGCCGCTCTCGGACGCAGCTTCACCGATGCAATCGGCCAGGCCTTCAGTACAACCGGGCAGGCCGTCATCTACTACGAAGGCGGATTCGTCGGCGGCATCGCGACCGGCCAGACGAATACGGCCCTCAAAGTCGGTGAGACGATCGACTGGTTCGACTTCCCGGCCGTCGGCAGCGGCAAGACCGTGACCATCGGCGGCGACGTGATCGCCGCCTTTACGAGCAAGCCGGGCGTGAAAGAGTTCATCAACTACATGACCACGGCCGATTCGGGATCCGTGTGGGCCGGTACGGGCGCGATCATCTCGCCCATCAAGGCCGTCCCAGCGACCGCGTATCCGAACGACCTCGCAAAGCGCGAAGCGGCACAGGTCGCAAACGCCAGCGCGGTCCGTTTCGACGGCTCCGACCTGTTGCCCTCCGGTGGCGGGGACAACCTCGGCGCGGCGCTACAGAACGCGATCCAGGGCAAGACCGTCGACTGGGCGGCGTTCGAAACGGCGATGGCGGCCAAGTGGAAAGCGGAAAAGTAAGCAGCGCCTCGAGCTGAATCCACGGAGCGGGCGGGCGCGCAGGACCGCCCGCCCGCTCCACGAACGAACGGAGACAGATGGGCGTCGCGCCGCAAGGGTTAGAGCTGACTCGCGATTACCGCTCGCTAGCGGGCGGTCGCACGGCCGCGCGCCGCGCGCGTGGCCCGGAGAGCCCGAGATGGGGCGTAACGCTCCTCTTCCTGGCGCCCGCGGGTCTTCTCCTCCTTGTCTTCCTGGTCTACCCAGCTCTGTATACCGTCCTGCTCAGCTTCAACCGCGGACGTAATGGCATCTTCGAGAAGTGGGTCGGCCTCGATAACTACACCCGCCTCTTCGCCGACCCGGACTTCATCAACCTCTCGACGTTCCCGCCGTCGGGAGCGCTCTGGAACAACCTTCTCTGGATCGTCTTCTACGTGAGCATCGTCATCTTCCTCGGCCTCATCATCGCCGTCGTCGCGGCACGGGTTCGCTATGAGTCGGTCGTCAAGGCAATCGTGTTCATTCCCATGTCGATCGCGGCGACGGCCCTCGCCGTCATCTGGAAGTTCGTCTACTCACCGGACGCCAATATCGGTCTGCTCAACGCCATCCTCGGCTCTGTCGGCGTCGCCCCTATCTCCTGGCTGGGCGATCCGGGGATCGTCAATTTCGCGCTCATCGGGGTCGGGATCTGGGGTTCGGTCGGGTTCGCGACGGTCATTCTGTCGGCGGCGGTGAAGAGCATCCCAGCGGAAGTCATCGAGTCGGCCCGCGTCGAAGGGGCCACCGAGCGGCAGATCTTCTTCCGGATGATCCTGCCGATGGTCAGCCTGCCCATGTCGGTGCTGGCCGTCACGCTCGTCGTCAACGTCATCAAGCTCTTCGATCTCATCTACGTGATGACTAAAGGCGGGCCCGGTACGTCGAGTCAGGTGATCGCCTTCACGATGTTCATTCAGGCTTTCGAGGCAGGGCAGTACGGCTACGGGTCAGCGGTCGCGGTCACGATGCTCGTCCTCCTCGTCCCGATCCTTATCTTCAACGTGCGGCGCTTCCGCACCTCGTCCGTCACGTGAGCGTCCTGGCCGGGGGCGTGGTCCACGCGAGGCCGACCCCCGCCGGGCGGATCGTCGCGGCGCTCAACCGCACGGTCATCCATGTCGGCCTCGCGCTCATCGGCCTCATCTGGCTGGTCCCTACGCTCGGGCTGCTCGTCACCTCCTTCAGGCCCCGCTCGGACATCCAGTCGACAGGTTGGTGGGACATTTTCAACCTGCACCTCACCGCCGAGAACTACCGACAGGTGCTCGAAGCGCAGGGGATGCTCCAGGCGTTCGCGAACACGGTCTTCATCGCGGTCCCCTCGACCCTGCTCCCGCTGGGCATCTGCGCGCTCGCCGCCTATGCCTTCTCTTGGATGCGCTTCCCGTTCCGGGACACCCTCTTCCTCATCGTCGTTGGCCTCCTCATGGTGCCCGTGCAGGTGGCCTTCATTCCGGTGCTCACGGGCTTCCGGGAGCTGGTCCCGGGCCTCGAGCTGACGAAGGGCTACGGCGCGGTGTGGCTCGCGCACACCGCCTTCGCGCTGCCCTTCGGGATCTTCCTCTTGCGGAACTTCTTCATCACGCTGCCACCCGACATGATCGAAGCGGCGCGGATCGACGGGGCGTCCGATGCGTGGATCTTCCGAAAGATCGTCGTGCCCGTGTCGGTGCCCGCCATCGCCGCGTACGGCATCTTCCAGTTCCTGTGGGTCTGGAACGATCTGCTCATGGCGCTCGTTTTCGTGCAGGACGCGAGCAAGTTCCCGATGACCCGCGCGATCCAGAACCTGCTCAGCCAGTACGGCACCGAGTGGCACCTGCTCGCCGCGGGCGCCTTCCTGCTGATGATCGTTCCCCTGATCGTTTTCTTCAGCCTGCAGCGTTACTTCGTGCAGGGTCTGCTCGCCGGCTCGATCAAGTAAAGACCGGCCGCACAGCAGGCTCCCTTAGGGCCGAGCCTTTCGTCGGATCGTCCGCGTGAGCCGCTTCAGCGGAAGCTCGCTGTGTTCCTGAACGTACTCCTTCACGATCCCGTCGATGCCGTGTCCCTTGGCCAGACCCGACTCGTGCATGTACCAGTGGTGTTCCGTGATCCACAGGTAGAGATCGGCCTCGGTGCGGTGCGGGAAGTCCCGCAGCGCGTCCTCGTTCCGGATCGCTTGGACCGTCGGAAGATAGACGCGGTCGTACCAGCTCGCGACAGCCTCGGGGTACGGGATCTCGCGCTTCTGCTCGACCCCCAGGTACCACTGATGCGTCGCGATGTGCTGGTAGAGCTTCTCGTATTGACCCGCGAGGGTGAGCTCGATGCGCGCGCCGGGTCGCAGCCGGCTGATCCCCGTTGCCTCGTGGAATCTCACGGCATCCTCGTTGCGGATCCATTCGAAGAGGTCTTCGATCGAGGTGACCGGCGCAGGTGATTCCACCTCGATGACGCGCGCGTCGACGAAGACCTGACCTCGCTCCCGCGCCACCGAGACACGGTGGTTGCCGTCCTTCACGAAGTAGGTGTCGCCGATCTTGTACAGCTCGATCGGGGGCAGCTCGACATGCGTGAGGTGGGCGGTGTCGATGCTCTCCCACCGTCCTCGCGTGCGGGCCTGACGCGGCAGGAACGCACGGTCGAAGTCGCGGTAGCGGCCGACGCTACCGACGATCTGGTCGATCTCCACCTCGCGCACGCCAGCGTCGTGCTGGAGGTGGGCGTGGAGCTGTTTCCGCACCTCGTCGAACGCGAGCAGGGCGTCGTCCGACCGGAGGAGCCATTTCGCGATACCGCGCCAGAAGGCCTTGCGGCGCACGCGCAGGAAGTCGCTGTGTGCGGTGTTAGCGACCTGCATCGAGCTCGATCTCACGGGCGCCGTAGACGTTGATCACCGTCGTGTCGTGATACCGCGTGCGGGTCGTCGTTCTCCGGTCGTACACGTGCGAGTGGCCGTGCAGGTGGTAGCGCGGCCGGAACATTCGCAGGAACCACCTGAGCGCACCGAATCCGCGGTGCGCGAGGTCAGGCAGATCGTGGATACCGCGTGGAGGCGCGTGGGTCACGAGCACGTCGAGGTAGCGACCTCGCGCGACCCTGTTCACGATGAGCCTGGGGACCATGCGCAGCAGGGCTGACCATGTCTCACCCTCGGTGAGCTGGTAGGGCCCGTTGCTGTACCGGCCCGAGCCACCCAGACCGCCGACGAGCAGGCCGCCGATGTCCCGCACCCGGCCGTGCAGGTCGATCCCGCGCCACCAGACACCGATCTGGGGATCATCCATTTGCTCGGGCGGAATGTCGTGATTCCCGTGCACGGCGAACAGCGGCGCGCCGAGCTGCGTCGCGAGATAGTCGAGATAGTCGTACGGAAGGTCCCCGCAACCGAGCACCAGGTCGATGTGTCCATAGCGATCGGGTAGCGACGACTGATAGGCCTTCTCGTCCACCTCGTCGCTGACCGCCAGCACCCGCATTCCCTGAGTCTCTCACTCGCGACATCGGGGAACGGACGCTCGGCGCTGGTCGACCTCGGGCGGCAGCCGCTCGGCCGCGCCGTCCGATCTCATCCGCGCGCGCGCATCACTCCGAGGAATTTCGGCTGCTCGTTCTCCGAGACGACCTGCACGATCCTCAGCTCGCCGTCGAACAGCGCGAGCGTGTAGGTCGCGTCGAACTCGTACAGCGGCCGATCGCCGTCACCGTGCAGGGCCCAGCGCACGCGAGCGACCGCGACCTGGGGTGACACGCCGCTGACGCGCAGCTCGCGTATCGCCGCGCCGCGAACGTCCATCGCCCGATACATCTCGAGGATGCGCTCGATCACGGCCGTCCACGCCTCACGGGATGGGACGGCCAGAAGACGGACGCCGCCGTCGTACGTGATCACGTGCGCGGGGTAGCCGTAGCGATCGGCCACCGCGTCCTTGTCCAGACGCTGGAACGCCGACGCGTAGCCGTCGAGGAACGCCCTCACCTGCTCCGCATTGATACCCGGTGCCGTCACGGTCCGAGCCTAGTGGGAATGCCCTGGGCCGGTGGGCGCGTTCGATAGAGTGAGCAGGTGGCAGGCGACGAGTTCGAAGCCGAGGCGCTCCGCCATCTCGACGCGCTCTATCGGACCGCGCTGCGCATGACGCGGTCGGAGGCCGATGCGGAGGACCTCGTGCAGGAGACCTACATCAGGGCGTTCCGGTTCCGGGAGCAGTTCACGCTCGGCACGAACATGAAGGCCTGGCTCTTTCGCATCCTCACGAACACGTTCATCAATACCTATCGGCGCAAGGCCGCCCAGCCCGAGGTCACCGACCTCGAGGGCGTCGACGAGTTCTCGCTCTACCGCCGGATGGCCGACGACCGTGCCGCCTCCTCATCGCCCGATCCCGAGACGGAGCTGCTGAACCGCGTGGTCGATACCGAAGTGACCGACGCGCTCGAGGAGCTGCCGGAGAAGTTCCGCACCGCCGTCCTGCTCGACGTCGAGGGCTTCTCCTATAAGGAGATCGCGGAGATGCTCAGCATCCCGATCGGCACGGTGATGTCGCGACTGCATCGAGGTCGCAAGTTCCTCCAGAAGCGGCTGTACGACCTCGCCCGTGAGCGCGGGATCGCTGCCGTGCGGACGCCGCAGAAGGGTTAGGGGACGATGAACTGCAACGACTGCGTGGAGCGGCTCTACGCCTTCCTCGACCTCGAGCTCGACGAGAAGGAGCTCGCTCAGGTGCGCGCGCACGTCGCCGGATGTGACGACTGCGGCGATCAGTTGGGCCTCGAGGCGCGCTTCCTCGACCGTCTTCGCGACTGCTGCACCTCCGACGTCGCCCCGACGCTGCTCCGCGAGCGCGTCATCCTGAAGATCCGAGGCGCGAGTCCGCCGGCGAGCTGAGACCACTCATGTGTTGACATTTGCGACGTGAATGTGTCTATATAACGAACAATGCGTGGCCAAGAGGAGGTGATTCACTAATGCCGGCGAAGAAGAAGGCTGCAAAGAAGTCCAAGAAGAGCAAGAAGAAGTAAGTGTTGAGCGCGACGAGCGATCGTCGCGCTTGTTAATTCCGATCTGGCACCTTTCGCGAACCCACCGATCCGCGTAGGCCTCGCGGATCGGTTTCTTTTTACCCGATGCTCACCGTAGAGTCGGGTCATCGATTCGAAACGCGCGATGCCACCGCTCCGCTGGCCCGCGATCCTCGCGGGTGTCGCCCTCGCCGTCGTCCTAGCGCTCTTGAGCGCGCTTGCCCTGCCCCCGATCTCGGCAGCGGCCGCGTCCTTTTTCGGTCTCTTCGTTTCGGGTCTTTTGGCAGGAAAACTGGCCAAAGAAGGCCGGGTCTACCACGGCGCGCTGGTAGGCGCGGGCTATGTCCTCTGCGAGGCGCTGGGCATCGTGCCCGCCCTCAGCCCGACCGCGGATCCCCTCACCGATACCGTCGCGGTCATCGTGTCCGACGCGTTGCTGCTCGCTTCCGCGGCACTGGGCGGGTGGTGCTCGCGGCTTTGGTCTTCTTCGGATACGGACACAGCTCGCTGATCGGGCACACCGGACACTTCGGCGTCGGGGTGCAGATGCGGCGGCCGTGCAGCACGAGATTCCACGTCGCCTTCACCCAGTCCTTCCTCGGATAGAGCGACCGCAGCTCCTGCTCGATGCCGTCGGCTCCCTTCCGGGTGAAGCCGAGCCGGGTGGCGACGCGCTCGACGTGGCGGTCGACGGCGATCGCCGGAACCCCAAAGGCGTTCCCGAGGACGATCGATGCGGTCTTGCGACCGACGCCTCGGAGCCGCACCAGCGACTCCATGTCGCCCGGGACCTCGCCGCCGAACTCGGCCAGCAGCTGCTCGGAGGACCCACGGATCGCCTTCGCCTTCATCCGGAAGAAGCCGGTGGCGTGAACGTCGCGCTCGAGCTCCTCGACCGGCACCTTGAGGTAGTCGGCGGGGCCGCGGTACTTCGCGAAGAGAGCGCGCGTCACCTGGTTGATGTGTTCGTCCTGCGCCTGCGCGGCCAGGATCGTCGCGACGAGGAGCTCGAACGGGCTGCTGAACTCGAGCGTCGGCCCCCAGTCCGGTTGGGCCTTGGCCAAACGCGTCAACACACCCCGCGCTCGGCGGCGTCGCGCCGCCGGATCCTCGCGACCCCGCGACGCACGTCGGGCCACCCGGGCGCTAGACGCGCGGGGCACAGCGGCACCACTCCGGTCGCCACCCGCCGGGCGTGACCCGACCGACGGGACCGGCACGGTCGGGTTGGAAGTACAGCCATTCGTCGCCGTCGTCGACCTGGACGAGAAGGACCGCGCCGTCGGGCGACCAGGTGAAGTCGAGGAAGTGCTTCTGCGAGTCGTACAGCTCGCGGCGCTGACCGCCGACGGGATCGATGACGCTGAGCCAGTGATGATGCGGCTGCGCGTTGATG
>WNGJ01003696.1_pt1 | contig 15800 bp, 12 predicted proteins | sample 5400611 | NCBI WGS metagenome assembly WNGJ01 (sample SAMN13153375, study PRJNA577476) | soil metagenome | isolation source: 40 cm soil or saprolite under Garry oak tree replicate 1 | place: USA:California | collected 2016-06-15
CGCGTCACGATCGTCTCCAGCGGCGTGCCGCTGAGCACACGGCGCTGGCATCTGGCGGCCGCCGCGTTCGATGCGGTGCGTGGCACCGTCACGCTGTGGCAGGAGCCGCTGACCGCGCACGACTTCCATCCCGAGCAGCCGGCGACGGCCACGGCCGCGGCGGGTGCCCGGCCGGGCAGCGCGGCTGCACCGTTGACGTTCGCTGCCTGGAACGCGGGCCCGGCACAAGGTCCGTCAGCCTGGGGACGCCTTGCGTTTGGGTGTCACTTCAACGGACGCATCGACGCGCCGCGGCTCGCGCAATCCCCGCTCGATCGTTCCGCCATCGATGCCTTGATGGCGGCACCGCTGTCGGACGCGCTGACCGAACACCTTGTCGGCGCCTGGGATTTGGGTCGCGATATCCAGACCGAGACGATTCGCGACATCGGCCCGCGCCGGCTCGACGGCGTCGTCGTCAATCAGCCGACTCGTGCGGTGCGCGGCCATAACTGGACCGGCGCGCACACCGACTGGACCCAGGCGCCTGGGCAGTACGGTGCCATCCATTTCCATGATGACGATCTGGTCGACGCCTGCTGGAAGCCTGACTTTGCCTTCACGGTTCCGGACAACCTGCACTCCGGCGTCTACGCGGCGAAGCTGAGCGCCGACACATTCGATTTTTGGGTTCCGTTCTTCGTGCGGCCGCCGCGCGGGCAGGCGCGCTCGTCCGTCGCCTTCATGGCTTCAACCGCGACCTATACGGCCTATCTCAACAACCGCTTTCGCTTCCTCTCGCTCGCGCCTGAACGCTATCACGGTCGATTGCTGGTGATGGACGCGATCGACGAGCTCTTGATCGATTTCCCCGAGATGGGACTGTCGACCTACGACGTGCATTCCGACGGCAGCGGCGTCGCCTATTCGAGCCGACACCGCCGGTGCACAACTTCCGTCCGAGCGGCCGCCAGTGGAACTTCAACATCGATCTCTTCATCATTGATTGGCTGGAACGGCTGGGCGGCGACTACGACGTCATCACCGAGGAAGACCTGCATCGCGAAGGATCCGATCTGCTCAAACCCTATCGGGTGATCCTGACCGGTTCGCACCCGGAATACGCCTCAGTCGAGATGCTCGACGCCTTCGAGGCGTATCTGCGCCAGGGTGGCCGCCTGATGTATCTGGGCGGCAACGGTTTCTATTGGCGCATCGCGCATCATCCGACGCGACAAGGCGTCATCGAAGTGCGCCGCGCCGAGGGCGGCGTGCGCGCTTGGGCGGCCGATCCGGGCGAGTACCACCACAGCTTCTCGGGCGAATACGGCGGGTTGTGGCGGCGCAACGGCCGCGCGCCGCAGCGCCTGGTCGGCGTCGGATTCATCAGCCAGGGTTTTGATCACTGCAGCTACTATCGCCGCATGCCAGCCGCCGCCGACCCACGCGTCGCCTGGGCGTTCGCGGGAATCGAGGATGAGATACTCGGCGATGTCGGACTGCTGCAGGGCGGCGCCGCCGGCTTGGAAATCGATGCTGTCGACCGGCGCCTCGGAACGCCGCCGCACGCTCTGGTGCTCGCACGCAGCGAGAACCATTCGAACACATACGAGCTCGTCGCCGAGGAGATCCTGGTTCCGCACGGCGCGAGCGACGCGGTGATCAACCCGGACATCCACGCCGACATAACGTTCTTTGAGACTCCCGGCGGCGGCGCGGTGTTCTCGACTGGCTCAATCGCCTATGCGGGCGCGCTGCCCTGCAACGGCTTCGACAACAACATTTTTCGGCTCACCACCAACGTGCTCAACCGGTTCAAGGACGCAACCCCGTTCGCGATGCCAGCATCCTCCCGCAAGGCCTAATTGGGGCGGCGGCCGTGGAAGCGGCCCCAAACCAGCATAGGGATTGACGGTTAACCACGTGTCTCCTTCGCTAAGATAGTGGAGTGCAGTGACGTGCGCGTCTGCCAAGTCCGACACATGAATGAAGTCGCGTTCGCAGGTTCCGTCCTGCAAGGGGACGCCGACGAGCCTAGTACGAGTCGAAACGCCCTCGGGCCGATTTCACCGACGAGATGCCACCAGAGATAACGACCATGCGCCGCGTGCGCAAAGTTCTTCGGTTGAAGTTTGTTGCTAGCGTACCGACCTGTGAGATCGCTCGTCGGATCGGAGTGGCCCCGTCGGCGGCCCGACGATATGACCGATGCCGCGCTCGGGGCGGGGCTGCCCTCCCGAAGCACGGCCGGACCATCCCATTAGCGGACCTTTGCAGCCCAGCCAAGTCTAGCGATCGGCGATTGCGAAATACGCGTGCTCCAGCCGTCGCGGCAGATCGACCTCGTCGGTCTTGGCTTCCAGCACGATCGAGCCGCGCGCGAGCGCATAGACGCGGTCGGCGAGCGCCAGCGCCTTCTCGATCAGCTGCTCGACCAGCAGCACCGCCGTTCCTGTCTCGCGCAATCGGCGCACCACCACGAACACGCGATCGACCAGGACAGGTGAAAGGCCGGCGGAAGGCTCGTCCAGCATCAGCAACCGTGGCCGCCGGACCAGACCCTGAGCCACCGCGAGCATCTGCTGCTGGCCACCGGAGAGCGCAACGGCGCGCTCGTGGCGTTTCTCGGCGATCTCGGGGAAGAAGCCGAACGCTTCCTCAACGCGCGCTGAGCGCTCGCCACGCGGCAGGTCGTAGGCCGCGAGCAGCAGGTTATCGCGCACGGTCTGCTGGGTGAACACGCGATGCCCCTCGATCACGTGCGCGAGTCCGGCTTTTGCCATTTCGCGCGGGCCGGCACCGGAAAAGTCGCGGCCGTCGAAGTACGCGCCGCCAGACCACGGCAAGAGACCCGAGACCGCGCGCAGGAGCGTAGTCTTGCCGGCACCATTCGGCCCAAGCAACGCCACCACCTCGCCCGCGCCAACCGCGAGGTCGATGCCGCGCAGCACGCCGATCTTGCCGTAGCCGGTCGAGAGCCCGGCGATGCGCAACAGCGGGTCAGCCGCCAAGATATGCATTGACCACCTCCGGATGCGAGCGGATCTCGGCCGGGGTTCCGGCGGCGAGCATCCTGCCGAGATTGAGTACAGTGACGTGGTGGCAAATGTCGAAGATCAGGTCGGCATGATGTTCTACCAGCAGCACGCCGGTGCCAGTCTTTGCGATCTCGACGAGGAATGCGCCGAGACGCCTGATCTCCTCGGCCGAGAGGCCGGCCGCAGGCTCGTCGAGCAGCAGGAATGCGGGGCGCAGTATCAGGCCGCGCGCAATCTCCACGAAGCGCAGTTCGCTGTGCTGCAGCCGGTCGGCGCGCACGGTGGCGAGGGATTCGAGGCCGACCGTGGCGAGCGCGAGCATCGCGGTCTCCCGCAGCATCGCCTCGTCGCGGCGGTGGCGTGGCAACGATAGGAGTGACTCGGCAAACGTGCCCTGGCCATCGATTGTGCCGCCGATCATGACGTTGTCGAGCACGGAGGCCTCGCCGACGAGGCGCGGGGTCTGGAACGTGCGCGCGATGCGATGGCGCGCGCGGGTGTGGCGGACGAGCGCAGGGAGGACTGCGCCATTGAGCTTCGCTGTTCCGCTCTGCGGCGCGTAATAGCCGGAGATCACGTTGAGCGTGGTAGTCTTGCCGCTGCCGTTCGGGCCGATTAGCCCATGCACCTCGCCGGGGCGGATGGTGAGGTCTAGCCCGTCGACGGCGTGCACGCCGCCGAAGCTCAGCGCCACCTGTTCGAGCGTCAGGGTGCCGGGATCGCGGTTTGACCCCAGCAAACGTGGCAGCAAGTCGGGACGCGGGACTATCGCGCGATTGCTCTGAAGCGGACGGCGGTTCTTGAAATCGAGAATCTCGGCAATGCCCCCTGGCATCGCCAACACGATCACGAGGAGGAGCACCGCATAGAGGAAGGTCGACCACGCCACCAGCGGAGCCGCAAACTCCGGCAGCACGGTGAGGAGTATAGTGCCGAGCACCGGCCCGAGGATCGAACCGCGCCCGCCGATCAGAATGGCGATGAAGAACAGGACCGAAAGGTCGAGCGTGAACGCGTCCGGCGTGATGTAGGATTGCAGCGAGGCGAACAGCCCACCGGAAATCGCCGCGACCGCGCCACTAAATAGGAACACAGTAACCAACAGCGCGGGCTTCGCGATGCCGCTTGCTTCGGCGGCGACCTCGGCGTCGCGGATCGCGGTTAGCGCGCGGCCGAAGCGGCTCGCCGCGATATTCATCGTCATCCAAGTGCAGATGGCGGCGAGCCCAAAGCAGAAATAATAGAAGCCCCATTGGGAATCGAACGGTGCCGGGAAAATCGGCCCTGGGACACCCACGCCGCCGCCAGTGACACTCTGCCAGGCGAGTGCGATCTGCGTGACGATGGTCGCGAAGCCGAGCGTGGTGATCGCGAAATAGAAGGTGCGTAGCCGCAAGGCCGGCAATCCGACGATCACGCCGAACACGGCGCCGATCGCGCCCGCAATCGCCAGTGCCAGATAGGGGTGGAGTGCTGGCATGACGTTGCCGGCCGCGAGCACGCTGGTGGTGTACGCGCCGAGTGTAAGCAACGCTACCCAGCCGATCGCGAGTTGCCCGGCAAAGCCCACCATGAGGTTGAGCCCGGCGACCAACACCCAGTACACGCAGGCACGCGTTGCGATCACGCCCCAATAGCCGCCGGCGAATAACGGCAGCGTGAGACCGATGACGAGCAAGGCCTGAAAAGGTAATGCGTGACCGAACGCGCCCGAGCCGAAGACGGCGGCCCAGGTCGGCCGGGATTGCGCGGTTGGCATCTTCGTCATACGCGGCGCTGCACCGACGCTCCCGCAAGCCCTTCAGGGAATGCCAGCAGGACGATGATGAAGACGGTGAATACCGCGACCGACGCAAAGATGCCGCCGACGAGGAAATTGGCGGATTGCTGGAACAGTCCGAGGATCAGACCCGCAACGACGGCTCCGCGGTTATTGCCCATCCCGCCGAGCGCGACCGGGACGAAGCCGTAGAAGGTCAATAGCGGTGCGTTGGCGAAGAAGGCGAGAAGAAGTTGACCGCCGGCAAATCCCGCGAGCGCGCCGATCACGCCGGCGAGCGCGTAACTCGCTACGCGCAAGCTACGCTCCGGCAGGCCGAGCGCGCGCGCCGCGTAATTGTCCTCGGCGATTGCCAGGAAGGCATGGCCGACGAGCGTGTGGCGATAGAGCAGTTCTAGCCCGACGATAACAACCGCGCAGGCGAGCATCGGCAGCCAGTATTGCTGATCGAATCCGCCGCGCACGATATCGAAGATGCGCGGAAACGGCTGCGGCTCCGTGCTCCACTCGATCGCAGTGTACTGCTGAACGATCAGCGCGAGCGCGAGCGTCGAGAGCACGTAGAGGTGCTGGTCGAGGCTTTTCAGCACCGGCCGCACCGCCACGATTTCGGTGACGACGCCGAGCAGCGCGCCGCCTGCCAGCGCCAGGACGAAGCCGAGCGCAATCGGCATGCCCGTGCGAAGGATGAACAGCGAGCCGAGCACGCCACCGACCATCCCGAGGGTGCCAGCCGTAAAGCTGAACACCCTCGAGGCCGAGAACATTACGTTATAGGTGATGCCGATCAGCGCGTAGATGCAGCCGATCGCCACTCCGGAAGAGACGATCGATTCGACCATCGGCTCAAGCGGCGCCGTAGCCGGGGGCCAAATTGAACGCGCCGTCCTTGAGCGAGTTCGCCTCGACCATCACGATCTGCTTGTCCGGGTACCCATTGTGCTCATCCGGCGTGAAGGAGATGTCGCCGTAGACGCCTGGGAATCCCTTGAGCTTGTTCCAGTAGGCGACGATCTTCTCGGGCTCGCTGCCGGAACTCTTGACCGCCTCGGCGATCAGCATCGGCGTGTCATAGCCGAGCGCGATCCACCACAACAGCGTGTCGTTCATGTCGATCTTGGCGATGCGCAAACGATCAACAAAAGCCTTGGTGCGATCCGGAAGGCTACCGTTCGCGCCGTAGCAGACCGGGCGGAAATTGTTCGGGTACACTTTGGCCCAGTATTCTGGCTTGTCGAGCAGCGCCTTGGTCTGGCCGGAGCCGAGTGTCGTCTGGCCGACGATCGGCACGTCCCAGCCCATCTGTCCCCGCGTATTGATGAGGCGGGACAGGAATCCCGCATTCACGCTCCAAGGCATGATCGCTTCCGCGCCCGCGGCCTGCATGCGCAGCATTTCAGGCTTCACGTCCGGGTTGCTGGCGTCGACGTTGCCCTGATAGACGACTTCGGCACCCATGGTCTTTAGCATCGGCACGTAAGCGATCACTGAGGCGGTGCCATATCCGGTAGTATCGCTAATCACGGCCACCTTCTTGCGCTTGAGCACCTCCACGACGTAGCGATTGGCGGCGCCGCCGATCTGCTGGTTGGTCGGTCCGTTGCGGAAGCACAGCGGATATTTCTTCGCGTCGGCCAGCGCATCGACCCAGCAAGGATGGAGTTGCGGAACGTTGATGCGCGCGAGCATTGGCACTACGGCGAGCGCCTCGCCGGAATTGATCGGACCGAACACGACATTGACCTTCTGTCCGCGCGTGAGCTCGGCGGCCCCGTTCACGGCTTTGGTTGGATCGCTCTGCGTATCGCGGCTGATCAGTTCGATCTGGCGGCCATCGATGCCGCCGGCCGCATTGATTTCCTGCACGGCCATCTGGACGCCGCGATTGATGCCGATGCCGGTAGAGGATGAGGGGCCGGTCAGCGCCGGCAGATAACCGATCAGGATCGGGTCTCTTGCGGCGATCGCGGGCTTGGCGACGGTGCTTGCAAGGACGACGGCGCTGGCGGACTTCAGCGCCTGACGACGAGTCATCGACATCTGAATCTCTCCCGTGGGTTCAAGGTCTCTCCGGACCTTTGGTCATGGACTATAGCCTAGCCTTGAACGCCGGCAAAGCGACCGCACGATTTGATTTGGCTCGCGCATGCACGCGGAGTGAAGGCAAAATCAGATCGAAGCTGCGGCCGTTCAACGGGGCCATGGACCAAGTGGCTTTTGTCCGCGACCTTTCGAGATGGTTATCTTCACGTTTTGGAGCCGCCGCCAAGGACAGAACTGATAAGCACCCAGTAATGCCGGGGTCACTAACGCCCGCGCGTGGCTTCATCGGCTACGTTCTGTTCGAGAGCGGCGTGACCAAGGAGGCGCTTGCTGAATTTGGGGCGACCACGTTGAGGGAGCAGAACCGCTACAATGAATATGTCGGGCGGAAATGGAATTCGCACTTGCCACGCAGCAGGAACGTCACTCCCCGTGTGTCTCTTGGTGAAGCCAATCGGAAAGCCGAATGCCGGAAATCGGCACGTTCGGTTGTGTGTCCAGTCAAGGCTGGCGTGTTCAGCAGGAGGTAGACCTGCCGGGGCAACAGTCAGGAGCCCCGTAGTTCGGATAGCAGGGTGGCGGGAAACCAAAATCCTGAAGCCTATCGACGAGATCTCCCTCGGGGAGATCACGAGTCACCGGGCCGTAACGACAGTGAACGTGGATGTGGCCTCGAAAATGAATGGCTCCGAGGGCCGAGCCCGCAACCGAAGGGTGAAGGCAGCATGGGGTGCCGAAATCTGACCGACACGGCACCATCACCTCGGCGGGGTGGAAGCGACAGCACGGTGACAAGGACATGCCGAGCAACTGGAGAAGCCCTCCTCGTCCCGGGGAGAAATCACCGGAGCAGGGTAGATCGTATAACCGGCTCAACCGGGAAATCGATCGACGACGAGAGGGTGGCGGATGGGTCCGTATGAGCGGGGATGCGGAGTAACGTCCACGGAGCAAAGGGGCCCTTCTGTTTGTAATGTCTCCTTCAATCGGGAAGGCAAGGACGAGATGACAAAGGCGTCCATCGATTTGCAGGACCTGAGGCGGAGACTATACGTCAAGGCGAAGGCTGAGACGTCCTGGCGGTTCTGGGGTTTGTACGTCCATGTCTGCAAGCTGGAAACACTACGCAAGGCGTATGCGTTGGCCAAGAATAACGATGGTGCTCCCGGAGTAGATGGGGTCACCTTCGCGGCCATCGAAGCGGAAGGCGTAGAGGCGTTCCTCGGGCAGATCAGGGACGAACTCGTGGGGCGCACCTATGTACCGTTACCGGCCCGGCGGCAGGAAATACCCAAGGATGGCGGCAAAGTTCGCGTCCTTTCGATTCCTGCGGTTCGCGACCGGGTGGTGCAAGGTGCTCTGAAGCTCATCTTGGAGCCGATCTTTGAGGCCGATTTCCAATCAGGCTCGTTTGGATATCGTCCCAAGCGGACAGCTCATGAAGCGGTCGACCGGGTGGCGAAGGCAATTGTTCAGCACAAGACACGCGTCATAGACATCGACCTGCGCAGCTATTTTGACAATGTCCGGCACGACCGGCTGTTGGCCAAGGTGGCGCAACGAGTGGATGACGACGACGTGATGCGCTTGTTGAAGATCATGCTGAAAGCCAACGGTCGCTGCGGCGTCCCGCAAGGCGGGGTCATCTCGCCGCTGCTCAGCAACCTCTACCTCACCGAGGTGGACCGGATGCTTGAGCGGGCGAAGGAGGTGACACGTTGCGGCAGGTTCACCTACATCGAGTACGCGCGTTTTGCCGACGATCTGGTGATCTTGATCGATGCCTACTCGCGACATGACTGGCTGATGGGGGCGGTGGAAAAGCGACTCCGAGAGGAGTTGGCCGATCTACAAGTCGACATCAATGAGGAGAAGAGCCGGATCGTGGACCTCGGTCGGGGCGAGAGCTTCGGCTTCCTCGGATTCGACTTCCGCCGCATCCGCAGTCGACGGGGCGTATGGCGTGCCAACTACACGCCGAAGCTCAAGAAACGCACTGCGCTGCTACGGAAGCTCAAGGACGTGTTCCGCTGCCACCAATCGCAGCCAGCGAATCGGGTCGTGCAGTTGATCAACCCGATGTTGCGCGGTTGGGTGAACTACTTTGCGGTCGGGCACTCCAGCGCATGCTTCAGCTTCATCAAAGACTGGGTGGAAAAGAAGGTCCGGCGCCACATGCTGCGGGCTCGGAAACGCAAGGGCTTCGGCTGGACGCGGTGGAGTAGGCCATGGCTGTACGAAAACTTGAAGCTGTTCAACAGCTACCGGGTTCGGCGGTCAGGGCCGAAAGTCGCCCCGGCAGGATAGGTCCCATAACCCTTGGGGCGAAGCAAACAGGAGAGCGTAGAGCGGGAAATCCGCACGCTGCGTTCGACGAGGCGGGGACTGGAAACGTGGCATGGTCGAGATGCTGTGACACTCGCAGACGAAAGGGCGAGAAAACAGGGAACACAAACATCGACCTAAACCGGCGCGCCAGTCCTCGACCCTACTGATGAGCGGGGATGGGAAACGGAGCGTTGCCGAATGGCCCAAGCTACCGCGCCCATCCTCGACTCTACCTAAACGGCCAATCCAGGATGTCCGGGATTGATCGACCATATCTCGATTAATTCCTCACATCGCGAATCTTATCGCGGAGTTCCAGAACCTGCGCGACTTTTTACTTTCCGAGCGCGATCGCGTGCAGCGCGAGATAATAGGATATTTGCGCTTGGCCGAAGGAGCCATGAAGGCCACCAAGATGATTGGTGAAGCGATCCCGCGGTGGAGCACTAAGGGTGAATGGCATCCGCAATGATGGCCCGACGAAGGACGGCTTGAGCCCGCGTTGACATGACGGCATCGAATCTCTTACAAATTGACCTATGCGAACAACCCTAACCCTCGATGACGACGTCGCCGCTGTGCTTCAGCGCTTGCGCAGGAGCAGCCATGCCACCCTGAGGCACTTGGTCAATGAGGGCCTGCGTCGTGGTCTCGCGCGGCCGGTTTCATCATCGGCGGCTCCCAGCGAGCGCCGCGGCCGGCATAAGCGGCGCGAGCGAACGCGGGCGGGCGGTCCCGGTCGACTGCACATCGCCGCCATCGATAACATTGCCGAGGCCCTTGCGATTGCTTGGTCAGCACCGAATTCCGCATCTACACAGATGTGACTGATCAGCGAGTATCTACTTCAGGATCCAATTGTTGCGACCGTTGAATTCACGAGGACGTTGGGCTGAAATGCATTCCATCGGATGACACGGCGGGCGACAATTTCGCCGCCGTTCATAAAAGGCGGAGCAAAGCGCGGCGGCTACAAACGTAAATGAAGGCAGGAAACGTCATGAGTACGAACAACACATATCTCGCTATTTTCCTTGGTGGCAAAACCAGCCCGAAAATGACGTCATGGAACGCCCTTCCTGAACAGCAACGGCGGGCAAAGGAAGGCGAGGGAGTCGCAGCATGGAAGGCGTGGGTCGAAAAGCACCAGGGCGCGATTGTCGGCATGGGTGGACCACTCGGTAAGACCAAGAGGGTCACTCAACGCGGTATCGAAGATGTGAGCAACGAGATGGGAGCCTATACGGTCGTTCGCGCGGAATCGCACGAAGCCGCCGCGAAGCTCTTTGAAAACCATCCGCACTTCGTAATCTTCCCAGGCGAATCCGTGGAGATAATGCCGGTTCTGCCTATACCAGGTGCTTAATGGCGATCGCGACTAGACTCATGCGCGCGGCAAAGCGGCCCCCTGGCCGCTCAGCAAGCATCGATTTAGTATAGCGTGCCAACTTTTCGAATGCGGGGGCAACCGGACCTTCGGCCAGTACGAAGCCCTCGTAGCCAGTTTTTCGCGGCGCTATCATGCAGCTCAAGCACGGGTTCGACGGCGCCGGTCGGCCCCAGCACCATGTCCCACGTCAGGTTCGCGATCTCGCCAGCGTGCAGGCAAGTAAACGCGAATGTGAGCAACTGGCAGTGTAACAGAATCTTAGATGGAGAGCGCTCAATTGCGCCGCGCCCGAGCGGTACGGTCAAGGGCACTCCTTCACAAACAATCCATGTCGGAAACTTCGATCAGGCCTTTCCAATAGGAGCTGCGAGGCGAGTGTTCAGTGGAATCTCGACCTCGACCTCGAGCGTAGAGACGACATCGCCGCGTTCCATTTTCACCTGAACCTTTTCAGGGTCCATCCGGACATGCTTGGCGATTCCAGCCAGGATCTCTTCCCTGAGAACCGTGATCAGGTCGGATTGGCCGATGACGGCGCGTTCATGCGCGAGCAGAATCTGAAGCCGCTGATGGGCAACGGGAGCTGAGCCGCGTCGCCTCAGGAAGCTGAGCAGGCTCATGCAGCCCTCTGTCTGAACAGTTTGGCGAAGACGCCCGTTCTATTACTCGGGATCATCATCGCAACGGTTTCACCTTTGAGTCGTCTGACGGCATCAAGGTACGCCCGGGCTGGAGCGCTCGTCGCATTGCTTGCAACAATCGGCTGTCCAAGATTTGAGGCGCGCAACACCTCCTGGCTTTCCGGGATAATGCCAAGAAGCGGGATCGATAGGATATCGAGCACATCCTCGGTCCGCAGCATCTCTCCGCGCTTGGCTCGACCACTGTCATATCGGGTGAGAAGAAGGTGTTTCTCGATACGCTCGCCCTTTTCGGCCTTGCGGGTCTTAGAGTCGAGCAGACCGATAATGCGATCAGAGTCGCGAACGGATGAGACTTCCGGATTTGCCACTACGATCGCGATATCGGCGTGCCGCATGGCGAGGGTGGCCCCCCGCTCGATGCCGGCGGGGCTATCGCAGATAATCCAATCGAAGTTCTGGCGCAATTCGTCGATCACACGCGAGACGCCTTCTTCGCTCAGAGCATCCTTATCCCGGGTCTGCGACGCGGGCAGAAGCGAGAGCGTGTCGACGCGCTTGTCGCGAATGAGCGCCTGCGAAAGTTTGGCATTGCCTTGAACGACGTCAATTAAGTCATAGACGACCCGACGTTCCGCGCCCATCACCAAGTCGAGATTACGTAGACCGACATCGAAATCGACGACGGCTACCTTCTCGCCCCCCAGCGCCAGCGCGACACCGATGGCGGCGGTTGACGTGGTCTTGCCGACGCCCCCCTTGCCAGATGTTACGACTACGACTTTGGCCATTCTCATCACCTTTGTCCGCTGAGTTCAGTCCACCGCTGCCATCGTTATCATCATCTTGTCACAGTCAAGCCAAGCCTGGACCGGCCTGCCGCGAAGGTGCGGCTCTATCTGGTCGATGGCGGTGTATAGCCCATCGATAGCCAGAAGCTCGGCTTCGAATTTTGAGCAAAAAATGCGAGCGCGAGCATCGCCACTCGAACCGGCGCTGGCCCGTCCTCTCAGTGCGCCGTAGACGTGAATCGAACCGCCAGCGATGACCTCAGCACCCGAAGCGACAGAACCAATCACCGTCACATCGCCTTCCGGGAAAATCACGGACTGGCCGGAGCGAACGGGATTCTGGATCAGCAGAGAGCTCGCAGCACGATGCGCCGTCGTGCGAGCGTCGGTAGTTGGGTCGAGCACCTCGATGACACCGGCTTGCCGCCCATTGCTTACCAACGGGGGCATGCCTAGACCGAGCCATGACGGATTCGTACCCTCGATCCCCATCAGGCGAATTTCCCGCCCATGCAAATCCGCAATTATGTCTGCGAGCTCAATCTTGCTGAGTGAAAGCGCTGAAACATCGAGGATCATTGGCCGGCCCGTGAAAAAGCCCGGCGAATGCTGAAGCCACTCGTCCAAATCGGTGAGCCAATCTGCGACAGGCTGCTGCGGCGCGAGCACGAGCGCCATAAACGGCCGACCACGCATTTGGATCGAGTGACGGGAGCAATCAGTGATTGTCACAGGGCGCGCTCAGTTTTTACGGTGCGCCAATTTGCGCGCAATATGGTAAATTAACCCTTACGGGATGATCTGCATTCCGATGCCGTCGTGGGTGCACCCACGGCGGAGGAATAATGGGATCCGAGAGGGCAAAAATACAAACGGCGTTACGAGCCGTTAACGTAAACGATTAGTTAACCAATCGTAATTCATCTTGCGTCCGCTCGGTTTCGCGCCAATCCAAACCAAACAACGGTAATGAAAGGGAGAACCTTATGAATGTCGCAGCATCCACAAAGCCCGCTAGTGATGGGCAAACGACTGCCGCAGACGTCGAGGGAGCGCTGCGAGGGATCGTGCGGAGGGAGGTTGCATCTTACCGGCGACAACCTGAGTCCGGCGAGGCCAGCGTGAACGAGACCCACTCGGTCATACGGCGGGTTTCGGTTACATCAGTCAAAGAGATCGACACGTTGATTGCTCAGCTGCAGCAGTTGCGGGACTTCTTGCAAAGTGAAGGCGAGCGCATCGAGCGCGAGATCACCGAATATGAGCAGCTGGGTGATGCGGCAATGAAGTCTACCAAGATCATTGCTGAAAACATGGCTCTTCGGAAGAGCGCGAGTTAGCTAACCGCGCTTGGCGGCGAAGGCTCGCGGTCACATAAGGGCGTGCCGGGTATAAATCCGCGAGCGTGACGCCCTATCTTCGAATTTGACCCTGTTGCTGCCGTTCGGGAACGACTCGGCCGGGCGCTCAACGTCCAGGGCTAGAGCGCGGCAGAGTGTCCGGGGTCCCGACGTGGCATGCGATTGGCACCAACCGCGTACTATGAAAAGACAGGTCGATCTTCAATTCTTCTGCACAACGCACTGACCGCCAGCTTTTTTCAATCTGCCGCAAAACTGGTTGGCTTCCTTGAGGGCCGTGAAAGGCCCGACCTGGGCGCGGTAGAATACGCCCTTGTCACCAAGATCGGAGCGGCGAATGAAAGGCCGCCGGTCGTCGAATATAGTCGGATACTTAATCTGCAGTGCCCGGGACGTGGTCTGCGCTGCTTTCTCGCTGCGTTGCGAGGAAAGTTGCACGACGTAACTGCCGGCTGGTGCGGCGCGCGATTCGACGGTCGGTGAGCTTGAACCGACGACCACGGGCGCCAGATCCGTCGCGCCCTGGTTCGACCGCCCAACGCCTTGTTTTTTCGGGGCGGGTAGAGCGGCGTTTGACGCTGCTGACCCGGGCAGCGATCCGGTGGTTTGGTCGGGGTCGACGTTTGGAACTTGGGTGGTGACGATTCTCTCCGTGTGCAGCGTGTGCGCCTCTGCCGAGTCCACTACATTGCTGGGCTGTGGCGCCGGGGCAGCGCGCTGGTTCGGGGCGGGACCATAGACGCCGGCTGCGGAGGGCAACATCTGGGGTGGCATTTCATTGCGTTCGACCACGGGTGCAGCTGCGTTTGAGTCCTTCGGACTGTCAATTCGCCTATTCGAAGGGTCGTCGCCGCCTTGGGCTGAGGGCACGATCCTGGTCGCTGTCGTGTCGGCCGCTATCACCGGCGGCTCGCTATTTCCGCCGCCGGACCACATCCAATAGCGGGACGCGCCCGCGGCTCCCACCAGCGCCAGGCCGATCACGGCCGCGACCACGCCGAGGCCGCGCCGGTGTTTGGGCACCGCGTTGTCGTGCACGTCGTTGTAATGCGCCTCGTCGGGGTAGTATTCGCCGGTGCCGAACTGGCCGTCGGGTTGCTGCGGCGTCTCATCGGGACTGACGTGGGCGGCCAGCGGATAAGCGGCCGCGCCATGCCGATCATGCGCGAATTGGGTGTCCTCGCGATGCCACTCGGATTGAGGCCGCCCGGGGCGCGTGGGGGATGGCGGCGGCTCTTCCGCCCGGCATGGCGGAAGTTCGAGACGCGCCTCCTGCCGCGTGCACTCGGAGGGGACCGGCGGGAAAGCGTCGCGGTGCCCGAGCAGGCGCGCCAATTCGGCCCATGGATCGCCCACGCTGTGACCCGCCGATGGCTCGTCGCGGCCGGGCGGCGAGGCGCTCCGCGAGCGTCGGTACGCCGAACTATCCGTCATCTTCTAGCGGACATCCCTGGATACCTGAAACGGCGTGGACGCGAGCAGGCAGCACGATTCGCGGGAAGCCACGGGCCGGTCAGGCCGTGTCTCAGGCGATTAAGGCAAATTGATGCAAATTGACTAGCCAGCCGGTGCCCGCCAGCGGGAAGTTCGGAAGCTAGGCGAGGACGCCAAATCGTTGGTGCGCAGCCTCCATCAAATCTACCAACCCTCTTTCCCGCGACTACCGCGTTGCCGTTGGCGGCGGTTTGGCCATGGCCTGTGACACCGAGGGATGCTGGCGGCGCCCACCCCGATACCCCACTGCTCTACTGCTGTTCCTTCGTCGGCTTCAACCGGCGCGTCGCTTGCGATCGTGGCGTTTCCGCATCGAGGGGTATGGGCATCATCTAACTCGGTTTGTGCGCACAAGCTGTTCGCCAGGTGGTGCCGCCGCAATGCGGAATTGCGCTGGCGCGATCTGCCACGCGGCTTCGGCCCTGAAAAGTTGATCTGCTTAAGCACGCACTGTGCCGCGTGCGGCGCCCTACGACAAGCTCGCTGCGAACTACCTCGCATTCATCCAGCTTGCCTCAATACGGCTGTGGCTGCTTGCGGGCGCGATCGGATTCTGGACTGCGATGGCCGTCGGCCGCCAATCAAAAGCGACGGCGCACCGCGCGTAGCGCGATAATTGTCTGCACAGTCTGGCGCCACAGGGCGACCTCGTAGTGGTTGAGAAGCCCGAACGCACTGCTCTCAAGGTTGGCGAGACGTTGAAAGCTGTGGATCACAGTCGGGCCTAGTGGGCCGACTTCTCCGATGGAGCCTCGAACCCGTCACAACCCGCGGCTGGCGGCCGCTCAATTCGGAATATTCACTTGCCCGTTGGCGAAGGTGATCAGCGCATTTGCCGGCGGCGCGTCGGCGATCGCCGGCACATTGGAAATCGTGATCGGCGGCGCCGCACCAGGCGTGCCGCCGCGCGGGACCGTGTGCACGACCTGACTGGGCGGCAATGCGCGCCCATGTC
>WNGJ01003697.1_pt1 | contig 15800 bp, 21 predicted proteins | sample 5400611 | NCBI WGS metagenome assembly WNGJ01 (sample SAMN13153375, study PRJNA577476) | soil metagenome | isolation source: 40 cm soil or saprolite under Garry oak tree replicate 1 | place: USA:California | collected 2016-06-15
GGCTGGCGACCGGCTCCCCGACGCGCCGCTAGTCCGCGACAGCCAACCCACCACGCTGCACGCCGAGCTGGCCGCGCCAAGTTATCACCTGCTGCTGTGCGGCCCGGCTCGCTGCTGGCCGGCCCCGACGCTCGCCGCCCTCACGGAGCGCTGGCCAAGCCAGCTCGCCGTCCGCCTGCTGACCCGGGACGCCACACCCGGCGGGCTGCACGACCCCGCCGGGACCGCGCTGGCGCGGCTGGGCTGCCGCCCGGACCGGGCCGCCCACTACCTGATCCGCCCCGACGGCCACATCGGCTACCGCGCTCTAGGCGCCGATCTGGCCGGCCTGCACCACTACCTCACCCGCTGGCTCACCCCAGCGTCCGCCGGCTGAGACGGCCCGGGGTGACGCGCATTCACGCACCCACGCACGCTGGGCTGTGCGGACGGAGAGCGGCGGGTCTGGGCGGCCGCTTCTCAGCCATCGTTCGGGTTGAGTCGCGCTTGGAGGCAGGCGGTCCAGTCGTGGCGGCGGTTCGGCTCCAGAGGACGGCGGTCGTGGGGTGCAGGCCGAGATGGCCAGTCCCGAGGGCCGAGATGTCGGGCGACCGCCCACATGCGGGGCGGATTGAGCTCTGCTTAGAGTTGCGTGATAACTTCTGTTATCTGGCAAGATATGCGACAGCGGTGTGAGCTGGGCGGCGGCCGTCCGGCGTGTCACTTTCAGAGCTTTATGTCGCCGATTCTTGGACATTACGTGGCGCATTGCCGACGTGATGTCCCGTCTCCGTCCCGGTCTGGGGCAGCAGAGCCTCGTGTGAACCTGGCCAGCAGTCTCAGGTTAGGGCTGGGTTTGGCGGATCGGCTGGCGGGGTGCCTGGCGGTTCCTTGCGCCTTCTTGGCGGGCTGCTCCGGGGATGCCGGCTGGCTGGGTGCCGGTGGGTGGCAGGTCGAGGTTGTCGAAGTCGGCTTCGGGCATGGGCCGGTCGAAGCCGACCGCCTTGTGGGTCATCGACAGCGACAGGGCCACGGCGTGGTCGGCCTGGATGAGGCCGAGTTTGCGGGCGGCGGCCGCGACGCGGGTCTGGCACCGGCAGTCGATGGAGTGGATGGCGGCGGTTTTGGCTGCTGAGCCGACCGCGATGCCGAGGTCGATGTCGCGCAGGTTGCAGACCGGGCCGGTGAATTCGAGGTCGTCGGACTGGCTGCGCAGGGTCTTGGTGTGATGCAGGAATTCGGCGCAGGTGGCGTATCCGCAGGCGCCGCAGTCGTAGTTGGGCGGGTACCAGCCGGGCAGCAGGCCGACGAACAAGATCGCGTCGACGGCTTCGGCGGCGTCGGCGTCCCGGAACCAGATCCGCTCGCGGCGTTCCTTGCCGCGGGCCCGCATCCAGGCGGCGAGGTCCCGGCGGGTGCCGGGGTCGTCGGCGATCACGATTTCCATGAAGTTCGGCTTTCCGGCCAGGAACAGCTGCCCGCCGGATTTGGGGGCGGTGATCGCGGCGGCGGCCATGAGCTGGGCGACCTGGCGGATGGTGCCGGCCCGGAGTTCGTCGTAGCCGATGGTGCCGCTCATGCCGGCGCGGGGACCTGGCGCTGGCACCAGGCGTAGAGGGCGTCGTAGACGAACCGGCCTTTGTCCAGCAGCTGGTGGTCGTCGGCTTCGACGTCCAGCCCGCCTAGGCCGATCGCCAGCAGTCCCGGCCCGGCCGGGTCGGTGTCCAGGTCGGCGGCGATGTCGGCGGCGTGCACGATGCGGGCCAGGCGGATCAGCGCCGGGTCGCCGCCCAGGTGGTATTCGTCGATGAGGACCTCGAAGGTGCATTTGCCGTCGCGGTGGTCATAGCGGGCGCCGGGGGCGTCGAAACTTATGGCGTCCTCGCGCCCGGCTGCGTCCAGGACCTGGCCGGCGGGGACGTAGAGGATTTCGGCGGCGGGGTCGATGAACTTGGTGATCAGCCAGGGGCAGGCGATCCGGTCGGTCTTGGGGCGGGCGCGGGTGATCCATTTCATGATGGCTCCTGAAGCGTGTCAGGCGGGTTGCGGGACGGGTCGTGGACGGTGAGTCCGGGCAGGTTGAGGTAGCCTCCGGTCACTTCGTAGCGGGTGATTGGCCGGTAGGTGACGGCCCGGTGGACTTCGCTGCTGGTCAGGGCGTCGCGGTGCGGGGTGGCGATCCACGCGTCGAAGACCTCATCGCTTGGCCACATGGTGATCACCACGGTGTCGCCGCCGGGGCCGGCGGGTTCGCAGACGAGTTCGGCGAGGATGCCGTGCTGCTGGCGGATGGCGCGGCCCGCGTCGATCCAGGCCAGGTAGCGGTCCCGCCATCCGGGCGGGACGACGACGGTACGCAGGCAGACGATCATGGCGGCTCCCCAGGTGAGGTGGTAACGGCAGGACCAGCGCCAGTGCCGGGCGAGCGTGAGCCGCAGCGGGAGGTCAGGCCGAGGCGGCGGGCCCAGCCCCACAGCGCCAGGTCGTACCCGGCTTTGACCGCGCCGGCGACGACCAGCGGCGCGCCGAGGGCGACCTGCTGGACCAGGCCGGCGACCAGCGGGCCGGCCGGCCGGACCGTGTACCGGGCGGCGTTGGTGACCGCCGCGGCGGCGGTCCGCTCCGGCGGGGTGACGACGGTCATGACCAGCGCCTGGCGGGTGGGCACGTCCATCTGCGACAGCGTGGTGCGGGCCAGCAGCAGCAGCGCCGCGACGCCGAATCCGGGCGCGAACGCAACCGCGGCCAGCAGCACGTTGCTGGGCAAATGGGTGCCGACCATGGTGGCGACCAGGCCGAACCGGCGGGCCAGCAGCGGCGCCAGCGCGACCGAGATGGCCTGTACCACCGAGACGGCGAAGAACAGCCAGCCGAGCGCGACGACCGACGCGTGGTACCGCCCGGCGAGGTAATAGGACAAGAACCCGGTCGTGACCAGCCCGCCGCCCGCGGCGTCCACCGCGAACAGGCCAGCCAGCCGCCGCACCACCGCCCGGGACGGGCCAAGCCGTGACCGCGCCCGGGCTGCCGGGCGCAGCGCTGAGGCTCCGGCGGGCCTGGCCTCCACGGCCGGGGACAGCCGCGCGGCCAGCACGACGCCGGTGATCCCGACCGGGACCAGGACGAGGAACAGCCACGCGTGCACGCCACCGGATGCCCCAGCAGGGCCGAGGCCCGTCAGGGTCACCGCCAGCGCGCCGAGAGCGCCCGCAGCCGCGCCGGCCATGTTGTACCGCCCGTACACCGCGGCCGTGCCCGCGTCTTCAGCGGCCAGCATCGCCTGCTCCAGCGTCGTCGCCGGGCCGTTATCGACCACGTCGGTCGACAAGGTGCCGGTGAGCGCGACCACCAGCAGCACCCACAGCGGGACGCCCGCCGCGACCACCACCCCCGCGGCCGCGATGCCGCCGAAGAACACCGCATAGGAGCGGCGGCGGCCGACCTGGTCGCCGAATCTGCCCACCGCCAGGCTGGCCAGCGCCGTCCCGGCGATCAGCGCGGTCAGCACCACGCCGACCTGCACGCTGCCGTACCCGCGGGCGGCGAGCAGCGCCCCCAGCAGCACCGCGGTGAAGCCGTACCCGGCGGCCCGCACCCCCTGCCCGGCCACCAGCAGCCGGGCGTCCCCGGTCAGGCCCGGCCGCCGCGACCTCACCTGGCCGCCGTCCGGCCGCCGTGCCGGTTGATGTCTAGCCTGCGCACCCGGATGATTCTGCAACCACGGTCGCATTAATGCAACCCCGGTCGCACCTGGACTACACTCACCGGCGGGGTGATGGGCATGAGCCAAGCCGACGACTGGGTGCTGCTGGCCTACCGGCTGCCCCGCGTGCCGTCCACGCCGCGCTCGGCTGTCTGGCGCAAGCTCAAGCGGCTCGGCGTCGCCTGGCTCGGCGACGGGCTGGTGGCCCTGCCCGCCGACCCGCGCACCCGCGAGCAGCTGGAATGGGTTGCCGAAGAAGTCACCGAGCACGGCGGCGAAGCGACGCTCTGGCAGGGCCGCCCTCTGGACACCGGCGCCAGAACCGTGGTCGTGAGCCGGATGACCGCCGCGGTCGCCGCCGAGTATGACGCGGTGGCCGCCGAAGCGGCCGCGGTGCGCACCGCCGATGCCGCGGCCCGGCGGCGGGCCGTCGCGCGGCTGCGCCGGGAACTGCACCGCATCCAGGACCGCGACTTCTTCACCTGCCCGCAGCGTGAGGCCGCCCGGCACGCGGTCGAACACCTGGCCGCGGCCGACACCGCCGGGACACGCGCGTGAAGTGGGCCACCCGGCCGGGCGTCCACGTGGACCGGGCCGCGTGCGCCTGGCTGATCCGCCGCTTCGTCGACCCGGCCGCGGAATTCATCTTCCCCGCCGACCCCGCCGCCGTCCCCGCCGGCGCCACGCCGTTCGACATGCGCGGGGCCCCGCTCGGCCATCACCACGGCCGGTGCTCCTTCGAAACCGCCCTGACATCGTTCGGCCTGGACGCCGACCCGGCGCTGGAAGAGATCGGCCGCATCGTCCACGAAGCCGACCTGGCCGACGAACGCTACGACGCGCCCGCCGCGGCGGGCCTGGATGTCCTGATCCGCGGCCTCACCCTGACCAGCGGCTCGGACCACGACACCCTCACCGTCACCCACCGGCTCTTCGACGGCCTGTACGAGCACACCCGCCGCCAGCTCATGACCGGCCGCCCGCCCGCATAGCCAGCCCCCTCCTGGCTCTGCTGGTTTCTCCCCGCCGTGGACGGCTCAGCGCGAGCAGCCCACGGCTGCGACATACTGCTGCGGGGACATCCGGTACAGCCTGACCGCGTCCGGGTTGCTGAGCACCAGGTCGAAGACCCACCGGCGGTGAACATAGAACCAGTAGTCGGTCAGCTGCTGGCCGCCGATCTCGTACCGGACCATCCAGGCTCCGTGCGAGCCACGAGTGACCGCCTCGGTGCGGGCAGGTGGCTGCTGTGAGCCCGGGCAGTCCCTGTGCCGCCGGATGTAGTCGGCCTCGCTGATGATGGCCTGGCTGCGGGCATCCCACCGGGCATAGACGGGTCCGTAGTCGCCGCTGCCGTACTCGTCGTTGAAAGCCGTGGCGATCTTCAGCAGCGCCGCTGCCGTCTGGCCGTCAGCGGGCAGGGATGCCGGGAACCTGCCCGGTGCGGCCGCATCGTGGCTCGTGCCCGCGGCGCGACCGCCCGCCAGGAGCACCGCCGCGGCGGCAGCAGCTGCCATGACAAGACGCACCACGCTCTCCGTTGTCCGCCTGCGCACACGGCCTGTTACGCACCCTGGCACGAGAGGCACCGCACGGGACATGCCCCTCGGCTCAAGGGTAACGGCGGCGGGGCAGCCTCACCGGTGTGGCGCGAGGACCGCATGACAGTCGGTGCCCTGGGAGGGCTGCGGGTCGGCGTGGACGAGGGCGGCCGACAGCCGGGGCAGCGCATGGAGCAGGGCATGCTCTGCCGAGACGGTGGTCTGGTGACTCTGGACGGCGGTGGCGCCGGGGTCGATAACGATCTCGCATTCGGCGCGGAGCTGGTGGCCGATCCAGCGCAGACGGACCTGCCCGACGTCCAGCACCCCGGGCACGGCGCGCAGTATCTGCTCGGCCTGGTCGACCAGGGCCGGTCCACGGCGTCCATGAGCCTGCGGTAGATCTCGCGGGCGGCCTGGCGGAGCACAGCCAAGATCGCGACGGTGATCGCCAGGCCGACGACCGGGTCCGCCCAGTCCCAGCCCAGCGCGACCCCGCCGACACCCAGCAGCACCGCCAGTGAGGTGAAACCGTCGGTGCGGGCATGGAGCCCGTCAGCACGGGCATCTTCATCGCGTTTCTCCTGTTATTCATGGGGCGGAGGCATCACGCAGGCCGCCGTCGATGTCCGCCTCGATCTCGATCACGCGACGGATACGATCAGGCAACTGCCCGGCGCCATCAGCCGCGCATAGCCTGTGGTAACTGCGCAGGCGGCTCCGGCGTCCAGGAAGTGCAGGACCGCGCCCAGGAGGACGCACACCGGCCTGGCCGGGTCGATGACGGCGCGCAGGTCCGGGTGTGCCATCACGGCCGCTGGGTTGCGCAGGTCCACCGCCACGGCGGTCACGCCGTCGTCGGTGGTCAGCAGCGCCCGGGCGTGGGACAGCACCACCGGGTCGATGTCGACGTAGGCGACCCGGGCCGAGGGCAGGACCGCCCGGGCGGCCTGGTGGGTCGGCGGAGCCGCCGGGAGCCCCGCGCCCAGGTCGATGAACTGCCCGATCCCCTGCCGGGCGGCCCAGCTGACGGCCTGGATCACGAACGCCCGGTTCTCCCGGACCAGATCCCGCAGCGGCGGGTAGATCGCCAGCAGCCGCTCGGCTTCGGCCCGGTCGGCGGCGTAGTGGTCCTTGCCGCCGAGCCAGTAGTCGTAGACCCGGGCCATGTTCGGCGTGGCGCTGCCGGACCCGGCGGTCACTGCGCGGCTCCCGCGTGGCGGGCCTGCGCGTCCGGCGGGAAGATCTCCTCCAGTTCATCGAGCAGGCCGCGCAGGGTAGGGCGTTCGATCTTCCGCCCGCCGACCCAGGCTCTGGGCAGGGTGCCCCGCAGCAAGATGATCACCTCGGGATGCGCGGCGCGGAACCGCTCCAGCCGCGGAACCTGGTCCTGTTTGTCCGGGACCAGGGGTAGCGCGGCACGGTTGGCGGGCATCACTGCATCGCCTGCCAGTGCGCCCGGATCTTCTGGGTCAGCGCGTCCGGCGTGTTCCCCGTGAGTACGTCTCCGGCGTTGCTGATCGCGGACCAGGTGCCGCTGTCGGCGCTGAAGCCGTGGTAGCCGCCGTCGGCCCAGGCCAGCTCCAGCTCGGCCAGCGCGCGGTCCTGATCCACGTCGAACACGCCGCGGCGCTCCCTTGCCATCAGGAACCCAGCCGTGCCGTCGCGGTCACCGCGCATGGCCGCCTCCTGCCAGTAGTGCCAGGGCGTCGCGGACCCTGCGCAGGGTGCCGGGGTCAGTCACCCAGCCCGGCGCAGGACGTGTCCCGTCCGGGGTCTTTTCCCGGTGCGCCGCGTCCCGCATGTCCGCCGGGGGGACTTCCCGGCTAGGCAGTTCCGTGCCGCCCGTGGTCACAGGACACGCCCCTGTACGGGCATGAACGCGTAGTCATCGACGATCATCCGCGCTACATCGTCCGGGCCCGCCGCTTCCTGCCTGCCGCCCTTGCCGTCCCGGCGCTCATACCACCATCCGCCGTCATCGCAGCCGACGCGGTAGCCGTCTCCCCACCCGCTCCGAAGCGCCACGAGGGCGTGCTCCGTATACGTGGCACCTGCCGCCTCCTGCTCCCCGGCAGCGTCCTCCGTCGCTGCCCGCTCTCCCTCAACCTCGTCCATAACCTCCACGATGCTCGGGCCCAGCCGTCCGGAGCCAGGAGTGTGCCCGAGTGTGGCACGCGAATTTACCTGGCAGGGGCCAGGGCGGACAGAAGCTCGCGGGCCCGTGCGCCGTGGACAGCGATCTCGGCCAGCCGCGCGAATGTCTGAGCGTACATAGCTACCTCCCGCGGCTGCGTGATCGTCAGGTGGCCGGAGACCAGCTCCACGGCGACCTGCTCGTTGTCGAAGATCCAGAAGTCCTCAACCGGCCTGGCCTCGCCCCGGTCCAACGTGGCCGGGATGATCCCCAGTGATACCGACGGCCACGCGGTGATCTGCGCCAGCCAGGCAAGCTGCCCGGTCATCACCTGCGGGCCGCCGAACCCGTTCCGCAGCGCGGACTCCTCCAGGAGGAAAGCGGCCGTGCGGCCACCACGCCGTAGTACCCGCTGGCGGGCAATCCGGGTCGCCACCGCCGCCTCCACATCATCGGGCAGCCCGCGCCGCTGCTGAGCTGCCTGCAGCACCGCCCGGGTGTAGGCCTCGGTCTGGATCAGCCCCGGCAGCACCCAGCAGCCGTAGGCGCGGAACTGCCGGGTCCGCTCGTACAGCGGCAGGCGCGCTGCCTGTGCGCGGTTCAGGCCAGCGCCCTCCATCCGCCGCCACTCAACCCACATGCCCTCGGCCGCCCGCAACGAAGCGATCAGGTCCGGAGCCTGATCCTCGGCGCCGCACACCTGGCACCAGACCCGGATCGCCTCGGCCGATGGCGGCCGGGTCGCGTGCTCGATCTTGGAGACCTTCGTCCGTTCCCACCCTGCGCGGACGGCCAGCTCCCTGGCCGTCAGCCCGGCACCAAGCCGCAGCTCACGCAGCCGGTCAGCCAGGACCTGGCGGGCCTGCTGGGCACTCGACGATGACGCCTGCATCCGGGGCGCCGGTCAGCGGAGCTGGTACTCCCCGTGCGGCACGGCGCGTTCCCACACCGCCTCGAAAGCCGCAGCGCACTGTTTCACCACCACCGGCTCATCGGACAGCCCGGCGGCCAGGAAATCCCCGATCCCGGAGAAATAGTTGAACTGCACCCGCTGATTGTCGAACACCCAGCAGTCGTTGCCCGGCAATAGCAGGTCAGAGGATTCGCCGCGGGGCAGCCAGCGCACCTGCTCGCCTGCGGCGAGATTGGACTCGGTAGTGGCATGCTCGAAGCCGATGTACTCGGTCACCGGCTCTGAGATCACCCGCGCCCTGCGGACCAGCACCCCCCGTCCGGTCACCTCACGGATAAGGTCAAGCCACGGCCGCACCAGCCGGCTCTCGAACTCCTCGCGGTTGCCCGTGAGCCACGCCTGGAACCACGGGTCCGACGGCGTGTAGGCATCGCGCATCTCCAGGTGAACGGCCGACACCGTGCACGCCCGGAGCAGATCATCAAACGGCGGCACCGCCCGTTCGGTCACGCCGGGGATGCGGCCCCGGTCCCTGCCTGCCGCGCTCGTAGGTTCCATTGACCGCCTCCATGACGATCGCTCGCATCACCGGCGGCAGCTTTACTACCGACTCGCTCGCGCCGATCGGGCTGTGCCTGGCGACTTCCGCCAGCTCCACCGGGTCGGTGACTGTCTCCCCTTGGAACCAGATCTCGCCGGTGTCCTCATCCACGAACACCGCCGGGCACTGGCTATCAGGAGTGTCCGGGGTGATACCTACGAAACTTAGCCGCATCACGGCCTCCAGCATCGGGGGTGTGCCCAAGTGGGTCTTCCTCGCTGACGGTAACCCCGACGCGGAAGCCTGGCTAGTACATGCCGTAGATCGGCAAGACAAGCAGTCCGCGCTGAGCCTCTGCCGTCAGCAACGAGCCATGGCATGGTTTAGCTCGCCAAGCCGTTCCGCCTTGTCGCCCGCCTGCCTAGCATCACTAGATGTGCGACGGATTGTCTCGACTAGATGTGCAACGGACCCTGGGTTTGTGTCCCCGGCGGCAGGGGCTGGTACTGATCGTGTCGGAGCCAGTGGGTTTCGCTATGCTGCTTGCCGCCTGGCGAGGCCCGTGTAAGACCTTTCTGCACGGCTTCAAGGCGGCCCGCTGGGCTGTTCGCCGCCGCCGTCGGCGCGCACGCCTTCGCTCCTGCTGACGCTCCCACTACGGCCGGGCCAGCGCCGGTAGGCTGGCGCGATAAATCGGCCGCAGTTCCAAGAGCTCGCAGGTTGGGGCCGTCCATGCTCCCGCTGCGGAATCGTCCAGGGCCGGTCAGAACCCGTCAAGGCCGTCTGTGGCCCCGGTGCTGGCGGTCGGCGACGGGGCACTGGGGTTCTGGAACGGGCTGCGGGAGGTGTTCCCGAAAACCACCGAGGGCCGCTGCTGGTTCCACAAAACAGCGAACGTGCTGGCAGCGCTGCCCAAATCCGCTCACCCAGGAGCGAAGAAAGCCCTCGCGGAGATCTGGGGCGCCGAGGACAAGAACCACGCCCGCGCCGCGGCGAAGGCCTTCGACGCGACCTACGGCGCGAAGTTCCCGAAGGCGGCCGCAAAGGTCACCGATGACCTGAACCAGCTGCTGGCGTTCTACGACTACCCCGCCGAGCATTGGGTGCACCTGCGCACCACCAACCCGATATCGAATCCACCTTCGCCACCGTCCGGCACAGAACCAAGATCACTAGAGGACCGGGGTCACGGGCCGCAGGACTGGCGATGGCATTCAAGCTCATCGAATCGGCACAGGACCACTGGCGCATGGTCAACGCACCGCACCTGGTAGCACTGGTCCGGACCGGAGCACGCTTCGAGCGCGGCGTACTGGTCGAGCGCCCAGCTCTACTACGCGTCTGACCGCTAGACGCATCCCGACCCGCGTCGCCGTCTGATGACCTCACCGCTGTTCCGGCCGGCAGTGATGGCGGCGCGGGTCGACTTATGACAAGCGGGCGGCAACAACAGCCACGGCCGGGAGCTTGACCGTCGCGGCACCATCGTGAACATCGTCGTGACGGCGAACCGGCCTCTTACCTACGCGGCCCCGGCGACGGCGAGCAAGTGCTCACGCTTGTGGTGTGGCCCTGCTGACGCTCCCTGAAGCCAGGATCGGCAGGTCGAGCGTGGAGTGGTCGCCGAGCTGGACGGTGAACGTCTCGTCTGGGGGTCCGTACCGGTCGAAGCAGGCAGCGTCGTGGCCGCCCAGCGCGACCTGGATCTTGTGGCCCGCCCGGAGCAGCGCGGCTATCGGCAGCAGCTCCACGGCGACGTCGAGGTCCTGCCCGGGCTCGACGGCCAGCCGGTCAGCCCGGGCGAAGCTCCGGGGCACGCCGAGCCGGGTGGGCTCGGCGGGTCCGGTCGTCGCGCGGTGGAGGAACCGGAGGCAGCCTTCGGTGAGGTACGTCACCTTGGCGTCCGGCGCGACGTCCTCAAGGTAGGCGTAGATCGCGCCGTCGGATCCGGACGTGGCCAGGCGCAGGGAGATCACCGGGAAGCCGGCGACGTGGAGGTCGGCGGGCAGCGGTTCGGACGTGAACGTCAGCAGCGCCTCGTCCGCGTTCCGGCGATCGGGGTATGCCGTGCCCCGGCCGAGGTCGACCGCGAGCCATCGGTTCGTGGGGCCGGTCGACGCCGCAGGCTCGACGACGTGGCGCAGGTTCGCGGCCGGCCCGGCCTCCGATGCCAGTCGGCCTGACGAAGTTAGGTACCAACTCCGCAGGCAGGCGCCTTCCGGAGGCCACGAGCTGACCGCCTGCCACTGATCCGTGCCGAGCGTGCCGAAGGTCAAGCTGCGCTTGCCATCGGGCCTTTCGGCGCGCTCGACGTACCTGGTGAAGAACTCCACCAGCCGACGGTCCTGGCCCTCGGGCACGAGCAGGTCGCCGGCCAGCGTTCCGTCGGGCCGCAGCGTGTCGGCGTACGTCCCGCCCCCGTGGCCCCAGGGCCCGATCTCGACCTCCTGCTGGTTGGCGAACGTCGCGAGCCGCCGCAATGCGCCCGCGGCGAACGCACCGTCCAGCCACCCAGCGCGGATCAGCATGGGCACGCCCGTGGCCTCGATGGCCTGCCTCACGTCGGCCGGGGTCGTCGCCTGCCAGTCGAGGCCGGGCAGGCAGTCGTCGCTGAAGGCCGCGCGGCCCAGAAGCTTCTGCATGTCGACGTTGGCCTGGTGCTCGCCGATCGCCGCCTGGAGCAGCGTCGGACCATCCGGCCCGTCCACCCCCTTGACCGGCGTCGGCGGTGTGAACTCCTCGGCCGGCCGTCCGGTGAGCTCCGACAGCCTCTCGACCGCACCGGCGACGCTGTCCTTGATCTGACTCTCGCACATCCACCGGGCGAACCGGCCGCCCGCGGCGCACCCGCCGGGATAGAACAGCTCCCGGTATGGGTCGACCGGGCTGAACAGCGCGGCGACGGCGGTCACGTGCGGGTTGCCCAGGCCGGCGACGAGCTCGGCGGCCTGGCCTTCGTATGACGAGCCGAAGAGACCGACCCGGCCGTTGGACCACGGCTGCGCCGCCACCCAGTCGATCAGCTCGCCGTAGTCGGCGATCTCACGCGGACCGAGCTCCATCGTGCGCGAGCCGAACGACGCCCCGGTGCCGCGCGCGTCGACGACGACCAGCGCAAATCCGGCGCTGTTCCACAACTCGCCCGCAGCATGGTTGCTGTCCGACTCGGGCTCCGGACCCGGTGGTAGCTCGGCCCGGTGGTAGCGAGTGGCCCGGAACGCCGTGCCGACCCGCTCACCCCGGGCGATCCGCTCGACCGGGAGCCAGACGTCGACGGCCAGGCGTACGCCGTCGCTGACGGGCACGTACCGGGCCTGGACGCGGCGCGCCAGGTCGATCGTCATGGCATCAACCCTGCCACCAGCCGCACAACATCCCTAAAAGTAGGCACACGTGGTGCGGACTCTGACGACGGTACTGCTGTGCCGTATGCCTTAGGCAGGTTTGAATCTAGACGGACGTGACGACGACCCCGTCGTCGTCGAGCCAGAACAGGTCGCCTGCGGCGTTGAACATAGCAAGGCGAGGGTTCGCCCCTGTCGGGAGTGTGAGGTCCTGGACGCCTACGTCGACGCGCAGTTGCCACGTCGCGGCCATCTGCGTCCAGGCAAGGGCCACATGCGCCCCGTCGTACGCCATGGAGGTGATGGACGCCGCGCCCGGACCCTGCTTGACGCCGCTGACGTTGCCGGAGCTCTCCACGATGGCACCGTTGCGTTCTGCTACGTAGTTAAGTCCTACCAGCGGGACGCAGGCGACAACGCCGACGGCGGCCGTGAAGACGATACGCAAGTTGGGTGGGGTGATCGCCGATCCGTTCGCCGGTACGTGGTATACGACGCGGTCGACTGCGTAGATCAGGTTGGGACCGACGAGGTGCAGCCCGGTCGCGGGCCGGGTCAGGGGCGTCCTATCGAGAACGGTGACCGCGCCTCCCCGGATAGGCATCCTGTTAATCGCGGTGTCGCTCTGCCAGTAGAGAAAGGATCCGTCGGTGACCAGATTGCCATGGCTGGACACGATGTCGATGTCCGCGGCCGCAGGTCCGATGATTTCGGCAAGCTGGCCCGGTTGCGGGGCAAGCGGAATCCGCCTGATCGTTGTCATGCCGCTGGCAAGGGCGAAGAAGTATCCGTAAAACGTCCCGTCAACGTTCGCGAACACGATGTCCCCGAACCGGCAATTCGGTTCGTGGCAAAGCTCGGTCTCGTGCCCAGGGGTCGCGGACTGGGCCGTCCGGAAGACCCTTGCGCCGGAGTTGTCGTGTGCCGTGAAGTAGATGTTGGCGGTTGACAGCACCATTCCGTCCGCAACGTGTTGCGCGATGATTCGACGTGACATGAGAAAGCTCCCTACACACAGGACGGCGATGGCAGCGGGCGCCGACATCCCTACATAAAGGAAGGAGGTCACCGGAGACGGCCTGATACATAGCGGCCCCTGGAGCCACTGATCCCGGAGTTGCCGAGGTGCGGGCCAGCGGCCGGATGTCATGACCGTTTTACTGTCAGTCTTGGGTTGACAGTAAAACGGCTTAGATCTGCCGCAGAGGTAACCGGCTAGATTCCTGGCATGAGACAAGCCGAGTACCAACCCGACGAGGACGAGCGGGCACTGCTTGAGCTGCTGCCAGCAGATGGGAGCGCGGCGGACAGCAACCAGATCCGAAGCCGGCTTGGCTGGGACGCCGAGCGCTACGCTCATGCCTGCGTCCGCCTGGAAGAACAAGGCTATGTGCTGGCCGGGCACGGTCGCGGTGAGACCATCTGCCAGGATCTGATGGCAGTACCACCTGAGTTCCGCCCCGCCTGTGGACGTCCCGGCTCGCATGTCATCGTGCGCCAGGTACCCGTCACAATCCCACACGCCCTCTGCGACCTGACCGGCGTCCACCTGTCCTACCCCGGTCATGGTGGCGCTGTCACGGCCCGTCCCGGCCACGGGACCGGGAACAGCAAGGGCTTCCAGGTTGAAGTTGACGCTCGCACGCTTGACGTCACGATCAGAGTGAGTGGCCTTGAACGCCACCCGCGTCCAACCGGACCTGACGCCTAACGAGCTGCATGAACGTATCGGCAAGCGTTTCTGGCGGGCTGCGCCGCCGGCCGCTGGCGTACCTGCAGAGGTTGCTGGCCGGGCTGGGCTTATGAATGGCGGACAACGACGGAGCCGAACCTGTCGCTGAAGATCATGCCGCAGATCTGCCGCCGCGGGCACCGCATCTCAGGCGCCGCCCCGCCTCCGTCAGCATGTGTTGACGAAACGCCATCCGTCAGCATATGCTGACGGGATGGAACCGACTCTCCAGATCGCAGAAGGCGCCGCCAGCAACGACCCCGACGTCGGGCTGCGCGCGGTCGCCGCCCTTCGTGCGCTGGCCGAACGGCTAGAGCTGCTCCAGGTCCAGCAGGCACGAGAGCTCGGCTGGTCCTGGCAGGACATCGCCAGCCGTCTCGGCGTCACCAAGCAGACCGTGCACCGCAAGTACGGCCGCCTGGGGAGGCGATGATGTTCGAGCGCTTCACCGGCACCGCCCGCCACGTCGTCGTCCAGGCCCAGGAAGATGCCCGCCGACTCGGGCACAACTACATCGGCTGCGAGCACCTGCTGCTGGCCGCCGCCGCGGCCGCCGAGCCCGCCAGCACGGTCCTGCGCGACCAGGGCGTCACGCCCGAACGCATCGAGGCGGCAATACTGCGCACCGTCGGGCGGGGCCAGGCGGCCGACCCGCTGGGCGGCATCGACCGCCAGGCGCTGGCTTTCATCGGCATCGACCTCGACGTCGTCCGCGCCCGGATCGAAGCGGCGTTCGGCCCGGACGCCCTCAGCCGCCCCCTCCCGGCCGCTTGCCGGAGCAGACGGCCAGCCTGGGGGAAGGGGCCGCTGGCCGAGCTGACGCGTCGCCGTCGCGCCCGCCGCAACGCCCCCCTGCCTGCTGGCCCGTTCCGGCAACATCCCGCTTCTCCCAGCGGCCATATCCCGTTCACGCCGCGCGCGAAGAAGAGCCTGGAGCTCTCGCTGCGCGAGGCGAAGGCGCTGCACGACAACTACATCGGCGTCCAGCACCTCACCCTGGCGCTGCTCGCCCTGAAGGACGGGATGGTACCGGTGATCCTGTCGGCCCTCGGCGCATCGGCCGCATCGCTGCGCGCCGCCGTCCTCGCCCGCTACCGCAAGGCGAGCTGATCCGCGCGCCTACCTGGCCGCCATTGCCGCAAGCTCTCCAGACACGCCGTCTGCTCCCACTCCCGCCTGATATGGGTCAACGTCGGCGCGGGTCGATTTGTCCCGGCCGGCCAGACGTGGCCACCAGTGGCCGGGTCCGCACCGCTGTTTCAGTACGGGTGGTACACGATATTGATGACGTTGCCGTCGGGTGCCCGGACGAAGAACCGGCGCACACCCCATGGCTCTGTAGTTATCGGTTTCACGATCTCGTACCCAAGTTTCTGCGCTTCTTCATAGGCACCTTCCACGTCAGGCGTGTGGACGGAAATGACCGAGTCTTCGGAAGCGGTTGCGTCGCGAGTGACGAGCTGGACGTTCGCCCCGGAGTCGGGAGAGGTGTAGCGGGCCACCCATCCCATGTTGAACTCCTCGGTACTCAGCCCGAGGTAGCCGGTGTAGAAGCTCTTCGCTGCCTCAACGTCAGCCACCCGGAGGTTGGCCATAATGCGTATGGAGCGCATGCGGTCCTCCTGCCTGCAACGGATGTGCGTGATGATCTCTGCCGCCGGTCCACTGCCTGTTGTTTCCCCCCGGCGGTGCCCTGGTTCCCGGTCGGGCCGTGGTGATGTGACAATCTTCTCCCGGCGCGAACCAGGACCGGGGGAACGGGGAACAACTCAGCATGGAGGAGTCAGACGGTGCCGTGATCGCCGACTCGCTGGAGACGCCGGGGGCCTTCGGCGCCATCTTCGACCGGCACGGATCGACGCTCCTCCGTTTCCTGGCCCGCCGCGTCGACCCAGCCGAGGCCGAGGACC
>WNGJ01009476.1_pt1 | contig 15798 bp, 16 predicted proteins | sample 5400611 | NCBI WGS metagenome assembly WNGJ01 (sample SAMN13153375, study PRJNA577476) | soil metagenome | isolation source: 40 cm soil or saprolite under Garry oak tree replicate 1 | place: USA:California | collected 2016-06-15
CGTCCCCGTCAGGCTGGAACGAGAAGACAGCCGGCTCGTCTTCGGACGGATGGATCAGCCGATCCCGTCCATCCAACCGTACGAGGGAGAGAGCGAGCTGCTCGCCGCGCTCGGCGTGGAGGGCTCAGAGCTGCCCGTCGAGCTCTACGACAACGGCATGCGGCACGTTTACGTCGCGCTCGGCTCGGAAGAGGAGGTTGCGGGGCTGCGGCCCGACCTGGCGCGACTCGAGCTGCCGCCGGATCTCGGGGTCAACTGTTTTGCGGGCTCCGGCGGGCACTGGAAGACGCGGATGTTCGCGCCGGGAGGAGGGGTAGCGGAGGATCCCGCCACCGGCTCCGCCGCCGGCCCGCTTGCCTTGCACCTCGCGCGCCACGGCCGAATCGCCTTCGGCGACGAGATCGAGATCTCCCAGGGCGCAGAGATCGGCCGGCCCTCGACGCTCTTCGCGCGAGTCGAGGGAACGCCGGAGCAGGTAGAGCGTGTCGAGGTCGGCGGCTCGGCAGTGATTGTCGCCCGCGGCGAGTTCAGGCTGCCATAGAAGCTAGTCCAACCAGGCGACGCTCTTGATCTCGGGCAGCTCCGGCTCGATCGCCCGCCAGAAGCGGCCGCCGTCCTGTGAGACATACACGCGGTGCTCGGCGGCGTACAGCATCTGGTCCGGGTCGTTTTCCGCGATCGCGATCGCCCGGCCCGGCGGCAGGCCGCCCCCGGCTTCGCGCCAGCTGCTGCCCGCGTCATGCGAGATGGCAAGCGGCGGGCGGCGGTCGAGCACGGCGACGATCGTTGCGCCCTCGCCCGCAGCCGCGACGAGGAGTGGCAGCTCGACGCGAGGCGCGGGCGTCTCGGACAACTCGGCGCCTGGAACGAAGTCGACGACCTGCTCAGTCTCGGCGTCGATCGTGTAGACACCTTCGCCCGTCTCGACGGCGACGTTCACCGCGCACCCGCCAGCAGGTCGTGAACGAGCTGCGTTGCCGTCTCGGCCGCCTGCCGGGGCGCCAGTCCACGACTCCGCTCGACCACGTAGGCGGCGGCAAACGCGTCGCCCGCGCCGGTCGGGTCGACGTCGACCGGGTCCGCAGGCACGCGAAAAAGCTGCCGCCCGACGGCGACGATGGAGCCCCGCGAACCCAGCGTGACGAGCACCTCGGCAACGCCAAGCTTGGACAACGCCCCCTCGTCGAGCCCGCCGACGAGGGCGAGCGCCTCTTCCTCGGACAGTTTCAGCACGGAGACGTACCGGAGAAAGGGCGTCTCGGGCTCAGGGTCGAGCACGAGCGGCCCTCGCCGCGCAGGGCGGACGAGACCCTGGCCGTCAAGGGAAAGCTGCGCGCTTTCTGCGAGCGCCGCAAGCGTCTCAGGCGCGAACTCACCTCGAAACAAAGCTCCGACATGAATCCACTCGGCGTCGAGGCCGGCGACCTCGCCGACCGACCACGTCGAGCCGAGCTCCAGAACCTCCATCGTCCGGACGTCGCCGTCGTACGAGAACGCATAGGTCGCCGTCGTCTCGCCGGCGAGCCACTCGATCGGCAGGCCGAGCTCCTCGAGCGGTGGCAGCAACAGCGAACGGTCGGCCTCGGCGCACTTCACGCGAACCATCGCCGGGACGCCGAGTGCCGCCAGAGCCCGTGCGGCGTGGTACGGGGGCCCGCCGACGCGTGGCGATCCGCCCTCAACGAGGTCGAGCGAGAGGTTCCCGACTACGGCGACGCGCACGGTCGGCATCTTCGCGCGGCAACAGCAGGCCTGCAGCCGTGGCGAGCACGAAGGCGGCCGCAAAGCTCGGCAGCGACGCCGTCCAGGTCGCATGCCCCGGGTGGAGGTGAGCGACCAGATTGGTCCACCAGGACGGGCCTTGTGGCGAGAGCCACTGATAGAGGCCGAAGCCGATGAGCCAGGCCGCGAGCTGCTCCACCCGCACGGCGGGACCGGAGAAGAAGTCGCGCTCCGTGTAGTGCGCGCCGGCGAGTAGCCAGTCGGCGAGCAAGACACCGAACAAGGGCACGAAGACCGAGCCGAGCAGCAGCAGGAACGACTGGTAGGAGCGCAGGTTGATCACGATCGCGCCGAGCGTCGCGACCGCAGAGACGGCGACGATCAGCAGACGCTGCGAGACGCGCGGCACCACGTTCTGGATCGACACAGCCGTCGAGTAGATGTCGGCGAAGGCCTCATCGGACTCATCCACCGTCAGCGCGAGGAGCGCGAACGCGCTGACCGCTCCGCCGGCCGCGACTGCGGCGGGGACGTCGGCCGCGTCGGTGACGTTCCGGGAGAGCACGAGCAGTGCGCCAAGCCCGAAGCACCACAGCGTGGGAACGAAGTAGCCGATCCCGGTTCCGAAGAAGGCCGCGCGGCGATCCCGCGAAAAGCGCGTGTAGTCGGCCGCCAGCGGCGTCCACGAGATGATGCTTCCGATCACCACATCGATCCCGGCCCCGAGCGAGAGGCCGCCCTGGCCGCGGGCGTGCCAGAACTGGTGCAGATTCGACTTGTCGAGCACCCACCAGGTCAGGTAGATCATCGACGCCAGCACGGCCCAGACCGCGAACTTGCGCACGTAGCGCCGGACGAAGCCGATCGGACCGAGCAGGGCGAGCGCGACCGCGATCAGCCCGAACAGCAGCGCCCACAGCCAGCGGCCTTCGAAACCGAAGACCTTCTTCGAAAGCGCAGCCGCCGCGGTCGAGATGACGATCAGCTCGAAGGTCGACCAGCCAAGGTTCTGGGCCACGTTGACGGCCGTCGGCGCATAGGAGCCGCGGCGGCCGAGCGGCGCGCGTAGTACCACCATCCCCGGCACGCGTGCATCGGCGCCGATCAGGCCCGCCAGGGCGAGCAGCAGGTTTCCCGCAACGGCGCCAACGACGATCGCGATCAGTGCGTCCCTCAGCGAAAGCGCCGGCACGAGTACGGCGCCGAGAACGATCACGAGGAGGCTGACCGAGAGATTCCCCCAGAGCAGGGTCGTATCGACGAGCCCAAGGACCCACAGGCGCTTCGGGACCGGCTCGATTCCCCAACTCGGTGTCTTCTCGTCGATCAAAGCTCCCTCTGCTGGTGGACATGAGGGACCCCATCGTTCCCGCCTGAGCCCCCTCCTCGAGGGAGATGCAAACTTGGGTGAAGCTCCGCCGGGCCAAGCACGGCTCCGCCGCGACGGGTCTGGTTGTTGCTGTCGCTTATCAACTACGCTCCCTCCGCTGGCATGACCCAGAGCAGGTTCAACGCGTTTTTTCTCAGTCTCGCCGGAGCGAGACACCGCGGGGCCGTAACTCTAGCGGCCTTGTCGCTTGCGCTGGTTGCGGGAGGTTGCGGAAGCAGCGGCAGCAGCGGGGGCGCGGGAGGTGAGCTGTCCAAAGCCCAGTACGAGCAGCATCTGCAGACAGATAGCCAGGCGATCACGAAGGCTTTCACGCCGCTCCGGAAGCCCCCGCGCACGATGAACGAGCTCGCCGGCGAGCTCAAGGTCGGCGAGGCGAAGCTCCGCGAAGCCTCAGCCGATCTAAAGAGCGTCAAGCCACCGAAGGACGTCCAGGCGGACAACGCTGCGCTTGCAAAGGGCCTCAGCGAGCTCGCCGGGGAACTGGAGCTCTTGCGGCAGGCCGCCGCGAAGAACAACCCCAAGCTCGTCCAGCAGGCGATCAACAGCCTGCAGCAATCGCACGCGCTCATCGACGCTCGCAAGGCGACCGACGACATGAAGAAGAAGGGCTACCAGCTCGGAACCCTGGGGAGCTAGGCCTGAGGCAGCAGCCGGGTCCCGGTCGCCTTGAAGCTCGCCACCGCGCGCTCTCCCACCGTTAGCCCGAGGCGCTCGGACGAGTCCGCGGTGATCTCGGCGGTCACCGGACCCACGCGGACGCGGACGCGATTGCCGACCGGGACGAGGCTCGCGACCACGCCGGCGACGTGGTTCTGCGCCGAGTCGTCAGGCGGCGCCCGCGACACAGTCACTTCCCAGGGATAGACGATGGCGACCGCCTCGCCGTCAGCGGCATCGGTCGAGCGAATCAGCTCGCCGGTCGGGAGGGTCAGCTCCGTCAGGCCGTTCGTCGCTCGCGCCCGGCCACGCAGCACATTGGCGCCGGTGAGGCTCGCAACAAAGGGGTCGGCCGGGGAGGCGACGAGCTCTGCAGGAGATCCGAGCTGCCGCAGGCGGCCTTCGACGATCACTCCAACCCGGGTCGCCAACGTGGCGGCGTCCTCGAAATCGTGGGTGACGACGAGCGTCGGCCGGTTCGCCTTACGAAGCAGCTGCTGCAGCTCTCCGCGAACCTCGCCGCGCGTATGAGCGTCGAGGGCCGATAGCGGCTCATCGAGCAGCAGCACTGCGGGGTCGGGCGCCAGCGCCCGCGCCAGAGCGACTCGCTGGCGCTCGCCGCCCGAGAGCTCGCGCGGCTTCGCGTCCGCGAGCGCGGTCAGGCCGAAGCGCTCGAGGAGCCCTCCATGCCCCTTCCGCCCGAACTCGATGTTCTTGCGCACGGTCAGGTGAGGGAAGAGCGCGTAATCCTGGAAGACCAGGCCGACTGACCGCTCCTCGGCCGGTAGCTCGACGCCGCGCGTCGAGTCGAGCCACGCAGTTCCGTCGACGGAGATCGCGCCGCGGGCCGGCTGGAGCCCCGCGATTGCCCGCAGCAGCGTTGACTTGCCAGCCCCGGAAGGGCCGACCAGGGCGACGACCTCGCGGCCGACCGCGAGGTCTACGCGGAGGTCGAACTCGCGGAGCGGAACGTCCAGAGAGAAACGGAGCGGGTCCATCCGGGAATCAGCAGCTTGAGAGCAAGTAGGACGGCGGCGCCGAAGCAGACGAAGACCGCGCCGATCGCGAGCGCGGTAGTGAAGTCCACCTCGAACTGCGCGTAGATGGCCAAGGGGAGAGTCTGGGTGACGCCCTGCAGGCTGCCTGCGAAGAGCAATGTCGCCCCGAACTCGCCCAACCCCCTGGCAAGTGCGAGCGCGGATGCCGCGCCGAGACCGGCGGCCGCAAGCGGGAGAGCGACCCGTGCAAACACTCGGAACGGTCCGGCCCTGAGCGTGCGAGCGGCGTCAAGCAGCGCGCCGTCCACGCCCTCGAAGCTCGCGATTGCGCCGCGCAGATAGAGAGGGCTCTCGACGAAGGCGATGGCGAGAACGACGGCGGCCTGGGTGAACGAAATGTGGATCCCCAAGGCGTTCATCGTGCCGCCGAGCAGGCCGAGCCGTCCGAAGGTCACGAGCAGCGCAATTCCCGCCACGACGGGGGGCAGTACCAAAGGCAGTTCGATCAGCGATAGCAGCAACGAGCGTCCGCGGAAGCGGCCGCGGCCGATCGCGTACGCCGCCGGCGTCCCGATCAGCAACACCGCCGCATGCGCGATCGCGCTCGTCTTGATGCTCACGACAAGGGCGTCGCGCGCCACAGGGGTGCCCAGCGCGTGAATCAGGTCGCCGGGCGGCACGCGGAGGAAGAGCGCGAGCACCGGGAGCACGAGAAACGCTAACGCGACCGCCGCCGCCGCGACGGCGGTCACGGTGAAGGCGTGTTTCATCGGGGGCGCCTGGGGAGGCTGAAGCCCGCCTGCACCAACAGCCGGCGTCCCCGCAACGAAGTCACGCGCTGGATCAGGACCGCGTTCACCCTTTTGCCGGCGGGTTTGGCGTCGGTCTTGTAGACGAAACCCGCGTCGCCCTCGCCGAGGGCGATCTTCGCGACGACGCCCTTGACGTCGGGCTCCTGGTCGACGACGTTGCTCATCACCGCCTGGGTGATGGCGAGCGAGTCGAGGATCTGGCGCGTGTACGCGCCGACCGGAACCGTGGCAGTACCGATGATCACCCTGACACCCTTTCGCCGCAGGTCGTAGACCGAGGTGATATGAGCCGGGTTCGAGCTCGGCACGATCACGATCAGCTTGTTCAGGGCAAAAACGACCGGTCTGCGGAGTAGTCCGTTGTGGTAGAGCAGCTCCGCCTGCTTCGGGCTGGCCGAGGCGAAGACGTCCGCCGGCGCCCCTTGGGCGATCTGTGTTGCGAGCGTGTCGGAGCCCGCGAAGCTGTAACGGGGCGCTTTGTCGATCTGTGGGAAGACGCCGGTAAGCGACGAGGCCGCGTAAACCGTGATTCGAGTCGCCTGCATGCTCCCCGCGGGAAGCGCGAGGACGACGATGGCGCCGAGCAGGAGTACGAGGCGTCTCATCGCTCGAGCATCACCGAGGTCGCCTTGACGATCGCGGTAGCCGGCGCGCCTGGCTCGAGGCCGAGCTCCTCGACCGCCTCGCGCGTCACGACCGCGACGACGCGAAACGGTCCGGCGTCGAGCTCGACCTGTGCCAGGAGTCCTTCCGCTTCGATCCGGCGGACGGTTCCGCGGAAGCGGTTCCGGGCAGAGAGCTCGTGCGGCTCGCCTCCCCGTAGGCGGGCCACCTCGGCGGAGGTGATGATGCGGCGGTTCGCCCCGTCGCGACGCGTCCGGATCCGTCCGGCCCGGTCCCAGCGGCGAAGCGTGTCGACACTTATGCCGAGCGCCGCAGCAGCTTCGGAGGCGGTGTACGTGCGGTGCCTAGGCATTGCCTAGGAGATTAAACGGAAAGCACCCCCCGTGCACACCGGTCCGCCTGCCTTGTCAGCCGGTGAGCCGGAAGTAGAGCAGCTCCCTGATCGGCCTTGGGGGCTGGGTCGTGCGGATGATTGTCAGTGTGCCGCGGGCGTTGTCGTAGAGGCCGGTGCCGCCGACGACGGCGAGGTCGTAGAACTGGCGAAAGCGAACGGTGCCGGTCGCGATGAGCTCTCCTTTCGGGAGGTTGACCGAAGCGGTGCACATCCTCGTGATTCCGGTCGTGAACGTACAGAGGAACCGCGCCGCGCCGATCGACTTCGAAGTGATCTTCCTGTTGTACAGCCGGTCGTAGATGATCTCCTGGTCGCCCGGGCTACGTCCGGGGACGCCGACATCGACGCGCGTGTAGCTGTACTGACGGTCGGTGATTCGGATCGCCGCCGGGCCGGTGCCCGCGTCGGCGCTTGACTTCAAGGTGCCATACGCCCCGAGCGCCGCGAGTGCTATTGCGACGGCGAGGAGACGTGAGGTACTGGGCATGGTGTCTCCTTCCTTTCCTGGCTTCTCATCCGGGTGATGCGGTGGGGAGCTCGAACCAAAAGGTCGAGCCTCTGCCTTTCGTGCTTTCGAAGCTGATTTGCCCGCCGTGCGCTTCGACGAGCGAGCGTGAGATCGCAAGGCCGAGACCCGTCCCCTCGATCCCCTCCTCGGCGGCGTGGCCGCGGGCGAACTTGCCGAAGATCTCGCGCTGGACCTCTGCCGGGATCCCGACGCCTTCGTCCTGGACGGTAACACGGACGACCGTTCCGTTCCGGTTGCCGGCGACTCGGACGACACCTCCGCCGGGCGAGTACTTGATCGCGTTCGAAAGCAGGTTTGCGACCACCTGTGCGAGGCGATTCGAATCGCCTCTTACGGGGAGCGGCGTCGGCGGGAGCGAGACATCGAGCATGTGCTTCGGGCTCTGGCCCGCGAACAGCTCCGTCTGCTCGCGGACGACCCGACCGACGTCCACGAGTTCGCTTGCAATCGACAACTGTCCCTCCTCGAGGCGCTGAACATCGAGGAAGTCGTTGACCAGCGCGGACAGCCGGCGCCCCTGCGCTTCGATGATCTCGAGGTATTCGCGGCGCTGCTCCTCGGCCACCTCTCGCTGTAGGAGGACGGAGGTGAAGCCGAGCACGCTGGCGAGCGGCGTCCTCAGCTCGTGGGCGACGACGCTCACGAGCTCGGACTTCGCCTGCTCGCTCTCCCTGAGCCGCTCGTTCTGCTCCTCCAGCTCGCGCCGGCTGGCTTCGAGCCGTTCGGCCATCCGGTTGAAGGCGTTCGTCAGCTCCTCGACCTCGCCGATCCCGTGCGGCTCGAGTCGCGTCGTGAGGTCGCCGCCTGCGAGACGCGCTGCGCCCTCCGCCACCTCCTTGACCGGCCGGGCGATCGAGCGGGCGAGGTAGAGACCAAAGCCGGTGATCAGCACGGCCGACGCGATCAGCCCCGCGACCGCGGCCGCGATGGCCTCGTCGGAGCGGCGCTGGGCCGCTGACGTGCGGGCGGCCGACAGCGCGTTCTCCGTGCCGAGGAAGTCCGCGAAGTGTTTACGAATCTGCGCGAGCTCTAATGCCCCTTCCTCCCTGACGATGTCCGTCCGCGAGGCGGCAGGGGTCGCCTTCGCGATCTCGACCACCGGCGTCGCATAGCCGGAGACGTACTGGTCGATCGAGTTGACGAGGCCCTCGGCCCGCTGACGCTCCTCGGGGGTCGTAGAAGCGAGCTGCAGGAAGGCGCGGCGTTTACCGGGCAGAGCGAGGCGAGCGCTCGTCCACGGCCTCAGCAAGTCGTTCCTCCCGGTGAGAACGAAGCCGCGAAGACCGGTGTCGAGGTCGAGCACGAGCTTCTCGAGCTGGAGCGTCTGCGCGGTGACCGCCTTCGCATGGCGCTCACGCTTGGTCGCATCGTCGAGAGTCGTGACGGCGTAGACGAGGACGCCGAAAGCAACCGCTACGAGTAGGGCGAGCACGGCACTGCCCGCCACCATTCGCGAGGACAGCGACACGGAGCGCCGCTTAGTAGTTTCGGTCATCGTCTCCCAACAGCTCGACCGCGGCGTCGCGCAGCTCGTCGGGGTCGAAGGGCTTGGCGACGAAGCGATTCGCACCCGCCTCGTAGGCTGCCTCGTCCGATTCCGACCAGGCACTGATCACGATCACCGGCGTCTTGGCGTTGTCGCCGTCACGCAGATCGGAGAGGATCTCGAAACCGCTACGGCCCGGCAGCATCAGGTCGAGCACGATCAAGTCCGGCCGTATCCTGCGCGTGAGCTCCAGAGCGCTCGGGCCGTCGGGCGCTTCGAAAAAACGGTACTCCTCGCCGAGCGCGAGCCGTACGAGTGTGCGCAGGTTCGAATCGTCCTCGCAAATGAGGACCGTCTTGGCGGCGGTCGTTTCGGCTTGAGCGGTCACGACGGGTCAGGCGTCGATAGGCAAAGCGTGGCTCGTCCTCGGGAGAACTGCAACCGTAGCGATGCGAGGGGAGTCCTTCGCCTATCGAGGCGCGGCTCCTGTCTGAACGAGGTCCAACCCGCTCCCAGACCGGCTTTTCGAGCGCGCGTGAGCGCGGGGAGCCGGGACTTTAAGCCGGGCGCCCCTTCGAGCGGACTTGGAGGCTGAGGACATCGGGCCGGTGATAGTGGCCGGCCGGATCGAAACGCTGGCGCTCTTCGTCGAGCCGTGCAGGCTCGAGCTCCGCATAGAGGATTCCCTCCTCGTCGTAGAGCGGCCCCGCGAGGTAGGAGCCGTCGGGCGCGAGGATGGCGCTGCCGCCTCGTCCGATCACGTCCGCGCCGCTTTCTCCAAGCAGCTTCCTGAGCGGGAAGTCGGTCGGATACGAGCTCGCCCGCTGGAAGTGACTCGGGCTGACGACGAACGCGCGCGCCTCGCGGGCGATGTGGACGAGCGTCGACTGCCAGTTCTCGCCGTCGTCGGCGGTTGAAGCGATGTAGATCTCGATCCCCGATTCGTAGAGGGCGAAGCGCGCCAGCGGCATGTAGTTCTCCCAGCAGATCAGGCCGCCGATCCTTCCGATCCCCGTCTCGATCGCGCGCAGACCCTCGCCGTCGCCCTGACCCCAGACGAGGCGTTCGTGGTTGGTGGGGACGAGCTTGCGGTGCTTGAGCGCGAGCGAGCCGTCCGGCGCGTGGTAGAGCAGCGTGTTGTAGAGCGTCCCCGGGTGCTCGGGGTCGCGCTCGGTGACGCCGGTGACGATCCAGACCTCGTGCTCGCGTGCGATCTCGCCGAGTTGGTCGGCGCCCTCGCCGGGGACCTCGAGCGACTCGCGTGCGAGCAACGCGAAAGCCTCCTTCGCGCCCGGCTCGGCCCAGCCGGCCAGCGCGCGCGCCCACACGGACGAGGGGTACGCGGGGATGAACGCCTCCGGGAAGACCAGCAGCTTCGCGCCATTCCCGGCAGCGTCGGCCGTGAGGCGTCCGAGCTTCTCGATCGTGGCGTCGCGATCGAGAATGACCGGCTCGGCCTGGACGCATGCAACCGTGACAGCGCCGCGCATCAGGTCATTGTGCGGGAACGCGGCTAGGAGCGTCTAGCGGACGCGGAAGCTCGCGAACATGCCGCGTTTTCGGTGGTCGGCGATCGAGCACCAGAGGCGGTAGATCCCGGGCCGAAGCGTCACGTCGAGTTCAGTGCGGCCACCCGGCCTCGTCTCCGGCAAGCCGTAGGTCCGTGTTCCACCGATTCGGCGGAGGCGCAGGTCGTGGACGTCTTCACCGAAATTGTCGAGCTCGATCACTGCCGGGCCTCGCTTCAACGCGGTTCGCGAGAGCGAGAACCGAAACTCCTTCGCGGTCACGCCTAGGCGTGCGGGAGCGGCTGCCGCCGGGGCGAGTAGCCCCGCCACCGCGGCTCCGACGACGACGAGCCTCGTCACGAGATCAGCGCCGGGCGGTCAAACGACCGGGCGCCCGGGATCACGCGCTCGGCCTCGGCTCCGAGCCACTGTTCGAGCAGCGAGGAGTAGACGGCCCGAAAATCCGCCGTCGCGACGAGGTTGCCGTCGCCGTCGAGCCCGCTGCTGCCGAGGCCCGGGAACTCGCCGATCAGCTGCCCGCGTACGCGCGAGCCGATCAGGAACGCCGTGCCCCCGGCGCCATGGTCGGTTCCGGAGGATCCGTTCTCGGCCGCACGCCGGCCGAACTCGGACCAAACGAGGGTGACCACGCGGCCGGCCAACCCCCGCGCCTCGAGGTCGCGCTGGAAGGCGAGCAGGCTCTCGGCCGTCACCTTCAGGCCGCTGGCGAGGTCGGCCGCTTGATTGGCGTGCGTGTCGTACTCGCCGGGCGCGTTCAACGCTACGCAGCGAAGCGGAAGGCCTGCCGCGAGCATCGCCGCGAGCCCCGCGAGCCGCTTGGGGAAGTCGCTGTCGGTCGTCGGGTAGGCGATCGTGCTGCCGAAGTTCGGTTGCTGCCCGAGGGTGGCGAAGGGGACGAGCTGCCGCCTCAATATGTCGGCCTGCGACGTGACTGCCGCGGCCTCGCGCAGCTTCGGGTCGGGCCGAGAGGGCCGCTTGCCGAGCGAGCCGATCGCGTCGAGCATGCGGTCCTCGACCTCGCCCCAGACACCGGGTGCCCAGAAGGAGTAGTCGTCCGCTCCGGCTAGGGCGGCTACGGGCACTTTGGTCGACGCCAGCGGGGGTTGCAGCGTGTCGTCGAGCGAAAGCCCTTGAAGCGGATTGTCGGCCGTGCCCGCGGCGTCGAGGTAGCGGCCCATCCAGCCGGTGCGTAGATTCGCCTCCGTGGCGCCGACTTCCCAGAAGTGCCGAGAGGTGAAATGCGACTGGTCCGGATGCGTGTAGCCGATCGCCGGTGCGACCGCGACCTTGCCCTCGCTGTGCAGGGTCGCCAATGAGGCAAGCGACGGATGCCAGTGAAGGCGGTCGTCCTCGGTGAAGACCGGCCCGGCCGACTCTGCCAGAGCGAGCTTCGGGCGCAGCTTGCGGTAGTTCGGGTCCCCGGCCGGATAGAGGACCGAGAGCGAGTCCGCGCCACCGGGCAGGAAGACGGACACCAGCACGGGCTGCGTCGGGGCTGTCGCGGCGTTGGCGATCCCCTCGTCGAGTGCGTTCAGGCCGAGCTTCGATGCCCCGTAGACGGCTAGCGCGACGCCGGCAGAGCGCGCGAGGAACGCGCGCCGATGGAGGCCCGTACCCGCAGGCAGCGGCATGCCGGGCTCGATCGCGGGCAGCCCGCGGCCCGCCTCAGCCGCCACCCGTCGCAGGAGCGAGACGCGGGAGAACTCGTTGCAGTGGCAGGCGCGTTTGGGCATCAGCAGGTCTGGTAATCGGGGGAGGAGACGATCAGCTGCCGCAGCGCGTTCTCGATCAGCGACGGATACTGGTTGTGCTTCCAGCTCGCGTCCGCGTCCGAGAGCGCGGCCTTTGCAAATCGCTTCAACGCCGCGTCGGTTCCAGGGGTCAGGGTCGGCCGTCCGAGAAACGCATGCGCCGCGGCAACGAGTGCGTCAGCGTCTCGGGGCCGCTGGGTTTTCGTCGAGACGTTGAACGGCCGCAGCGCATAGCCGGCCGTCTGCCACCGGGCGCGAAAGGTCGCCGTGTCGAGCCAGCGGTCGTCGTCCCACCCGGCGACGTTCGGCGGATAGAACAACTGCTGCCCGCAAAGCGCGCTCAGCCAGGTCCAAGCCGTCGTGTCGATGCCCCGGCCGAGCGCCCGGAGGGTGCCTGCGATGAGCACAGCGGGTGGCTTGACCATCCGCGGCCCGAGGTAGAAGGCCGGATGACGGAGGATCGCCTCGACGACCGAGCGCACGTTGTAACCCGAGCTCACGTAGAGGTGCTCGAGGGCGCGCCGGGTGGGACGTGGCGGCGCGACCGGGACGAAGTAGCCCCAGAGCTTCGTGACGAAGAAGGCGGGGTGGGCGGGATGCTCGAGACAGAGCCGGCACGAGTCGCGCCAGGTGAAGTGCCCACGCTTGCCCAAGACGCGCTTGGTCCCGCTGTCGTGGTACTTGGGGTCATAGCGAAAGCTAACGGGCCCCTTCGAACGGCTCCAGTCGTTGCGGAACCCTGTCAGCGCACGGGCCTGCTGGCGGACGTCCTCCTCGGTGTAGCCGTGTCCGTGCCCGAGTGTGAACAGCTCCATGAGTTCGCGCGCGTAGTTCTCGTTCGGCGACCAGCGGTTGTTTTCGCTACCTGAGAGCCAGAGCAGCATCGCGGGGTCGCGCGTGACCTCCAGCAGAAGGCGCCTGAAAGAGCCGAGGCCACGCTCTCTGAACACGCGGTTCTGGCGCAGCATCAACCGTGACGAGCCGACCCCGTCGTTCGAGGTCGCGAACCAGTCGTGCCAGACGAGTGCCATGCGCTCGATCAACGGCGCCCGAGTTCGCACCATTCGGTCGAGCCACCAGAGACCGTCATGTCCCCAGGCGTCGAGCGGTGCAAGCGGTCGTCCCTTTTCGTCCTTCGGCGCCGGACCCACCAGCCGGGTCGTGCCGGGGCGCGTCAGCGAAGCGACCGCGCGCTCGACTCCGAGCTTTGCCATCCTCTCGGCCTCGCCCTTGCGCGGACCAAAGCCGGCGCGCCAGAGCAGGCGCTCAGCCTGCTCACTGGTAAACGGCCCACGGTAGGTCGGCAGCCCACTCACACACGGGGTATCGGGCGGCCGCATGCGGCGCTTGAGCCTCGTCCGAATATTGCTTAACAGAGGCGCAAAGTGCGCTTAACGGCGCTGCAACGGGCCGGCGTTATAACCGGAGCGTGAGCTCGCGCGGGCAATTCTTGCCGGCTGCTGCGCTCGTCGGGGCAGGTGTGCTCGGTGGGGCGGTCTCGCTATTCGGCGCTTCGGTGTTCGGTATCGGCAGCAAGACGACAACCGTTCGCCTGATCGAGCCCGCGCTCGGCGGCAATTCCCCGACTTCGTTCGATACCGCTAGAGCCGGCAAGGCGCTGACTATCAACCAGATCTTCCGCCGGGACGCGCGTGGTGTCGTGCAGGTGACCTCGACCAAAGTCGTCCGGACTGCCGCCGACCCCTTCTTCGACTTCGGCCTGCCGCCGACCCAAACCCGGGCCCAGGCGCTCGGGTCCGGGTTCGTCATGGACAAGGCCGGCCACATCGTCACCAACTACCACGTCATTGCCGGGGCCAGCGCGGTCGAAGTCAGCTTCTCCAACAGCGACAACATGAAAGCGCGCGTCGTCGGCTCCGACCCGTCGACCGACCTCGCCGTCCTGCAGATCGATGCGCGCTCCCGCGCGCTCACCCCGCTCGCGTTCGGCAACTCCGACCGCGTGCGGGTCGGGGACTCCGTGGTCGCGATCGGAAATCCACTCGGCTACGACCGTTCTGTCACGGCGGGAATCGTCAGCGCCGTTCAGCGCGCGATCAGCGCTCCGAACCAGTTCCCGATCGACCATGTGATCCAGACGGACGCGCCGATCAACCATGGCAATTCGGGCGGGCCGTTGATCAATTCCCGCGGCCAGGTGGTCGGGGTCAACGCGCAGATCGCAACCGACGGCACCGGGAGCGACGGCAACATCGGCATCGGCTTTGCGATTCCGATCAACACCGTCCGCATCGTCGCCGGGCAGCTGATCAAGAAGGGCAAGGTCGAGCACGCGTTCATCGGGATCACCGCGAAGCCCGTGACACCCGAGATCGCTGACCTGTTCAGGCTTTCCGCGAAGCGCGGCCTGTTGGTCGCCACCGTGGAGCCCGGGAGCGGTGCGGCCGCTGCCGGGCTACGCGCCGGCACTGAGACCGCCGTCGTCTCGGGCGAGAGCTGGCCGATCGGCGGCGACCTGATCGTTTCCGCCGACGGCGTTCCGCTGAGCTCGATCGACCAGCTCCGCGACCTGATCGCGGCAAAGAATCCCGGCGAGTCGATCTCGCTAGAGGTCTACCGGGGCACGGAAAAACTCACTCTCGACGTCAAGCTCGGACGGCAGCCATCAGCACCCGGCTGATCGTCCTGGATGGCCCCTGACCCCTTGGGGGCCGCGCTCCTGCGCAGAGCCGTTGCCAGCACGGCTTGCGCGGGAGCGCTTGCTGGAGGGCCCGATGCCTGCCCGGGCCCTCCAGTTTTTTACGACTGAAGGAGTGCCAACTCGTCCGACCCTCGAGCGTCTCAGGTTCGCTCGACGAGATCCGCGCACACGGCTTCGAGGCCGTGCAAGCGCCCCACCGCGAGCTGCCTTTCGGCCTCACAACGAGAGGGATCGATTGTCTCGAGGAGATCGAGACTCCCAAGCTTCTCGGCAGCGGGACTGACAAACGCGAGCAGCTCTTCCGTCAACTGCGGGACGCTGGCGAGCGACCCTCCGTTGGGATGGATGAGCTCGGCGGCTGCGCCGAAGCGAAGCGCGGTCCAGCGATTCTGGGAATAGTCACCGCGGTCGGCGGTTCGAGCTGGGCCCGGCGCGACACTCGCGCAAAGAGCCTGTAGCAGTGCTGTGAGGGCGGCCGAGAGGTCGAGGCTCGTGGGCTGGTCCGGCATGCGAATTTCGAGCGTCCCGAACCGTGGATGCGGACGGACGTCCCACCAGAAACGTGTGTAGTCGTCGGCGAGACCTAGCCCAATCAGCCGCTCGACGAACGTCTCCCAAGCGCCATACGAGCCGAACGCCGGCGGGGCGCCGGCGCGTGGCAGCTGAGCGAGCACCTCTGCGCGGTTCGAGGCAAGTCCCGTCGCGCGACCCGCGAGGTAGGGCGAGTTCGCGGACAGCGCGAGCATGAGCGGCAGCCACGGCAAGATCGCCTCGAGCGTTGCGTAGCAAGCGTCGGGGCTCGTCATCCCAACGTGAATGTGGAGGCCGCAAACGCCCTGCCTGCGTGCGGACACGCCCGCGAAACCGACGAACTCCTTGTAACGCGGGTCGGACGCGATCTGCTGTTCCTCCGGGTCGCTGAAGGGATGGGTGCCCGCCGCGGCGATCCGCAGGTCGTTGGTCTCGGCGATCCGCGCGGCGGCTAGGCGAAGCTCTCGAAGGGCGGCGCGTGCCTCGGCGGCAGACTCGCAAACGTCCGTATTCAGCTCGACGATCGATGCGAACAGCTCAGTCTTGAGACGGCCGGGCAGCTCGACTTCCTGCGACTCGCCGATCAGCAGCTCAACCGCTGGAGTGAGCGCAAGGGTTTGCGCATCGAGGATCATCACTTCCTCCTCGACGCCGACCGAGTACGGTGAACTCTCCCCGAAGCGCTGCTCGATCAAGAAGCCGAAGGCTAAACG
>WNGJ01003923.1_pt1 | contig 15796 bp, 8 predicted proteins | sample 5400611 | NCBI WGS metagenome assembly WNGJ01 (sample SAMN13153375, study PRJNA577476) | soil metagenome | isolation source: 40 cm soil or saprolite under Garry oak tree replicate 1 | place: USA:California | collected 2016-06-15
TGTCGTGGCCCTGGTGCGAGCCACGCGGCCCAAAAGTGAAAAACCCCACGAGCTGGTGAAGAGATATGTGAACTACGGCGCCAGCGTGCGCGCGGCGCAATTCATTGTGTTGGCGGCAAAGGCCCGGGCGCTTTCGAACCAGCGGTATCACGTCAGCTACGAGGACATAACTTCTGTGGTTGTGCCGGTGCTGAGGCACCGAATCCTGCTGAACTTTCACGCGGAATCCGACCAAGTTGGCGCGGACGAGATCCTGAAGCAACTGGTCTCGCAGGTGGAGCGGCCCAAGGAGAATTGATGCAACGTTTCCTCGATCCCCAGGTGCTTGCCGGCATTTCTTCGTTGGACCTGTTGGCGAAGACCGTGGTGGACGGCTTCGTGGCCGGCTTGCATCGTTCGCCGGATTTCGGCTTTAGTCAGGAGTTTGCCGAATACCGGGCGTATGTCCCGGGGGATGACTTGCGCCACGTGGACTGGAACCTGTTTGCGCGCACGGAACGATGCTACTTGAAGCGCTACCGAGGCGAGACAAACACGCAGGTGACCGTGCTTCTGGACGCGAGTAACTCGATGCAGTACACCTCGGGTCCGCCAACCAAGATGGACTACGCTCGCTTCATCGCGACGCGACCCGGCCAACTGGCGCGCCTTTTCGCCGCGCTGGAACGGGCCGAGCCGCGGGCAACAACCGATTTCGCCAAGCCGCTCCGGCATTTTCAGAATTTTCTACACCGGCGCGGAATCGTCATCCTGATCTCGGATTTTTACGAAGAGCCGGAAAAGATCGTACGCTCTAGTGCACCGTTGCGGTTTCATGGCAACGAGATGGTGCTGCTTCACATTCTCGATCCGCAGGAGATTCGCCCGGAGCTGCGGGGATCGGCGCTCCTTGTCGACCTCGAAACGGACCGGCGAATTGAGGTAATCCCCGAATATGCGAAAACTACTTATCGCGCGAAGATCGATACCCATATCGAGGAGCTTCGTTCGCGCGCACAGGGTGCGGGGATGGATTATCAATTACTGATTACGAGTGAGTCGCTCGATCGAGCCTTGCGCGGATATCTCTCGTTGCGGCAGGCGGGTAACTGATGGGTTTTCTCGCACCATGGTTTCTGGGTGGGCTGGCGGCGCTGGGCGTGCCGGTGTTTGTACATCTGCTGCGGCGGCACAAAGCCACGCCGCGGCCGGTAAGTTCTCTGATGTTCTTCGAACGAGGCACACAAAGCTCCACGCGCCACCGGAGGCTGAGGTATCTCGTGCTGTTCGCGCTGCGATGTGCACTGGTGCTGCTGGTGGTACTTGCGTTCGCAAATCCGTATATCTGGAAGGCTACGGCCGACGCAAACTTCCGACTGCTTTTGATTGTGCTGGACCATTCCTTTAGCATGCGCGCCAGAACACGCTTCGGCGACGCGAAGCAAAAGGCGCTCGCGCTACTCGCCGGAAAACCACATGGGCAGAAGGCGCAAATCATGAGCCTCGGCGGACAGCTCGAGGTGCGAACCGCGGCGATCACGGATGACGCGCCGTTGCGGGCAGCACTGGAAAACATTCAGCCGGGCGACGGACACGCGAGCTTCGGCGAACTGGGCCAGGCAATGCGCTCGCTGGCCGAAACGGAGCCTGGACCAATTGAGCTTCACCTCTTCAGCGATATGCAGCGCACTGCAATGCCATCGAACCTTTCTGAAGCGGTTCTGCCGAACAACGTGGAGCTAGTGTTGCATCCGGTCGCCGACGGCCCCGCACCAGCGAACTGGACAGTCGAGAGCGTAGAGGCCCCGGCCACGCTCTCCGATCCGAAAGATCCAAAGCACTCTCGCGTACGGGCGGTAATCGCGGGTTTCGGCACTCCGGCTGCCACGAAAGCCGTATCGCTCGTGGTGAACGGTAAGACGATTGCGACGCGGAAGATCGACGTGCCGGCCGGCGGTCGCGCGACAGTGGAATTTGCCCCTCTGGACGTGGGATATGGTTTCAACCGCTGCGAAGTGCGAGTCGAAAGCGAAGATGCATTCCCGGCAGATGATACAAGCGTATTTGCCGTACGACGGTCCGATCCCGAACGCGTGTTATTCGTACACGCTGCCGATGATGCGCGGTCAGCGCTTTATTTTGGATCGGCGTTGTCCGCGGCAACCCTAGGTTCGTTTGTGCTGCAGTCGGTAGCCGCGGAGCAGACAACCGATCTCGACCCAACGAAATACGCCTTCGTGGTCCTATCGGACGCAGTAACGCTGCCTGGGATTTTTGAGCACACGCTCGGGCAGTACCTTGCGAAGGGCGGCCGCGCCCTGATCGCACTAGGCACCTCCGCCGGCCACCATGCGCAGATTCCGCTGTGGGGCGGTGATGTGAAGGACACACATGATTACGCGCGCGAAGGAGGCACGGTTGCCGTAGGGCAGGTGGACTTCAGCTATCCGGCGCTGGATCAGGCGCGGCCCGGGGCCGATAACGGCGGTTGGGGTGAGGTGAAGGTTTTCTACGCCGCAGTACCGGAACCGGGGCAAGCGCGCGTGGCAGCACGCCTCTCGGACGCGACACCACTGCTGCTCGACAAGCAAGTGGGCGAAGGACACATCGTGCTGCTGGCTTCGGGACTCGAAAACCTGACCAATGACCTGCCCCTCCATCCCATCTTTGTGGTTTTCGTCGATCGCATGGCTCGGTATCTCTCGGGTGACGAGCGTCTGAGCGGCTCGAAGGTGGTTGATTCCTTTGCGCAGTTGCGCGGCGCGGCTGAACCGGCAGGGGTGGCGGCGAGCGTCGAGGTGATTGACCCGGACGGGCATCGGCCCTTGTCGCTAAACGAAGCGCGAACGATGCAATCTGTTCGGTTAGAACGCTCGGGATTCTATCAGATTCGTTTTGCCAACGGACGAGATGCGGTCATCGGCGTCAACCCTGACCGGCACGAATCGAATCTGGAGCCGCTGAGCAAAGATGTGCAAGACCTGTGGAGCGGAGGCTCTGCAAGCAGCGGGACGCAGCCAGCGGGCTCCGCAGCGGTTCAAGTGAAAGCGCGTCCCGTAAGCCTTTGGTGGTACGTTATGCTGCTTGCATTGGTGGTAGCATTGGCAGAGACCGCTCTGGCCAGCGGCTACTTGGGCACGCAACGGGAGGAAGCATGAACAACCGCAGCGAGCTCGACAGTTATATTACGCGCCTGCAGCAGAGGCTGCGGGCCGGTGTTTGGTTGCGCGGCGCAGCCATATTTACAGCCACGGCGCTTGCGATTACCGTCGCGCTCGTGCTCCTGCTCAACCGCTTCGCGTTCCCGGCGCATGGCGTCACTGCTGGGCGATTGACTATCTTGGTTGCGCTCGCTGCGGCGGCGGTAGTCGGTATCGTGCTGCCGGTGATTGGCGTGACTCGCGAGTGGGCTGTAGGCAAAGCGGAAGCTGCAAATCCCGGCCTGGAACAGCGCCTTACGACCTTTGAGGAGCAAGTGCGCAAGAGCAACGACCCGTTTCTGGAGCTGCTGGCTGCGGACACGCTGGCGCACACCAAGCAAACCGAGCCGCATTCGTTGGTTCCAGACAACCGTTTGTTCGCTCTCGGCGGCGCGGGAGTGGCTTGCCTCGCCGTGCTGGTATGGATGATCGCTGACGGACCTGGGTACCTCGGCTATGGAGCTGCCATGCTCTGGACCAACAGCAGCGCCGCTCCGCTCTATGCCATTCGAGTCACTCCGGGGAATGTCACGGTGCGACGAAACAGCGATCAACTGATCACCGCGCACGTGACCGGGATGCATCCCGACCAAGCGCGGCTGTTCGCACATTACGCGAGCGCCTCCGGATGGGAACCTGTGGCCATGCAGGACGAGCACGACACGGGCGGCGGCACGACCTATCAGTTCGTTTTCGCCGGGCTGCCGGAAACTGTTGAATATTATGTGGCTGCAGGGCCGCTTGTCTCGAGGCACTACAAATTGCGCGTGCTGGACCTGCCTTCTTTGAAACAAATCAAAGTTACTTACCATTATCCGGCATGGACGGGAATGAAGCCGGTGACCGAGGAACACGCGGGCGACCTGCGAGCAATCGAAGGAACGGAAGCCGTCATTGAAGTGGAGATGGATCGTCCTTTAAAGGATGGCCGGTTGACGCTCGACAACGGCCAGATGATGCAACTTGCGGGCAGCGAGGGAAACAGGTACCGAGGCTCGATTCGTTTGGAAAAGGATGGCGCGTATCATCTGGCGGACCTCGATGGCGGCCAGGAGGTGCGCTTATCGGAGGACTACTTCATCGCGACGGATAAGGCCATGCCGCCGGAAATCTCGATCGATCGACCCGGCGGCGATTACCGCGCCAGCGCAATCGAGGAAGTGACCGTCGGCGTGACGGCGCGGGACCAGTTCGGTCTCCATGACGTGCGCCTGCACTACTCCGTGAATGGCGGGCCGACTCAGGACGTGAACTTGCTTAAATCCGCTGGCACGAAGAGCGCCAATGGTTCCTACATGCTCCCGCTGGAAGAATTCAAGCTGGTGCCGGGCGATTTGGTGAGCTTATACGCGACTGCACGGGACGGTCATAGCGAGGCTCGCACGGACATCAGCTTCGTCCAGGTCGAACCTTTTGAGCGCGAGTTTTCGCAATCGCAACAGATCGAAGGCAACGGCGCTGGGAGCGGTGGCAACAACCAGATGGAAATTTCCAGACGGCAGAAAGAGTTGATCGCGGCCACCTGGAAGCAGCAGAACGACAAGATGTCGAGTCCCAAGGAGGCATCGGCGGCAGGCCAGTTCCTATCTGATGCGCAGCGCAAACTTCGCGATCAGGTCATGGCGCTTTCGGTTCGCATGCAGAGCCGTGATCTTTCCCAGGCCAACGAAGAGTTCTCCGATTTCGACAAAGACATGCGGGATGCGGCTAAGGCGATGCTGCCTTCGGCGGAAAAGCTCGGACAGACGCAGTGGAAGGATGCGATGCAATGGGAGCAGAAAGCGCTGCAAGCATTGCTGCGCGCCGAGGCCACGTTCCGAAAAATCGAAGTTGCCTTCGGACAGCGCGGCAGTGGCGGGTCCGGTACTGGCAACGCCGGGCGCGATCTGGCCAGTTTGTTCGATCTGGAATTGGACACGGAAAAGAATCAGTATGAAACTGCGCACAAAGCAGCTCCGGCGGAGCAGCGCGAAAAGGATGTAGAGGACGCCCTGAAGAAACTGGACGCGCTGGCCAAACGCCAGGAGGACTTGGCGAACCAGCAACGTAATACCCAACAGAGTTTCCAGCAACGTTGGGAACAGGAAATGCTGCGACGCGAAGCGGAACAATTGCAGCGGCAGATCGAACAAATGACGCGGGGCGAGCAGAGTGCGAACGGGTCAGAGCAGAGTTCGCAGCAGCAGGGTACATCAGCGGGGAGCGGCTCGCAGGCAGGGAAATCCGGAGATCCGCGAACAGAGCAAGCACTCGAACGTTTGAGACGGGCGACCGACGCGATGAAACGCGCGGACCGGTCGCAACAGGACGCAGGCGCTGCAGGGCAAGAGGCCGCCGATCAGCTTCGTCAAGCGTCGAATTTGCTCGCGGGCACGCAGCAGCAGCTTGCCTCGAACAAGATGGACTCTCTCGCCCGCGAGGCCAGTCGATTGACGCAAGAGGAGCGCGCACAAGCCCAGCAGATCGGCAAATTCGCCACCCAGCAGCGTGATGCAAGCCCGACGGATCTGGACCGTATGAAGATGCGAGTTCAGGAGCGCGACCGCTTGGCGCAGGAGCGGCAGAAGCTCTCGGACGACCTCTCGAGATTGCAGAGAGGAGTTCGCGATACCGCACGCGAAATGGCTCACACCCAACCGGGGGTCGCCCGGAAATTGCGCGATGCGCTTACGGAGATGGATGAGTCCGATCTCGATAATCATGTGCAAAGAACGGCGGACTGGTTGCGGCGTGGAATCGATCCAAATTCGAATGGCACCGAAACCGAGATCGCGCAGGGTCTCGAGAAACTGAACCAGCAGCTGCAGGACGCGCAGAAGGAAGTCGGGCAAGGCAAGCCGGGACAACCCGGCGCAAACCAGCCCAACGCGACGGCGGCACTCGACCAGTTGGAGCGGCTTCGCAGCCAACTCGAAGCTATGGCGGGTTCGCGCGGCAGTTCCACGAGCGGGCAGGACTCCCGACAACAGAATGGGGGGCGCAGTCAGCAGGACGGAAAGCAGGGACGCACAGGCCAGCTTGCCGGAGATAGTCTCGGCCGCAACGATAATTCCGGCAACCTAAGCGGCGATATTCGCTACGGCGGCACTGGAGACGGCACCGTATGGGGCAACATCAACACTGGCAATAACCGGTACGGACACCCGGGGGAGCGGCCTGCGCCCGTGGAACCGAGCAATCTGGACGATTCGGAGCGTACTTTTCAGCAGGGGATGCGAGACCTGAACGAGTTACGCCACATGGTGCTAGACGATCCGCAGGCCGCGAAAGAAGTGGCCGACTTGGTGCGGCGAATGCAGCAGCTCGATCCGAGCCGTTTCCCGGGCAACCCGTCAATGGTGGAGCGCATGCAACGCGGACTGCTCAGCTCGGTGGACAAGTTGGAACTTGTGCTACGTCGCGCAGGCGCGTCGAGCGGAGCCCGCGCTGGAAAGGCCTCCGCCGTCCCGACGGAATACCAGGAATCCGTCGCCGATTACTACCGGCGTTTGAGCAAAAATCCCTAGCGGCCGCAGCAGCGAGTTGATTTCGCAATCACGTCTTGCTCTAGCGGTTCCGATGGCGCATCGCTCTCCGATGAAGTAAACTCCGAAGAGTAAGTCCCGCCTCCGCCAAATCCATTCCCGGACGTTTGCAATGTTCAAGCGGAAATGCGTCGTTAAGTTTGTGGATAGCCTTGGAATCGAACACACTAACCAAAGTTGAGGCTGAATCGCTGTTTGAAGCTGCGATCCGTGGACTGTACCGAATGGATTCAAGCTTCTGGACCGAGGAGGATGTGTTTGACCGGATGTGTATCACGGTCGCGGTTCATGCGTGCGCTGGATTGTTGCCGCACCGTCGGACGGACGGGATATTTCCACGCCGGGGTGAGTGAAGGAACTGAGAATGCGGACTCTTGGAACCATGGGAGGGAATCGACGCTGGAAGCTTAAGAAGTCAACCGGAACTGTGCCGGAGAAGCGGCCGTCAATGCCTGCCGGGCCGCTGCTTGGTATTCCGAGCAGGTACAAGTTATCGGCGGCTCGGAGAGATTTTCTGATAGTGTCCGCGCCAAATTAGGTGTGCTCTGGATTTTGCCGCGTGGGTGGACCACTTACGTGTTCCCGCACGACGAGAAGTAGGAATCATGGCACAGTGCCAATCCTACGTTTTCTTCCCCGACGACCCGACGCAGCCGCCGCAACTTAGCGATTGCCCGAGGACGGCAGAGACTACGCGCAGGACTTTTCGCAGGGGTGTGAACGTCATTGTTAAGTTGTGTGGAATAAGCACAAGAATGGGTTGAACAGATGCATGTAGACATCAAGCGGAAAGCACTCAGCAGTCCCTGCGAAGTTCCCAGAGTCTTGAACCTTGCCAGGAATTCCGCAAAGTGAGCGCAGCAAAATTCTTCGTATCGCAACGAAGGCAGGTATCGTGCATTGAGTTCTTTTGGCAAGTGGAAAGCGAACTCGGGATTGATCCGCCGCCTGCCTAATCCGGCTGGTCATGTATTCCAAGGTTACTGCTGCGATCAGGTTTCAATCTTAGTATGCTTTTGGTGTGTTCACCTGATTGACCAGCCTGCTCATGGAGCTTTATTCTTCGCGGTGAATTAGCGTTCGTCTCAGACCTCTTTGACAATTGGCGGTGAAGTTCGTGGCTAGCGCGAAGTATTTCCCTCCCACCAGTTGCAGAGTTTGATCTGCCTAGCCCACAGAGCGACTCGTGTGTATCACGGTCCGCCGGGAGAACTAAAAATGCGTCTATGCGGTTTGTGCACTCGCAATTCTCCAGCCCACTTTGAGCGGCTGCGGCTGGTCCCTACCCCAGGGCAGGCCGGGGAGATGAGTGTGGAATGAGAGCGAGGCCGCAAACGTATAAAGATGCCCGCTTCTTCCTTCTGGCTGCAACGATCACTATTCTCGTGAGTGGGGCTGAAGGCTTTGCGCAAGACTCATTCACGGCGACCCGCAGCTTTTCTTGGCTTCGACGCACTCATTTAAGTCGACGTGCCAAGGCAGCGGCGCAAAGTTCCCGTTCGACCAGTTCGCCAACCCCGGACGCCCAAGCCGTGTCGCTCGCCAATTTACCTGTGGCAACCGATTTCGACGTTCATACGGTGGCCGCGTCTTCCCTGCCTTCAGCGCCGGAACCCAAGGTCAGGCCTGAAGTGGAGCCGGTAACTCTGCGCTCTGCCGCGCAGCCATTTCTGCCGGCCGGGCCGGCAACCCGGCCACGCGCAACTCCGAAACAAGGAAAGATTTGGTACGGGTTGATGGTGGTTAGCCACAGCGGCGCGACGTTTGACGCGTGGACCACGCGCCAGGCGGTGGCTAATGGCTACGGGCAGGAAGCAAATCCTTCCCTGCGGCCGTTCGCCAATTCGAATGCGATTTACGCCGCAACGCAGGCAAGCCCGGCGTTGATGGATTTTCTAGGCAAGCTCATGATGGTGAGCCAGAATCCGTGGATCAGAAAGTTGTGGTGGGTTCCACAAGTGGCCGGAGCGAGCCTTTCGTTCACTGCTGGCGTCCGCAACATGGAGGTTGTGCGTTAAAGAGTTTGTTTGCGCCATTATTACAGTCAGTGGCGCCACAGTGTCTGCCAGCGCTGCTTCAACACCCCGGTGGAAATCGTGGCGCGGCGTTTTCTGTCAGAATCGTCGCGGCGCAAAACCCCTGGGTCAGGGAAAGTCTGAGAAGTCAGCGAACAGCCATACGGTCTGTTTACCATCCCAAAGGATCAGTGTCAGGCATCACGGACTGGTTTTACCCTTTGAAATCGACAACCAGAAGTGTGATGTCGTCCTGCTGCCCTTGTTCGATGGTTTGCCCTGACCAATGCGACAATTCCGCCAGGAAGCTGTCAGCAAATTCATCTGCTACCAATTGCTTGTTGCTTTCCATAAAGCGCATGACGCGATCTGCACCAAACTCTTCCTGCGCTGGATTCGCTGCTTCCACCACTCCGTCCGTGTAGAGCACGTGGCGGTCGCCCGGTTCCAGAATCAGTTCCAGTGCTTCATAGGTTGCTTCGTTAAACATTCCAAGAACCAAGCCATTTTGTAGAACTTTGGATGTTGTTCCCGTGGAATTGCGCCACTGAAGAACTGGTGGGTGCCCGGCGCCAGCGTAACGCATGAGTTGTTTCTCGAGATCGAGATAAACGTACGCTGCGGTGACAAAATTGTGCGTGAACTTCCCGCACAGTGCTCGATTGAGACCCGCCAGAACCTCCGCGGGCTCCGCCGCATGATGGGCCTGCCCAGTGAGAGCGACCTGCAACATGGACGCAATGAGCGCGGAGGGGAGACCGTGGCCAGAAACGTCGGCGATGAGGATACCAAGATGCGTGTCGTCGACCTGAATGAAGTCGTAAAAGTCCCCGGCTACAGACGTCATAGGGAAAAAGCGCGCAGCAATGTCAAGGCCTGGAACCCCGGGAACGGAATGAGGAAGGATGGAGAGTTGAATCTCCCGCGCCATTTCGAGTTCGTTGTTCAGTGCAAGGAGCTGCGCCGCGAGTTGCGCGCGAGCCTCGCGAAGCATGATGTGGCTGCGGACGCGCGCCTTCACCACGGCCGGCGAAAACGGTTTGTGGACGTAATCCACGGCCCCGACATCAAATCCGCGGGTTTCATCTTCCGCACCGGTCTGGCCAGTCAGAAAGATCACAGGAATCTCGCGCGTGCTGGGGTCCGCTTTCAGGCGACTACACACCTCGTAGCCGTCCATCCCGGGCATCATGACGTCGAGGAGGATGAGGTCTGGTTTTTCCTCGGCACCGGCAAGAGCGAGTGCTTTTTCGCCGTTGGTGGCAACTTTGGTCTTGTAAAAATCCTTGAGAGCGCCGGAGATCACGCCGATATTTAGCGGCGTGTCGTCGACGATCAGTATGAGTTTCTGTGTTGCGGGCGCCTGCTGAGGTGTGGCGGACATGGTTTCAATCCAGAGTCAAAGAAAGTCGAGCGGCGATTCCAGAAAGTGAATGCAACGCGTCGGAATAAGCGAAATTCCCAACATGAGCGGACAAGGAATCAAGTTCAGATGGCAGTAAAATCGGCGCCAGCAGTGGCCGCGCCTCGAGAAGAAAATCGGAGGCATCGCCGTCGTCGGTCTCAAGCAGTTTCTTTAGCCGAGTTAGCGGTTGTACAACGGTCGACGTGTCGGGGTAAGGAGAAGGAACATTGGCCTCAGTGGAACGGTTGGAGAGAGTTGCTCGAATAGCCGCAACCGTCAGGTCGAGTGAACGTGCGAGGGCTTCTAGGCTGGGCGCGATGGATTGATTCGACTCGATGGCTGCTTCCGCTGCAGCAGCAACTTCGGCAAGCCCATTCGCGCCAAGATTAGCGGAAACGCCTTTCAACGAATGAGCGAAGCGCTGTGCCGTTGGAGAATCATTTGCCGCAAGAGCCGAGCGAATGTCGTCGACGGCATGTGATTGCGTCTCCGCGAATCGTTGCAAAAAAGCTTCGTAGCGCTTGCGGTTGCCACCGGTACGCTTCATAGCGGCCACAGTGTCGATTCCCGAGATGACAAGATCGCCGGAAGCGGTCGTAAAAGCGAAACTTGCCCTGGAATCCGGAGCCGCTGCAGTGGCAGCCACTCCCGATTTGGCACGCGGAGCAATCCAACGCGAAAGCGCGTTGAATAATTTGTCCGGATCAATCGGCTTCGCCAGATGATCGTTCATCCCAGCGGCCAGGCAAGCGTCGCGCTCACGATCCATGGCGTTTGCGGTCATCGCGATAATAGGAAGGGCAGCGAAGCGCGGGTTGGAGCGGATGGCCTTGGTGGCGCTGATGCCGTCCATGACGGGCATCTGCATATCCATTAGTACGAGGTCGTAGGGCTGTTTTGTGATCATTTGCACGGCAACAGCGCCGTTCTCCGCCTGCTCGATATTCAGGTGAGTGTCTTCGAGCAGGCCCATTGCCACCTCGCGATTAAGTTCATTGTCTTCCACGAGCAGGACGCGCGCCCCACGGATGGCGGAGAAATCCATTTGGGAAGTGGAAGTTTCTTGTGGCTCCCGCGGCGTCTGACTCGTGCCGAGCGCTTGTATGACGGAATCAAAGAGCATCGATGGCGTAACCGGTTTGATCAGGACGTTTTCAAAGGAAGTCTGGTCGGCCTGGCGCAACACCTCTTCTCGCCCATACGCGGTGACCATCACGAGATGCGGATGATGTTCCGCATGAGGCAGAGCGCGGATGCGCTTTCCGGTCTCAATGCCGTCGATTCCCGGCATCTGCCAATCGATGAAGGCCATGTCGTAGGGCTCATTCCTATCAAGAGCCTGTTTTATGAGTTCAATACCTTCCTCGCCGGACGGCGCCTCATGAACGTCAAACGTCATGTTGAGCAACATGCTGGAAAGGACTTCGCGCGCCTGCGCATTGTCGTCGATGATGAGCACACGGCGCCCTTGAAGCTCGGGACGCGTGAGGCGCGCGGCCACACGGTCACTCTTGCCAAGATACGCGGTAAACCAGAAGGTACTGCCTTTTCCGACTTCGCTGGTCACGCCGACGTCGCCACCCATTAATTGCGCCAACTTTTTGGATATCGCGAGCCCAAGGCCCGTGCCTCCATGCTGCCGCGTGGTCGAAGCGTCCGCTTGTTCGAACGCCCGAAAAAGACGGCCCATCTGCTCGTTGGTCAGTCCGATCCCGGTGTCGGAAACTGAGAAACAAACAAGCTGGCCCTTCTCGTCCTCCTCTTGCATGCGAGCTTTCACCACAATTTCGCCATGCTCGGTAAATTTCGCGGCGTTGTTGCAGAAATTGATCAGGATTTGGCCGAGACGCAGGGGATCACCCTTGGGATGGGGATAAACTGCAGGGTCGATATCGAAAACAAGTTCTAGACCTTTGCCGGCGGCTTTCTCGGAAATCAGATTGCTCACATTTTCAAGGACTTTCTCGAGATCGAAATCGATGGTCTCCACTGTGAGCTTCCCGGCTTCAATCTTCGAGAAGTCCAGAATGTCGTTGATGATGCCCAGCAAATGCTGCCCGGACTGCTGAATCTTACGGACATAGCCCCTCTGACGAGGATTCAAATCGGTCTTTAATGCCAAATGCGACATGCCGATGATGGCGTTCATCGGCGTCCGGATCTCATGGCTCATGTTGGCCACAAACTCGGACTTGATCTTTGTAGCGCTTTCAGCCATTTCCTTCGCGCGCCGCAATTCTTCCTGCGAAGTTTCTAGCGCGCGATTACTGGCCTCCAGTTCTTCCTTGCGTGCTTTGATCAGGCCTTCCGACGCTGCGAGCGATTCCGCTTGCGCACGCGTTTGTTCCAGAAGTCGCTGCGTTTCCAAGTTCCGAGAGAGGAGCTGCGCGTTCATCGCGACCGAAGGCACAAGCGCGTCGAGAAGCGTCTGCTGCCGCTCGGTGAGCGCGGAAACCGTCGCGAACTCGATCACTCCGATGAGCAGGTCATGATTCAAGACCGGAACAAACAGCACCTGCCCGGCAGCGATGCTGCCGACGCCCGTGGAAACCTGAAGAGCTTCCCGTTTGGCAGGAGAGATTTCCAAGGTTCGTTTTTCCAGAGCTGCCTGACCGACAAGAGCCTCCCCAAGAGCAAAAGAAGCGGAGTCGGGCGCGCCATGCAAAGCGAATGTGCCAATGCGGTCGACGCGCAACCGCGAATCGTCCGCGAGATAAAAGGCCGCATAGAGCAGTGGGATGGCCTCAGATAGGCGCGACAGCAAGGTTGATGAGAAAGTCCCAAAATCCTCAGCCGACTGCAGTCGGACGCCGGTAGCCGCCACTTCGGCTTTCACCCAGGATTGCGTTTCTCTATCTCTCGCGCCGCCTTGGAGCGTGTGAAGAGAACGCCCAATCTCTCCAATTTCGTTAGGGCGATTCACGAACGGTATGGGGCGATCGAGTTCGCCGACCGCCAACGCCTGGATTGAGTCGCGAATCGTCCAGAGTTCCCGGACCACGTCCGTCTGCAAGAAGTAGGAGACAACCGCAAAAGAGCCAACAATCCCCAATCCTAAAACCAGCCAGGTGATCAGAATCGAGCGATGTGTCAAATTGGTGAGATCGTCGGATCGTTTATCAGCCGCCTTTTCCATATCTGCGGCTATAGTCATGGCCTGATTGCGAGCTTGCTCCATTTCTTCGGCAACTGTCGAATGCATGATTCCTGCGACCTTTTGATTCTGGTTGGCGAGGGCCGCAGTACGAGCCGGTCGAGAATCCGCTACGGCCTTTTCAAACCTAGCAGCGGCCGCAGCAATCTGCTGCGAGTATGCAGGGTAAAGCCGCTTGGCCTCCGCGATGCGAGCTTGGTACTCGGTGTAGCTGTCCTCTAGCTGGGCGTTCAGCGATTGCCTGCGAGCGGGATCGGTTTCGACGATCAAGCGATCCAGGAATAAGCCGTATCGCATAACGAGAGAGCGGGCCGCATCCATCTTGTAGACGGATTTAATGTCATTGTCGATCAGCCGGCTGTACCACGTGTCGATCCTCTTGGCCTCGATGGAGGAATACAACCCGGCCGCCACGACCATCACGATCAAAGGCGTGAGCGCGACGAGGAGCTTCTTGCGCAACTTCAGATTAGCCAACAGACCCATGTGGAACGCACTCCCTGGTGCTTACGGAGGGCACGATTTACGACTCACCAGTCTTGTTCAAGACATTCGATTGGGGAAAATGCGGTGTCAGTCTCGCGTCACCTCCTCCACGATGCTCGACGCGCATGACCTGCACACGAAACCTGTGTTTGTCACAGGCAACCACCCTTTCGAGGAATATAAGCATCAGCCTCGGTCCCTTCGGAACTGGCAAAACTGACAGAAAGTGCGGAGAGCGGACTTGCGGCCTAGCTAAGCTAATAGCTAGGTCCCAATGACGGGATTACCATCGGTAGCCTGCTGGCGACAATCCGGGCCGGTCTCTCCTAAGTGCCTCAAGCAGAAGCAAGTATCCGCGAGCAATCAAAGAACTCATACGATTTTGGGCAAGTCACCGAGGGATCTCTGCGCCGTACCTTTGGCTGACTACCGTCTCCTCGGAGTAGGCTTTCCAAGACGGCCTGCTCCGCTTCGAGGGAAACCTCAAGCTTCTCGCCAAGCCCAAAATCTTCGCTGCCTGGTTACGGCCACTCTACCGACAAAACTGGGTGGTTTACTTAAAACGCCCCTTCGGTGGTCCCGAATACGTGCTGCAATATCTTGGCCGCTACACCATCGCGTGGCCATCTCTAACCATCGGCTGGTCTCTTTCACCCATGGCCAGGTCACCTTTCGTTGGCGCGATTCCGCTGACAACAACAAACAGAAGTTGCTGCCTCTACCGGTCGATGAGTTCTTGAGCCGCTTTCTCTTGCACCTGCTTCCGCAAGGCTTCGTGCGTATCCGCCACTTTGGCTTCTTGGCCAGCCGACGACGCGCTAAGCTCCTCCCGCTTTGCTTTCAGCTCTTGGGAGCGGCACAACAACCGCCTTGCGAAGAACATACTTCCTCCACAGAGGACTCCCCCGACCTCTACCACTGCCCTAACTGCGGTGGACCGATGAAGGTCATCGAGCGGCTCACCGCTGCCGAAATCCAACTTCGCTCTCCACCACGGACCAGCGCGGCATGAAACCCATCTCTCCAAACCGAAAACTCCGCGTGCTTCGGCGCGCCCTGCATCTCTTTGCCCGGACGCCGGACCGATCCTTTTTTCCGCCTTCTCCAACCACACTCTCCGCTGCAATTTTTTCCAGCAATCCTCACTTACGCGCATGCCGTCATCCATAGCGCTCCGCGGCACAGCATCGGCACACCTTCGCACCGTTCCTTCCCACAATTGAATTCCCATAGCTGTCCGCGTCTGCCGCAAACCAGGCGGCCACGTTCAAACGGCTTTATCGAACGCGCCCGGGCCTAAAGTTACCGGTGATCCGAGACACCTCATGGGACTGCCGTCCAGCGGCTCAGCCGTCTGTTGTCCCTGGTGCTGCGATTCCACAAGCTGGTCGGTCAGCTTATTGATTGCCCTCTTATTGCCCCGAAGCGTCGTAGGTTAGCTCTCAGGGTGAAGGGGTTAGCCAAAAGAGCCTCTGGGGCGCGAGCCCAACGACTTGATAGTTCTGTTGTCCGTTATGCTGCGATTTCACAAGGCGGTTCATCAGCTTAGCGCCCTCGTATTGCTCCAAAACGTTCTTCAGTAACTTCAAGTCCTTCCAGCTTTCTCTCAATGCGTTACGTGGAGACCACTGAAAGTGCGCCATGTTCCTTGTTGGTCGGCCGCACGGTGATTTCCACGTCTTGACGCAAAGCCGTGAGAAATTCCATGAGGCGTCCAACGGAAAAGTTGCCCGCGCGATTTCGCATCAGCAACGAGACTTGAGGTTGCCGCGCGCCGAGAATTTTGGCGATCTCAACTTGTGTCATGCCGCTGTCCTTCAGGATCGTGTAGATTTGCAGGGTAAGCTGGGCCTTGAGCAACTCCTGTTCGGGATTAGGGAGGCCCAGGTCTGCAAAGACGTTTCCGCTGCCTTCGGTTACGTGAGCCACGCGCTTGTTTGTTTTTCTCGCTTTGGATTTCATCTCAGTTCTGCCTTTCTCTGTGGTCCCGTTCGGCTTCTGCGAGCCGCTGTTTAATCAGATTAATCTCCCCC